>Ga0315284_10002226_pt1 | contig 27840 bp, 20 predicted proteins | sample YL17G09_16_MG_FD_203696 | JGI IMG/M metagenome (GOLD analysis project Ga0315284, IMG submission 203696) | Sediment microbial communities from Yellowstone Lake, YNP, Wyoming, USA - YL17G09_16 | ecosystem: Environmental > Aquatic > Freshwater > Lake > Sediment | place: USA: Wyoming | collected...
TCTCGTTCAGCTTCTTGTCTTCAAAGAACACGACCGCGGCATTGATGGGAATCTGGGCATCTTCGAGGCGACGCGCAGGAGTCGGTAACGCTGCCTCGATGAACCGGAGCATCGGCCGTGTCATGAGCGCAAGTTCAACACTCGAATGCCTGGCAACGATCTCGTGATCGATTTTGTCGAGCAGCGAAGTGAACTCTTCATACGTCAACTCTGCCAGGCCGCGGTCTTCGATGTAGCGCTTGATGATCTCGCCGTAGTACGAATAATCCACACAGTACTTCAGCTTTTTCTGTATTTCCGATGTCGGGCGACGGCGCTGATTTTCGAAAATGAAGCTCGTCAGCGTCCACTGCGGACGACACAGAAAGTTGAACTGGAAATGCACCGCGTGGTCGAGCATCGCCACGAAGTCGTGTTGACCAAATTCATAATTGTGCACCAGCAGCAGGTCGATTTGCTGATGAAGGCGGACGATCTCCGGCAGCGAGTACGGAAATCTCTTCGATCGAACTTCAGCCTGGCGCTCATTCTGGAGCAGCTGCGCGACGCGGGCTTTGAAGTACGCTTTGATCGCCGGATGAATGTCCGCCGTCAGGACATCCTTCAGGCGAATTGTCTCCGCCTCGCCGATCGTCCGGGCGCGGACGGAGTTGATGATCCTTTCGATTTCCGACTCAAAGATGTAGCCCATTGTTGGCGGCTGGTGATTGGTAATTGGTGAGTAGTGACTCGTGATGAGTGAGTGATGGATTCTCTCACTCCGGTGTGGCAAATCTTGAATCTTCTCACCCTCACCTACTCATCCACTCTCCCCTTCCTGCTTGCATTCCCTCACTTATTTCCTCTCAAGAAAACATTCACGCGGTCGATTTCCCGTTGGGCTCCGGCCTTGAACGTTGCGTCGACGCCAGGTCGCTCGAGAATCTGTTTGTACATGGTGATCGCCTGATCGAACTTTGACATCTTCTCATACGATTGTCCCGCCATATAGTACGAGGTTGCGACCCAGTCGTTCTTCGTCCGTTTCGTGACCAGATACGGGACCTTCAGGAATTCGAGAATTGCCTGCTGATATGCACCCTTGTAGAAGTACGCTTCACCAATGTAGTACCGCACTTCTGACTCAAGGTCGGCATCGGCGTTCTCCAGCAGACTCTGGAGGTGCAGCACCGATTGATCGTAGTATCCAAGCCGTTGATACAAAACCCCGATGTCGATACGTTTGCCCAGCAACTCAGGGTCGTCGGGAAACCGCTCGATGTATTTGCGCGTCAACTCGAGTGCCCCATCGAAGAGCGAGAGCTCTTTGTACGCGAGAATGAGGTTATTCATCGCATACCGCAGGAGATCGGGGGACCGAGCCTCGTTATCAACGATGGCTTTATACTGGCGTGCCGCAGCGTCCCATTTCTCCTGACTATAATAGAGGTTCCCGAGACCCAGTTGTGCCCGGGGCGCAACCTTGTCGTTTGGATATCTCTGTAGGATGAATTCATACAATTTGACAGCGTCTTGCACCTTCTCGGAGAGTTCTGCGACGCGAGCGTTGCCCAAGACCGCCTGTGGCACAAGGAGCGTGCTGGCGTACTTCTGGATGACATTGTCAAAATATCGTCTGGCGTTGGCAGGCTCTTCCTTGCGGAGGAAATACATGCCGCGCTCGTATTCAAATTCTGCGGCGTATCGCGATAGACCCGGAAATCGTTTGACGAAGGCGCTGGCTCGGGCGTCAGCTTCCTTCGTGTTATTCAACCGGAAGTACGACACGACGATCCGGGATTGGAGGTATTGCTGAAGGGAGTCGTCTTTTGCCTGCTGGGCGAGTTCGCTGAAGCTGCTCAGCGCATCGGAGTAATCCTCGTTCTTGAAATAGAGTTCCGCAGCCTCAAGGCCTGCCCGATTGAATCCGCCCGATGAGCCGGACGACAGTCGGCTGGCATCCTGCAGATATCTTGCAGCCAGCGAGACGTTGTTCTCATCGCGTGCGATCGTCCCGAGGGAATAATAGACCTGACCAGCCTGCTCGGATGACTCATCGCGCATGAGGTACTCGGCGTAGAATCGCTTCGCTTCCGTCCATTTACCAAGTCGGTGGTATGACGAGGCGAGGTTGAAGAGCAATTTCGGCGGGATCTCCGCGCGCGCCTCGAGATCATCGCCGAGCGATCGTAGATGGGCCTCATAGGATTGAATGGCGCCGTTGAAATCTCCGGCTTGGACGTACGCATCGCCTCGAGCCGCGTTCAGGTTGCGATTCAACTCACTATAGAAGTACGGCTGTTCGATTGCCTGGTACAATTTGACGGCTTGGAGCGCATTTCCCCTGCTTGCTTGATACTGGGCAAGCGTCCACGCAGCTTTCGCACTCCACTCGCGGTTCGGATATTTCGTCAGGTAGTCTTCGAAGACGATGGCGGCCGTATCCCGGGCCCCGATCGCCAGCAGCGATTCGCCAAGATGGTACAGCGCGTCCGCCGCAACCTCGCCGGAAGGCTGCGCTTTCAAAGCCCATTCATACGTCATCGCCGCCTCCTCGAATGCCTTTACGCGACGATCTGCCTCGGCAAGCGCATAATGAGCCAGGTCTTTTCGCCTCGCTGTCGGGTAAGACCGGAGGAATTCAACGCCAACGCTCCGGATCTCGGACAGGGAAGAAGCTCGTTGGAGCCTCAATTTCAGCGAGGAGATCATGGCATCATCAGCAAACTCGCTCCTCGGGAATCGTTTCAACAAGGAGTCATAGCCTGCGATGGCCTGAGCTATCGATTCGCTTCTCGCTGCTCCGCGTTCAGGCTTCTGCCCGGCAGCAAGGTACTCGTATGCCTTCGCCTGATAGTACCACGCGGCGGCTTGACGATTCTGGGAGAGCTTTGCCTGGAGAGCGTTGCCGTATTGAGCAGCCGCCCGTTCGTAGTCCTTGAGCTCGTGAAAATAGATCTCTGCCAGCCGAAAAGCCAAATCGCCCTTGGGTTCTTGCGCGATCACATCACCGATGAGAAGCGCGAGCTTCTCGAGTCCCGTCTCCTTGTTCTTCAACTCAAACAGCCGGATCCTCCTGGCCGCCTCCCGGGCAAGGCCGACGTACTCGCTTGCTGGAAACCGTTGCTGAAGCGCCTCGTATGTCTGCAGCGCAGGCTCCAGCGAGCCGGACTGGCGAAGTCCCTCTGCATAGCCAAAAAGGGCGTCATCCACGTATGAACTGGTCGGAAAATCACGAACGACAGATTCAAAGGGGCTGAGCGCCTGGCGAGAGTCCTTGAGCTGGTTTTCATAGATCTTCCCAGCCTCAAAAAGTGCTTGCGCAACGTTGACGTCGCCCGGAAAGCGATCGCGGAACATCCGATACAATTTGATCGCTTCGCTGTAGTTTCTGGCATCCGCTGCAGCCCTTGCCGCCCCAAGCAACAGGAGCCGCTGATCGACCTTCGTCGCGCTATCTTCCAGCGCCCGCCTGAAAAGGGGACTGGACTCTGCAAATGCTCCGGTTCTCCTGGCAGAAAGAGCGGCCTTGTAGAAAGCTTCACCACGCCGGTCTTCCTTGATACTGGCTCCGGCTTCATACGAGGAGAGTGCATCCGGATAGTCACGTCGCAGGAAATACAGATCACCAATCTCAATGAGGGACTGCTGTCGAATATCCGGAGGCGCCTGTGCGGAATCTTTCGCAATCGTTTTCCACGAACCCAGCGCATCGCTTGGGCTGCCGAGGTCGCGTTGCAGCGAGCCAAGGAGGAGCAGAGCGGTGTAGTAACTTGAGGTGGATCGAAATCCTTTCACAACCTCGGCGAGCGCATCCTGTGCCTCCCCATACTTGCCTAACCGAACGAGAGCATCCGCAAGGGACACATACCCCTGAGCTTTCGTGCCTGCATCCTGCGAGCCATCCGCGACGCGTTTGGATTCAGCCCGCGCGAGCTCATACTGGTTGTCCGAAAGATACATCCGGGCAAGCTCGAGCCTTGCCGCGAGGACAGCGTCTGATGACGAATAGTCCTGAATGAGCGTCCGCAAGACCTTTTTAGCGCTCTCACGGTCGCCCGCAAGCTGGAAATACTCGGCAGACCGAGCGAGCGCGTTGGGAGCGATCTTGCTCTTCGGATGGAAGGTCTTGACTCTCTCGAATGCAAGTGCGGCCTCGCGAGGATTCTTCATCGCGACATACGCCTCCGCGACATTCCACCACGCTTCGGGAGCTTTCGGGTGCTCAGGGAATGCCAGTGCAAAATTCTGAAAGGTTAGTCGCGCCTCCTCGTGCTTCCCCAACTTCGATTGGGAAAGGCCCAGGAAGAATCGCGCCTCGATTCCCTGCTGAGTGTTCGGATACAACGCGACAAACTGACGAAACTGCTCCACGGCCAGATCGTAGAGCCTGTCGTTGTAAAGATTGACTGCCAGTTTGAAATCCGCGTTTTCTTTCGTATCTTGGCCAACACCTGTGCAGGGAAGAAGGAACAGAGTGAGAGCGAACAGGTAAGATCGCGGCTTCATGGCGCCAAAATGTAGCATATATTGGCTCTATTATCAAGGATAGGGTATTCCCGGAAGCCGCTCCGAGAGTGAGACGGATCATAGATTGCAAGATGCTTTCTCTCTATCCTTGAGCGCATCGATAGGACATCCCACTCCACTTGATCAAGAAAACGAATCACACATCTCCACATCACACATCCCTCACTATTCAAAAGGAGTTCCGATGCACCCTCGTCTGTTGAAGGTTTTTCTGCCGCTCACATTGCTTGCGTTGCTCATCGCCGGTTGCTCGAAGAAGGAGAGTGCACCGACTGAGCCGGAGGGCTCTGCACCTTCAATTCCCGTTGTCACGTTCAAAGGTCCGAACACTAACTCCTCGGACACCCAGGCGACCATGGTGAAGAGCTACGTGTCCGCGATGAATGCATACACAATGATCTTTACCCCGTTCACGGCTTTGCAGGGCGTCCAGAGCGGCAACGCCTGGACATGGACGTACACCGAAGGCACCTTAACCGTCAAGTTCACAGCAACTCGACAGGGAGACGGGAGCTACACATGGAAGATGGTGCTCAACGGAACCGATCCTTCCGATGGAACAGTGTACAACAACTGGACCGGGATCGAGGGAACGACGAGCGCCGATGGCAAGAACGGGAACTGGAAAATCTATGAGGATAACAAATCCATACTTCTGGCCGAATACGTCTGGACGACAACCAACAACGTCCTCACCGGAACGCTTAAATATTACTCGAGTGGGATTTTCGAGGGTCAAACAGTGGTGGTCAATAACCCCGATAACACCGGTGAACTGAGGATGTATGAAGGGACGAAGTTGACTTACAAAGCTGTCTGGCAGGCCAATGGATCAGGCCAGTGGTGGACGTATGATTTGAATGGGACCCAGACCGGAACAGGCACGTGGACTTGATCAGCACTGCGTGTCCGCACGTTGAGCTGTAGGGATCTACAAAAAAAGGCAACCTCGCATCTGAGGTTGCCTTTTGTGTTTTTCAGCCTCGTCCGATCTCGACTGGACTCAACAATCACGTAAGCTCTGCCCGGATGAATTCCCGATTGAGGCGAGCGATGTGCATAACGGAAATCTTCTTCGGACATTCCGCCTCGCACGCATAGTTGTTCGAGCAGTTGCCAAACCCCTCTTTGTCCATTTCCTCGACCATGCGGAGCGCACGCTCTTTGCGTTCAACCTGACCTTGAGGCAAGAGAGCCAAGTGCGAGACCTTCGCGGCGACGAACAGCATTGCCGAAGAGTTCGGGCACGCCGCGACACATGCACCACATCCTATGCACGCGGCCGCATCCATCGATTCCTCTGCAACCGGCTTCGGAATCGGGATCGCATTTGCGTCAGGCACGGCGCCGGTCTTGGCAGAAATATATCCGCCCGCTGCCATGATACGGTCAAGAGCAGTCCGGTCGACCACAAGGTCTTTGATCACGGGGAATGGCTCGGCACGCCAGGGTTCCGCAACGATGGTGTCACCATCTTGGAACAGACGCAAGCGAAGCTCGCACGTTGCCGTTCCTCTCCCCGGTCCGTGGGAGCGGCCGTTGATGACAATCCCGCAGCTTCCACAGATGCCTTCACGGCAATCGTGATCGAACGCGACCGGATCCTCGCCTTTCTTGACCAGATCGACATTCAGGATATCGAGCATCTCCAAAAACGATGCATCCGGCGAGATGTTATTGACCTCGTAGGTGACGAATCGACCTTTTTCCTCCCGGTCCTTCTGACGCCAGATTTTCAGTTTGAAGTTCATTACTCGTGGCTCCTTGTCTCGGTAGAGGTCCGACTTCTCCTCAGGAAACCTTCCGAAGGTCCTCTCACGAGCTCCCAAATTCTCGGAAGGTTAAGAAGAATTCGGACTTCTTACTGGATTTACTTGTAACTCCTTTGCGAAGGCTTCACGTATTCAAACGCGAGCGGCTCTTTGTGCAGTTTCGGAGTCTTGCCGACGCCATTGAACTCCCACGCTGCCACGTAGCAGAATCGCTTGTCGTTGCGCATGGCCTCCCCCTCTTCCGTTCGATGCTCCTCGCGGAAATGCCCGCCGCACGACTCTTCGCGATGCAGGGCATCGAATGCGATCAGTTCTCCAAGCTCCAGGAAATCTGCGACGCGTCCGGCTCTCTCGAGCTCAGAATTCAGCTCGTTCGGGCCCCCGACGAGCTTCACGTTTTGCCAAAATTCCTTACGCACCTTCGGTATCTCCGCGAGCGCTTTCCGCAGGCCAGCCCTGTTCCGCCCCATGCCGACATTCTCCCACATAATCCTTCCGAGCTCACGGTGAAACTCCTCAACAGTTTTCTTCCCGTTGATTGACATAAGCTTCTTCACCATCTGCTCGATGGATTGCTGGACTTCTTTGAACGGCGCATCCTCAGTCTTTACCGGCTTGAACTTCGCCGTCGCGAGATAATCACCGATCGTATACGGCAGGATGAAATAGCCATCGGCCAAGCCCTGCATCAGGGCGCTGGCCCCAAGGCGGTTGGCTCCGTGATCGGAGAAGTTGGCCTCGCCGATCACGTAAAGACCGGGGATCGTGCTCATCAGATTGTAATCAACCCACAACCCACCCATAGTGTAGTGAACGGCCGGATAGATCCGCATCGGAACCTTGTAGGGATCCTCCGCCGTGATTTCGTGATACATATCGAAGAGGTTTCCGTACCGCTCCTCGATGACGTGCCGGCCCAAGCGCATGATCGCTTCGGCGAAGTCGAGATACACCGCCCGGCCCGTAGGGCCGACACCAAGCCCGTTGTCGCACATCTCCTTCGCACGGCGCGAGGCAACATCCCGCGGCACGAGATTGCCAAATGAGGGATACAGACGCTCGAGGTAGTAGTCCCGATCCTCTTCAGGGACGTCTTCCGGCCGCTGCATGTCCCCCTTCTTCTTCGGGACCCAGATGCGGCCGTCGTTTCGGAGACTCTCGCTCATTAACGTCAGCTTCGACTGATACTCACCGCCCTGCGGAATGCACGTGGGGTGAATTTGTGTGAAGCATGGATTGCCGAATGCGGCGCCTTTCTTGTATGCCCGCCAGATGGCGGTCGCGTTGCTCGCTTTTGCCATGGTGGAGAGAAAGAAGACGTTCGCATAGCCGCCGGTTGCCAGGACAACAGCGTTCGCGGCATAGGCTTCGATTTCACCGGTAACAAGGTTCCGGCAGACGATGCCGCGGGCCTGGCTATCGACGAGAACCAGATCAAGCATCTCGCGACGCGGGAAGAACTTCACCGTCCCATCCCTGATTTGCCGGCTTATCGCCGAATAGGCCCCAAGGAGCAATTGTTGACCCGTCTGACCTCTCGCGTAGAATGTTCTTGAAACCTGGGCACCTCCGAATGAACGGTTGTCGAGATAGCCTGAGTAATCACGCGCGAAGGGGACGCCCTGGGCAACACACTGATCGATGATGTTGCCGCTGACCTGAGCAAGGCGATACACATTTGCCTCGCGCGCGCGATAGTCCCCTCCCTTTACGGTGTCGTAGAACAGACGCCAGATGCTGTCGCCATCGTTCGCGTAATTCTTCGGCGCATTGATACCTCCTTGGGCAGCAATGCTGTGGGCGCGGCGTGGAGACTCGTGATACGAAAAGGTCAAGACGTTGAAGCCAAGCTCTCCGAGGCTTGCCGCAGCGGAAGCGCCGGCCAAGCCCGTTCCTACAACAATGATGGTGTATTTCCGCTTGTTGGCGGGATTCACCAGTTTCAAATTGAACCGGTGGGTGTCCCACTTCTTCTCAATTGGTCCAGGTGGAATCTTCGATTCAAGCGTCATGGTAATTGAACTCCCGTTGGTGAAGCTGAAGAGTGAAGCCGGAGATCTTCAGCCTGTCATGATTTAAACCAGAGGAAATACGCCGGCATCGCAGCAAATGCCAGTGGAATAATCAGCCAGAAAATTATCGCGAACGCGTCAATCAGCGGCTTGTACTTCTTGTTGTTGAGTCCGAGCGTTTGAAAGCCCGACTGAAAGCCGTGCTTCAGATGAAAAGCGAGAAAAGCAACAGCGATGATATAGAAAATGCTCAGAACCGGGTCAGAAAATGCCTCCGAAACCATTTGGTAGGGAGGCTTTGGCTCAGCTCCAAATCTCGTCGGGATCCAGAAGGTGGTCAAGTGCGAGACCAGGAAGAAACCCACGAGACCTGCGCTCGTGGTCAGCATGGGCCGGCGCGAGGAAAACGGCGTGTTGTCCTTCAAACTGTACATCTCGTAGCGTACGGGCCGTGAGAGCCAGTTCTTCATCCACACTACGACGCTGCTGATCATATGGGCTACGATCCCGATGAACAGGACCACCTCCGTGATCCTGATGGCAAGGTTTGAAGACATGAAATGTGCGACCTCGTTGTACGTTTCACCGCCATCGCGCTTGAACAAGAAGAGATTCGCAGACACATGCACGATGAGAAAGATGCAGAGGAAGAGCCCGCTCAGGCTCATGATAATTTTCTTGCCGATGGAAGAACGCCAGAATGCAATGAACTTGTTCATACAGAGGTACCTTGTGGTTTGATCAACCTTCAATTAAACTCGGTTCCCGTGTTCACGGGAAGGCTGGGCAGAATCCGCAGCCAAACACTGTCTGCAGAAGGTCTCCCTTTCCTGAAGGGACTCCTTTGGAGCGGGAGATGGGATCATCGGATGGATGCAACAGATACTGATGGAACCGCGTTTTCTGCTGTGTGATAGTAGAAAAGATTTGGAGAAAAATCAATTCTCAATGTCATTGATGAACGACGCTCTCGCCCAAGAACCGCCTGATGGAAATCGCACTTCCAAGAATACCGAGCAGACATCCGACACCGATGACAACCCCATAGTAGAATGGCTCCATGCGAACAAAGTCGGACAGCTCGACGGAAATCCAGCGGGCAAGATATTCAAAAACGAGAAAGAGAATTCCCGCTGCCGCGCATCCACCGATGAAACCTTGGACGAGACCTTCGAGAACAAAGGGACCGCGTATGAACGACTTCGTCGCTCCAATGAGCTTCATGGTTTGCACGATTTTCCGCTTCGCATAGATTGCCAGGCGGATGGTGTTCGCAACCAGGAAGATCGACGAGATCGTGATGAAGACTCCGATGCCAAAGATGAGCCAGAGGAACGTTGTCGCTCGTCGATCGAGCATCTCGAGCAACGTCTTGCGGTAAATGACGTCATCCACCCCCTTGATCTGCTTGACGGCTTGGTAGACTGACTCAGCAGCTTTCGCGGTCTTGAAGCCATCTTTCAGAAAAATCTTGATCGATGCCGGAAGTGGATTGAAGTCGAGAACCTTGTGAATATCCTCACCGAACTCTTCTTTGAAGATCGCAGCAGCTTGCTCCTTGGAGACGTACCGAACTTCCCTCACCCCTTCAAGCGAAGCGATGCTGTCACGCACGATGGATACTTCAATCGGAGAAAGATGGTCCGCCAGGAAAGCTTCCATCTCCACCTTTTCGCGCAGCGATTCAACGACGTCGTTGGCGTTCAGGACCAGAATAGTAAAGGCCCCGAGCAACAGCAGGGATATGCAAATGGTCGTGATCGCTGCAAACGTCGACAGCTTGGCCCGTGTGAAGCCCGAAAAACTTTCCCGGAAAATGTACCCGATCTGCATAGTCTCGCTCTCAATGCCCCTCTGCGAGTCACTTGGGGCTAGAAATTCGATTCATCGCGCCAGCGAATGATAAGCCACGGTTTTTGGGGCTCGGGTCGAGCCAACGCCAGCGTTGCATATCCGTCAACTCGAATGATGTCGCTTGGGTTAAAGGTGACCGTGAGATTGAAATTGCGACTGACGTTTGCTCGCGTGCTCAACGAATCGGTTGAAACGGAGATGATGTTGTTCCAGACAAGATCGAGCCGCTGGACGTTTTGGAACAGGCCGTGAGTGGTCATCATATCCTCATCTCTCCCCCACGTCACATCGACCCCCCGATCGTAGTCGCGAAAGACGAACGAGAAGTCCGAGCTGAGCAGCTGCCCGTAAATTGTCGTGTCGCGAAATGTGTAAGCATACTTGATGTTCTGAAAGACACCCTCGATCGTAGCAGGATCGCCAAGGATGGAATTTCCTTCCTCCAGGTTCTCATCCAACCCCGGAGCGAACGGATTGCAGGAGCCGAGCAAGAGGCAAAGAGGGAATATGATCACTATGCGCTGCATGAGCGGCCAGAAATCAACTGTCGGCTTACCCAAACTTGAAACAGTAAACCTGGAACTGAGAACTGATAACTTCTATTGCCCAAACTCCCCTTTCAAATCACTCCACGTAAACGTGCTCGCGCCTGTCGGCACGTCAACCCAGCGCCAGATGACCCAGTTTCTCGAGCGATCAGCCAGCAGGAAGAACTGCGCTCGGCCTCGCGCCTCCTTTGGAATGCTTGCGACCGAGTGCTGCGCGGTCAAACGGTAGGTCGCTTCGTATTGCGCCGAATCCGATTGCAAGCTTTGTGCAGTCAGAGCGTCAAACGCGAGCGATGCGGAAGAGCCGCTTGGTATCTTCGATCGGAGGTTTTCGAAGTATTGCTGCTCGGATTGCTTGGACCAGCTGAGGAACACCCCACCATATTTCAGCTTTGCCTGCGGTGTCGGCTCAAAAGCGAAGCTGCGTCCGGAAGTTGCAGAATCGGCAAACGACTTGAGGTAGTTCACACTGTTCATATCACGGAACGCGTTGATCATATTCGAAAACACCAGAGCGGGTTCGGTGGGGGGAACGTAGTTTGAGCTCGATTGCGTCGGCGGCTCGGGCTCCCGGGTCTCAAAGATGTTGCAGGAAACCATTGCAGCCAGCGCAATGAGGGTAATGCAAATGACTCGGGACCTCACATTCTTCGTCAACCACTCTTCACGGAAGAGATTCATCAGACAGCAATCCGCCCCTCCAAGGCACGACTGAGTGTTGCTTCATCCGCGTACTCCAGATCTGTGCCCACCGGCAACCCACGAGCGATGCGGGTGACCTTCATCCCCAAGGGTTTCAAGAGCTTGGAGAGATACAGCGTTGTCGCCTCTCCCTCCACATTGGGATTGAGGGCAAGGATCACCTCATCCACATTCGCGTTCGATAATCGCTGAAGCAATTCTTTGATCCTGAGATCTTCAGGACCAACGCCGTCGAGCGGAGAGAGCGCCCCGCCGAGGACGTGGTAGAGGCCTTTGAATTCATTCGTCCTTTCGAGTGCCAGGACATCCGTGGGTTGCTCAACGACGCAGATGAGCGAGCGATCCCTCTTGGTGTTGGAGCAGATCAAGCACGGATCGCTTTCCGTGATGTTCGAGCAAAGAGAACAATACCGCACTTTGTCTTTCACATTGACGAGCGCTTTGGCAAACGTGACCACGTCTTCGCGGGTCATCTTGACGACGTAGAGAGCGAGGCGATGGGCCGTTTTCCGACCGATGCCGGGAAGCTGTGCGAATTGTTCAGTGAGTTGCTCGACCGATTCTGCGGTGAAGATCATACTGTCCGGAGGGATCTACTGTTTTTGACGTTACAGACCCGGGAAATTCATGCCCGGAATATTGGGAACGATGCCGCTTGTGACCTTCTGCATTTCCTGCTGTGCCAGAGCGGCGGCGTTCTCCAAAGCCTTGTTCACCGCAGCCACAACAAGATCTTCCAACATCTCTTTCTCTTCTGGATTGACCACTTCTTTTTCAATTTCAATCTTGATGATCTGCTGTTTCCCATTCGCAATGACCTTGACCATTCCACCGCCAGCATCGGCCGTCACCGTCTTCTGCTCGAGCTCCGCTTGCACCTGAGCCATCTTCTCCTGCATTTTCTGCAGCTGCTTCATCATGCCCTGCATATTCGGCATCCCGCCCTTAAGCATCACGCGCTCCTTCGTCTCTCTGAGTTGAATTCGTTTGACTTTTGCTGGCAATATAGTCTGAAATGCGAGGAATGTCAACGAAGTGCTCCTCGGGCTTTGCAGCGGCGCATCATTTCTGAACACAACTCCGAATCGAGCCACGCGACAAAATCTGTTTGACATTCTGGCCGAATTGAGATATATTGGGAGCGACCCGGAGAATCTGCTCCGGGTTCTTTCGTCAATACCATTCCACAGTAGCTCAATGGTAGAGCATCCGGCTGTTAACCGGAGGGTTGTAGGTTCGAGTCCTACCTGTGGAGCGGTTCGACTTGCCCCATTGCCAGCTGATGTGATGGCGCGACTCTTTTTGCGATGTGGCTCGCTCACCGCTCCTTTCGGAGCCCTTTCACTACAGAGAGCGACACGGAGATAATCTCCAGAAGCCAGGCGAGTCAAACAGCCCTGAGCGACCCCGAGCGAGTCCACCGTTTGTTCCTGTCACGAGTCGAGGGAGAGTCGAAGGGCGAACTGACAATTCATGCCAGCATGGTTCTACATCTTGCGCTTGAAATCTTGTGGGCTGTACCCAGGTGCCACAAGGAACTTGCCAAAGCGCACGAAAGAACATTTCGGTGGTTTCGGTGGTCGGACGACAAGACTGGACCCACCACTGGAACTTGCCTTCGCAGAGACATTCGACACATTTGCCGAAGCTGGGAGACGTGAATCTCAAGTCAAGCGATGGAGCCGAGCTAAGAAGGAAGCGCTCGTACGGGGTGATGTTGAAGCTCTACAGATGCTTGCAAGACGGCGGAAGAGATAAGAGCAGCTGGCAATTCGAGTCCTAACCGCCCGTATGTTTTGAGCAAATTGCGCCGCCTACGCCAACCACATTTTCACCGATCTCGATCGGAAACAAGAGAATGGAAAATCCTAGGGTCCACACATTTCACATCCCGGTCATGGGTCTGGCATTCTCCATCGACACCCCGATACGAGTCGCTCGATTTGGCATCTCTTCGGTGATTTCGATCGTCGACGACATTCTGATCGAACACATGCGAAAGCACTACTCCAGCCTGCACAGCGAACCGTACACGCCCATCTCTCCAAAAGATGACGACCATCGCGCCCGGAGGATTACGGCGTATCTCAATCTCGTGAACCGGATTGTGCAACGCCAAGTTGCAGAGTTGAAAGCCTCGGCGTTTGAACGTGGAAGCGAAATCGTCAAGTACTTTGAGATGCTGGCGGATCGCTCTCCGTTAATAGCCCTTTACCGTCGAATGATCAAGGTCGATGACCCGATCTCTCGAGCGACGCTGGAAAACGAACTGCGAGCGAAGATCGTTCCAGGTGCTATTGATGTGAATATCATGACTAAAGTGGATAAGACGAACACCGGCACGAATCGAAAGGAGCTACCTCCGGAGTTCTCGGACGCACTCGCTTCCCTCCGCGGCTTCACAAAGAGCGATCTCGAATCTTCGGTTGTCCTTTCTGCCGGACTGAATTCACGGTTGTTCAGCTATATGGGAAGATGCCCTGAATTTCTTCCAGACTGCAACGGCACGCTGAGGAAAAAAGTCATTCTGAAAGTGAGCGACTACCGGTCGGCATACATTCAGGGAAAAATACTGGCAAAGAAGGGGATATGGATTTCAGAATTCCGCATCGAATCGGGTCTCAACTGCGGAGGTCATGCGTTTGCGACGGACGGAATTCTCATGGGACCAATTTTGGAGGAATTCAAGACAAAGAAGCACGACCTGCTCCGTGAATTGCACGAATTGTACTGCGCAGCGCTTCGGGAAAAAGGCATCGCAGTGCCTTTGTCGCCACCGAAGGTGCGAATCACCGTCCAAGGGGGCATCGGCACAGCCAACGAAGACTCGTTTCTGCGTGAATTCTATGAGGTCGACGGAACGGGTTGGGCATCGCCGTTTCTCTTGGTTCCTGAAGCTACGAATGTCGACGATGAGACCCGGAGGAAGCTGGCAACCGCTCGGAAAGAAGATTACTACCTGAGCGACGCTTCGCCGCTTGGGATTCCATTCAGCAATCTCCGTGACAGCTCAAGCGAGCAGCAGATACGCCGACGTGCCGAGGAAGGCAAACCCGGAAGTCCGTGCGTGAAGAAGTTCCTCATTTCCAATACGGAATTCACCAAAGAACCCATTTGCACGGCGTCGAGACAGTACCAGTCACTGAAGCTTGAACAGCTGAAGAGTCTGGATCTTGCGCCAGGGGAGTTGGATCATAAGATTGGGAAGGTCCTTGAGAAAGCATGCCTCTGCGAGGATCTTGCAGCCGCCGCGCTCCTCAACAGCAAATCAAATGGATCGCCCGAAAGCCACGCCGTAGCCATTTGCCCCGGCCCGAACCTGGCATACTTCTCAAAAATTGCCACCCTGGAAGAAATGGTGGGGCACATCTATGGACGTGTCCAGCTCCTCACTACACCGGACCGCCCGAATTTGTTCGTCAACGAGCTGCGGTTGAACGTCGAATACCTCAGAAACGAGATCAGGAAACGGCTCGATTCGTGGACTGCGAAAGAGGAGAAGCACTTCGGGAGATTCCGGGCGAACCTGCAAGAAGGCATCGCGTACTACAAGTCACTCATCCCGAAGCTCGTCGAAGAGACGGAGCGGTACCGCGAGGCCATGCGGATGCAAATGCTGGAATTGGAACAGGAGCTTCTGGAGATTGTCATACCAAGCACGGAAGTGTGTGTGGAAGAGTGAACGTGACGCATCCAGTAGATACGTTGACCAAGAGAGCCCGAGTTCATCTCGGGCTTTTACTTTCAGTCAGTCAAGCACCGCGATTGCAACAGTAGCGCCGAGATTTCAGCAAGTGACGTCCATGAATGCTGCCCTTGACGTTATTCAGAAGTTTTCTTAACGTCTTTCAGATTAGAACCTCTCCCGCATCCAGTTGACCCCAGCCAAGAATATACTGCTACAAGTCCTCGCCGAGGCTTCCTCAAAGAACTTGTCCATTGGCAAGACACACCTTGTCAAGATGCTCTATCTTGTTGAGGTCGAGCACTACCGGCAAACTGGGGAGCGATTGACCGATCTCAAATGGAAATTTTACTATTATGGGCCTTACGCTCACGAGCTCGAAGCCGTCCTTGCCGAACCGGAATTCTCGCAGGAAACCAAGCAGACTCGCGATGAGAAGACCTTTATCCAAATCAAAGTGGCAGAAGCGCCAAGAGCCTATGGCTCTATCGTTGACGCAAAGACCGGCCTCTTGGTGAAACGAGTCGTCGCAGAATGGGGGAACAAATCCCTCGGCATGGTGCTTGACTACGTTTACTTCGAGACGGAACCGATGCAGGCGGTCCAACAAAGAGGCGAAGAACTGGATTTCTCTTCAATCAAACGAGAACCTCTTCCGAAAGTCATCCCATTGAAAGCATCAAAGGAAGCGGAGGCGCGAGTGGGAATCTTACGCGACAAAATCGCAGCTCGATTGAGAAAAATCGGCGAGGTACGGCCGCGAAGTGATCCTGAGAGCGATGCGTACTTCGAAGCTCTGCAAGCTTGGGACGAATCTGCCGCAATCGATGAAAATGCTGTCAAAAGGATTCGCGTAACAATCAACCCTCAATCCAACTCTGACGCGCAAGGGAGTTGAAATATCCGGCTTGGTGAAGAGCTACTACGAGCCAGCACCCACTAGCGGCTTTTGCCCCGGACAGATAGTCTGGATGCCCTGCCTATACCCGGAGAAGGATCCGATGATCATTGATATCGACGTTTCATCCGATCCATCCGAGGAGCGTCTACCCGCAACGCTAAGCCCAATCAAACAGAAACAGTTTAAGGTTCCTATAAAGAGCTTGAATCTTGCCTCTGATGAGAGCCTTTTCGCAGTCCGCGGCAAGCGGCGGCCGGCTGTGGTGCTTGCACAAGGATTCACCAGATGGCCAACTCTCTCTTCAGAGCAGTTGCTGATCTGTACGCCAATATTCTCAGTAGACAAGAAAGCAATCCGGCAGGAGTTTGTGATTTCTGTACAGGCATTTCATTACACGAGCAAGTTCTACTTGCCCCCCGATGTCAGGTACGGATTTCAAGAAGGTGTTGCACGTCTCGAGGTGACGCAAGTCGCTCATCAGCGCGCTGTTGAACCTTATCCCGACGCAAAGACGCCGATGATGTTGTCACAAGAGTTCCTCGGTATGTTCCGTATTCAACTTACGGCGTATCTTGGCGGTGTCCTTGATGAAGACGACAGTGAGATTCTGAGACTCTATGGGGAAGATATTCTCAATGAGGCGCGGAAACAGGGAGTGAAGGTCTAAAATGAAACATGGCGCATCTGATAGATTCGCTGAGCAAAAGAGCCCAAGTCGATCTTGGGCTCTTGCTTTTCTCGAGCGGCCGTCCCCGCCAGTTTGATACCGTGGATGGCAGCTAAAGACACGCGGCCATGACATCCTTTCCCCGCCGCTCTCCCTTTGATTTTCCCCCTGGTTTCCCGTAGATTTGTGTGGTCACTCCAACACCGGACACCCTGTAATCACTCACCCTCAAAATGAATGACGGCGAAGCATGACCGCGCCCAGAGAAATCGTCGACCTCGTCGACCGTTTTGACCGCAACAGGGACCAGTACACCTCAGGCGACTACAACGAAGCGCAACTCCGACAGGAATTCCTCAATCCCTTCTTCGCCGCGCTTGGTTGGGATGTGGAGAACCGCCAGGGATTTGCCGAGCCGTACAAAGAAGTCATTCACGAAGACGCAGTCAAGATAGGAACTGCGACAAAGGCGCCTGACTATTCGTTTCGAATCGGGGGTATGCGCAAGTTCTTCGTGGAAGCAAAGAATCCCTCTGTGAATTTGAAAGAGGATATCAGTCCTGCCTACCAGCTTCGCCGCTATGCCTGGTCCGCAAAACTGCCGCTAAGCATTCTCACGGACTTCGACGAATTCGCGGTGTACGACTGCCGCGCAAAGCCGCTCAAGACCGACAAAGCCTCTACCGGCCGCATCCAGTATCTCACATACAAGGACTACGTAGAGCAGTGGGAGTTGATCGCATCCGTCTTTTCGAAAGAGGGAGTCCTCAAAGGTTCGTTTGACAAGTATGCTGAAACGGCTAAGGGGAAGAAGGGCACGGCGGAAGTCGACGACGCCTTTCTGAAAGAAATCGAATCGTGGCGGCAGCTTCTGGCAAAGAATTTCGCACTGCGCAACCTCAAGCTCTCGCAGAGGGAGCTCAATGTCGCCGTGCAGCGCACGATCGACCGGCTCATCTTTCTCCGCATTTGCGAGGACCGTGGAATCGAAACGTATGGCCGACTGCTGTCGCTGGTCAACGGGGAGCGAGCTTACCGGCGCCTCTGCGAATACTTCTACCGGGCGGATGAGAGATACAACTCGGGTCTTTTTCATTTTGAACGTGAGAAGGGACGGCCCGAGGAACCGGATGAGCTTACTCCGAATCTGCATCTCGATGACAAGCCGCTGAAGGAGATCCTGGGCAATCTCTACTATCCCGACTGTCCCTATGAGTTCTCCGTGCTTCCCGCGGACATCCTTGGCCAGGTGTACGAGCAATTTCTTGGAAAGGTCATACGACTTACCCAAGGCCATCAAGCAAAGGTCGAAGACAAGCCGGAAGTAAAGAAGGCCGGCGGCGTATACTACACGCCAACGTACATCGTTGATTACATCGTCAAGAACACCGTGGGCAAGCTCCTCAACCCGGATTTCTCTGAAGCTGTCCCAGAAGAAGCAAATGTCATTCTGAACGAAGCGAAGCGCAGTGAAGAATCTGCTCATCGCGTGAGTCAGGGGGTCAGCAAACGGGGCAATGCAAAATCTCTGACCCCAAGAGAAGCATCCAAGCTCCGCATTCTCGATCCCGCCTGCGGCTCAGGCTCGTTCCTGATCGGGGCATATCAGTACCTGCTTGACTGGCACCGCGACTGGTATGAAAAAGACGGCGCGGAGAAATATGTGAAAGGCAGGAGCGCTGCGCTCTTTCGAGGCCCGGCTGGCGAATGGCGGCTGACGACGGCTGAGCGGAAACGCATTCTGCTCAACAACATTTACGGCGTTGATATCGATTCGCAAGCTGTGGAGGTCACGAAGCTATCGCTTTTGCTCAAGGTGCTCGAAGGCGAGAACGAACAAACGATTTCGCAGCAACTCAAGATGTTCCACGAGCGCGCGTTGCCCGACCTCGGCAACAACATCAAGTGCGGCAACTCGCTCATTGGTCCCGACTTCTACGAAGGAAAGCAATTGTCATTGCTCGATGATGAAGAGAAACTGCGGATCAACGTGTTCGACTGGAAGACAGAGTTCAAGGAGATAATGGATGCGGGCGGGTTTGACGCGGTGATTGGGAATCCGCCGTGGGGGGCCGAGATTCACCAAATGGAGCGTCCCTACTTGACGACTGCGCATCCTGATGTTGCGGACTTTGAGTCGTCCCAGTATTTTCTGCTGAAAAGCATTTCACTTCTCGATGCCAAGGGGATAGTTGGCATGATTATCCCCAACACATTTGCTCTCAATGTCTTCGCACGGAGGTGCAGAGAACGAACAATCGGCGAGACTTCGGTTTCTATAATGGTTGATCTCTCTGAGACAGATGTGTTCGCAGGCCCCAGCGTCCGATCAATGATTCTAGTTTCGAGTCGAAGTGCCGCTGGCAATTGTCATGTCTTCGCGTTCAGAATACACCCTCCGAGTGCTGAAGAAATTGGAACGGTGTCCCAGAAGCAAATGAAAGCGTCAGAGACTTGGAAGGAATTCTTCGTAAAAGAAACACCACAGTCCCGCCTCGTTAATCGTTTGGCCAGGAGCGGCTCTGTCCTCGCGGATTACTGCGATGTGAAACAAGGATACATCCCTTATCGAACCACGACACTCTCAAGAAGGTTTGGGCGTGCCAAGGCAGAGGAGATTGTCAAGAAACGGATGTGGCACTCGACGCGGCGAGAGAACTCAGAATATGTGCGAGCGCTTCAAGGTGGTGATGTGGGCAGGTATTACCTTAACTGGTCAGGTGTCTGGGTTCGGTATGGCGAGTGGGTCTCGACCTATCTGCCGATTTCAGTTTTCTCAGGCCCGCGAGTTCTGATACGTGAGATCCTTGGTCGTTCGCCGCACGTGTTATTGGCAACCCATGCCGAGGGCGTGTTCGTGCACAACCCAAGCGTACTGGCGGTTCTGCCACACCCGGACTCTGTTTCGCCGAAGTTTGTTTTGGGGGTGTTGAACAGTTCTCTGATGAGTGTGGCATTCTCGCACGTTGCGCCGAAAGCGAAAAAGGGGTTGTTCCCCAAAATCATTATCACGGATGCAAGGCGGTTGCCTTTTCCACATGTCAGTCTTGTTGACGCCTCGGACAAATCCCGTCACGACCGTATGGTGGAGTTAGTGGAGCAGATGTTGGCATTGCACAAGCAGCTTCCCGCCGCGAAGACGGAGCAGGAGAAGACGGTGATACAGCGGGAGATCGAGGCAACGGATAAACAGATCGACACACTTGTGTATGAGCTATATGGGCTGACTGAGGAGGAGATCAAGATCGTGGAGGGAAAAACATAACAATTGTCGGGGCGAAGACCGCATCGCCCCGACTGTTCAGATCCAACATCTCTTTTACTGATTGTACCTCCCCTTGTACGCTTTGCGCAGCTCTTCGACCTCTTTCGGACTCAGTCCCTTCATCCAGATGTGTTCGTCCTGTGTCAAGATCTGACCGACGATCTTCTCGTATTTCTTCTTCATCGCCGCGTTCTTCGCCCCTGCCGCCTTGATCACCTCAGGCAGGAACTTGGTGTAGAAATGCTTTGAGACCTCATACATGCCATGCCAGTGCGTGTAGTCGGGTCCCATCATCGCGGCACCGTGGCGGGCTCTGCGACCTTCATGGTGCCAGAGCTCCCAGTACGTCCACTGGACTTCGTGCTCAAAAGGAGCATTCGGTTTCAGAATTCCATCCGCAGTCAGATCAGCCATCATTTTCGTCGCCGGCTTGGCGAACTTTTCATTGTAAAGCACGATCAGGTCATCAAACTGTTTGTAGAAGTTGTCGACGTACGTGCCGTTATGACAGTTGGCGCACATGTCCTTCATCGTCTTTCGCCTCTCTTCCCACGTGAGGATTTTCTTAACCCTTCGGTCGATCGTCTTCGACACAAGCATTTCGTTCTCCACAACTTTGTCAGTTGTCCGGACGACATCTCCGATCTTCGGCAACGGTCGGTCCGCTGGATAATCCTCTTTCGCGCCGTCCTCGAAGATGACCAGGTTTTGCGTCTTGCTGATCGCAGGACGCAGGGTCCAGCTGATGCGCTCGCCGACGTCATGTGTGTTTCCGGCAACCACGGCCGATGGTGTGTTGTAGCTGCTGATGTGGCACGTTGCGCACGTGGGGGCTGCCGAGTAATCCTTTCCCAAAACCCAGTCGCCATCCTTGTCGAGCGCCATACGGTCTCGGTTCGCGTAGAAAGCGATGCCGTGCTTCGATTCGTTGTAGATTTCAATTTGAGGGTGATCAGGACCCATGTGGCACTTGCCACAATTCTCTGGTGATCTCGCAATCTTCGCCTCAAACGAGTGTCTGGAGTGGCAGGCATGGCACGAGCCTTCTGATCCATCTGGATTCATTCTTCCCATGCCGCTGTTGGGCCAGGTCGTCGGATCGATGACAGGCTTTCCCTCTTCGCCTGCTCTGACAATTTTCCCCTCCTTATCTCTTAAGATTTTCACGATGGTCCCATGACACTGCCAGCATCCATTCACAGCATCTGCGTTGTTGCTCGGCATTCCTGCGACCTTCTCAGCGAGGACGTTATCGAGGCTTGCGAGGATCTGCCCCGCCTTGGCGTGGTGACTGCGCGAGAACTGCTCGTACTCTTGTTCGTGACATCGTGCACAGTCTTTTGGGGTGACGAGTGCCGCAACCTGGACACCGTAGTGGTTCCAGCTGTCAATGTCCGTTTTCTCCGCCGTGTGACAGTCAAGGCAGGCAATACCGCCCTGAGCATGACGTGAACGCTCCCACTCCATCACTAGCGCCGGCGAGAGTTTTCGGTGACAATCAACACATTGGTCACTTGAATTCTGACTCTTTGGATGCGACGCTGTGGACGAGGGAGCAATCTGCAAACAGCTGAAAACCAAGAGAAATGGGAGAAACAGCGATCGGAAGAGCAACCTCATGGTGTTGTTCACGGTGGTCTCCTTGGCTGGTGGGTGGGAAGATGTCCGTCATCTTGCTGGGCCGATTCTGAAGTGAGATGACGGACATCTACGGAGTCTTGCCCATATAGATGAGCTGGATCCCCGCCTGCTTCGCGTACTGTGTGATTCGCTCGTCTCGATAGAACTCCTTGTAGTACACAAATCGAATACCGCAGTTGGCAATCAGCTTGAAGCAGGTCAAGCATGGAGAGGCTGTCACGTAAATCTCCGAGTTGTCGATCACAACGCCGTTCTTTGCAGCCTGCGCAACGGCGTTCGCTTCCGCATGGACTGTCCGGACACAATGCCCACTCTCCATATCGTGGCCAATGTCGTCACAGTGCGGCGCCCCCCGCAAACTTCCATTATAGCCCGTGGAGAGGATGTTCTTGTCCCTAACAATAACTGCGCCGACGTGTTTCCTGTCGCAGGTGCTTCGTGTCGCGACTTGGTCGGCAATCTTCATGAAATACTCGTGCCAGTCTACGCGTGTGTCACCCATTGTTCATTCCTCTTGGTAATTTGTGAGCATCTCGGTGTCGATCAAAGTCGGCGATAATCTACTCGACGACCACTTCATCCACAAATAACCACGCCTTTCCGCCGGCGCTCCGGTGCCACGCAGGCAAGTTGCCGATATTCTTCGCGTGCACTTTGATGTATCGGGCCAGTGTCGGCAGGAATTGCCCAGAGAACGCCTTGACGAAGCTCCCCTCTTTGTCGACGGGCACGTCATTCTGGACAGTCGCGATCACCTTGAAGTTTTCACCATTCTCTGAGACCGAATATTCAACCGACGTTGGCAGGAAGATCCAGGAGGGAGAATCTTGCAGATAGTTCGAGCTGATTTTCTCGACTGCAGTGATCTCACCGAGATCAATCACAGCCTCCAGGTCATCGTGCTCGAACCCCTGCCATAGACCATCCCCGAATTCTGTCGACCCCATCATTCCATTGACGAGAGCTGACGGCCCACCTGCTGAGTACCTCGGATGGAAAGTGTTCATGTATCCCACCTTCTTTCCAACTGCCTTGTGTTTCAGTATCATCGGGGTGTAGACGCTCACACTTGGCCGAGGCTCACAGGGCTCGGTTCGGATCGTGATCACTTCCGTTTTCAATCCTTCAGATGAAGCCCTTAGCTCAACCGCGCCGGCTTCCTTTGTAGACAGGACTATGACCTGGCACTTGCCGTTGAACAGTCGCCGCTGATAGTTGTCGCTGAGATATTTGTCGGGTTCGTGACTGCTCGGGTCACCGTTACCCACGCCGATGATCTTCCCGTTTCCTACGACCTCGAAGCGAACGAGGTTGTCAGCAATCGGCACCTCCCTGCCCCGGTCATCGAGAGTCGTGACATTCACAACGCTGACATCTTCTCCATCGGCGCTAATCGCTGAGCGGTCGGCATTCAAACGGATGCTCACAGGCTCGCCTGTCGTTTCAACTTTGGTGGTCACCACCCTTCCCTGCTTCCAGCCGCGTGCTTCCAACACTCCGGGTTCGTACGTTACCTTCCATTCAAGGTGGGAATTTGGCTCCATCGTTTTCTTGCCCAGACTCTTCCCGTTCAGCAAGAGTTCAACGCTCTCGCAGTTGCTCTGGCACCACACGTCGATGATCTGCCCCTCCTTGCCACGCCAGTTCCAGTGCGGCGCAATATGGAGCACATCTTTGTTGGACCACCACGCCTGGTAGTAGAAGAAGTTGTTCTTCGGGAAGCCGCACATGTCCATAATACCAAAATGGGAGTTGATGCATGGCCAGCTATAGGGTGTCGGTTCGCCGCGATAATCGAAGCCCGTCCACACGAAAGCGCCTGCCAGCCAGGGCCTAGCAACGTAGAACCTCCACCACTTCTCGGCCGTAGCTCCCCATCCAGGCGCGTTCACATCGTAGTCGCAGAGGTAACCCCTGATCGTGTCATTCGCATAGATGCCCCTCGTGCAGAGCGTGCTCGCCTCCTCGCTTCCGAAAAGGATTTGACCGGGATGATCGTTCCGGTACTTGTCGATATCGCTGATCGTCATATAATTGAATCCTCGTACCGGGAGCACGCTGTTGATTCCTTCGTACTGATTCCCGTTGTTGGCCGCATACGAATAGATTCGTGTCGGATCAAGTTCCTTCAGTTTGCGGATGAGCGATTGCGCAAGCCTCCTGCCAACGTCGGTGTTCTGGATGAGCCACTCTTCGTTTCCGAGCGACCACATGACAACCGAAGGGTGATTGCGGTCGCGAAGGATAAGCTGCTCAAACTGCCCCATCAGCTCCGGTGAGCTTCCCATCAATCTATTCTCATCCATCACCAGCATGCCGAGTCTGTTACACGCTTCGAGCAGCTCGTTCGTGGGCGGATTGTGACTCGTGCGGTAGGCGTTGCATCCCATTTCCTTCAGTCGCTCAATTCTATAGTACTGCAATCTATCCGGCAGTGCCGAGCCAACCCCGGCGTGATCCTGATGGCAGCACACACCTTTGATCTCCACACGCCTGCCGTTGAGGAAGAATCCTTTGTCCTTGTCGAAACGGACGGTTCGAATGCCGAAGAGCGTCGTCACGCTGTCGATGATCTTCCCGCGCGACTTCACGAGCGAAATCAATGTGTAGAGGTGAGGGTCTTCAAGCGACCAGAGCAAAGGTTTTGAAACCGCAATGTTCAGCCGAACGGTTTTTCGCTCGCTTCCCCTGAGAGTTACCCCCGGGGCAAGAGCGCTCGCCACGGTTCTTCCACGCTCGTCAACAACCGACGAGAGAACTTCACACGTGACACGATCGTCGCCATCGTTCACGACCTCGGTCTCAGCCTTGACTCGGGCCGAATTCTTTCCAACCTCCGTATGCACAAAGATTCCGTAATCCGGAATATGGACGTGACCATGCTTCAGCAGCCACGTATGACGATAGATTCCGGCTCCTTCATAGAACCAACCTTCGTACTGACTCGCGTCGACGCGGACCACCAGAACATTCTTCTGCCCATACTTAACGTAGTCAGTGATGTCGTATCCGAATTCGCGGTAACCGCTCAGGTTATTTCCGAGATAATGACCGTTCAGCCAGACAATGCAATCCCGGAAGATCCCATCGAACTTCACTTCGAGTCTTCTCCCCTCGTCTGACTCCGGTATAAAGAACGCTCGCCGATACCAGCCAACCGTTGTCTTGGGGAACTGGCGGCCGATGGGTTTGTACCCATGACTCTTGACATCATCATCACGAACGTTCACAAATTCCTGCTCGACCGCCCAATCGTGAGGGAGATCCAGTGTTCTCCACGTGCTGTCGTTGAAATTCGGGTGCAGAGCGCCCACTGCTTCTCCAGCTTTGGCAAACGGCGCACCCAAACCGAAATTGAAATCTCCGCCCGGGCTTGATGCATCTCCGAGATGGAATTTCCAGCCAAAGTCGAGCAGGAGCTTTTCCCTTGCAGATCCGATCGGGACTTCGCGGTTTTTCTTTTCCGTGTTTCGTTGGATTGGCGTCGCTGAAACGAAGCTGGTCGCAGCCAGGAGAAGTGCGCCCAACAAGATTGATGTGCTACGTGCGTTCATGATCATCCGCTCCTCAGTTACAGTTGTCAATTGAGTACGAGGCCCTTGACCGAATCCAAAGCTACGATGGGAATGCAGCAGAAAGAAACCCTGCACTGTCGAGAAATCACCTGAAAAGATACTGAATTGCTGACTAAGATTCAGCCGCGCAAACACTCTCTAGTGCCTCTACAACTAAATCCTTTTACGGACGAAGAGGCACAGTGCTCGCTCCAACTACACAAAACGAGTGGCTACCGTACAATCATTTTGTTGGAGCGGCACTAGTTTTCTTCGTTACCATCCATCCACCTCGACACGGCTGGACCTCGTACTTTTTCAGAGAGCACTGCAGGGAAAAAAGAGATTCTTGACAATGAGATTTGGAGAAGACATATTGAACCCCGGCAGCGAGGCTTGATAGTAATCGGGTTGGCACCAGGGATTCAATGATTTTGGCCAACCGTAGTCTCAAAGAACAACATGAAGGAGGGCTCCCGATGGCGTCCGAATCGCTGAAGTCAAGCCTTACGAGAACGGTCTCGACAATTCACGGCAAGGGCTCCCGAGCGATTATTCTCATTCGGTTGATGGTAAGCTTGGTCTTTCTTTCTGAGGGAATTCAGAAGTTTCTCTATCCTGACACGCTGGGCGTTGGCCGATTCATCAAGATCGGGATTCCTGCCCCGGAAATCATGGCGCCGTTCGTGGGCGTCGTTGAAATAGCGTGTGGTGGACTTGTGCTTCTGGGTTTTCTGACCCGCCCCGCGGCCGTTGCCCTCATCATTGACATGCTCGTCGCCATCGCAACCACCAAGATTCCGATCCTGCTTGAACGGGGTTTCTGGAGCATGGCTCATGAAGCACGCACGGATTGCTCCATGCTGCTGGGTTCCGTTTTCCTCCTGATTGTGGGGGCCGGGAAATGGTCCATGGATTGGACGCTGGCAAATCGGGATGAGCATGAGAACCCGTGATCGGCACCCCATCGCGAAACGGCGTTCTCTTTCCCGGAGTCCCTTGGAGCTGAGAATCATCCGTCAGAAATTTGCCTTCGGGGAAAAGGAAAAAGCCCAAAGCTTGATCGCCTTGGGCTTTTCATGTACTGGGTTTCGCTCGAAAGTATTCCGGATCAGACAGCGGGTATCGGGTTTTTCTTCAGCAACTGCAGGCCATATTCATACCCCTTGCCAAATGCAGCAAGGTTGAGCTCCTCCGTCCCCTTCGGCACAGATACCTTCACAGCGTCCTTGGCAGCTTCCCGTGCGACAACGCCAGTCAAGGCAGTTGCGAATCCGAGCATGACAATGTTGAGGACAAGTTTCTTGCCCAGCTCTTCTGCGAACCTCGTCGCGGGGATCGAAAAGTGTTGAATGTCCCTCCGGAGATTGTGGGTCACCACAAGGTCTTCCTCGGTGAGCAGCGTTCCGCCAGGTGCGAGTTCCGGAGAGAATTTAGAATAGGCTTCCTGTGACATCACGACCATCACATTGGGCGCCACAATGTACGGATAGCTGATCGGCTCAGTGGAGATAATGAGTTGCGCACTGCATGCGCTGCCGCGCGCTTCGGGACCGAAGGCTTGAATCATCGTCGCATGCTTATTGTCATAGATGGAAGCAGCCCTCCCGAGGATGTAACCGCTGAGGATCACCCCTTGTCCGCCGAACCCGCCAATCTTGATTTCAGTCCTAGGCATAGATCAGCTTCCTTATCTCATCAGAAGGCACGTATCGGTCGCCCAGCCTCTTCTGGAAATGCTCGTTCATTGCATCAAGATAGGTCAGCCGTTCCTTGTCGACGAATTTGCCGACGACGATTTTCCCCTGGAATTCAAGCGCGACTGTCTTAGTGTCGGCACCATTGCGGATCTCGCTGTGATCTTTGTAGTAAATCATCTGCTCGAGCCCGTCCCCGAGCTTGTTGCGCCGACTGTATAATGTCGGGCATGGTGCAAGGATCTCGACAAACGAGAACCCCTTTTTGAGCAACGCCTCCTTGATGGCTTTTGTCAAATGCCGAACGTGATAGGACGTCCACCGCGCAACGTACACAGCACCGCACGACTCGGCCAAGAACGGGAGATTGAACGTTTCCTCGAAATTTCCATAAGGTGTCGTGGAAGCAGTCGCACCGACGGGGGTCGTCGGGGCGACCTGTCCCCCCGTCATCCCGTAGATGCCATTGTTGATCAGAATGACCGTCATATCCACATTGCGGCGCGCCGCATGAATGAAGTGATTTCCGCCGATAGCGGTCAAATCGCCGTCACCACTGTACACAACAACCTTCAGCTCGGGATTGGCTAGCTTCAGACCGGTCGCAAACGGGATCGCCCGACCGTGGGTCGTGTGGAACGAATCCAGCCTCACGTATCCCGCCACTCGCCCCGTGCAGCCGATGCCGGAAACAACAGCGACCTTGTCGAGGTTCAGTCCGCTTGTCTCCAGAGCGCGGACGAAGCAATTCACCGTCGTTCCGATGCCGCAACCGGGACACCAGATGTGCGGCATTCGATCCATCCGCAAGAATTCCTCGATCGGATTCCCCGGAATTGTCGCCTCAACGTCGTAGAGTTCTTCTGCCATTGATCATTTTCCTCGCAAAGATTTCTCGATCGCGGTGTAGATATCTTTCGGCTGGTGGACTGTTCCGCCTGCGTGCGGCACGGATACAACCTTGGATTTCCCCGCCACGCATCGCTCGACTTCATAAACCATCTGACCCATATTCAGCTCGGGCACGACAAAC
>Ga0315284_10002227_pt1 | contig 27839 bp, 23 predicted proteins | sample YL17G09_16_MG_FD_203696 | JGI IMG/M metagenome (GOLD analysis project Ga0315284, IMG submission 203696) | Sediment microbial communities from Yellowstone Lake, YNP, Wyoming, USA - YL17G09_16 | ecosystem: Environmental > Aquatic > Freshwater > Lake > Sediment | place: USA: Wyoming | collected...
CTCGGTTCGGCTGCGGGAGCGTCCCCAGTCCGATGAGCGAAGGGCAGCGCGGATAGCGCTTCTGGTGATGCGTCTCCCCCCGAACGCGGGCGAAGAAGGGCGAGATGTTCGGGATCAGTCGGTCGACCGCCTTCTTGAGCTCGGAGGAGACACCGCCGAACGTCACCGGCGTCAAGTAGACGAGCAGATCGCAGCGCGCCGCCGCTCGCGCCACCAGCCTTCCCTCGTCGTCGATGACACACTCGCCCGGCGTCTTGATCCAGCAACCGAAGCAGCCGAGACACGGCGCGATCGCCTTCTCGCGAAGTGGAATGATCTCCGTCCCGTACCCCGCCTGAGCCAGGGCCTCCGTGAGAACAGCAAGGATGCTCTGTCCCTCCACACCGCGGAACCCGTCGAGCACGACCGCATTCATAGCATGAGGATCGTAGCTCACGGGCGGTGCTGAGCCAACAAGGCGCCAGCCAACGCGGATACGACGTGGCAAACAGCAGAGGCGACTTCTCCCTCGGCGCCCACAGCAAAGCCATTCACGGCGTGAATGGAAGTTCCGCCTTGCCACGTATCTCGCATGCCAGGCGGGGGTCCTCATCTACGGCGGCAGCGAAGTCGCCCGCCTCGGCGAACGGCCGCGTCGCCCTGCAAGGACCCTGCTTCTCCTTCCAGGCTCCCCAACCTATTCCGCAAGCTCGGCTACGAGACGTTCGGAACCGCCGACGCCTTTCTTGACGGCCACACGCAGGATGGCCTGCTCAAGAAGCTGTGAGAGCGACGGCGTCGCGCGAGCGGCCCCAGATGCCGTCCAGAGCATCAAGAAACACGATCTCACCCGCGGCCGCAGGTTGCGCGATTAGGTCGCGGGCAACGCCTCCTTCACCACGATCTCGCGGACCTTGTCGACGGCGAGCGACGCGTGCATCTGCACGATCACCCAGCGGCCGTCCCGCTTCTCGAGCACGCCGGTCCAACGGAGCCCTTCGCCGAACTTGCTCGTCTTCCCGTCCCACGAGACCACGTCGTCGAGGTCGGCCGAGTACCAGGCCACGTCGCCCGAGCGGGAGAGATGGACCTGGAGGTTTCGAACCTCAGTCCGCACGGCCGCGAACCGCGGGTCGAGCCACGTCTCGAATGACTTCTCATGCTCCTTCCACCCCGACGTGATGTGCGTCGAGCCGGTCCAGATGATGAAGAGGTCCTCATCGTGGGCCATCGTGTCTTGCTGCATCGCGACGTCCTTGGTCAGCGCCCACATGATGCTGTCGCGGATGACCTTCGCGATGACGGCCCTCTCGTCCGTTGGCTTCGTCTTGCCCATGCTTCTCACCTCGACGGGACGAAGCGTGCCTGCCGACAGTCTCGGCATCGTCGCACGACGTCGCGCTACCTGGGGACACAGGCCCGATTGGGGGGCGGAAGTGGGATGGCGTCTGCGTCTCCCCGGACGACCCAACTAGAGATCCAGCAGGATGCGCAGCCGATCGTCGATCTGCTGGAGCGTTTCGGGACGGACGTGGCCGAGATGCTTCGCGAGCCGGTTCGTGCTGATGCACCTCGGCTGCTCGGTCTTGATGAACGTCGGCTTCGCCACACCGCCCTCCGGTGGATCGATGCGTACGTGGAACGGAATCCCCGTGTCGGCCGTCGTTGCGGGAAGCACTACGACGAGATCTCCAGGACCGCGATTGAAGTCATCGACCGAGACGATGACGCATGGACGCGTCCCGTGGATCTCGTGCCCGCGAGTCGGATTGAGGTCCACCAGCCACACGTCGCCGCGCGAAGGCCTCGGTCCGGCCTCAGCCATTTGCCTCGATCCCATCGCCGAGCGCTCCGTCCCAGACCTCTCGCTCTGCCTGCTCGGCGCTCCAGGCGGCCGACTTCGAGTGCAGCGCGGCGAACGCCGAGTTCGCGTTCTTGAGGAAGAGCTGTCGGCGATAGGCCTCGACTGCGAGATCGAGGATCTCCTGCTGTTGCAGCCCCGTCTCTCGAGCCAGCTCGCGAACCGTCTCGCGGGACTGATTCGTGATCCGAATCGTCGCGCTTCCCGTGGCCATGGCCCTCCCTCGAATGCAAGTCGGTGACGAGGCAGTATACAAGTCTGTGACAGAAGCGTCTACGCGCTCGCGGCATGTGCAACCGGACGGAAGCCGGGCTCCGCGAAGATGGCCACGGCTCGTGACTGAGGCCGAATGAATCGCCAAAGCACACGGCCGCGTCGCCGTCCAAGGCGCGTGCCTCTCCTCCCGGGTGCCCGGATTCGTCCACAAGCTCGGCTACGAGACGTTCGGAACCGCCGACGTCTTTCTTGACGGCCACACGCGGGATTGCCTGATCAAGAACCTCTAGATTGAGCGGTAGCCAGATTTGGCTATAGCCAGATCTGGCTACTCGCGCGCCAGCGAGGCGGCGAAGACCGCGTCGGCCACTGGACGATTCCCCTGACCCTGAACGGCGCCGTGCCCATGGACCTCCCTTGTAGCCAGAAATGGCTATAGCCAAATCTGGCTACATCGCAGGCCGTTCGCCCGAGAAGTCAAGAGTCAGTCTCTTCTCGTTGCTGTCCAGCGCTACCAGCACCACCTGCCGCGGTGCAGGCAGCTGCGGCCTTCTTGGCATAGGCCTCAGCGTGGCGGGCGTGGCCGACCATGTGTGCGGTCGCAGCAGCGTGTCCCGCAGCACGGGCGGCAGCGCACGCCGAGGGATGCCCAGCTGCCGCAGCATCGCGAGCCGCCGCGTGTGCTCCCAGAGCAGCAGCACGGGCCTCGCCCACGCGGATCTCGCCGCGCGCCCAAGCACGGGCCGCTTCGATTGTCTTCCGCGGGCGATCGTCGTCCGGGAATGCCTCCTCGAAGTAGGGCAAGACGCGCTCGGCGCAGTCGGCGGCCCAGGCGGCCTGTGCCCGGCGGTCCCTCATCGAGGCTTCTTTGGCGCCCTGTTGCTTGCTGCGGTCTGTCATGGCTATCCAGTGTACGGCTACAGGTTCGGCAGCGGCGGATGATGATTCCAATGTCAAGAAGCAAGATCTGATCGCGCCACCCCAATGCAGGGATACCCCTGCTGACGTCGGGTTGGACTGGACGCAGTCGCTGGATGTGCATTTCATTCACGACGTGAATGGAAACCATTCAGCGCGAGAATGGAAGTGCAGCATCAGGTAGATCGAGCTTGCGCGCCTGGTCGCCGGGCATCGTACTGTCGTCGTATCACTGGGGTTCGCAAGCGGGGGCATCCGTCGACTTCGTGCTCGAGTGGGGACGGAGCCTGCTCGCGATCGAGGTCAAGCTCTCACAGACAGCGCGCTACGACGACGTTCGCGGCCTCGAGCGGTTCCTTGCGAGTCATTCTGCCTGCCACGCCGGCGTGCTGATCTACGCCGGCAGCGAGATCGTTCGGCTTGGCGAGAAGCTTGTAGCCGTGCCCTGGACGGCGATTGCGCGGTAGCAGCTCGTGCGGGGCCATAGCAGATGTCAAGAGACAAGATCTGAACCCGGCGCCGCATCCCTGCACAGAATCCGATGGTAGACCCCGCCGCCGCTCGCTTCGTCGGGTGGACCGACACCGACGGTGATGGCATTCCCGAGCTTGTCGATCCGACGCCGTACGGGATGGCCGCGATGCCGTGACCCGGCGGAAGAGCCTGTGACATCAAGAGACAAGATCTGATCGTGCCACCCGGCGCGGTTCGTGTCACACGGCATCTGCGCTAGAGTAGTATGCGGAGAGAGCCGACCGTCGAGGCCGGGAAGCTCTCGGGCGACACTCCGGCGACAGGAAGCGGACGATGACAACGTTCTTCTCGGTGCGAGGTAGGTGCAGGCGTGCGACGTACTTCTGGTCGCAACTCGGCATCCTGGTCGTTGTTTATGGCGTCCCGTTCAGCCTGGGGTTTGCCAAGCTCCTGCCCACAGGATGGCCTGCGACCGCCATCTTCTGGGCAATTCTGCTCGTGGGGAACCTCTTGTCGGCTCTCCAGATCGTCAAGCGTCTTCACGATCTCGATCGCCCAGGCATCCACTACGGGTTGCTGCTGGTCCCGGTCTATGACCTGTACCTCGTGCTCGTCCTGTTCTTGAGGACAGGCACGAGCGGACCCAATCGGTACGGTCCCGACCCTCTTGCAGCGCGGGGTCGTCAGGGCTGACGCTTCCTGACCTGCTCTCGGCACTCGCTCTCATGGGCTGCCGTAAGCGCTAGGGCCAGGTCTTGAGCGCTAGGGTCAGATGCTGTATCGAATGTCAAGCCTCCTTCAGAGCGGGAGGGCAGAACGGTTCGCCGGTCTTGTAGATGGCGTGGGCGATCAGTAGCAGCTTCCGGGCCACAGCGACTCGTGCCACCTTTAACCCCGTCGCCGCGAGTGCGATCTATGCGAAATAGTCGAACGGAGCAAGGAATCCACGCTTGCGAACGTACTCCAGCAAGACGGGATCCGGTTCGTGCTGAGACGTGATCTGCCCCCTTCGCACTCGGGCGAGCAGGCGGCTCTTCCCGCCCTCGATGTCGGGAGACGTAACGCCATGCCCTATAGAGAGAGCCGCTTCCATCAGGGCTGCGAGATCGTCACAGATGCCGATGAGCCTGCCATCAAGGATGGCCTCGGCCGGGTCCGCTCGTCTGTTGTCAAGATCTGCGTTGCTGAAGCCGACTATGGTCTGTCCATCCCTGCAAACCCGGTTCTCGAACACGTCTCTGACCCAGAAGCGCATCTCGGCCTGCATATCCTGGGGAAGGCAGGGCATCACGCGGGCGTCGAGCTCCTGCTGCTCGAAGTCGCAGATTGCGGAGTCAATCGCGGGCGCAGCTGTCCTAACGGGGGAGATGATGTCGCCAGTAACAGCCTCCCCCAGATCATGAAACAGCGCTCCAAAGACGTTGTTGTATGTCCGATTGGCATCGTACCTTGGCTCTCCCTGGTCGGATATGAAGAACGCGAGGAGTGCAACGACGTAAGAGTGGCCCAGCACACTCGTCATAGGTACGCGCGGGGTCTGAGGCCAACGCGACTGGTAGCGAAGCTCTCCACAGAGCCCCAGGAAGGATCGCAAGTTCATGGTACCATCTGGCATCTCATGCAATTTCAGCATGGAAGCTAGCGTCTCGTGTTCCTGTCGCCTCCTCAGGATCGCAGTACGTTCGACTTCGATTCTTGTTCCGAGGGAGTTGAACGGATAGACAAGGTGCTGGAACTCCCAGTACGTGGCAGTCCAACTCGCCGCACGGACAATCCGGCGCTCAAGGTCGTAGCGGGAGTCCCGCACAGTGAAGTAGCTAGTCAGGTCGTCCTGAAGGTCAGTCGAGAGCCCCTGAAGAAGTGGGCTCAACGCGTTGCAGACGAATCTGACAACGTGACTCCCCGCGCGCGACATTAAGTACTCAGATGTCTCGAACCTGATGTCGGGCAGAATGGTCTGCCTGAGGTACTCGAACAGGCTTGCTTGAACAATCCGGTGCCAGTCAGGACCACGACCCGCTTGGCGCTCAAGCTGTCCCAGCACGTACGCCGCAATCAGCTTGTGCGCATGCTTGTCCAGTTCTGTCAGCGGCGTTGGAGCTAGGAAGCTGTTCCAGCGCTGCATACTTGCCGGCTTGAAGAGATACACGAGTAGTTCGCGCTGAAGCATCTTAGCTCCTTCTTCTCTGCCACCATAGTATACGATGAAGGCCCTCGGTCGCTGGTTCTCAGACTGCTCTTGAGTGCCCCGGTTCAGCGGCGGGGCTGATGTGCCTGGCCGTGCGAGTGTAGGGGGCGCGTGACTCGTCTGTCGGGCAACACTAGCACCCTGCCTGCAAGCCGGGGAGACTGGAAGAACCGCTGCGGCTCTGCAACAAGAGCGCCGAAGCTCGTGGTGCCTTGTGCAACGAGAGCATCCGAATACACTGTGTTCATGCTCACATCGCGGGATGGCAGAGATACCCAGCAAGACACGACTGGAGCCACCTCCTCCCATAGAGTCGATGAGGCCGGAAGTCTGAGACCCTTCCTGCGATGGGCCGGGAGCAAGAGACAGCTCCTCCCTATCCTGGTGGAGTTCTGGAGACCCGGGTTCACTCGCTACATCGAACCTTTCCTGGGATCAGGGACGCTGTACTGGGCCATAGCACCAGAAGCCGCCACCCTCAGCGACGTGAACGCTGATGTCATCGACGCGTTTGGAGCAGTCAAAGAGTCACCGCAGGGCGTGCACGAGGCTCTTTGCGCTTTCGAGGTCAGTAGGGAAGCTTACGCGCGGATCCGAAGCCTGGACCCGCGGATGCTTACTCCGTCCCAGAGGGGAGCTCGGGTCATCTATCTGATGCGGTTCTGCTTCAACGGCATCTACCGTACCGACAAGCAGGGCCGCTTCAACGTTCCATTCTCCGGAGGCAAGACAGGCTCGCTGCCATCTCTCGAACACCTCGTCCAGGCCTCTGCTGTGCTTCAGAAGGCCGAGATCAAGCAGCAGGATTTCCAGGAAGCGCTCCGAACTGCCGGAAGGGGCGACTTCGTATACCTGGATCCGCCCTACGCAGGCGCGTCTCACAGGTCGGCATGCCAGTTCGGGCCAGGGTCATTCCAGAGCGGAGATGTCGAGAGGCTCGTTCGGTGCCTCCACGAACTCGATTCGCGAGGCGCGCGTTTCCTCCTCAGCTATGGGTACAGCGAAGAGATCATGAAGGCATGCGCGGAATGGGAGTGCCGTGTTGTCGGCGTTCGGCGGAACGTCGCGGGGCAGAGTCGTTTCCGGAGGGACGCTTCCGAGGTGTTGGTGACAAACCGCTCGAGAAAGTGATGGTGCGGAGGCCCTATGACAAGACTCAGACTCGCGGTCGTGAGCGATCTCCACATCGGCAGGGCGCGTTCCTGGGATCTTTGCCCGTACTTCTCCGACGAGTGTCGCGCGCGAGGCTCCGGGTTCAAGTGCAAGATCCCCTTTGAGACCGAGACTCCCAGATGCCAAGACGAGAAGTACGTGGATGCATTCCGGGACTTCGTCCGAGATCAGGAGCTCACGGCGGACTACCTGATCGTGCTTGGTGACCTGACTCACAGAGGACAGCCCGACGAGTTTCAGTACGCCACGGAGGTGTTGCAGGACATCCGCGCTGCACTCGCAGTGGCAAAGAGCGATGTGATACTTGTTCCGGGGAACCATGACGTAGACTGGCAGGTATCCGCCCTGCCTGACAAGACTGGTGTGCGGTTTGAGCAGCGGTTCTTCCCACTCGCCCACAAGAAATGGAGTCTCGCCAAGTTGATGAAGCGGGGTGCACCGAAAGGCTGGAGCTGCTTTGGAGCCCCCTACTTCTCGCTGTGGAGTGACGAAGAGCTGCTGGTTGTGATCTACAACTCATCATGGGATGATCGCAAGGAGAAGAAGGTCCACCACGGACACATCGACGCGGTGCACCTTGGCGAACTGCGTGCCTGGCTGAGACGCAGCGCTGCCCCCGCCAAGACCAAGATTCTCGCCGTGCATCACCATCCCGTGCAGTATCCGAATCCCTTTCGAGACAAGGAAGATTTCAGCGAGATGGATGGCGCGACGCCTCAGCTCTTGGAGTTGATGCATGAGAACAGGTTTGACCTTATCTTGCATGGGCACAAACACAGACCATATTTCCTACCAATCAACTCACATGCTGGTCAGCAAATACCGATTCTCTGTGCGGGGAGTTTCTCAGCGATTCCGGATGACCGGATTCTTTTCGATGCGCCGAATGTCTTCCATATCATCGAGTTGGATGAGAAAGCGATCCCTACCGATGTCGCCCACCCCGTCCTTGAGCGTGGCAGAGTCCTGACGTGGGCTTTCGACCCTGCGCGCGGGTGGGTTCGGATGCATGCGACTGAAGGCATTGGCGGGACTGAGCCATTCGGCACATACGTGGCGAGAGATGTGCTGTTTGGGGAGATTCGAGCCTGGGTCGAGACGGAGCTGGCCAACACGGGGAGGGCGAGATCGACGGAGCTATTCCAGGCGCGGCCGCATCTCGGGTATGTCGAAAGGCGCGTCATGTCTCATGTGCTTGACGAGCTCAAGGAAGCTGCGTCGCTAGAGCTGTCGATTCCAGACGACGATCCAACTGGTTTCGTGCTCACCCGGCGAGTTTAGAGCGAGAAGGGAGGGAGCGGAATGGGTGATGGCCGTTCGAGGTCTCGCGAGCTCTTCTCCGTGTTGCAGGCAGGAGGACTGGAGCCCAAAGAACTAATCGGCACTTTCGTAGCCACTGAACCATACGACAGGCTTCTGGTCCCGATGCACCAGATCGTCCTGGGTTCGCGAGGCTCCGGAAAGACGACTCTTGCGAAGATGCTGTCGCATGAGTACATGGCCGCGCTTTCCGAGTGTTCGGATCCTGCACAAGACGCGGATCCTATATTGGTGCTGGCACGTGACCTAGTAAAAGAGAAGAAGTTTATTGGCATGTACGTTGCGACCGGGATCTCGTGGGTCGGACCGCTGCGCAACAAGTCATGGGACGAGAACTCCGGAGAGGCTGAGCGTGCATTCGTGAGGCGTCTGAACCTCAGTGTCTGCCTTTCTTTCCTTACCACTTTGGCGAGTTGCCTGAGGGTGTATGTGGCGCGCGACGGCCGGCTGCGCACAGAACAGGAGATAGCTGCCGATCTCGCAACGCTCTGGGGATTCGGCCCGAGTGGACCGCAGACGATTCGAGGTCTCCGAATGGCTCTCCAAGTTCTCGAGTCCCAGGCGAGCGTTGCTGGTCCAGCCGACGCAGCCCCGCGAGGCCAGCGCAGCAGGCACCCCATCCTTGATGGCGACCTCCTCGGCCCGCTCAGACACGCTATGGAGTGTGCAGACGATCACCTCGCGTTTCCGCGCGGGTGCCACTGGATACTGGTTATCGATGCAGCGGAGTTCCTGACAACTGCGCAGCAACGGCTATTGAACACGTTCATGAGGGCCGGTCTCAGTGACCTGGCCCTCAAACTGACGACACTGCCATGCTTTCACACCGAATACGACACGAACCTTGGCTCCAATCTTGGGACGATTCAGGTGATGGCCGGCCACGACTTCGAGTACGTGTACGTAGATCCAGACAGAATCACTGAGCATCCGAGATTCCGGAGAAGGCAAGGGAAAGGCCCTGCCGAGAACCTCGGGTTCGCGGAGGAGTTGTTCCGAAAGAGGCTCCGGGAATGTGGGCTAGCATCGGATCACATAGAGCTCGGCCATCTGCTCGGGAAGTCGGAGCTGCTGGACTCCGCAAGTGACATGTCTACAGAAGAGGCGCTCGCCCTCATTGGCAGGGTCGGCACTAAGGAGACAAGCAGGCGTGCACAGGTACTTGCGAAGACGGACATCCGGAAGTTCCGAAACGAGATGAAGCGGAAGATCGCCGGTGCCGCGCGGCTCAAGGAGGCAGTTGCGGCTAGCCGCAAGGGAAGAAGGAAACTGAGCATCTACAGCGGGGCCAGCATGTTCGTCCGCTGTACCGACCACAATCCAAGGCGCATGGTCCAGCTCTTTGGGGAACTTCTCGATTCACTGAATTACCAGTTGCCTGGCCCCGACAGCAGCAAGCGGCGACCCTACATTACCCGTGTCAAGCAGAACGACATCCTTGAGGAGTACTCTCGGGGGGTACTTAACAGGGCCAGGGCAGTGCGGAGTGTGGGATACGATCTTCACAGGATGCTCGAAGAACTAGGCAAGTACCTCAACCACCAGCTACACGGGGGGCCGATCTCAACGGACCAGGTGTATTCCATCTCGGTCTCCGCCGACCTGCCAGCAGGACTTGTGCGCGTGCTGAAGGCGGCCATCGGCTACGGGTATCTCTACCCACAAATCCGCGAGCATGGGGATCCTCTGCCAACTGTGGGGAGTGAGACTGCGGTGCTTCATCTGGCATACGCTCTTGCACCCAAGTTTCATGTTATCCCTCGCCGCGAGAAGGCGCGCGACCTCCTGGATATGCTCAAAAGCCCGCTCACCGAACAGCTGGGCGCTGATGCGCCCGATCAGCTGACTCTCTTCGATGTGGAGGCCACTGATGCGTGACTTCCAGGTCCTTGACATTTCGGAACGAGATCTGCAGGACAGGTATGACATAATGCTGTTCTCGCACAGTGAGGAAACACGGTGCACAACGTCCCTTGACTTCCTCGAGAAGCAAGAAGCTCTCAGGGGGCCAGCGCACAGGCGCCGGCGCGCTCAGAGCTCGTTCCTCCTCTCTATGCCGAAGTTAGGCGACGCCCTGGACGCTCCTCGATGGTCCGAGCTGACAAAGCTCAGCGATGCTGTGGCGCCCATGTCTCTCGAGTATCGCGAGACCGAAGCGATATGGGCTGCACTAGGTGCCCTAGAGAAGGCTCATAGCAGTTGGAAGGTGTTTGTGGACTACTCTTCGATGCCCCCGGCCTGGTACTCCGCGCTGATTGAGTGGGCTCGACAGCTTCCCGGCAGTCGCGCGGTCGAACTGGACTTCTGGTACACAATCCCCGGGTACGTCCCAGAGAAGGAGTTCTACCCCCTGCAGGTGAGGGACGTCCTTCCCATACCAGGCTGTGAGGGTCCCCTGCCTGACGAGAGGATGCGGACGCCGCGGATGGCCATATTCGGGCTTGGGTTTGACGGGATCGTGGCTTCCGAGGTTTATGAGGATCTCCAGCAGCCGACTCTCTTCGCATACTATGCAGACCCTGTCCCGCTTAACGGGTACGCCGAACGGGCCCGCAAGGAGAACAGGCGGCTGCTACAATCATCCGCGCGTGCGCCCATTCCGCTTCCTCTTTGTAGCATAGGCGCAACCTACAGCTACCTTGCCGAGATGGCCATGATGTCGCTCCACCATGGAGTCGAGTGCTCCTTCGTCCCGATGGGACCAAAACCGCATGTTCTGTCAGCTCTTCTCGTGGCCCTGCGCTACGGCGTTGCCTGTTACCACCCTACAGGGCGCAGAGACAAGCCAATCTCGACTGAGGCCTCAAGCTATCGGGTGTTGACTCGAGTGGTCCTGCGGCCGGTACGGAAACCCTAGAGTGGCGCTTGTTGGGGGCCAAGATGCGATGGTCTTCGGGGCGCCGAACAGCTGCCAGGCATGCTTCTGGTGCTACGCTAGTGAGATTCGTAGTGCCCGAAAGCCCGCATGAGAGCCCCGATGTGGAGGGCACGAGAATCTGGCCAAGCCGTGAGGTGGCTTGAACCACAGCAGGTTGACGGGTCTGCTCCAAGGGACCAAAAGGGCACGTTGGAGGTCGCTGCGCGGTCGGCCGAGCCCACATGGTGGGAACCTGATTGTGCGGGCGCACGGGCACCGGTAAACTGTGTACGGAATGTCTGTCGAGATGCAGGGCCATATGACAAGGGAGGGCGGGTTCTGTCGGACCCTCGCTCTGATCTGGAGAGCGAAGGCAGATAGCGGACGGCTGTCTGTGGGGGCGGTAGTAGACGCCCATCCTGAGTGGCTCGAAGACATGGGCGAGGTGGCGGCGATAATGGCATACGCCGAGCAACTGGCAGCTGGGAAAGGATCGCTAGAGCGTGTCTCCTGCGAATCACTAGTCGGCACTCGACGAGTCCGGGATGTCATCGCGATGGCCGTTCTCGCCGAGTACGCTATTGATGATCTTCTACTTCTCCCATATAACATAAGAGAAGCGCAACTTACGCAGCTCGCGGAGGACGCAGGCGTCGGGAAGGAAGCGCTGCGATGCTTCTGCGTTAGATGGCATGGTGTATACAAAAAGCTCCTCCCTCAATGCGATGGGTGAAGCGGGTATCGGTTCGGACGAGCAGGCGATCGCGCAGTACGTGCTGCGTCGCGACGGCAATGCGCGAGCGTGCCTAGATCACGGGCGACGTGTCTGCGACTCCCTCGACTGCGTGCTTGGACACACTGGCTTGTCTGGTGCCAGTGCAGAGCGCTTGGCAGCCCTTCATGCGGGGGCTCTGCTCCATGGGCTTCTTGAGGATCGCGGACGCCTCTCCCTGTCGAGCGCAGAGTCCGGTGGCTGGAGCATCACACCAGCTCAGATCGTGAACGAAGTCCCGCTAGCCGATGTGGCGGATCGGCAGCTGGTCACGGCGCTCCTTGAGGACGTCAATTCCACTGCAGGGCTCTTCCCGAGGAACGGCAGACCCAATGAGTGTGCCGCTGCGGAGAGGGGCGAGCGGTCGCATGCTAGCCAGCATCTCGTCGACCTCTTCACGGAGGCGGACAGTCTGGTCCACCTTGAGCAGCCAGAGGTGGAGCAGGCAGTTGCTTCGTGGCGCCGCTCCGGGCTACCTCTCGCGACGCCGGGGATTGGGTGCGCCACACCATGGGCGTGGGAGGTATCGATAATCGGCAACCTGCGTCTCACGGGGCGGCGCGCTCTGCTTGACGCGAGAACCACAGAGGGCTGGGCGCAGGCGAAGAGGGGGTACGTGCGCCTTGAGCGCCTGATCAGGGCGTTGTGCGACGAGGAGGGCCTAAGATACGAACGCGATCTCTGTGACCCTATACGGCTAGTTGACGGCCCGCAGCCGACGAGAAGTGAACGTCGTCCGGCGCTGTGGGTACAGAGGTTCTACGGCTGGGAGGAACTCCAGAAGCGCCTGCGGGAGGTTCCGCTGCTCTACTCGCATGACGTCTTTCCATATAGGGCCGCCGAAGTGCGTTTGGCGGTTGTCTTGAGGCGTGACATCACGCCCATTTCCCACTACGCGTTGAGAGAGCGGCTCGGGGCAATGGAGCGACTGAACGCCACGCTCACAAAGAGCCTTGGGATGTGCATCTGGGATCTTCCCGGCCTTGCGATCCTAGGTCAGGCTGAGGCGGATGAGATGCTGATCTGCCCGCCGGTGACCGAGATCCACACGCGGCGCGAGATGGATAGGCTGCACACCGCGAGGCGCGGCAACGAGAGAGTACTCATCGACGGACTCCACCGCGCGTATCTGGCAGGCCAGCGGCCGGGGCAGCGCATGAGAGTCATCGAGATCTCTGGGGTTCCATATCCACCGATTGCCTTCGCCTCATCGTGGAATGCAGTAGTGGAATACGACTCCCCGCCAGCCAGGACTGAGGATCGCCGATGGTACAGGTATGCAGAGTACTCTGACTATATGAAGGAGCCATTCTCTCGACAGATTCCCGCGACCCCCAAGGATTTCACGTACGTGCTGTACCGCGATCTGTCAGGTCTTGGCTCACCGGGGAGTCGACTACATGCAACACACGACGCACGAAGCAAGGGAAGCAGATAGGCGGATCCTCGAGCTCGTCAGCGAGCTCAAGGTTAGCTCTAGTCACGATCGCCTTCACACTGACCGCGTACTCACCTTTGCGGGCGAACTCATGGCCAGCCATGGGGGAGATCCACTTGTCATCACGTTGGCCGTACGCCTGCACGACCTTGGTCGAGTGGACGTGTCGAAGCACGGGCAGGAAAGTGTTGCCGAATCATGCCACGCCGCGCAGATGCTCCTGGATGAGATTGGCGTGGATGATGCGACGGCTCACAGCATAGTGGAAGCGATCGCGGACCATGATGACGCCAGCAAAGCCCCGCGCTCCCTGGAGGGCGAAATCCTCAAAGAGGCGGACTTCCTGGCGGGGTTTGGCGCGTGGGGAATCCTCCGCACTTGCCTGTGGGCCGGGGAGAGCGGCGAAGGCATTCCCGGAGCCGTGCGGCGGCTGTCTCGAGGGATGCCCGCGCGTGTCGAGAGCCTCAGGTTTCCAGAGAGCCGACGATATGCAGATGAGCAGAGTTCCGACGTGCGCTTCTTCTTGCAGAGTTTGGACATGCCACCTGACTTCCAGAAACACGCACATGAGGGCGTCTACATAGTCTTCGAGGGCATAAGTGGAGCAGGCAAGGGCGAGCAGATCCGGCTTCTCGGAGATAGACTTGCTGCGTTGGGCCGTGAGATCACATTCGTCAGCGAGCCGCCTGTCCGGCCAAGCACTATCCGACGCGCGTGGGCAGCCCTCGGGAATAGGACCGAAGACGATGTCAGTAACGACGAACTGGCGTTTCTGCTTCTCGCGACTCGCGCCCGCCTGTTGCGGCAAGATCTGCTACCTGCTTTGGCGCGCGGCGCCGTAGTGCTGTCAAGCCGCTCGTACATCAGTACGCTCGTGTATCAGGAGACTGAGATTCTTGGCACGGAGTTCGTTGCATTCTGTCACCGGTTTGTCCCCCCGTTTGACAAGCTTCTCTTGCTCGATGTCGTGCCCGATGAGGCCCGTCGAAGAATTGTCAAGCGAGCTGAGAGGACGAGAACGGAGTTGGGCGAGTTCGAGGATCTTCGCCACCTTGAGAAGCATCGGTTGGCATACATCGACGTCTGTCAGCGCTTTGTGCCTCCTGCGCGTGTCGAGGTGATTCCACCTGGCGACAAGCAGGAGACGGCAGAGCGCGTCTGGAACTCCGTAAAGCCACTCGTCTGCTGATCGGTTGTGTGTCGAGGTCGGCTGCACCGGTGTGCGCAGCCGACGTGTGGCCCATCAACAGTGGGGACTTGCTGCGGCGCCCTGATACGTCGACTACTCCTCACGTGGTCGAAGGCCTGTCAATGAGGCACTACCCACTCGCCCTCCCGCCCCTCTTGCTGCACAATCGAGGCACGGTGGTTGCGGGCCGCGATGAGGGAGAGGTATGCCAGGCCAGCGGAACTTAGGTCTTGTGGGTCATGGCTTCGCACGGAATGGACTCTGGCTGCGTGCTTGCTCGGCTCCGGCCTCGCTCGCAGCAGCTGGGGACGAACTCGGCGGCCGCCTCGTTCGTCTGCGCTCGGAAGGAGTTGGCAATGGCTGAGAAAAGAGAGTTCCAACTCCTTGCACGCGATTTCGCCAGGAAGGATGGAATCGCGCGTGTCACTGGTGCTGAGCGGTACTCCGTTGATGTCTCTCTGCCCCGCATGCTGCACGGACGCATCCTCGGTAGCCCCTACGCTCACGCGATCGTGAAGTCGATCGACGCTTCGGCTGCCATCGCGATGGGCGCGACGGTGGTCACGTTCGCCGACGTGCCGCAGGCGAAGTTCAATCAACGCATCATCACGATCCCGCCGGTGCTTCACAAGGACCATCAGGTGCTCTACGACAAGGCGCGGCGCATGGGCGACGCGATCGCGGCGGTGGCTGCCGAAACGGAAGAGTTGGCCGAGGCCGCAGTGCGTGCGGTAAGAGTTGAGTACGAGGTTCTGCCCGTCGTCACGGACGCGTTCGAGGCGATGAAGTCGGGCGCGCCGAAGATCCACGACCGAATCCTGTGGGGGGAGCAGGAGATCGAGATCAAGAACAACATCGCCTGCGCGCGCTCGGTCGACGAGGGTGATGCGGACAGGGCGTTCAAGGACGCTGACGTTGTGGTGCGCGAGGTCTTCGACTTGCCGAAGGTCTACCACGCGCAGATGGAGACGAAGTCGTGCGTCGTGCGCCCGGAGCCGAACGGCGGGCTCACGGTGTGGCCAACAACGCAGTCGATCCACAACGTGCGCATCATCCTCGGGCAGATCTTCGACATCCCGCTGTCGAAGATCGACGTGCGGCGGGTGCCGATTGGCGGAACGTTCGGGTCGAGCATCCAGATGAACTCGCCGATTCCGATCTGCGCCGCGCTCGCGCTCAAGAGCGGCCGGCCGGTGAAGCTGACGCTGACTCGCGAAGAGGATGCGCACGATCACTCGCGCTACGGCTGCCGCATCGACCTCGCGTTCGCGGCGAAGAAGGACGGGACGCTGCTCGGCGCGAAGATGGAGGTCACGGTCGACGTCGGCGCGCACAACATCCAGGCGTACTCGTTCCTCGGCGTGTCGATCGGCTGGCTCGTGTCACTCTACCGGCTGCCGAACGTGCGCTACCGCGGCACGGCGGTGTACACGAACAAGGCGCCGTCTTGCGCGATGCAAGGCTTCGGGAACCCACAGATCACGTTCGCCGCCGAGCAGTTGATCGACATGCTGGCCGAGAAGTTGGGCATGGACCCGATCGAGCTGCGGAAGAAGAACTACGTCGGGCTCGGCGACACGTTCTGGGGTCAGGGGCCGCAGGTGAAGTCGGTTGTGCGCTCGGACGGGGTTCCGCAGTTGCTCGACGAAGGCGCCCGTCGCATTGGCTGGAACTCTCGAACTCAGCCGAACGACAAGCTAGGGCGGCTATGCCGCGGCATTGGGATGGCGAGAGGTTTCCACACGTCGAGTGCCGGGGCGCCGCAGCCGGGTGACGTCATTGACTTCTCTGGCGCGCTCGTCAAGCTGAACATCGACGGCTCGGTTGACGTCGTGACGGCGCTCATGGACCACGGCGGCGGAACGCTTGAGGCGGTCGCGAAACTGGTCGGCGAGACCCTGTGCGTGCCGTTCGACCTCGTGAACGTGGCCGAGGTCGGGACGACGACGACGGTCTACGACTGCGTCACGCACGCGACGCGCGGCGTGTACGCCGGGGGCGGGGCGGCGGTGAAGGCTGCCGGCAGTGTGCGCAAGGACATCCTCGAGACGGCGGCCAGATTCCTCAACATGTACCCCGACGCGCTCGACCTCCGGCTCGATCCTGAGCTCGGCCAGGGCGTCGTCTACGCTCCGTCGATTCCCGACCGGAAGATGAGTCTGAAAGAGATCGCGACGCGCTGCTGGTCGGAGTCGTGGAAGACGATCGCCGCCGTCGAGAGCTATCGGCCGACGAGCTGCCCGCCGGCCTACGTGGCGGTATTCCTCGAGGTCGAGGTCGACACGTGGACGGGCCAGGTGCGCACGGTGAACGCGGCGCTCGGCGCGGACTGCGGCACGGTGGTCAATCCGGCGATGGCCAGAGGCCAGCTCGAGGGCGGTCTGTCGAAGGGCGTCGGCTACGCGCTCATCGAAGGCTGCGCGTGGTGCGAGGACGGCCAGCTCACGTCACGCGGCTTCCCGATGGACGCCAAGATCGCGGCGTTCGACGAGAGCCCGCGGGTTGAGAACCTGCAGACCTACTTCGCCGAAACCTACGAGCCAACGGGCCCGTTCGGGGCGAAGGGCATCGGCGAGGCGGCGATGAACCCCGTCGCCGCGGCCTATGGCAATGCCATCGCCAATGCGATTGGCGTGCGATTCTTCGAGCTTCCGATCACACCCGAGAAGGTTCTCTCCGCGCTGGAGAAGGCTGGTTCGACGAAAGGCGGTGCACGATGAGCAATCCGCACAATCCCAATACTCATCTGATTGCGCACCGCTTCGGCTACCTGCGGCCGACGTCGCTCAAGGAAGCGCTGGCGATGCTAAGAGAGCATCCTGACGTGCGCATTTTGGCCGGCGGAACAAACGTGCTCGTCGACATGAAGCTCGAGCAGCAGGCACAGCCTGCCAAGGTGATGGACATCACACACATCCCCGGGCTCTCGGGGATCGCCGAGGATGGCTCGGGCGTCCGGATTGGCGCAGTGACGCCGATTCGGTCGCTTGCGACGTCGAATCTACTCTGGACTTCATACACGGCGCTTGCCGAGGCGGCTGCCGGCTTCGGCTCGACGCAGATCGCGATGCGCGGCACGCTTGGCGGCAACATCTGCAACGGCTCGCCAGCGTCGGACACGGTGCCCGCGCTGCTCGTCCTCGGCGCGGAAGCGATCCTTGCGAGCGCAACGGGCGAACGCGTCGTACCGCTCGGCGACCTTCTCTCGGGACCGGGCAAGGTGCGCCTGCGCGACGGCGAAATTCTGACGGCCGTGCGCCTGCCGAAGAGCGTGGGTCAGGCAGGTTCGGCGTTCCTCAAGATCGGTCGCGTGCGCGCCGACCTCGCCAAAGTGAACGTCGCCGTGCGTCTCACTCGCGACGAGGCCGGGCGCTGCGCGTCGGCACGCATCGAACTCGGCTCGGTCGGCCCGACGGTGTTGCGGGCGCGGAAAGCGGAACTCCTCTTGTCGAAGGAAGCCGTCACCGACGCGAAAGTGCTGACTGCCGCGGAAGCAGTAGCCGGAGACATACAGCCGATCGACGACGTGCGCTCCACGGCGGAGTACCGGCGCAAGGTTGCTGTCGCGTTGGTGCATGACTGTGTTGCCCTGGCGTGGGACAGGATCGGCCAGGGCGTGAAGCGGGCACCAACGCTTACACAAGAACGGCCCGCGGCCGTTCTTCGAGAAGCCCCATCTCTGAGCGTAGATTCGGATGAGTCAGTGGTTATCTCGCTGACTGTGAACGGCGAGGCGATGGAGATTGACGTGGCGCCGAACGAGCTGTTGCTCAACGTGCTGCGCGAACGGCTGGAGCTGACGGGCTCGAAGTATGGCTGCGGCATTGGCGAGTGCGGCGCGTGCACGATCTGGCTCAACGGCCAGCCGGCGCTTGGTTGCCTTGTGCTTGCGGTCTCCGCCGACGGCGCCGACGTCCGAACCATCGAGGGACTCGCCGCGCCGGACGGGATGCTCGACCCGCTCCAGCAGGCGTTCATTGACGAGGACGCGTTCCAGTGCGGCTACTGCACGCCAGGAATGCTGATGATGACGAAGAAGCTGCTCGAAGAGGTCCCGCAGCCGACTGAGGACGAGATCCGCGACTACCTGCGCGGGAACCATTGTCGCTGCACGGGTTATGCCAGCATCACGCGAGCCGTTCTACGAGCCGCGAAGGGCGACACATGATCCTTCGCGGGATGCTGGCATACCCTAGGGTCGAAGGCCGAGCGGGTGGCCTTCGACAGGTTGCTAGCAACAAGGAGCGAGAATGAGTCTCCCGCAGTTCGAGGTTGTTCAGCCCACCACGTTGGGTGAGGCTCTGCGGATCCTCTCCGAGGTCAAGGACGCCGAGCCGATCGCCGGCGGAACTAACCTCATGGTGGACATGCGCGCGGGAACGCATCGGCCGCGGGTCGTGGTCGACGTCGCGGCACTGCGTGACCTTCACGGAATCGAGGTCACGGACACCGAAGTCATCATTGGCGCGGCCACGACGATTGCCGAGATGCTCGCGAGCCCCATCCTCGCCAAACACGCGCCGGTGCTCGTGAGCGCCTGTTCCAGCTTCGCCAACCCCCTCATCCGCAACCGCGCGACGGTGGGGGGAAACCTCGTCACTGCGGCGCCGTGCTCCGACACCGCGCCCGCACTCTTGACGCTCGACGCTGAGGTAAAGCTGGCCAGCGTGCGCGGAATGCGGCGCGTTCCGCTCGAGAAGTTCCTCGTGAATGCGTTCTCGACCATCCGGCGTTCGGACGAGCTTCTTGTTTCGGTGAGGTTCCGTATTCCGTCGGCCACTGCGACGGGGGCATTCCGCAAGATGGGGCTGCGCAAGGTCTCGTGCATGGCCAAGGTGGATGTGGCAGTGATGCTGGACGGAGACGCGACCGGGCGCTGTACGAGCGCGCGGATCGCGATTGCCGCAGCGTCTCCCGCCGCGGTGCGAGCCCGCGCCGCGGAAGCGGCCCTTGTTGGGAAGATGCTCATCCCCGAGGTGATCGCCGCGGCCGCGAGTCTGACCGCGAAGGCGGCCACACCGCGCGCTGGGTCGGAGTACAAGCTGCGCGTCGTGGAGGCGCTTGCGCGCCGGCTTCTCGCGGAGGCCGCCCTGGCGTTCGAGCGAGGAGGGACGAATGCCTAAGAAGAAGGTTGTGCTCCGCGTGAACGGGCGGCAGCACGAGCTTGCGCTCGATCCCAACGTGTCTCTCCTTCAGGCGCTCCGGGACCTCGGCTACACCGACGTCAAGAACGGCTGCGAGATCGGCGAGTGCGGTGCGTGCGCCGTGCTGCTCAACGGAGCGGCCGTCAATAGCTGCATGGTGCTGGCCTGGCAGGCGAACGGAGCGGAGATCGTGACGAACGCCGGCCTTGGAACGCTCGACAAGCCCCATCCGATTCAGGAGGCGTTCGCTGACGTGGGCGCCGTCCAGTGCGGCTATTGCACGCCAGGGATGGTCATCTCGACCAAGGCGCTCCTCGACCGCAATCCGGATCCCAGCGAGGCCGAGATCCGTGAGGCGCTGTCCGGCAACCTCTGCCGCTGCACGGGATACGGGCAGATCGTTGCCGCCGTCCGCCTCGCGGCGGAACGGCTTACAGGAGAACGCGTGCACGAGGGCTCGCGTTCTCCGGATGGTCCTGGCGCTGTCGCGATGCCGAAGGCGTCGCTTACAGGAGAATGCGCGACTGATGGTTCGCGTTCTCCTAGCGATTCATCGGGTGCGGATCAAGGTTTCCGGCGCGGGGGTGAGAGGCGATGAGCGATCGAGTGACCCCTAAACCGCTTCCTCCTCACAACCTTCCGCCACTGAAACAAGTAGGCAAGCCCTTGCGGCGGGTGGATGCACTGGGGAAGGCGGTCGGGGCGACGCAGTACGCGGCCGATTTCTCGATGCTGAACATGCTTCACGCCAAGGTCTTCCGGTCGCCGATTCCGAGCGGCAGGATCGTCCGCCTCGACGTCTCGAAGGCACGCGCTCTTCCTGGCGTAGCGTGCGTCCTAACCGGCGCAGATCTGCCGAACGCGAGACTGGCGACGGACTTGCCGGGGCAGACTGGGCGCGCGCAGCGGAAGGGTTCGGATGCGCCCGTCCTCGCGACCGACGTCGTTCGCTTCCACGGGGAGCCGATGGCTCTCGTCTGCGCCGAGACGCTCGAGATTGCCGAGCAGGCTCTCTCGCTCATCGACCTCGAGCTCTCACCCCTCCCGGGTGTCTACTGCCCCGAGGAAGCCCTGAAGCCCGGCGCGCCTGCTGTCTTCGGTGCCGACGGCGATTCCGGGGATGTCGCTGGCGGCTCCGATGGAGCCGCTAGCAACTCTGCTTCGGGTGAGCACGTTGAGTTGGCTGATCGAAACGTTGTGGCCAGGTGGAAGATCCGCAAAGGTGACGTCGAGAAGGGGATGGCGCAGGCCGACGTCATCGTCGAGAATACGTTCTACGTCCCGTTCGTCGAGCACGCCTACCTCGAGCCGGAGGCCGGCGTGGCGTGGGTCGACGAGCAGGGCGTGATCACGATTCGTGTTTGCACGCAGGTCGTCGAGCACTTCCGCACGGTGGCGAAGGCGCTCGGCGTGTCGCAAAACCGGGTCCGCGTCATCGGCACGATGGTTGGCGGCGGGTTCGGCGGCAAGGAGGACGTGACGGTCGAGATCTTCCTCGCTTTGCTCACTCGCGCGACCGGGCGGCCGGTGAAGCTCGTCTACACGCGCGAGGAGTCCTTCCTGGCGACGTCGAAGCGCCACCCGTTCAAGATCACGCACCGCACGGGCGTGAAGCGAACGGGGCGGATCACGGCGGCAGAAATCACGATGCTCGCCGACTCGGGCGCCTACCCGTACCTCACTCCCTATGTCCTTCTCTACGCGACGGGCATGGCGACGGGGCCGTACAAGATCGACAACGTGTGCGTCGACAGCGTGGCGGCGGCGACGAACCAGCCGTTCACGAGCGCGTTCCGCGGCTTCGGCGGTCCGCAGGCGGCGTTCGCCTACGAGTCGCAGATGGACGAGATCGCGCGGGTGTTGATCATGGATCCGCTCGCGTTTCGGCGGGTCAACTACCTGAAGACGGGCGAGACGACGGCGACCGGGCAGGCGATTCGCTCGGCGGCGTGGTCGGAGGAGTGCGCGACGCGGGCGCTTGCGGCGCTGGGTGACAAGACGCCCGACTCGCCGACGCGCAAGGTGGGGCGCGGGTTCGCGTCAACCTTCCAGAGCTACGGGCGGATCATGTGGTTCCACGACACGTCGCGGGCGTGGGTGGGCATGGAAATGGACGGGACGGTCGTCATTCGCTGCGGCGTGCCCGACATTGGCGCCGGGCAGTCGAACAGCCTGTGCCAGATCGCGGCCGAGGTGCTCGGCGTGTCGCTCGAACGGGTGTCGATCTACTCGACGGACTCGGCGCTGACGCCGCTAGCCGGAACGTCGACGGCGACGCGCCAGCTCTACATGTCGGGCAACGCCGTGCTCCAGGCAGCCGGCGTCGTGCGCGCCAGTCTCGTGAAGAAGGCGGCCGAGATGCTTGGCGTGTCGCCCGAGGACATTGATCTCGAGAACGGTTTTGCGGTAGTTGCGAGCCAACGCGGGCCAGGAGTTCCCGCTTCGGGAGACTCCCGCGCGACTGCGCCACAGTCGCGTACGAGTTACTGCGGCAACTCGGAGGTGCGGGGCAGCCGCGGTCTCCCGCTGGCCGAAGTGGTGGCGAAGGCGGCTGCCAGTGGCCTGCCGCTTGCCCACTTGGCTCAGTTCAACGCTCCGTTCACCGACGGGCTCGATCCCGAGACGGGACAGGGGGACATCTGGCCCGACTTCACGTTTGGGGCACACGCGGTTGAAATCGCCGTGGACACGGAGACCGGAGAGATCGAAGTTCTGAAGAGCGCCGCGTGCCACGACGTGGGCCGCGCGATCAACCCCGCCGCGGTGCGAGGCCAGATCGCGGGCGGCAGCCACCAGGGCCTCGGCTACGCGCTCATGGAGGAGTACGTCGTCGAGAAGGGAATGACGAAGACGCCGTCGCTTGCTGAGTACCTGATCCCGACCTCGTGTGACTTCCCAGCCACCGACGTCATCGTGCTCGAGTCGGGGACCGGCGTCGGGCCGTTCGGGGCGAAAGGAATCGGCGAGCCGTCGCTGACGCCGGCGGCGCCCGCGGTGGCAAACGCTGTCGCCGACGCGCTCGGAGCGCGGATCTTCAGCCTGCCTTTCACGCCGGAGAAGGTGCTCGCCGCGGCCGATGCGGGCAAGGACATCGTCCGCCCCGATCCGCATTGGTAACAGACTGCCCGCATCACGCGAAGAGCGCAAAGGGTGGCGGGGCCACTGTAGCGTCGCACTCGGGGTTAAGGAGAGAGTGCTAATGCGCTCGATTCTCACGAAAGAGCGCACCGCACCATTGCGTGCGACGTCGTTGTGGATGTAGGGTCGCACGCGTTCGGTTCTAACGAGAGAACGCAGATGCGCTCGGTTTTGCCGAGAGAGCGCACCACCATCTGTGTGCGACGTTGGCGAGTGGAAATGACGTCGAGCGCGGCGTCGGAGGCAAGCTCCGACGCTACAGTGGAGGGGTGGAATCGTCGCAGGCTCCTTGGCGCGCTTGGCGTTCTTGGCGCGAGGCGGTCGGGGGGGGAACGTCGGGGCAAGGGGAAGATGAAGCGCATTCTGACCGGGAATGAAGCGATCGCACTTGGCGCTCTGCGGGCCGGCGTCCGCGTGGTGACGGGATATCCGGGCACGCCGTCGACGGAGGCGTTGGCGAGCTTGCTCGCTCGCGATCTGCCGGGCCGCCACGTCGAGTGGTCGACGAACGAGAAGGTGGCGTTCGAGATTGCGGCAGGCGCGGCGTGGGCCGGACGGCGGGCGCTGGCGACGATGAAGATGTCGGGACTGAACGTCGCCTACGACGCCGTCATCTCAATTGCCTACTCCGGCACGAACGGCGGGCTCGTCGTCTATGTCGCGGACGATCCCGGAGTGTCGGCCGGAATGCCCGAGCAGGACACGCGCGGATTCGCCCTCATGTCCGACACGCCGATGCTCGAACCGTCCTCGGTTGCCGAGACCTACCAGCTCACGCAGGTCGCCTTCGACCTATCCGAGGCGATCGGCGGCCTCGTTTTCCTGCGCCTTACCACAGCGGTTGCCCTCACGCATGCTGTGGTGGACGACGCGCCGGGAGAAGCACCTGTCGGTAACGCAGGCATGGGCAAGTCCGGCGGCCCGATACTTGAACGCAATATCGCGAAGTACACGAAGGCCGGCGCTGCCATCTGCCTCGATCAGCACCGCGCGCTCCTCGAACGGCTCGAAACTGCGAAACGCTTCCTCCACGAACGCGGGCTCCATCGACTGAATCTGGGGAAGAAGGGCGGCCTCGGCATCGCCGTCGTCGGCGCGCCAGCCGCGTACCTCGACGAAGCGCTGGCCGCGGCCGGCACCGCGCGCGACGAGGTCTCTATCCTGCGCGCAGCATCGACCATTCCCTTCCCAACCGACGAGGTTGAGACGCTCCTGCGCCACTGCGACTCGATCCTCGCCCTTGAAGAGCTCGAGGCTCACTTTGAGCGCCAATTGCTGATCGAGGCGCGGCGCGTCGGGTTCGCCGGGCGCATCGTCGGCAAGCTCGACGGAACGCTGTCGCGATCGGGGGAGTACGGGTTGGATGAGATTGCCAGCGGGCTCGCAGCATGTGGCATGTGGCCGGTGGAAGGGCAGCACGTGGCACGTGGCACGTGGCCTGTAGGAAGCCATGACTCCCGACAAGCCACAAGCCACCAACCACAAGCCGGTGTTCCGCCTTGCCCACAAGCCACAAGCTACAAGCCACAAGCCGAGCCAGCGCCACGCCCTATTACCGTGTGCTCTGGCTGTCCTCATCGCGGCACGTACATGGCGATTGAGGCGGCGGTCAAGCAGGCGGGGTTCAAGAAGGACGAGGTGATGGTGACCGGCGACATCGGTTGCACGATCCTCGGGATGAACCCGCCGTTCGACTTGCTCTGGAACGAGGTCTCGATGGGATCGAGTGTCAGCCTCGCTCAGGGTTATGTCCACGCTGGGATCAAGACGCCCGTCATCGCGACCATCGGCGACTCGACCTTCTTCCACGGCGGGATCCCCGGCGTCCTCAACGCGGTGCAACATCGAGTGCCGCTCGTGATCGTGGTGATGGACAACGGCTGGACGGGGATGACGGGCATGCAGGTCAATCCCGGCACCGCGGAGTCGGAGCAGAAGGGCGGGCGGCGCATCGACCTTGCGGAGCTGATCCCCGCGCTCGGCGTCGATCGGTTCGCGATCGCCGACCCGTACGATCTTGCGGGCACGACGGCGCTCCTCACCGACTTCTTGCGCGAATCTGTCGGCGTCCGCGTCCTCCTGGCACGGCGCGAGTGCGCGATCCAGGCGCGACGGCGCGGGGTGACTGCTGGCAAGATCCAGCTCGACGCCGCGAAGTGCGTGCTTTGCAAACGATGCCTGCGGATCACGGGTTGTCCGGCCCTTGGCTGCTCGGCGACTGCCGATGCCGAGCAGCTAGGGGAGAACGGCGACTCGTCGGCGGGAGAGTCGCTAGAGAGGAAGCGGTCGGCGGCTGCTTCCTCCGGAGCGGCGGCCGGGTCTGCGGTGAAGGAACGTATCACGGTCGACCAAAGCCTATGTAACGGATGCGGGTTGTGCGTGGCGGTGTGTCCTACAGGCGCATTGGTCCGGCCTGCCATTGACCAAGCTGGAGAGGTCCGATGACGAACCTGAGTTCCGCCCGCGGCAAGGCTGCTGGCAGCGAGGCTACCCCCGGCAATGCCGGTGGCGACTGCCGTGTCGGACGGCGGCAGTCGCTAGGGAGAAGGCCGGCTGACGCCGGCTTCTCAAGGGGGCCAAGATGACACATCGTGTGGCCCCCTGTGACATCGTTCTCGTCGGCGTCGGTGGGCAGGGCATCCTGACGATCGGCGAGCTTCTGCTGCACGCCGCCCTCGATGCCGTCATCCCGGCCTCGTTCGCGCCGACCAAGGGGATGGCGCAGCGCGGTGGGTTCGTCAAGGCCGAGCTTCGCCTTGGCGCCGACGGTGTAGGGCCTCGTGTCCGCGACGGAGGCGCCGACCTCGTCGTGGCGATGGAGCGGTCCGAGGCGCTGCGCGGAGTGCGTTTCGTCAAGCCGGGGGGCTCGTTCGTGTTGTACGACGACGTCTGGGCTCCGACGGGCGTCATGCTTGGCGCGGCGCGATACCCGGAGCGTGACGCCGTGGTTCGCGCGATCGAGGCGGCTGGGGCGCACGCGATCGTTCTCTTGCCGGCAGAGATGCCGGCGATCGGCGGCCGACGTGTGCCGGCCAACGTCGTGGCGCTTGGCGCGGCGTGCGCTGTGCCCGCCTTGGCGGCTGTGCTCGACATGGCGCGTGTCGAGCAGGCCGTCGCCGCCCGTTGGCCGCGCGCGAGCGCGGCGAACGTTGCCGCGCTGCGCTTTGGCCGAGGGGTGGCGGTGGGTCGATGAGCCTGCGCGCCCATCGACGAATCGGAAGCGCGCGCGATGCTCAGCGAGCTGCATGCCTCGTCCCTTCTCGGAGCCTTGCGCGGCCGGCCTCCACGCGAGATCGAAGGGCTCGCCGCCCTCATTGCCCGCGCCTTGCAGCTCCCATTGCGCGTATCGAATCTGCTGGAACCTGACCTGAACCCCGTGTACGCGCTTGGGACCGGGGCTATACTTGGCGACGTTCGCGTCGTCGTCGCCGGCGATGCCGGCGGAGGCAACGCGGCGAGCACCGACCGTGTCGGCGAGAACGAAGGAACCGCGTAGGGGGTCTGCATGTCGCTTCGTCCGCAGCGGGGTCTCGACTCGATCAAGCCGTACGTCCCGGGCAAGCCGATCGGCGAGGTCGAACGCGAACTCGGAATTTACGACGTGATCAAACTCGCGTCGAACGAGAACCCGCTCGGCGTTTCGCCGAAGGCGCTCGACGCCATGCGCGGCGCGCTCGAGACGGCCAACATCTACCCCGATGGCGCGAGTTATGACCTACGGACGGCCATTGCGCAGCGGTTCAACTTCTCGCTCGACGAAGTGGCGGTCGGCAACGGCGCCGACGACCTGATTCTCGAGCTCTCCATGGCCTACCTCGACGACGGCGACGAAGTGATCGCCAGCCGCTCGTCGTTCCCGATCTACGACATCTACACGAGCGCGATGCGCGCCAAGATGGTGAAGGTGGCGCTTGGGCCGGGCTATCGCCTCGACCTCGAGGCTATGGCGCGGGCGATCAACGAGCGCACGCGCATCATCTACGTCTGCAATCCTAACAATCCCACCGGGACGATCGTGACGGCCTCCGAGCTTGCGCGGTTCTTGAAGAAGGCTCCGGACCGTGCGCTCGTCGTGCTCGATGAGGCGTACGCGGAGATGGTGGACTCGCCCGAGTTCCCCGATGGCCTCGGCTACGTCCGCGAGGGCAGGCGAAACGTGCTCGTCTTGCGGACGTTCTCCAAGGTGTACGGCTTGGCCGGGATTCGTCTCGGCTACGGGTTTGCCCACCGCGAGACGCTCGCGCCGCTGTTCAGGGTGAAGCCGGCGTTCACGGTGAACTCCGTCGCTCAGGCGGCCGGGATCGCCGCGCTCGGCGACGTCGAGTTTGTGCGGTTCACGGTGTCGGAGAATCGGAAGGGGCGCGAGTTCCTGTACGGCGAGTTCCGGCGCCTCGGCCTCGAGTTCGCCGAGAGCCATACGAACTTCGTCCTCGTGCGCATCGGACCCGAAGCCGCCGTTGTCCAGCAACGGCTCCTGCGCGAAGGCGTCATTGTTCGCCCGTGCGGGGCCTACGACCTGCCGGAGTGCCTGCGCGTCTCGATCGGCACGCCGCCGCAGAACGAGCGGTTCGTCGTCGCGCTCGAGAACGTCCTCCGGCGGTAGGGGCGGCGCGATGCAGGGACCGCGCACTCGGGAAGGGTGACCTGCGTGGAGAAGGAGCCGATGGCTATCCTGTCCGACGTCCGTGGCAACGTCCGCGCTCTGGACGCCGTCCTCGCGGAGATCGCTGTAGTCTTAGGACCTGGCGGCGAAGGGCGAGAGGCTGTGGCGTGTCATGGAATCAGCGCATCTCGTGAAACGCTGCTGGGGTGCAGTTGTACGTTCAGATGGCGGCGCGAGGCGCCGCCATGGGGGAGGATGCGATGCGAGGACTCAAGTGCGCACTGATTGGGCTCGGCCTCTTGGCCGCGGCGTTGGCTCTCGGCGGATGCGACGAGTTTTGGCCTCTGGAGGCCGGGATCGCCATCCTCAACTCGGCGACAGGGTACGTTCCGCTCTCCGTGCAGTTCTACGATGCGTCCTTGGGGCCGGTCTCCTCGCGGACGTGGGACTTCGGCGATCCGGCCAGCGGCACGAACAACACGTCGACGCTCGAGTCTCCGACCCACACGTACACGGAGCACGACGCGTACCTCGTCACCCTCACGGTCTTCTCATCGGACGGGCGCTCC
>Ga0315284_10002228_pt1 | contig 27839 bp, 19 predicted proteins | sample YL17G09_16_MG_FD_203696 | JGI IMG/M metagenome (GOLD analysis project Ga0315284, IMG submission 203696) | Sediment microbial communities from Yellowstone Lake, YNP, Wyoming, USA - YL17G09_16 | ecosystem: Environmental > Aquatic > Freshwater > Lake > Sediment | place: USA: Wyoming | collected...
TTTTCCTGGAATTTCTGGCTTAACCCACCGTGGTATCGATGGCGTCCCGCGCCTGCCCTTTACGGTTAGGATTTCCTCCCTGGGCTGGCGCGGGACGCCTGCGATCCCAGGAAAATTGCAATAACCACAAGGAGAACAGAGCTATGTGGACGGTTCAGTCCTGGTATCAGGAAGCGTATGAGCAGGCGAAGACGCATCCGCAGATCCGCGACCGCGCGGAGCATATCCTGCGCACCTATCTGGCGCGCATGCCGGGAGAGACGCGCGAGTCGGTCGGGCGCATCCTTACCGAGTATAACCGGCAGCGGCTGGCGGCGGCGCCGGATTACGGCGTCTATCCCGAGCTGCGCGGCATGCCGGAGCTGATCGCGGCGTCGTGGAAGGGCGCGCGGGACGGCGGCGGCATGGACGAGGCGCAGGCGGCGGTTCATGCCGGCGGCCTGTATTACTACCACCACGTGCTCGGCGGTGGGATGGCAAAGCAGAAGGCGCACTGTAGCGCGGTCTATTTCCACACCAGCGACCACGGCGCACTGATCGCGGTCAATCTCGATACCACACCGGATGAGCCGTATGGGCCGCCCGAGTGGCCGCTGATGAACGAGCACCTGGTGGGCGGCGGCGTCTCCTCCGGCGTGTTCCTGGACGAGGACCCGCCGGAGCTGTTCCCCGCGCCGGTGTTCAAGCTGGTGGCGCGCTATTGCCGCACGGCGGAGGAGGCGGTGGAGATGCTCACCCGCTACAATTACTTCTGGGGGCCGTGCAACTTCCTCATCGCCGACCGCCAGGGCCATGTGGCGATGATCGAGAAGACCGCCTGCCGCATCGGGGTGCGCTGGTCGCACGACGGCTTCGGCTTCGTCACCGCGATGACCGCCGAGCATCCGGAGATGAACGCGTATCTCGCGGACCGCCGGGCGGCCTCGCTGGTCGCCCGCGGCCTGCCCGACCCCTGCGCCGACACCCGCTACTGGGACGCGCAGGACGCCCGCCGCGCCATCATGAACCGCCTGCTGGCGGCAGCGAAGAAGGCACCCACGCTGGAATCCCTGCGCGCCATCATGCAGTACCGCGGCGCGGACGGCGTGGTGTGCGACAACGGCGACGTGCTCTACCCCGGCGACCCGCCCATCGAGTTCACCATCAAAACCGATGTCATCTGCCTCAGTGAAGGTCGGGCCCTCTGGTGGACTCGCGACAACGAGACCGGCACCCCCTCGTGGGAGCACCCGATGCCGGAAATTACCTACGAGAACGTGCTGCTCTGGCCGTAAAATTTTGGATTTTGGATTTTGGATTTTTTTTGGGGGGGACGGACAGGAGTCGACCCCCTCTCGGGAGTTTGACGCCAAAAAGAGTCTGGTATAATTGCAATAGTCTTCCAGGAATAATCGGGGGTGAGCTCATGGACGTCAAGCCACTCACACGATATGTAGACCCCGGCTACCCGACGCACTCCGTCCTCGATGCGCAGCCGGATCTGCTGCGCTTGACCCCGAAACGGTGGCAGGGAACGGCTGCCCTGCTTACCGGCCTGGCTGCCGCGTGCTTGATGACCTCCGGGTGTTTGCCGAACTATTTCGTGACCACGACATGCCTTTCCGTAGCCCCGCCTTCTTACCTCTCGGAGGAAGAGGCACGGCAGGTTATCATCGATGAGGCAAAACGTGCTCGTCTACACTTTCGCACCGATATTCCGCTAACCCGCAACGTCGAACTGCGTTATCGCGCGCAGTCCGGCGGAGAGATGGTAGAGCGGCTGGCCGTCACGCTGGACGGCATCGATACGAAACGTGGAATCGCCTACCTCTATCTCGGCGATGACACGCTGTCGAAATTGCGCGGAAATTCATATCGCATCAGCTCGCTGACTACGACGCCGTCCGGCATCGATCAAGTGGTGATTGAGCTGCAACGGGCGATTATCGCCTCCAGCCCGCAAGGTACGTACGGCGTCTTTCACGCGCCTGACACGGACGCTGAAGAGTCCGACCGTGAAGAGCTCCGTACCCAGGTGCGCGATTATGTCGATTGGCTTAAGGGACAGGGGGTATTATAATATTACGGATTTAGGGACTACTCCCGGCAACGGGATGGGAAAAGGAGAGCCATGACTACCGTCATCAAAGTCATCCTCTGGATCCTGATCGTGCTGCTGCTGGTATCCATCGGCGGGATGGTGTTGAAGCTGTTTTTTCAGGTCGCCAGGTTCATGCTGCAACTGGTCGTCGGTGCGCTGGTGGTGTTGTTCATCATCTGGCTGATCGATCGGGTGGCGCATGGGAGCCCTTCATAAACCATGCAAGCCCGTACGTAGTTAGCCACGCAGCGCAGGGGAGTGGCGTCTTTGACCCACCCGGTTACGTCAAAGACGCCACTCCGCTGCGACTGCGTGGCTTACTACATACGGGCTTGCTTAAATTTGGAAAGACTTGCTCAGATTAGATAAGAGTTGTATTATTATTAAGGAGACAAAACATATGTATGATTATCGAAAAATGACACTGGAGGAGCGGGTGGCCGTGCTGGCGGCTCGCAGAGTGCGGGGGTATCCGCTGCACGAGCCGCCGCGCGGATTGTTGGAAGAAGGCGATTACCACATCACCGCCGCATGCTACGAACACCGGATGATCTTCGACACCCCGGACCTGTTGAGCTGGCTCCACGACGAAATCCTCGACGCGCTGACGAGCGCTGCCAAAGAAGTTCACGCCTGGTGCTTCCTGCCAAATCACTACCACGTGGAGGCGCGAGTGGTGGACGGAAGAGCGGTCAGTGAAGCCCTCCGTATCACCCATAGCCGCATTGCGACCAGAGTAAACGGCCTGCAACATGCCCGCGGTCGCCGGGTCTTCTGCCAATTCACCGACCGCAATATGCGAAGTAAGCGGCACTACTGGACGACGGTGAATTATATTCATTACAATGCAGTCAAGCACAAGTATGTTGACAAGAACGCCGATTGGCCGTGGTCGAGTTGGGCTCTCTTTGTAGAGAAATATGGGCTCGCATGGATGGAGAACATGCAGCGGCTGCATCCGTTATACGATTACGGGAAGGGGTGGGACTGGTAAAACGGTAGCGGGTGGGTCAAAGACGCCACTCCGCTGCGCTGCGTGGCTTACTACATACGGGCTTGCATGTCTTTCGAATGACCAAGTCATTATAATTCGGTCTTCGAAAAGCAGTGCCGGCGTACGTAGTAAGCCACGCAGCGCAGCGGAGTGGCGTCGGGTATCCACCCGGTTATAGTTTCACAGTAAACACCGCCGCGTCGTTGGTCCTAATCCGGCAGATTGCTCCCTCCGGCGCGGAACCGTACCAGGCGTCACCGAGCCGCCAGCCGGGGGATAATGTCAGCGGTACCTCAAGCGGGGTGGGAGAGTAGTTGATGAGCACGATGGCGCGGGTGTGCTCGTCCAGCGGGTGCTCGGTGATGCCGATTTGCGGGTGGTCCTTGCGGACGGCGCGGTGGCCGAGGAAGGGCGCGGCCAGGTGGCCGTAAAGCTGCCAGGCGGACGGGGCGTCCGGGGTGTGGAAGGCGCCGGGGCGTTCGGCCAGCTCCAATTCCAGCGGCACGGTGAGGAAGTAAATCGTCCCCCTGCCGTATGGCGCGCGGGTGAGGGCGGGGGAGCCGTCGGCCTCGCGGCCCAGCACTTCGGCGCGGGTCGGGGACAGCGTCAGCTTGATGGGGCCGGCGGTGGGAAGCTCCGGCGCGTTCGGCAGGGCATCCAGGCGGATCGTCGTGGGGTTCGCCCGCCGCTCGCGGGTATGCACCTCGAAGCCCAGCGGCTCGACCAGTGGGGAGAGCATGCCGTCGCGATGCGAGATATACAGCGTCGCCCCCGCCTCCACCTTCGCCAGCAGCTCCAGCCAGCGCCGCCGCGGCAGCACCCGCCCGCCGCAGATGCACGGCAGCAGGTAGAGCGGCGCCTCCGGCAGCGGCTGCTCCACGTAACGGAAAGTCAGGTCGAAGCCCGCCTGCTTCGCCAGGATGAAGCTGCTGTAGGCGGCGCCCCAGCCGTCCTGGCCCTCGCTGGTCAGATACACTGCTTCCGTCAAGCGCGGCGGCAGCGTTTGCAGGGGAAGCCCGTCGAGGAAGCGGCGGAATTTCGTCAGCTCCTCCAGCACCTGCTTGGGGGAACGATCGCCGCGGATCAATCCCAGCTCGCGCTCGTAAGCGTCCCAGTCATACGGCGCGTGCTCCAGATGCCCCAGGTCGTAGGCGCACCACCAGAGCAGGCCGCCGCAATCATGCGCCCACGCGGAAAAGAGCACCGCGCGCAGGAAATCCGCCGCCACGCGCTCGCTCGCCAGCATCGGCCCCAGCGTGCCGATCTCCTCTACCAGACACGGCGTCCCCCCGATGTCCGCGTACCAGCGCGACTCGGCGGTCGCGTGCAGCAGCGGACGGAGGGTGTTGACGGGGTCACGGTCGCAGTGCGGCGTGAAGTAAGGGTAGGGGTGGGTGGTCAGCAAATCGGTCAGCGCCCCCTGGTCCTGGATCGTCCACGCGGCGCCGCGGGCGGGGGTCAGGCTGTGCATGCCGGAGACCACCGGGCGGCTCCGGTCCTCGGCGCGGATGGCGTTGACCAGGCTTGCGGTCCACACCCACGCCTCCTCGCGCGTCGCCGGGCCCATGCAGTTGCACTCGTTGCCCAGGTCCCACGCCAGCACCGCCGGGTAGTCCTTAAAGCGGCGCACGAAGGCCTGCGCGAAACGCATCTGCCACATCAGCGCCACGGGATCGGTGATCGGATTCCGTCCCTCCAGCGCCGGCGGCACGAACAACCGCCCGCTCATCCAGCCGGTGATCAGCCCGACGATCAGCTTCAGCCCGTGCTTTTCCGCCAGGTCGGCGAATTCGGCAAACCGCGCCATCGCCACCGGGGACATCCCCGCGTCCCCCTCCGGCAGCGGCTCCTCCCCCAGCCGGTACTCCACCGGCGTCCCGTGCCCGCCGCGCAGCAGGTGAATCGGCTGGAAATCCGGCCACAGCGGGAACACGCGCAGCACCTGCAGCCCGGCTCCGGCCAACTGCCGCAGGTCCTCCTCAACGACCTTCGCCCGCCAGTCCGTCCACATGGCCGTCCCGGCATGCGAAGCCCAGTAGTTGCAACCCACGACGAAGCGGCCGGGCGCCGTCAGCGCCTCAGGGGTAAGCGATTGTGTATCCATCGATGAAGAATTTCGGCGTCAGGCAGGGGATACCCTCCTGGGATCGCAGGCGTCCCGCGCCTGCTTGATTATGAGCCTGATTCCAAATTTAGTGCCTGTCGAGAACGGCACTCGAAAGGCACGATAAGTGGAAGCGGGCTCATGATCAGGCAGGCGCGGGACGCCTGCGATCCCAGGATTACTTACGGTTTTTCAGATACTCCTCCCATGCCTCGTCGATATTCCCGATCCGGGCGTTGAAGGTGCGCTCGAGGATGACGGGGATGTAGGGTTTGAAGTTGTCTGGGAGGTCGTTGCGCTTGGTGAAGATCAGGGTTGCAAGCGCCGGGTCAGCCTGGGTGCCGGCGGCGGCCAGCAAGCCCCAGATGCCGGTCTTCGCCAGCTCTTCCAGGCGGTCGCCGAGCAGCTTGGCCAGGCGCGGATTTTTGCGGCGCTGGGCGAGGGCGAGGAGGGCGTCCGGATCGGCGGGCAGGGCTTTCAGCGCGGCGTCGAGGAGGGCGTCGTTCTTCGCTACCGCATCGGCGAGCGCGTCGCGGTGGCGCGTGTCGCCGCCGGCGTAACTGTCCTTCCACATCGCCAGGCAGCGTCCCGGATCGGCGATGCCCAGCACCGGCGCCGCCTCGCCGTAAATGCGGCGGTCCGAGTCGGCGTCGGCCATCGCGAACATCGCCGTGCCGAACGCCTTCAGCTTATCATCCAGCTTAGCCTGCTTCGCCAGATACACCTGCGCCCCGCGCATGCACTGCCGGCGCACGTGCGGCTGGATACTGGCGCTCATCTGTGCCTGCGCCAACCGCGGGAAGCGGGGATCGTTGAGCTGGGCCAGCGCGTAGAGCATGTCGCCCAGCGCGTGGGCGTCCGTCTCCTTCGCGATCTGCGCGGCGATGGCGCCGGCGGCCGGCGCGTAGCCCAGCCGGCCCAGCGACTCCGCGACCTGCCGGCGCACCATGTAGTGTTCGTGTGCCAGCAGCGGGATCAATCCGTCGGCCATCTTCCACTCGGGGTAGAAGCCGGCATACCAGGCGCCGGTGGAGATATCCTCCCAGCTCGCTCGCTTGAGCATGTCCGTCGCGTTTAGGCGCATCTGCTCGGTGCGGTCGTCCTTCGGCGCGGGCTTGTCGCGCACCAGGATCATGTTCTCACGCGGCAGCTCGGGCAGTGTGAAAACCGCCCGGCCGTCCTTAAACTCGAAGGGCAGGTCGGCCAGCTTCATCTCCGCATTGAAATACTGCACGCTGTCCGGTTGCTGTGCCTCCTTCAGGCTGAACTGCAGCCCCTTCGCCGTCGCGCCCTGCATGTTGTAGAGCACGATGACGGTGCCGTTCTCGTTGGTGAGCGGGGAGGCCATGATGCTCGGCTGGCTGACGGTCAGCTCGCGGTCGATCTTCATCTCTTTCAGCGGCAGCACCAGCGGCTCGCGGGCGATGTCGCTCCAGATGTCGTGCACGCCGGCGGGGCGGACGGCGTGGCTGCCGTAGTTGTGCCCGCCGCGGAAGGCCACGTAGACGACCCGGCCCTTGCCCACCCCCTTCTCCAACCAGGCGGGACGGCCATCGCCGAAGGACGCGCGCACCTTCGCGCCGTTCCAGGTGATTTTATCCACGCCGCAGGCCGGCACCGTCTCCCGATGGATCGCCGTCTCGCCCGCCGCGGGTGTCATCGTCCAATCGCGCTTCTCCTCGGTGAAGGTGCGCTGGAGGCCGAAGGCGCGCTGCAGGAAGTCGGAGGGCTCGTTATACTCGGTCCTGGTAAAGGCGTCGGCCTGCGTCCACAGCAATCCGCCGTTCTTCACGAACGCCTCGATCTTCGCCTGCGCCGCCTCGGTGACGTAGGGGTCGAGCACGTAGAGCGCGTCGTAATGGTCGAGCGCACTCTCCCGCGCGATCTGGTCCTCATTCACCAGGTAGGGTTGGTAATACTCGTGCGAGAGGGCGAGGAAGGCCGGGCGCTTGTCGGTGAAGGCCGTCTGCCCGCCCCAGTATTCCGAGGACATGGAGAACAGCTCCGCCACGCGGCTGTCCCGCATGCGACCGGTGGCGATGACGTCGTCCACCATGGCGCAGTGGTCGGCAATGGAGGCCACCGCCTCGTAGCACTCCGGGCTCTCCGACCAGTACCACTCCGTCATGTTGTATTCGGGCCCCCAGCACCAGTAGCTCTGGTACTTCACGTTGTTGGCGATCTGCGTGAAGGCGCGGATGACGTTGGGCCAGCCGCAGTGCATCATCGGGAAGGACGCGGGCGGCTTGCCGAAATCCGCGCCGTAGCGCCGCGCCCCGCCGTTGAAGGGCGCCACCGAGAAGGCCACCGACTGGTGGCTGTCCCAGCGCCAGCCACTCAGCGACATGAAGTCGCTCACCCCCGGCATCAATCCGCCGTCGTATTGCGCGAGCTGGAACATGTCCAACGGCATGGCGCTGGGAAAATTGAGCGAGTGCCCGCTCAGCCCCGTGAAGGCCCAGATGTTCTTGTTGGGCGCGGCGCTGCGGACGCCCTCGGCGGCCAGCGCGAAGAGCCTGGGCGTCAGGTAGCCGGAATATTTGCGGCTCCAGTAGTACAGCCGCTTCTCCGTCGGCGTCTCCGCCAGCTCCTGCACCGTCATCATGCGCACATCATCCCAGGTCTTTTTGCCGAAGAGATCCGGCTTCACTCCGTAGCCCTGCAGCCATTTGCGGAACCCGGCCTGCGCCTCCGGCATGCCGCCGTCGAAGCGCCAGTCCTGCTGCACGAACTGATCAAGCGGCTTGGTCGTCATCCACGGTTCGATCTCGTCGCCGATATCGCCGATGTCGCCCATGCCGTCCAGGCCAGGGTCGGCCATCTCCGGCTCGGTGAAGTTGCGCTCATCCGGCTTCGGACTGCGCAATATTAGCTCGGTGAGGGTTTTCGGCGGCCCGTAGATGGCGAAGCCGGCCGGCGAGGATACCTTGTCGAAGTAATAGAGCAGCTTACCGTTCAGCACCATGGCGGCCGAATTGCCGTCCAATATGACTTTGAAGGTGGAGGGCGTGGTGGTGCTGATGGTGGCTTCCGGCTTCTTCATGGTGGAGACGGGTTTGCCGTCGCGCGACACCCGCATGTTCATATCCGACCAGGGGATATTGCCCAGCCACCAGTCCACGTAATCCCGCTGCTTGCCGTCCTCGCCGATGCCGACCACCTTGAAGCCCACGCCGCCGCCGTTTTTGACGACCTTGCCTTCCAGCACGCAGTTTTCGTAATCCATGCGTTTGGTCACCAGCTCGCTGTTGCCGGCCAGGTCCATCCACTTCGGGTCGTCTTTGTCCTTGCCATAAAAGCGCCACAGTGGTGCGCTCATCTCCTTCGTCCCGAATTCGCCGGGCTCGTCCGCCAGTTGGAAGACCACGGTCTGCTCGTCCAGCGACTTGCCCAGGTTCGCGTAATATTCAACGAGCTGCGCGCGCGACTTCTCGGCGTCATACGGCAGGAAACCCGGCATATCGCCGGCGCTCGCGGCTATGAAGTCGAAGCGGCGCTTCACGTCCTCGTCACGGGGCGCGACGGCAAGGTTGACACCGAGCAGGCGGACCGACTTCTCCGCGTAGTCGCCGGGGATGCCCTGCGCGCCGCCGTTGGGCTGCAGGTAAATCGGGCCGCGGATGGGCGGGAAAAGCCGGCCGCCCGACCCGGCCATCGCGTAGTCGTAATGCTCGCGCGCGTGGTCGCGGAAGGTGCGCAGCTTGTCCAGGTAGGTTTTAAAGTCGGTGAGCAGCGAGATATGGGTGCCCTCCGGCTCGTTCCAGTCGAACTCGCGCAACACCTGGTCGCCGTGCGGGAAGACGGCAAACTGGGTGGCGCCCTGCGCGCCGGCGGGCACGTTGACGATCAGGTGGCCGACGCCGCCGCCGAAGCCGGGCGCGTGCTCCAGGTCCTGCAGACAGTACCAGGGCGTGTAGCCGGTCTGCTTGATCGGCTCTCCCGGCTTGTCATGCATGCCGTCCGCGGAGAAATAGCCGGTGCTGGTGCCGAAGTAGGGGTTGGCGTGGATGCGCATGCTGGCGGAGAGATTCAGTCCGCCCTTGGGCAGCTTGTCCACGCGGAAGCGGATGTAGCTGGCGGGCGGGATGTCGATGTCGCCGCTGTAGGGATAGGTGATCTCGGTGGAGGTGGTCAGGAAGGCGGCATTGAAGCTGCCCGGCCCGCCGCTGACGCGCAGGATGTATTTCCCCGGCGCCAGCTCGGCGTCGCCCACCTTCCACCAGTAATAGGGCGCCCCCGGATTCACCTTCTCGATGCGGTTGGCGTTGATCCACTTCAGCTCCGGGTTGGCGTCCTGGTTGATCTCGTTGATGATGTCGCCGATGCCGCCCCCACCCTCCAGCAACTCGTCGCCGGGATCCTTGCCACCCTCTGGATTATGCATCGCCGCCTCGTCGCGGTAGGCTTCGAAGGCCTCCGCGCCGCCCCTGCCGGGCGCGCCCGGTCCGTCGTTGATGACACCCTTCAGCGCCGTCTTGTCCCCCGCGGCCAGCTCCACCGTCAGCGGTTCCTGCGGCTTGCCCTCCGCCACGCGCGCCCAGAGCTGGTATTTGCCGGGGAACTTCACCGTCACCGCGCACGTCACCGGCCCGACCACCTTCACCGCTGCCCCGAAAGGCTCGCTCCCGATCTTCACCACCGGCGCCGGCTTGCCCGCGGCATCGACGAAGCCGGCGGGTTGCACGACCATCAGGCGCCGGTTTTCGTGCGGGTTCGGCTCGCACACCCATGCCGCCGCGCGGGCGCACAGCCACAGGGCGAGAATAGTCAAACCGAGACAGCGGGCCAGGGGCAACGAACGCATAATTCCCTCCGGATGCAAGGTGCTGGCGGTATTATACTCGACTTGCACAACGCCGACTATGTTCGACACTGCCGCGGGGGAGAAGGTTACGGTGGGATGGAAAAGAAGGATTCATGCTCATGCTCGTACTCATGCTCATGCTCGTGCTCATGCTCATGCTCGAAAAAGCCTTCCCACACCCATGCAAGCCTCACAGGTAATCGTCACTGTTAGGCTTACTTGAGTGTGAGAAGGCTTTTTCGAGCATGAGCATGAGCATGAGCACGAGCATGAATCAGGCTTTGCCGTCGGACATGAGCACCCGCATCTTCTCCTCGACCAGCGCGGCGTGGGCGCGGAGGGCGGGGGGCAGGATGAGATGCGGGAACTTCTCGTTCGGCAGGACTGCCAGCGAGGCACGCAGGCCGGTGAAGAAGGCGATGCGGCCTTCCGCACCGATGTTCACTTTGGCGATGCCCAGGCCGATGGCATGGCGGATATCGCCATCCGGGATGCCGCTGCCGCCGTGGAGGACGATGGGCACCACCACCCGCCGGCCGATCTCCGCCAGCACGTCGAGAGCCAGCTTCGGCTCCTGCCGGTAGACGCCGTGCGCGTTGCCGATGGCCACCGCCAGCGCGTCGATGCCGGTTTCCGCCACGAAGCGCTCGGCTTCGTCAGGATCGGTGTACCAGGAAGCATCCGGCAGCGAGCCTTCCTCTTCGCCCACGTGCCCCAGCTCCCCCTCGATGGAGACGCCCGCCGCGTGGGCGATCTCCGCCGCCCGCCGGGTCAGCGCGATGTTCTCCTCCAGCGGATGGCGCGAGCCGTCGAACATCACGCTGGTGGCCCCACAGGCGATGGCGCGCTCGATGTCGGCGATTTCCGGCGCGTGGTCGATGAACACGACCACCGGCACGCTCGCCTTCCGCGCGAAGGACAGCGTCAGGTCATACAGCTCCTGCTCCCCCGCCAGCTCCAGCTCCTGCTTCCACAGGGAGATGACCACCGGCGAGCGCAGCCGCTCGGCGGTGGAGATGACGGTGCGCGCCGAGTAGATATCCCAGATATTGAACGACCCCACCGCATACCCGCGCCCGCGCGCGTCGCCGAGGACGGTTGTAAAGGTTGAAAGTGCCATGATGTATTACTGCTCCAGGAGCCGATAGGACTTATGGGACTTATAGGACTTATAGGATGGATTCAGGGGAGGATGAATTGACAAATCAATATGTCTATCCTCTCCATCCTGCCATATCATCTCCATCCTGAGAATTTATTATTCAACCTGGCTCGCTCCGGCGTAAAGGCCCCATGCGCGGCCCAAATTGGTGGCGAGGGCGAAGAGGACGTCGTTCCGCCCCTTCTTCCAGCTCACCTTCACCCGGTATTCGCCGGGGGTGGCGGGGTTGGCTGCGTTGTGGCGGGCATCCACCGCCTCGCCGTTCACCCACACCTTGCCCGGCCCGTCGGCGCCATAAAGCAGCAGGCCGTGGCAGAGGCCGATGGTGTTCACCTTGCCGAAGTGGTTGGCCGCCCAGGTGTTCATCGCGTTGGGGTTGGCGTAGTTGAGGAAGAGCACGTCCGACTTCGCCACCTCGCGGATGTCCTTCCGGCAGAGCTGCGTCACCATGTCCATGTTGCGCTCGCTGATATCGGTGAAAGCGAACCGCGTGTCCGTCAATTCCGGCATCGCCAGCAGATCGCGGAACAACCCGCGCGTAAACCCGATGCTCCCCGCACCGATGAAGGCGACTTTGATCGGCATGACCGTTCCTTTCAGAATATTCACAGGATGGATAGGATAGCTCAGGATATTCAGGATGAAAGAGTAATCATCCTGCCCGTCTGGAGGGAAAAGTATGTCGCTTCACCTGGGCACCTTGAACACGTAAATCGTCTTCCCCTTCGCCGTCTCCACCACCCAGGCCAGGCGGTTGCCGTCTTTGGTGAAAGCAAGGTGTTCACGGGCAATAGTGGAGAGAATGACCTGCTGCATAACAAATCCCTTGGGCAAGGCAACCGGTTTGGGTGGACCGGTCAATATCCCTGTTGGGGTACTTTCCGACAGAACGGCTTGCGGATCGAGGGGAATAGTATACCGGCCAATCAACCGCCCATCGCGATAGAGCGTCAGCCTGCGGCGCTCGCGCCGCAGGACGCGATACTTGTTCATGGCCGGTTTTATCAGGCCGGCAACCTGGCGCGGCCAGATGCTGCCCGATTCGGCAATGGCGACCAGATGACCATCGCCCCACAGTGCTGCGCCGGGAGCAGGATTTCGATTGGGAGGCATGTAGAAGGTCGAAGTGTGCGCAAACCGGCTCAAATTATCGAGCGCATGAATTCGTGGGTCTTCCGCAAACCCGATAGAAAGCGTTCGCAAGCGAAGAGCGCCTTTTCGCCAGTCGAGCACCTGCACCTTGCCGCCTTGCACGGTCCACACCGTGCCGTCTTCTCCCCACCACCAGTCAATGGGTCCGCCGCCGGTTGCCGTGACGCTGCCGGTGGGCTTGCTTCCGGTAAAGCGTTGGGCTACTCCGATTTTGGGCACGAAAAGGAAGTGCTCTCCACGGTGAAAGATGATCCCGGGCTCGCCCGTCGAGCGCAGGGTGGAAAACAACCTGTGTCCGGTTTGAAGATCGTAAAGGGTGATTTCATGGCGAGAGAGCCGCATGGTGCCGAAAGTCACATACGTTGGCGTCCCGAGCACAACGTAGCGGGGATCGCTGCATTGCACTGAAGCCATCATCGGTTTTGCGAGTAATGTCTTGCCATGCTGATCATATACTGTTCGATCATCCTGGAATGCCCCGGCATCGGTGGCGGACAGTATTTTCGTCCAGGTGAACAGGGGAAGCGGTAATAGCGTTCGCCGTCCGTCGCGCCAGGCGAGGACGACGCGCTTACCTTCGCCGATTTTCGTTTGATGATAGGCGACGACGATACGGCCCGGACTGACCACGCCGAACCCGGCGGGCAGCTTGAACGGGTCAGGCAGCGGTCGGCCATCATCATCCAGCCAGCGGGCGGTCAAATCATATTTACGCGCCGCGATCAGCGTCGGCCCTTCCACCGCCGGGTAACCGACGCCATTAGCGGAGAGCTGGAGCAGGCGATTGGATGGAATCGTCCGCACCGTGATGGGACGCAGCCGCGGACCGGTGGCAAGATACCATCCCCCAGCCAGCAGGATAAGAAGTATAAACGCCCACGCCCAGCGCGGCAGGCGCCGGCGGCGGGGACGGACGGTCGGTTGCGGGGTGTTTTCCATCCTGGGCCTCCACTAAAATTATATCATGCTTTAGATCGGACCGATCGGACCGATCGGACCGATCGGTCCGATCCAGAGCACGAGCATGATTCTACTTATTTCACTTCCACCGCCTCATGCATCCGCACCAGCTCGGCGAAGTTGAGGTCGGCGCCGAGGACGCCCACCGGGTCGCCGTCCTCCCCGACGATGGGGGTGGAGACGGTGATGCACAGCACGCCGGTGATGCGCGATTTGTAGAAGTCGGTGATGAAGATGCCGCCTTCCCGCAGCGTCCCCTGGAACCAGTCGCGGTCGGTGAAGTCCTCGTCCAGGCCGAATGTGCTGAACTGATCGCGGTATTTCGGCTGGGTGACGTTCTCGGTGATCTTCCGCCCTTGCAGGTCCACCACGTAGATGAACTGGATGAACTGGTACTTGTGGACGGCTTCCTGCAGCACGGCTTCGATGCGCGCGTGGTCCATGCTCTGCAGGGCCGGGTGCTCCACCAGCGCGGCGACGATCTTTTCCGACACGTCCAGCGCGTGGCTGCGCAGCAGGTCGAAGTCGGTTTTGAAATACTCGGGCAGGTACATGCGCGCGTGGGCGAGTATCTCCTCGTCGGAGATGGAGGTGATGCGCCCGGCGGCATATTGCTCCTTCACCCATTCATAGATGGCCAGCAGGCCGGGGTGGCGCTTGTCCAGCGCGTTCTCCTCGCGCAGGCCCAGGTAGCCGTTCGCCCAGTGTGCGATGCCCGCCACGCCGGACTTGTCGGTGACGTTCACCCGCGCCGGGCGGTCGAGCAGCTTGCCCGTGTCGAAGATGTTGTAAATCTCCTCGTTCTTCAACATGCCGTCGGCATGGATGCCGGCGCTGGTGACGTTGAAGTTCGCCCCCACGAAGGGGTAATGCGGCGGGATGTGGACGCCGATCTCCCGGGTGAAGTAGTCGGCGATCTCGGTGATCACGCGCGTGTCCACCCCGTTGGCGTCGCCGCGCAGGGCGATGTAGTCCATGATGGCGCCTTCCAGCGGCGGGTTGCCGGTACGCTCGCCGAAGCCGAGCAGCGTGCAGTTCACTGCCGCGCACCCGTACAGCCAGGCGGTGGTGGCGTTGGCCAGCACCCGGTGAAAATCGTTGTGCCCGTGCCATTCCAGCCATTCGGACGGCACGCCGCACTCGTGGCGCATGACGTGGATCATCTTGGGGATGCTGCGCGGCAGCGCCGCCTCCGCATAGGGCAGCCCGAAGCCCATGGTGTCGCACAGGCGGATCTTCACCGCTTTGCCCGACTGCCGGGCCACCTCCATCAGGCGCTGCACGCAGGGCACGATGAAGCCGTAGAAATCGGCGCGGGTGATGTCCTCCAGGTGGCAGCGCACGCCCTCCAGCCCCGCTTCCAGCGCGGTGACCACCAGGCCCACGTAGTCGTCCATCGCCTGCGCGCGCGTTTTTTTCAGCTTCAGGTAAATGTGGTAATCGGAGGCGGAGGTGAGAATGCCCGTCTCCTTCAGCCCCAGCTCCTTCACCAGTTGGAAGTCGGATTTGACCGCGCGGATCCAGCCGGTGACCTCCGGGTAGCGCCGGCCCAATTCCCGGCACTTCCGCACCGCGTCCTTGTCCTTCTCGCTGTAGAGGAAGAACTCGCAGGCGCGGATCACCCCGTTGGACCCGCCCAGCCGACCCAGCATGTCATACAGCCGCACGATCTGCTCGACTTTATATGGCGGGCGCGCCTGCTGGCCGTCGCGGAAGGTGGTGTCGGTGATGAAGAAGTCCGGCGCCGGCTCCATCGGCACGCTGTGGCCGTCGAACACCATGCGCGGCACGTCGTCATAGGGGAAGGTCTCGCGCAGCAGGTTCGGCTCCGCCGGATCCTGCAGCGGGTAACTGGTGACGGCGTGCAGCACCCCCCAGTTGGGATTGCGCTTGAGCAGCGTGCCGGACGCCGGCAGCGCCGCGACCTTCGCGGTCTCGCGCGCGTCTGCCGCCTGCTCGCTCAGGCCCAGCAAGTAATCGGTGCTGGCGCCGAAGATGGCGGCGATCTGCTCCAGCGTCTTCTCGCTGGGCCGCTTGCTCCCGCTCAGGTAGCTGCTGACGATGCCGGTCGAGAGCGACAGGCTCTCGGCCAGCTCGTTCTGCTTCATCCCCCGGTTCTCCAGCAGTAAACGCAATCGGTCCGGCTGAAATGGCATCACACACCTTCCTTTTCAACCGGATAGTAACTGAAAGTTAGCCGTTTGTCAATATGGAGGCTGTAAATGTTTACAAACTAACTGGTGGTTAACGGGGAAATATACCGAAAGGAAAGTCAACCCCGGCCTTCATGCACTTTGACGAATAAAAATTTGCTCGGCCTTCCGATAAGAGTTTCCGGTTAGGTGGTTGAGTAGGCAGGTGAGCGTTTCGCTTCTTTCCGATGCTCCCGCGCCGTATCGAAACCACCTCACCAAGAGCGCTCGTTCCCGCAAGGTTCACCTATCCATGCGGTGGTTTCGATACGGCATGAGGGTTATGGAAAGAGGTGGAAGGCTCACCTGCCTACTCAACCACCGTACCAGGTGCATGGAGAAATATTGCCGGCGCTCACTCATTCCGCTCCACCCACTCCTTCTTCTTCGCCCGCATCTCGTCATTCACCCGCACGGGGTTGCCGGGGCAGGGTTCCTCGATGATCCACTTCCCATTTTCCTTGCGCACGGGCAGACGCGCCTTCATCGGCGGCGGAGTGACGATCTTCGTGGGTTGTTCGGCGTACCAGTAGGCGGTGCTGCTCATCTCGTTGGCCAGGTGGTTGCCGTGGCCGTGCTCGATGGTGACCTTGATCTCCCTGGTGAAGCGCACCGGGTTCTCGAGGTGGTGGACGTAGCTGGTCTGGTAGCCGCCGGCCTCGCCGGACCACAGGCTTTTGCCTTCCTCCAGCGTGTTCCCCTCGAAGATGGCGGAGCCGTTGCGCAGGAAGGCATTGCCCTGCATGCCCCACGCCTGGTTGAGATAATCCTCGCTGCCGGTGCCGTGCAGGTCGGGCGGCCAGTGGCAGCCGTCCACCCAGATCATGTCGTCGCCCTCGCCCCACCAGGTGCCCTGGAAGTTCGTCACGCTGAGGTTGCAGCCCAGGTAGTGCCCGCGCCCCCGGGTGTCGAGAATGACGTAATTGTTCTCCCACGCCAGCTCTTCCTTGTTGGCGATGTTCGCCTGCGGAGTGTTGACGGTGATCTCCGGCCCCCACCCGTCGAAGGGCAGCGTGCGGCGGAACTCGGCATGGAAATAGCCCAGGCCCTCCAGCTCCTCCGGGGGGACGGTCTCGTAATCCACGTAGAAATACTGCCCGTGATCCTCCGCGCTCTCGTTGACCAGCTCCACCAGCGCGCGCCGGCGGAAGGGCATGGGCACATAGCCATTGAGCGCGCACCCTCCGCCGAACCGGTTGTTGTGGTGCGTGGAGGCGGTGAAGAGCAGCGACTGGTAAGAATTCACCATGCCGTGCCCCAGTCCGAAGAAGTCGCCGAGCGGGCAGAGCACGCTGGGAAACTCCGCATCGTCCCAGGTGATCTTCAGCAGGCACTCGCGGTAGTGATCCCCCTGCGTCATCCACAGGTGCGTGATGACGCCCGGCCCGCGGATGTCCGCCAGCACGCGCGACTGCCCGGCGGGAATCACCCAGGCATCGGCATTGCGGCCGGTGGTGTCCCAGGAGGAAAAACGACCCGTCTTTCGGTCGCGGAGGTGGGCAAGGTCACGTAAATGCATGGCAAGTCCTCGTTCAGGTAGGCTGTGAAATGAATTACCCTAAAGATCCTGATTTCCCGTTCGTTCTATTGTAACATATCTTTCCTGAACAGGCGCTGGGCAGGTACTCACGCCTGATACGGGGAATAATGGCACGGGAAGGGGTGCGATGGTCGGGCCGGGCATTCCCACTGAGCGAGCGACGAAGGCGCCGCCCGCCGGCGGGCGGCGTTTCTGGTATGCGGGCACCCAGGACATCGAGGCGAATCCCCTGTTCAAAGGGTTGCTGTCGCGATGGCTCTGGCGCTTCATCACGCATCGCATGACGCGGGCCGGGCGCTGGTTTTTCTGGCCGACGCTGGCGCTGATGCTTGTCGGCAGCCTGTCGCTGGAATGGCAGCCCTACCTCCTGTTCCTTTATGCGGCTGCCCTGTGGCTGGTCGCGCTGCTGGTCACCGTCTGTCTTCCCCCACGCGTGTCCCTGCGGGCGCACCACGCCGAGCGGGTCTGCGCGGGCGAGGTGCTGCCGGTGGAGGTGATCATCGAGCAGCAGGGGCGCTTCCCCGGCGTGGACCTGCAGGTGCTGCCGGAGAAGCTGCCGCCCGGGCTGGAGGCCGTGCCGCCGGAGGGCATGCCGGCGCCGGCGTTGAAGTCCGGCGAGTTCGCGCGGGTGTGGCTCGGGCTGCACGGGGTGCAGCGCGGCGTTTACGCGCTGCACGGGTATCGTGTGGAGACGGATTTTCCCTTCGGGCTGCTCAACGCCTACCGGTGTTATCTCCTCCCGCGCCCGCTGCTGGTGTATCCCCGCTTCACCCCGCTCACCGAGCTGACGCTGCCGTCCGGGTTCCGCGAGCAGCCCGGCGGGGTGGCGCTGAAGGCCCGGCAGGGTGATTCCTTCGAGCTGCTGGGCGACCGCGAGTACCAGGAGAGCGACAGCATCCGCAATATCGACTGGCGGGCGACGGCGCGGCTGCGCGAGCCGGTGGTGCGCGAGTATACGCAGGAATATTTCATGCGTGTGGGCGTGATCCTCGACACCCACGTCCCGACGGGCGCGCGGCAGGCCGAGCACGAGAATTTCGAGCGGGCGGTGTCCATCTCCGCCGCGGTGAGCGATTTCATGGCGCGCCGGCAGTTCCTGGTGGATATCTTCGCCGCCGGCGATCGCCTGTATCACCTGACCGCCGGGCAGAGCGTGGCCTACCTGGATCAGATCCTCGACATCCTCGCCTGCGTGGAGTCCTATCCGCGGGAGCCGTTTTCGACGCTGGAGCCGGAGATCGGCCCGCTGCTGGGCAAGATCGCGCTGGTCATCTGCGTGCTGCTGGAATGGAACGAGGCGCGCCGGCAGTTCGTCGAGCACCTGGTGACGCATGGCGTGGCGGTGAAGGTGATCGTGGTGCGCGACGCCCCCTGCGCGCTGGACCCGCACGCCGTGCCCGACGTCGCGGTGGTGCGGAAGGCCGAGTTTATCACCGGCGCGGACATGCTGTGATTTTGGATTTGATGTTCTTTGACAAGGTAATATCGCTGAGACGCCCGATGATAGCGCCCGGTTCGGTGGTTGAGTAGGCAGGAAAGCCTATTCGAATCTTTTCATCGTTCTCACGCCGTATCGAAACGGTACTCCGTTCGTTAAACCACTTCTTCGATAGCGCCCGTTCACGCAAGGTTCACCTATTGACGCGGTGGTTTCGATACGGCGTGAAAGCTGCGGAAAGATGCGAGGATGCCCACTTGCCTACTCAACCACCGGCCGGGGACTATCATCGTAGAGTAAAGCGATATTTTTTGTCAAAGAGCGCAAACTCGACAATCCCATGGGCGAGTGATGATCCGAACCATCGATCCGTCAACAACCGAACAGGCGCCTTTCACGACATCCCGGCTGCCGCTGCCGGTGACGGCGGCGGTGCTGACGGCGCTGGCGGCGCTGGCGCTCGCCAAGCATGTGTGGGGAGTGCCGTCCCTTTTTGCGTCGGCGGTGGTCGCCGTGTATTTCGTTCCCGCGCGCATCGCATCGTCGCCGGCGCGGTGGGCGATGCGGCTGGCGCTGTTCGGCCTGGCAATCATCACCGCCGCCGCGCAGGCGCCCTCCGGCGGGCTTGATGAATTCGTCGATGCGCGCTGGTCGAATCTGTTCGGTTACCTGTGCGCCGCGGAGATCGTCGTGCAGGCATGGGTATCCCGGCCCGGCAAAGCGCCGCTTCTGCTCCTGCTCCTACCCTGCGGCGTCCTCCTCGCGGCGAGCAATACCTATCAATCCCCCTGGATCCAGGTGCTGGCTCCGCTGTTCATCCTCTGCCTGGGATTAGCGTTCCCGGCGTATCGCCGGCGGGTGGGCGGGCGACCGTGGAGTGCGCGCCTGCTGGCCGGCGCGCTCTTTCTCGCCATTCTCGGCCTCGGGTTCGGTTCCAATATCGCCGTGCAGCGATACCAGGCCGCCCTCAACGCCTGGGGCGTCCAGTTGATGATGATGTATCCGCGGGGCAAGCTGGGCCTCTCGCTGGCGCCCGCGCTAGGACGCGGGTCCGGGCCGCGCGGCTCGACGGAACGCGTGTTGCGCGTGTTCGGGTTCCAGTCAATCTACTATTTGCGCGGCATGGCCTTCGATACCTACGATCACGGGCGCTGGTTTCCCACGCTGCTCGATCGTCCCATCAAAACGATTCCTCCCAACGCGCCGCCGCCCGTCATGGCCGGGGTGCAACTGCACGTCATCAAATATGCGCCGCTGGATGACCTGCTGTTTACGCCGATCTCGGCCAGCTTCATTAACACCGGCGGCATCATCAACTGGTCGCCGGAATACGGTGGGCCGCTGCAATGCAGCGCGAATGACGCGATGTCCTACGACGTGATCCTCGCGATACACAATGCACCCACGATGTGGAGCCCGCCGACGCCGGCGCAGCGCGCGCGCATGCTGCAGGTGCCGCCGGAGCTGGATCCACAGGTCTTCACGCTGGCCAGGAGTATCGCCGGCCACTCCCCCTCGCCTCACGACCAGGTCCAGCGCGTCGTGCTTTATCTGCTCACCAAGTACCAGTACGGCGCCGCGATCGATCCCGGCCCGGGCGATCCGGTCTCCAATTTTCTATTGAAGAAGAAGGACGCGCACTGCGAATATTTCGCCTCCGCGTCCACCCTCATGCTGCGTTGCCTGGGGGTGCCCACGCGCTACGTCGTCGGGTATTACGCGTATGAAAAACAGCCGGATGGGAGCATCGTGGTCCGCCAGCGTGACGCCCACGCCTGGGCGGAAGCCTGGGTGGACAAGGTGGGCTGGGTCACCGTGGAAGCCACCCCCAGTGACGGACGCCCGGACGCCCGGCGGGAAAACCTGCCGTCGTGGTGGCAGTACGTCAAGGATTGGCTGCAGGACAAGCTGCAGATCGCCCGCGTCCGGCTCGGCAGCCTCCGTCCGCGGCACCTGAAGATCGCCGTCCCGGCGATCCTGGCGCCGTATCTGCTGCTGCTGCTCTGGCGCCTGCGCCGGCAGCGAGCGCAGGTTCGGCGGACGATCTTCCACGCGCTGCCGGCCGACCGGCGGCTGGCCGAACCGGCGGCGCGCTTCACCGCCTGGTTGGCGCGCAGGGATTATCCCTGTCCGCCCGGCCTGCCCTGGCAGGAGCATCTGGCGCGCCTGGAGACCAGCCCGCCGGCGGAAGCCCGCGAGTTCGTGCGCACGTATAACCGCCTCCGCTTCGGCGCGACCGGGGACGACGCGAGCCTGGCGGCGCTGTCCGCGCTGCTGGCAAGCCTTGAAAAGAGGGATCCGTCCCGGTCTTCATGATCTTTGGACACAATGAAAGTAGCATTACCTTGCGAGAATCGCCCCCGCTACGGTGGTTGAGTAGGCAGGTGAGCCTTCCGCATCTTTCCGATGTTTTCGCGCCGTATCGAAACCACCGCGGTGACAGGAGAACCTTGCAGAAACGGGTGCTATTGGTGAGGTGGTTTAACGAACGGAGTACCGTTTCGATACGGCATGGGGTCGATGGAAAGAGGTGAAAGGCTTCCCTGCCTACTCAACCACCATAGCGGGCACTATAATCGGAATCATTCAGTTAAAGAGCGAATCATCTGCTGCACGGAGAGGTGAACGCTACCGCGGAGGGAATATAGTATGACGATGGAAACCGGGACCACGGCAGTCCTGCACGAGCTCGAAGACAACCTGAACGGCGTCATCCGCGGGAAGGCGGGGGTGGTGCGGCTGGTGCTGGTGTCGCTGCTGGCGGGTGGCCACGCCCTGCTGGAGGACGTGCCGGGCACCGGCAAAACCACGCTGGCGAAAGCACTGGCGCGCTCCATCGACGGGGTGTTCCGCCGCATCCAGTTCACTCCCGACCTGCTGCCCGCCGACATCACCGGCAGCAGCGTCTACCGCCCGCGGGACGGGTCCTTCGAATTCCGCGAAGGGCCGGTCTTCACCAACGTGCTGCTGGCGGACGAGATCAACCGCACCTCGCCGCGCACCCAGTCGGCGCTGCTCGAGGTGATGAACGAAAAGCAGGTGTCGGTGGAAGGACAGCGGCGGAGCCTGCCGGAGCCGTTCTTCGTCATTGCCACGGAGAATCCCGGCGAGTTTCACGGCACCTACCCGCTGCCGGAGTCGCAGCTCGACCGCTTCGCCGTCTGTCTCACCCTCGGCTACCCGGAACTCGCCGACGAGGTGGAGATCATCTACAGCCGCAACGAGAGCGACCCGCTCGACGCGCTGGCCGTGGTGGCGACGTGCGCCGACATCCTCGCCCTGCAGGCGGAGGTGCGACACGTGCGCGTGGACCGCAGCGTCACCGAATATGCCCTGCGCCTGGTGGAAGCCACCCGCACCGACCCGCGCGTGCGCCTGCCCGTCTCCCCGCGCGGCTCGCTCACCCTCTATCGCTGCGCGCAGGCGCTCGCCTACACGGCGGGCCGCGACTTCGTGCTGCCGGAGGACATCCGCATCCTCGCCGTCCCCGTCTTCGCCCACCGCCTCAGCCTGCACACCAAGGCCCGCTACGGCGGCATCCTCCCCCGCCACGTGCTGGAGGAGACGCTGGAGAAGGTGCCGGTGCCGCGGTGATTAGTTTTGAATTTTGAGTTGTGAGTTTTGAGTTGTTCCACTCGTTTAGTCTGGAGTGTAAAGGATCGAGATAATGTTGCGAAAGCGCCGTAATAAAATATTACGGTGGATCGCCTTCCTGGGTATGGTTGCAACTGCCGGCCTGGTTCTACTTTACTATTGCCGGCCTGCACAGTTACGTCTTGTAAAGCTTTTTCCTTCCTCATCGATACTACCTCAAGTTTCACCATACGGTTTTTTTGAATGCGATGGATATATCGGGTTCGGTTTGCCATCCTGGTTGCGCTTGCACGGCTGGGATAATACTGTTCGGTGGCAGGTAGATTTATCCGTTCAGCGGGAATCTACCATGCAGCGGACAGTTCATTTATCGCAAGATAAGCGGGTAGTCGCAGTATTCGACCGCCTTTCCAAATCATTAGTTCGCCTGATGACATGGCAAGATGGAAAATACCTTGGTGCACTGAGTTTGCCCTGCCTTACCAATTCGTTCTTTATAAATGATTCATTCGGTTATCGTATCACCCCTCTTGACGACGGACGGATTCTTCTGCTGCAGGATGAGCGTAAGAGTGATCGTGAAAAGCTCCGCCTGCGGATGCTCGTTGTCAAAGGGAATCATATTCTCGCATCGGGACACTTTCTTTCGGGATTAACCCCCTTAAATATGATTAACAATCCAACCTTCTCTTCTGATGGTTCCATCCTGATTTGCCGTGTGAGAAACAAAGCGGGCAAGTGTAATTTCGAATATACCAGCGTATACCTTAAAGAACAGGTGATTGTCTTTTCTCCGCGTTATATCGATGAGATCACTCCTTTTTTCGGAATGGGATCGGCAGGGATGGTTTTATCGGGAGATGGTGCTGTATTTTCCGAGCAGGGACGATGCCGAAAACCGGATGATTGGTGTGCAATTCGATCGATGTCGTTTCCGCATTTTGATCGTTGGATTCCGCAATATAAGGGTAAGCAGCTCCGGGCATTCGATGTGCAAACAGGCACTGCCTGGCAGATATCGACTTCATGCGAGCCGCTTCTCGCAAGGGTCACTCCGCATGGCCGATTCATGGCGGTATTGGAAAGAATGACCGAGAACAGTCTAGCTTACGCAATTCACAAACTTCTCGGTCTGCCGCAAAGATGGCTTCGAGTTTACGAACAACCCGGGAAGTTGCGAGCACAGCATCCAATCAAAGTTGCGGAGCCGATTGCCGATGTAATGTGGGCAGATAACGAAGATGCAGGTTATCTGCAAATATCTCCCAATGGTCATCGCGTCCTGTATTCCGATCCTTTCTTCCGTGCCAATCCGCAGGCTTCGTTGTATCAGTGGTAATACCCAGACTATGCAAGCGACCATCTCCATTAGGGAGATCACAGGGTGGCGATGCCTCTACGGGTGCAAGTCCGAGGGGGACTGTCTCGTATTTTCCCCAGGTTCTCCAGTACCGCCCCCGTCCTGCTGCCAGCCTGAAAACAACCTGAGCGCTCTCACCTCTCGCCGGAAAATGCGTGACTGTACTCCGGGTTCCGCGCATAAGTCGTTGACCCTGGGTACAGTCACGCATTTTAACGAACGGAGTACCGTTTCCGGCTGCAGGTGAGAGCGCTCAGGTATGACAGGATGGGTGCAGCGCCGAAAGCGATACTGGATATACGGGGAAAATACGAGACAGTCCCCCTCGGACCAGTGATCGCGGCTCGGTGGGAGCTTCACCCTCCCAGGAATTACACCAGCCGCTCCAGCAACGGATACAGTGCGCTCGCCATGCGGTAATACCCCAGGTCGTTGGGGTGGGAGCTGTCCGCGGTGCCGTCGTCGTCGTCACCGAGCAGGCTTTCGCCGGGAACGTAGTAGAGGTCGGGCGTGTTGTCGGCGAGCAGGCGCTCGTAGACGACGCGGAGGGCGGCGCGGCTGGTGCGGTTGCGCTCGCGCGGACCGGGGAGCAACCAGGCGTTGCCGTAGCTGCGGTCCTCCACCAGCACGATGGGCGTCGCCGGGCGGGCCTGGCGCAGGCGGCGGAGGAAGGGTTCCGCCCACTCGCCGATCTGCTCGGCAGTCATGTTCGGCAGCGGATCGAGCACATAGACGGCGGGATCGAGCTCGGCCAGCAATTCGGCGATGCCCGGCTCCATGCGCGCGGCGCCGGCCAGCCCCAGGTTGAGCATGGGCCGGTTGAGCCGGCGGCCCAGCTGCGCGGCGTGGCACATGCCGGGCCGCGAAGCGCTGTAGCCGTGCACGATGGAGGTGCCGTAATATGCGATCGATTGTCCGCTGAACGGCACGATCCCCTCGATAACGGCGCCGGCGGGGATGCCGATGTGCAGCGACTCGACGTTGTTGAAGAGCGGCAGGTAGAGCAGGTAGCCGCGCGTGCCGGCGGGCATGTCCCCCGCCAGCAGCACGTCCGGCGTCTCCATCCCGGTCGGCGAGCCGAAGCCCAGCCAGCGCCAGCGTCCCTCGGGGTCCTCCGCATACAGGTCGAGCCCGCTCATGCCCACCCGGCACATGCAGTCGCCTTCCAACTGCTCGCCGCCCAGCGTCCAGCGCGCGTGGATGGCCGCCGCGTCGGTGCGAAAGCCCACGCAGAGCCCCGCGGAGTGGCGGCTCATCAGCCAGGGATCGGCGGGGATCATCCCCTCCGCCCGCGCCGGCAGCCGGTCGTAAAAACGGGCGGTGTCCGCCCATCCCTTCCCACCCACCCCCAGCGCCCGCGCGTCATGCCAGATCAGCCCGTGCTCGGCGTCGGCCTGGAGCGGGATGTTGTCGATGCAGTGTGGTGCTTCCAGAGCCATGGTCTCGTCCCTTTCTTTCTCCTAACCCGGCGGAGCCGGAACCCAAATGCCCGCAGATGCCCGCAGATACCCGGTTTTCGCGTGACTATTCCAGTAAAATTGATAAATAAAATGTTATTTATACGTTTTCTTCACTCTACACGGTGTAGTGAATTTAACCGAGTAAGGATTACCTTTCCCTCTTTCTCTTTCTCCCTGATGCCGCGGATGCCTTCAGGGGAGAGAAAGAGAAAGAGGAAGAGGAAGAGGGGGAAGCGCTGGACATTCTTCCTCATCTAGCGTATGCTTTTGGTGCAAATATATGTTTCGTCAAGGAGATACGACGATGGCCGACATGCTCCCGGTGCCCGGCAGCGCAGGCGAATTGATGCTCTATCAGACAGAGGACGGGCGGACGCGTATCCAGGTGCGGTTAGACAGTGGAACGCTATGGATGAGTCTTCACGGCATGGCGGAGTTATTTCAAACCAGCGTGCCCAACATTTCGATGCACCTGAAAAATATCTTTACCGAAGGAGAACTCCATCGGGAAGCAACCATTAAGCAATACTTAACAGTTCAACTCGAAGGGACACGGCAGGTTCAACGCGCCATCGACTATTACCATCTGGACGCCATCCTTGCCGTCGGCTACCGTGTCCGCTCGCAGCGCGGCACGCAATTTCGCCAGTGGGCGACCGGGGTGCTACGCGAATACGTGACCAAGGGCTTTGCCATGGACGACGAGCGCCTCAAGCACCCGGGCGGGGTGGGGGACGATTACTTCGACGAGTTGCTGGAGCGCATTCGGGACATCATGACCAGCGAGCGGCGATTCTACCTGAAAGTCTGCGATATCGTGCTATAATATGTGGGACAATGGAGGAATACACCAATGCATACTGCCACGACTCTTTCCGGAAGATTGCTGATCGTCCTGATGGTCTTCGCGCTTCTTCCCGTGCGAATTTACGGAGCGCCCGACAAACCCCAGCCGGTCGCCAATGAAACCCTGATCCCGAAGCGCGGCACCAATAGCTGCCTGATCGATCCCCGGTTCAGGATCAACCTGGACGGCATCCTGGGCTGCGTCGTGGACCTGACCGCGGACCTGCCCGCCGAACCGGCGAAGCCGAAGGATCCGAACGTCGAGCCGCTGATCAGCTTTCGCAAGGACACCGCCCGCGCCACCAAGACGGCGACGGAAGAAGTGCTCTACCACTCGCTGCTGGCCCGTGAGCAGACCATCTCGGCCAGCTTTCTGCAGGCGTTCTCGATCGGCATGGGGCAGAAGGACCTGATCGAAGTGACGACGTCCGAGCGCCCGTCGGTCAGCATCGCCTACGGCGATATCGACACCGCCCGCATCGTGGAGATGTTCAAGAAGCTGCCCGCCGACCGGCAGGCGAAGCTGGGCGTCATCATCGGCCTGACCCCCCATGTCATCTCGACGGCGGTATATACCGAAAAACCCACCAGCGTGGGCGGCAACTACTTCGGGGTGAAGGTCGGCAAAAGCTGGCTCTATAAAACCGCGGAAAACCGGAACGACTTTTACGTCATCGCCGTGTATGCCCCCGTGTCGCTGCTGCTGACGCTGGCGGAATCGAAAATCGCGCCAAGCTCGATCGATCTCCATATGCTGCTCGAGAAGGACGACGGCGGGTTTAAGGCGATGGGGGTGGATAATCTCACCAATCGGTATAATCCCGTCCCGCGGGGGCTGTGGGGCGGGGAGTAAAGGAAGGTTCGAAGAATAGCAGGATGGAAGATGGAGAATGGGTGAGTGGGGGAAAGGGAGAGACAAGATCTCCCACTCACCCACTCACCCATTCTCCCATTCAGTCTTCCAACCTTCCATCCTTCCATTCTTTTCTTTCCACTCTATGAGCAGACTTAACAAAGTAAATAACCGAGGAGGCCTTCCCATGACCCATCGCGAGCGCGTGGCGACGGCGCTGTCCCGCGAGGCGCCGGATCGCTGTCCCATGCAGATCAGCTTCACTCCCGAATTCGCCGACCGGCTGCGCGCGGCTCTGGCGGTGCAGGGGATCAAGGCGCACAACCCGCACGGCGGCGGCAACACCTACGCCCTCGAGCGCGCGCTGGACGAGGACATGCTGCTCACCAGCGTCTGCTGGGCGAACGCCTACTACGGCGCGGAGGGCGACTACACCGACGAGTGGGGCGTGGGCTGGCACTCGGCGCCCTATGAGACGCGCTTCGGGACGGGCCGCTACACTGAGATCGTGCATCACCCGCTGGCCGACGACGACGCCGTCCGCCGCTACCGGACGCCCGATCCCCACCGCGACAGCCTCTACGCCGACGCGGCGCAGATGATCCGCGACTACAAAGACGAATACTGGATCGTCGGCGCGGTGCCCACCACGGTCTTTGAGACGGCGTGGGCGTTGCGCGGGTTCACGCAATTACTGGTCGATTTTCTCACCGACCCCGACCTGGCGCACGCCATCCTGGATATCCCCTTCCGCTACCACAAAGCCGCCGCCGAGCGCCTGACCCGCATGGGGGTAGACATGATCTGGCTGGGCGACGACGTGGGCACCCAGCGCGGCATGCTGATGGACCCGGCGCAATGGCGGACTTTCCTCAAGCCACGGCTCGCCGTCATCATCGCCGCGCTGAAGGCCGTCAACCCGGCGGTGAAGGTCGCCTACCACACCGACGGCGACGCGCTGGAGATCGTGCCCGAGCTGATCGAGATCGGCGTGGACATCCTCAACCCCATCCAGCCCGCCTGCATGGATCCCGCCGAGGTCAAGCGCCGCTTTGGCGACCGGCTCTGCTGCTGGGGCTCCCTCGACGAGCAATACACCCTCCCCTTCGGCACCCCCGCGGACGTGGCGAACGAAGTGAAACACCGCCTGGCCACCCTCGGCAAGGGTGGCGGCCTCATCCTCGGCCCCACCCACCACGTGCAGCTCGACACGCCCATGGAAAACTTCTTCGCGATGGTGGAGACGATACGGGAGACGAAGTATTGACCCCACCCCTGGGCTCGCAGGCGGCGCCCCGGG
>Ga0315284_10002229_pt1 | contig 27829 bp, 20 predicted proteins | sample YL17G09_16_MG_FD_203696 | JGI IMG/M metagenome (GOLD analysis project Ga0315284, IMG submission 203696) | Sediment microbial communities from Yellowstone Lake, YNP, Wyoming, USA - YL17G09_16 | ecosystem: Environmental > Aquatic > Freshwater > Lake > Sediment | place: USA: Wyoming | collected...
CCTTTATGATAATGCGGAATGTCGGGACAGGTGGGTCAGGTACAATCTACGAGCTGGCCCCGATCTTTCATTTGTAATGATAATAAGGAATGCGCCAAAGGCGCATAAATATCGGGGGCTGCGCTCCGTAATCGTACCTGACCCTCTTGCCTAACCCCCTCAGCCCTTGCGTGAGCGCGCCGGTGCCAGAACTTTCAGCGCATCCGTGCGTTCAAACATTTTGACTTGCCGGGCTTTTGGGGCTAGAATCTTATGGCGGGGTCAGGCGGAAAAACAATAACTACCGGAGTGGAATAAATGCTTCAACGATCTCTCATAATCGCCGTCGGCATTGCGCTGGTTTCGCTGTGCCTGTATGGTTGCGGCTCAGGCCACAAGCGCCGTCCGCAGGCGGAACTGGACCAGATGAAAAAGGAAATCGACGAGAACGCGAAACAGGCCGATTTCGCTTTTGAGCAATCGTACTATTCAGCCGCCAAGAAACTCTATGAGGCCTTGATTCCGAAGGCTGATGAATACGTGTATTACGGCGGCGACCCTTCCGCCGTCAGCGATATAACCAAGCGCGCGAAGGAAAGGCTCGCCAGCGAGGAGATGGCCGAGGGATGCGGCGGCAAGGTCTTCCTCGGCGGCGCGTGGGTTGATCCGCAGGAGTATGCGCTGACCGAATCAAAGAAACTCACCGCCCAAGCGGCTCCAAACCTGCAGGCCGACATCGACGCGGCCAGGGCGGCGCTCAAGGAACTCAGCCCCGCCGATGAGCGGGCGCTGGAAGAGGAACCGGCAAAGAAGATAGTCGCCCTCGGAAAGGATGCAACACCCTTTGTCGTTTTATGGACTGCGGAAGACGATACGGACGTCAACGCGCTGGCGCTTTCCCTGCTGATGGGGATGGAGGAAAACGAGGACATCATCCTTGCCACCGCGCTGGCCAGCGCCAAATCCAGAACTCCACGGATAGCGGAGCGCGGCGCGCTCCTTCTGGGCCGCTTTCCGCGAAAAGAGGCCGCCGTCGCGCTTATCGCCGTAATTGACAGAAAAGATGACACCCTGACCGACCGGGCGGTGGAATCTTTATGCGTGACCAACACCGAGTTGGGCAGGCAGTATATTTTCGAAACCGCGCAGACGGCGCGGAAACTGTCGTCGCTTCGGGCGTCTATTGTCAAGCACATAGGCGCATTCAACTCCAAGGAGGCCGTGGATGTGCTTGCCGCGGCGGCGGATGACGGCTTCGCCGATTCCACCATGGCGAACTTAAAGGAATACGCAATCAACTCGCTTTTGCAGACAAACGTCCCCGAAACCATGCCGGCCCTCAGGGCCGTCCTGCGCAAGGTAGAACAGCCGGACAGGCAGCAGGCGCTCCAAATACTTAAGCGGATAGAGGACGCCTCATACACCGACGCCGCCCCCGAGGTAGCGGCAGTATTCACCAAGTTCTCCCGCGACGGCGAAGTGATGAACCTGTGCGTTGATGTCATGAAAAAAATCGCCAGCCAGTCCTGCGTAGACAGCGTGGTGTCAATGGTCCTCGCACTTGACGTAAAGGCGAGCGACACCGGCGAGGGGACGGAAACGGACAACTTGTTTGCGCGAATAGTCGACATCCTTAAGACGATAAAAAGAGACGACACCGTCCAGCGCTTCATCGATATGCTCGCGGACTACCAGTCCAAGGAGACCAACATCAACGCCGCGCACGCGCTTGGCGCGTTCGGCGAAGAGGCGGACCCGGCCGTTCCGAAGTTGATAAGCGCCTACCAGCGGCCGCAAAGCGACGATAGCGTTAGGAAGGCGGTCATAAACGCGCTCGCGCGGATTGGCACGCCGGCCGCGATGGATTACCTGGCCATAATAATAAGAGGCTCGGATTCCGAGGAGATCCGCCAGTACCTGACGGCGGTGGGCCCCAAGATAATCGCCACCGAATCCGCATTCAAAGATCTGTTTGCGAAATTGGGCGGGGCCGACCCAGCGATGCTGGCGGCGTTTTTCAAGGCGATCGCCGACGACAATAACTCCGCCGCGGTCCCCGCCCTTGTCGCCGCGGCCATGGAAGGAGATGAATCGGTGCGCCTCGAGGCGCTGCGCACGCTGGCGACGTTCAAAGATCAGGTAAAGGAAGCCGACACGCTGGACAACATCCTCAAGGCCAACATCGGCCGCCTGCAATCAGAACCGGATGTGAGCAAAGTGAGAGCGCTGTTTGAAATAATCAAACTGTACGGTGAAACGGCGATGCCAATGCTGATGGAAGCCGTGAAGGCCGAGGCTTGGGCCATAAGATACTACGCCGCCGATGCCGCAGCCAAGATTGCAGAGCGGCCGGCGGTATTGAACAAGTACCGCGACACCATGCGCGAATACAGCAAGAAACTGGAATCGTTCAAGGACTACCAGACCGCTCTGGTGCTTGCCCGGGCGTCGGGCCTGTCAACCAAAAACCTGGAGGACCAGATTAAATCTCTCGCGCAGGACATCAATGTGCAGGACCCCGCAAAAGTCGCGTTGGGAAAATCTTTGAAAGATATGACGGACAAACTCGGCTCTGATTACAAGGAACTGCCCTCTCAAGCAGACCCGGCCGCAACGTACTGCTATTACCAGCCGCAGGGACTCGTGTTCGCCCTCAAAAAAATCGGCGCCGAGCAATTAATATGGGGAATAGGTTACGTAAGGGGCTTCAAGGAGCACGTGTTCGGCGTCTTAATCGGCGAGAAGATGGATGAAGCCTACGCGGTGCTGGGTCCGCCGCCTGAGGACATGAAGTATTACGAAGCCTACAATATCTATTCCTGGTTCAACGGCAACCGCCACAGGACCATCTCCTTCATCCTCGAAAAGAACCAAGCCGTCCGTTACGCAGCCGAAACAGCGGAGAATGTTGACATGCGCCTTTTGCAGGAAATGCGCGGCGTCATGGAAGCCGCAACAGTCAATTCGCAGACGCCGTAAATCAGCAGTTCATTTAAGCGTCGGCTCCCAGCCGCTTGTCAGCGTCACGCGATTGATTGCCGTGGCTGGCGACTGGCACAGCACGCATGTGCTCATATGTGTCGCCGCAGGTGGCCATAATCTATCTTCCCGTCGCCGTATTATCGTTCTAACCACTTCTGTTGTAAAGTGTTACGCAATTCCTCCCGTCTCCGTTCGCGCATGCGGACAACAGACTGTTTAGTGTAAAACACCCCTGCAATCTCACCCATTTGTAAAGTTCTCGTTCGCTCCATAACCAATTGCAAATCTATGTGTTATGCATCAGCCGTCCCGCCGTCCCACCATGATTTTTGCACTTCCCGCTCTCCAACGGTGTCTATAGAGCGGAAACGATTAACCGGCATTCGCCAATAAGGGGCGATAGTGATGTGAGAAAACATGAGACAGTGCACAAGATACATAATCAGACAATTAGTTAAACAGACAATGCAGCAGACCTTGACACAGGAGGAGCAAATCATGCTCGACAAACACCTCGACATCTGCCCCGATTGCAGACAAATGGCGGACCAAATGCTCGCGGAAAAAGGCGAACGCAAGGGCGGCCTCCAGCCAAAACTTTCGCTCGCCGAGAAAGAAGAACTGCGCAAACAGGTGCTGGCGCGGATCAAGGAAATAGAACCGAATCTGCGGCCATAGGAAAAAAGATAAGCGCGTCGCCGCAAAGGCGCCGCCACGGTGCTCGAAAGAAGTAAATGTCTTTCAAAATGGAGTGATCAAATCAGGTCTATATATTCAGGAGATGGCAATGAAGCGCAAAATGGCCGATGAGACCCAACTTATCCGGGCGGCAAGGCGAGGAAGCCGCGAAGCCTTCAGCGAACTGGTCAATCGCTACAAAAGCCTCGTAAACTCAATCGTGTTCGCAAGCGTAAAGCGCCCGGAGGAAACCAAGGACATCGTGCAGGATGTCTTCATCCGCGCGTTCAGGTTTATCAGGAAACACAACCTGCAGCAGAAATTCAGCGCGTGGATCTCGCAAATCGCCCGCTCGCTGAGCATCAACTGGATCAGCCGCCACAAGACCATGACCTCGCTTGAGTCGATAGACGTGGAGGACCCGCGGCTGATGTTCCGGCAAGTTGCATGGAAGAACTCGCCGCACGACCGGGTCATCAACACCGAAGCGCGCCAGACCGTCCTCTGCTCAATCAACGCCCTGTCCCAACGCTACAAAACCGTGCTTCTCATGAAGTACATGGGGGAACAGTCCTACGAGGAAATCGCGGAGACGCTGGGCGTTTCCGTGGCGACCGTCCGCAGCAGGCTCTACCGCGCCAAGCACAAGATGCGCCGCCTGCTCCACGCCCACGGCAAGCAGATTGACAAACATCTCGCCGAACAGCGCGAAGGCATTACGCCCGAGACGTCCGATGCCGGAATCGACTACATGGGACAAGAAGACAACCTCGATTCGCTCCTGAGCGCACTGTAAGAAAATGCCATCCCTGAAAAGACGGGTGACGCCGCGCGAAAAACACGGCGCCACCCGTTTTTCTTCATGCATGTTTACAACCGGGAAATCCGCCGGAGAATATCAAAGGGAATCCGCAGCAATCCCTGCCCCCCTTCAATAATCCCCGTGATAGCGGGCGGCAGGAAACCGTAGAATGCCGCGCCCAGCGCGCCATGCGCCAGTGCCGGCCGTTTCATGAACTCGGGAAACTGGGCCGCTGTTCCAGTTCATCCCTTTCCCTCTTCTCCGCGTCAATCTTGTCCTGCACTTCCTTCAACTGGTCCTGCAGGTCCTCCAGGTGGGCCTTCTTCGACTGGTAAGCCCGCTGGTCCATCGTGGCGGGGTTTTCTTCCATCTTCGCCAGTTCCTTCTGAAGAGCATCGGCCTCGGCGCTCAGTCGTTCCGCCTTCTCGCGGTCATTGCTGATTTCCGCGTCCAGCACGCGATGCCGGGACATGCTGCGCTCCATCTCCGTGGGCACTATGCGCAAAATCACGCCAATGGTCTGAATCGTGGTGGAATAAAAATCCTGCGTGCTGGGACGCTTCAGTTCGAAAGGAAGATTGTCCTTTCCCATGTACGGCTTCAGTTCCCACGTCAACTGGATGCCCACAAGCGCGTAGATCAGCATCCAAAGCCAGAGCACCCGGCGGCTCTTAATCCGCGCGCCGGTCTCCTGCTCCCGCTTTTTCGCCATGAACTTGCTGCCTCTCAGCACGTACATCACGCCCACAAAGCCCGCAAGCCCCAGAACGATCACGTTAACCATCATCAATATGTCGTAGCGTCTCACTCCCTTCACTGTGAAAAGGCAAAACGCCGTAATCGGCGCCAAGCAAACGGCCACGAGCGACGTCGCGCACACGCCCATCACGAAAAGTCCCGCTATCTGCCGGAAGTACAGCCGCAGATTGAGAAGTATTCCTATCAGGTACAGCGGCAGCAGGCACACCAGCAGGGAAATAAGAAATACAATCGGCAGTTTCACCATGCTGGAAATGCTTTGCCAGGGGAAGTGGTTATAAGTGCCCATGACAAAGCCGTAAATCATGAAGCACACCAGCGCCACAAGCGCCATGTTCCCGATGGCCTTGTACGACAACGCGTCGTCCTTGATATCGAAATAGATGGCGTCCCGCAGGCGCAGCACTCGCGGGATAATGCTGAGGAGGCCCCTGCCGATCTTTTCATCGGTCGGCGGCTTGTCGGGAATGTCATCCGTCAGCGGCTGGGGCTGAGCATACTGCGCCGTGCCGTACGCGGGGGCCTGTGGCGGCCAGCCGAATGCGTAAGGCGGCTGTTGCGGCTGCGCGGGATTCGGCGGTTCCTGGCCCTTGGGGTTGGTTTGATTTTCCGTCATGACTTAATCTCCGTAAAAACACTCTCTGTTTCCTGAAATCCTCTCGCTTGCTTGAACGCGCAAGCGCGGATTTGGTTCTATCGCTTCCCCAATTCACGGCCAAAAGAAAACGCAGCGCCCTCCAAGCCACTGCGCTTTTAACAAATTGCGGGACCGATTCACATGATGCCGCGGACCGCGCTCACGATGTTCTCTTTCGTCAGGCCGTACTTGCGCAGGAGTTCGTCCGACGTGCCGGATTCGCCGAAAGTATCCTGGACGCCGACGCGCTTCATTTTGCACGGCGCGTGCTCCGCCAGCACCTCAGCGACCGCGCTTCCCAGCCCGCCGATGACGTTGTGCTCCTCGGCCGTTACGATGCGGCCGGTCTTCCGAGAGGCCGCAACAATCGCGTCGGCGTCAATCGGCTTTATGCAGGCCATGTTGATGACCGCCGCGCTCACGCCGTCCTTCGCGAGAATATCCGCCGCATCCAGCGCCATGGAAACCATGACGCCGCAGGCGATGATCGCCGCGTCCTTTCCTTCGCGGAGCGCGTCGGCGTGCCCGGCGCGGAATTTGAATTTCTCGTCGTGAACGCGCGGCACCTTCGCCCGGCCGAGCCGCACGTACGCCGGGCCGTCGCGGTGGGTGGCGAGATGCTGGATTATCTGCGCCGTCTCGATGTCGTCCGCCGGCACGAACACGCGCATGCGCGGCAGCGCGCGCATGATGGCGATGTCCTCAAGCGCCTGCGCGGAGGAGCCGTCCTCCCCCACCGTAAGCCCCGCGTGGCTGAAGCAGAGGTTCACGTTCAGGTTCGCGCGGCATACCATGTTGCGCATCTGTTCCCACGCGCGGCTGCCGAAAATCGCGAAAGTGCTCGCAAACGGCGCCTTTCCCGCGCTCGCCAATCCCGCCGCGGTGCAGACCATGTCCTGCTCGCTTATCCCCATCTGGAAGAACCGGTCGGGATATTTTCTCGCGAATTTGTACGTGCGCGTGGATTCCGAAAGGTCCGCGTCAAGGACAACGATTTCCGGGTATCTGCCCCCGATTTCTTCCAGCGCCGCGCCGTACGCGTCGCGTGTCGCCGCCGTTACGGTCATGTCATTTTTCTCCTGGAAATATAGGTCATATAGGTCCTAAAGGACCTATATTTTTCTACATGAGCGGAAATTCAAGTTCCTTGCGCGCAAGTTCCATTTCATCCTTCGTCAGGCAGCGCCCGTGGAAGCCGGCGACGCGCTCCATGAAGGAGACGCCGCGGCCTTTCACCGTGTGCGCGACGATGATGGTGGGCCTGCCTTTCGTCGCGCGAGCCTCGTCAAGCGCGGCGAATATCTGGCCGAAGTCGTGGCCGTTGACCTCCAGCACGTTCCAGCAGAACGCGCGCCACTTGTCGGCAATAGGCTCGATGTCCTTCACGTCGTAATTGAAGCCGTCTATCTGCAATTCGTTGTGGTCGAGTATCGCGCACACGTTGTCGAGATTGTAGTGCGGCGCGGTCATCGCGGCCTCCCAAATCTCGCCTTCCTGCACCTCGCCGTCGCCGAGCATCACGTAAACGCGGTAATCCTTGTTGTCGATTCTGCCCGCCATGGCGACGCCGTTGCCGAAGGACAGCCCCATGCCGAGCGACCCGGCGGAAGCGTCAACGCCGGGAGTCTTGAGCATATCGGTGTGTCCTTGCAGGATGGAGCCGAGTTTGCGGAACCGCAGGAGTTCTTCGTGCGGGAAAAATCCCACGCGCGAAAGTACGGAGTAAAGAACGGGGCATGCGTGGCCCTTGGAAAGGATAAACCGGTCGCGGTCTGGCCAGCGCGGCTCTTCCGGGTTGTACTTCATCTCGCGGTAGTAGAGCGAGACGACGAGTTCCACGGCGGACATGGACCCGCCGGGATGCCCGCTTCCAGCGGCGAAGGTGCTCTCAAGGATGTCCAGCCGCACCTGCCTTGCGATTTCCTTTAGTTGGGTAATGTCTGTAATCCTCTCCATCACATCCTCATCTAATGTATCCAGCGAACGCTACTTCACCTGCTTCAAAATCTCCAGCAGCCTGTCCGCGCTTCCGCCGAAATCACCCTCGGACAGATTCTGCACCATCTTCCCCTGCGAATCAAATATCACAAGCCGCGGCAGCGCCGGCACGCCCTGCTCCTTCATCAGTTCCTTCTCGTCGGGCTCCGCCGTGGAAAGGTCCACGCGTATGGCCACGAACCTATTCATCTCCTCCCGTATCCGCCTGTCCTTGAAAACCGTAACGTCCATCTGCCTGCAACTCACGCACCAGTCCGCCCAGTAGTCCACAACCACAGGCTTGCCCGACGAAAGCGCCTCCTCCACGGCCTTCTTCCCTCCCGTCGTGAATATGCTGTCAGTCTTCACTCCCAGCAAATCATAATTGAAAAAGAGCAGCACCCCAGATGCCGCGAACAGCAGCCCCACGAGAACAAGCGCAAATCCCACCCCGCGCCATACCCTCGGCCCCGCGCCAGAACCCGGCAGCATCTTTGCCCAGCACTTGAGCAGTACAGAACCCAGGACCGCTACGCCCGCTATGCCAAAGAAAAACACGCTGTGCGGAATATACGGCCAGATAAAATACAGCGCCGCCAGCAACATTATAATACCGAATATGGCTTTTACCTTGTCCATCCACGGACCGCTGCGCGGCACAAGGCTTGTAAACGTCCCGGCAAGTATCAGCAACACGCCCATTCCCCACGCAAGCAGGAACATCATGAGGAAGCCAAGCAGAAAATCGCCGGTAGTCGCAATCCAGATAAGAATGAAAGCGGCCGGGCCGGCAACGCACGGGCTGAGCACAAATGCGCTGACCATGCCGAGTGCGAACAGGCCGAGGAAATTCTTCCGGGTTTTGCCACCCAGTTCTTGCGCCTTGCTTGTGAGCGCATTCGGGAGTTTTATCTCATACAAGCCGAACATGCTCAGGGCCAGCGCCACAAACACGACGGCTATCGCGCCACGTACGTAAACCGAGTTGAACGCCACCTGCGCCGCGCCGCCCACCATCCCGATTATCGCGCCGAGAATCCCGAACACGATCGAAATGCCGAACACATATATCAAGGAAGATACCAGCGCGTTCAACTTCCCAGGCTTGGAATAACTCAGGATGATGCCCGACGTAACCGGTGTCATCGGCAGAACGCAAGGCGTGAAGCTTACGAGCACCCCGAACCCGAAGGCAAGGAACAGGTCAAACCACCTAAACTTCCCGCCTTTGAAAATGCCCCCGCCTTCGTTTTCAGGTTGTGAAGTGGAGGACTGGGCAGGCGCTTCAATGACGGCGGGCTTTTCGCCGCTTAGGAGCGCTTCGATTTTAATAACTGGAAATTCGACATCACGCGTTTCGGGAAAGTAACATTGGTCGCCGATGCAACCCTGATAGTTGAACTTGCCCCTGATGTGAATGGATTCCCCCGCCTTGCCCGTCGTCTCAAACACCTGCCTTACGGCAAATTTCCCTTCAAATGCCTCCCTTGTGGCCCCCGGCTTCGCGGGATCGGGCAAGGACTTGGAAGGCGGATAATCCACGCGCAACACGCGCGCACCGCTTAATTCAGTCCATGCGAAACTAATTGAGTCCTTATAAATATCCCCCTTCGCTGGAAGGTCGAATTCGGCTATGACCGCAAATTGGTCGCCTTCCCTTATTTTGTCGGTTGAAAGAGAGAACTTAACGGAAAATACTTCGATGGCGGGAAGGCCGAAGCCGTCCTCGGCGGAGGTTCGCGGGGAAAAGATGACAAAGAGGGAGCAGGCGGCAAACAACAGCGCCGCCGCTATCCGAAAATTTGCACGCTTACGCAAGTTTGAGGTAATCATCCGTGGTGAATCCCCTCTCTTCGACGCGCGGAAAACCCGCCGCGCCACGGTGAAAGGCCACAGAGTTGATACGTAATATACCATCCGCGAGATTGGTTTTCAAACTCATTTTCCACCATGCGCGGAGTAGGTTTCGATGAGGCGATTGACCGTTTCCTTGAATTCCTTGCGGAGTCTTTTCGGCTCGATTAGACGCGCGTCGCCGCCGAATTTGAGCAGGAAGCGGAACAGCCACGCCGCGCTCGCGGCCTTGAGCGAGAGCATCACGCCGCCGTCCTTCTGCCTGCGCAGGCGGCGGCGGTCGTACCGCTCCTCTATCCACGGCGCGAGCCGCGGAGCGAATTTTATCCGGCAGGAAATCGCCTCCCTGCGGGGGAAATAGACTTCCTTCATCCGGTACTTCGCAATGTCGAAATCCTTCGGCGGCTCAAATGATTTGCCCGTCCGGTGGACGGATTTCATTCTGTCAAGCCGCAGGATTATCCTGTCGCCGCGTTTGCCTTCGGCGATGAGGTACCAGTCTCCTTCATGGTCGAGAAGCCCCAGCGGCCTGACGGCGTGCTTCGCGACGCGCTCGCTTGAGGGAGAATAATATTCCGCCTCTATCTCGCCGCAGTCGCGGACGGCCCGCCGCAGGGCGTCGAACTTGCCGGAGGAAAACCGTTTCGGTTCCGCCAGCGCAAAGGCCCGCGAGATTCGGCGGAAATGCCCGCCCTCGGAGGATGAAAGCGCGGACTCGATTTTCTTAAGAAGTATATCGGCGGGCGAACGGCCGCGAGGCGAGCACGGCAGCGCCTGAAGGAGCAGGCGCAGTCCCAGCGCCTCTTCCAGCGTGAGGCGCACCGGCCGGGACATGTGCGCGGCGAGAGTAAGGTAAACGCGGTCGCCGTCGCGCTCGTAGCCGATGTAGTCGTCCGGCAGGTACGGCGGCACGCCGCACATGAGAATGCGGTTAAGATTCTCCTCCGCCTCCTCGCGGCTGCACGCGAAATGCCGCGCGATTTCCGCCACGGTCACGCCGGGGTTGCCGGCGATGAACGGGATGAGCAGAAGGAGGTCGCTTACTTCTTTTGAGGTCTTCGCCATAAAGATACGATTCAGCCGATCGTCCGAACGCCTGCCGCGCTTCTTGAAATCACGACCGGCATTCTAGTGAACGAAATGTTCAGAGTCAACGGCTCGCCCGGGCATTTGACTTTTCCGTAGAGGCAGCATATTATTTGCGCTGAAGCGCATGTATTGCGGTATCGCCGCAGCCGCGAGGCAAGGAAACATTTCATTCGAGGAGATCAGCCATGAAAAAGTTTATCATGCTTCTGCTTTCATCCGTCCTGATTATATTGTTCGCCGGCTGCGTGAGAGTAAGCGTGAACACGCCGAGTTCAGAGGACTGGAAGAGTTGGCTTCCGTCCGTGGAGAAGCGCCCGCAGGAGCACAAGGGCGAAGTCACGAAAAACGGCGAGCCTTTGACGCTCCTCGGCTCGAGCAGGAAGGTGGGCGACAAGGCGCCGGACTTCAAGGCGGTTGACAAGAACTACGGCGCGGTGGAACTCAAGGAATTCAAGGACAAGGTAATCCTTATCGCCGCGGTGCCGAGCGTTGACACGAAGGTGTGCAACATGGAGACGCGAAGATTTAACGAGGAGGCAAGCAAACTGAACGACGTGGCGCTTATTACAATCAGCCACGACCTGCCCTTCGCGCTGGAGCGGTTTTGCGCCGCGGAGGGAATAAACAACATCCATGTCTGGTCGGACCACCTTTACGGGCAGTTCGGCCTGAAGTACGGCGTGCTGATAAAGGAGAACCTGCTTCTGGCGCGGTCGATTTTCGTGATAAACAAGAAAGGCGAGATTTCATACATTCAGATCGTGCCCGACATCACGCACGAGCCGGATTATGAAGCCGCATTACAGGCGGCGCGGGATGCATTGAAGGAATAGCCCGCTGTTCGCGGAAATGAAAAGCCCGGCGCGGCCTCATTCGCTGCCGGGCTTTTTATCGGGCGCCTGAGCGGGTTCCTTATGGGGCGGCTCTTTGCCGGGTTGATTCAGCGCTACCTCGGCGATGGAATACGGCTCGATTTTCACCTTGACCGTATTGTCTCCGACCTGGAACGTTTTCTCGACCGCGACGGAGTTGAAATTCAAGACAAGCGCTGAATCCTTGAAGTACGTTATGTAAACCTTGTCGCCGACGCCGATGTCGGTCTCGATTGTCGTAAGCGGCGCGAAACCGTCCACCTTGTATTGCCCGTAAAACAGTTTGGCCAGCGCAATCATCGCCGGCTCGCCGCCGGTGTATACAACGGCGAGTCCCTTGCCGATTTTCGCACCCGTAAGCGAACTCGCGATGTTTATCGGATCGCCCTCGTGCAAGGACTGGATGCGCTTCTGCAGGTCGTCGCCGCCTTCGAGCGTTGTTACCGGCCGCGTTTCCGCCACAACCAGCGTTCCGCCATCCTTTACCCAATCAAGGATTTTCGACAGAACATCGTCGGGGAAAACAGTCCCTTCGAGAATCACGGCCACGCGGTGCTTGTCGAGCGCGCCGTCGCGCACCATGCGCTCGTCAACCCACTCAAAATCCGTCACGTCGCGGAACGCGGCGGCAGTGCCGCTGGGGAAGCCCTGGTGCGCGACAGTCTGCGCGGTGAAGGGATAAATCACCGCACAATCGATAACGGGCGCGCGCTTTTGCAGATATTTAGCGGTGCGCGCCCACGCGCCGATTCGGTCCGACGTGTCGGCGATAAGATTGGCGTAATAGTGGATGTGCCGCGCCCCTGAGGCGGTGTCATTATAGTTCCTGGCAAAAATGCCGTTAACGTCGACCATGCCCGCGGGCTCGAACCCGAAATAGGCGCCGTAGAATCTGCATGCCGAGGCGACAAGGCGGGTAAGCGTATAGTTAAAGGCGTAGTCGCTGGCCTCGTTCGTTATGCGGATGCCGGTCTTGTACTTCGCGCACATCTTCGCCTGCGCGGAAATATCAAGGCCGTGCTCGGGCGGCATGTGGCCGCCGGTCACGAGATAAATGTCTTCATTCGGAAAATACTTCCGCGTGTTCTTGACCCAAAATTCCGCCCAGTCCGTCATTGAGCCGCGATACCACTCCACGAAATCCAGCCACTGATTGCCCGTCGCCTTTTCGTCCGGGTTGATTTCGTCAAACTTCGCGAACGTAGTGCCCCAGCGCTGGTTCAGTTTCTGAATGTCTTTGCCGAAGCGCTTCTTCAGCCACTCGCGGTAGTCTTTCCTGGCGTATTCGTCGCCGCACCAGAAACCGGCGTGCGAGTGATACTCTCCGTGGGTCTGGTTGGTCCAGTCCTGGTTGGGCGTGGCCACGTATATCGACTCGCCGTAGTTTCCCGATATTCCAAGCAACACGCTCTCGATGACGCCGCTGCGCCCATAATGCTGCGCGAAAGCGTGCAAAAACGCCTCGATGTACTTAGGAAGGTTCGGGTTCCAGATGGATTGCACGTCGCTCGCCTTGTTGTGCTCAAGGCATGCGCAATCAACGCGCTCGTTCGACTTGTAATACCAGTCGGGCAGTGAATACGCCGGCCCGATTATGATGAATGGCACCCACTTCATGCCATACTTCCTGTAGAGTTCAACTATAGGGTCGTACGCCGAGAAATCATAGCGCCCTTTCTCGCGCTCTATCAGGTTCCACCGCACGTAACTCTCGTGGCTGGTCACGCCCAACTGCCGCCATATCGGCAGTTGCCTTGTGAGCATCGCTACGACGCCGGGCGTATCCTCCCGTTTGCTGATGTCATATCCGCCCAGGCACACTTCAAAATCCTTTCCGATGCCAAGCGGCTGTTCGATCTGAGGGATTACCGCCGCCATATACGCGTAAGGATCATTTGTGATGGAACTCACAGAGACGCTCTTCAACAAGACATCGCCCTGAATGCAAAGGCGGAAATCCGTGTTGCCTTTCTCGCGGCCTTTGAATGCGATGTCGCGCAGGACAAAAAGCGCCTGGCGTTCTTTCCCGGTGGAGAGCATCACGTTGCCGGCGGCCATGTCGGCCGACCGGTGCGACCCCTTCCCCGAGTCGTAGTCGAGGTTGATCCAGCCGTAGGAATTGTCATGGTATTGAACCACGACGTAGCAATCGTGGCCGAGCGCTTTAACGAAATTATCCTGCACATCGAAGTAGAGAAAGCGGGGTGCTGTGGGCTGTCTGCCGCCGGGGGCTTTGACGGTGAGATATTGCTGCTTGTCAACCGTAACCTGTTCCGGCATGCCCTCGCTGTTGTCGTTGAGGACTTTGAGGAACTTGCTCTCAAGCGATGCCGAGAGGTCGAGCACGGCCTTCATTTCAGCGGCGCGCAGGTTGGGGCCGGTAATAAGAACGAGGATTGTCAGCAGAATTGGAGCGGCAAATCTTTTCATGGCGTCGCCTCCGCAGTAGCAGTGTAATGCCTTTGCATGTTTATATACGGAGTATCCCGCGCGGGATTTAGAAGAATATTATCAGGAATATCGCCGGCTGGCAAGAGGAAGCAAGAGGCTCCGCCAAGCGATTAAACGCGCGCCGCAAAAAAGAGGGCGGTGTTCGTCACGCCGCCCACTACTTTACCGTACCCTTAATACTCCTATCAATGGAACTTTCTGCGCGCTACTGCCACAAGCCCCATTAAACCGGATGCGATCATCACAATGGTCGCCGGTTCGGGAACATGCGCCTCATGTATCTCGAAGTTCCAGAAGTAATCCGTGCTGCCGCCCTCATAACTGCTGTACTGGCGGGACAGCAGGAGTTCGCTCGGCCCCAGCGGCCTGCCCATCACTTGCTCGACATAGACATCGAAGAACGAATCAATGCCGTTCATGTAGACCGGTGTCGGGATCGACACAGCGAACCATGGGAATTCGGGATGCGCCGCAAAGTACTCCGCGTTGAGTTGACTAAGCGGGAACTCCGTGCCCGCCGGCAGGATAGCCAGATCCATTTGAATCAACTCGGTCGGAACGTAACTGGCGTTCTGGATGCGGATGTACTGCATTGGAGCAAGGTCATCCACCTTGAAACCGTACATCGGGCTGTTTTCGGGATCTATGCCGTCCCGCGTCCACGTGCCACGCAGCCAATAGCCGATGTTGTGGCATTCCTCGTCAAACTCCAGCCCCAGGTGAATCCAGGAGCAATAGGGTATGTAGCCCGATGGGTACATGTTCGTGTCCACGTCGTTCCAGTCAGCCGTGAAATCATAGAACGGCGGCCCCTGGGATCCCTCTTCAATGTCATAGTCGAACGTCGTGAATGGCCCGTCAATGTGGCTGAGCAATGACGGCCCGTCACCGCCGTCTTCCAACACGCCCGTCATGTGGAAATCGTTTGCCCCGTCCAAGAACTTGTTCTGGTGTATGTCCACGTTCCACCCCACCAGAAGCGCATACCCATCCCCTGCCAACAGCGTGAGCGCAAGAATTGCCATCACTGTTATTAATAATTTGTTCATGTCATACTCCTTATATACAGGTAGGGTTGACCAGTCATAATGCACGAAAAATCATTCGCCAATTCTTTTGACGGAATGTTTTCGTACCTCCTTTCCGGGAAATGGCGATGGCAAAGAAAAACGGGCGGTCCGCGCATTGAAAACGATAGCCACAAACAGTAACCCTAGCATCACATTGTTTGAGACTGACACTCCTGCGGACCATCGCCGAGGTTGTAAGCGATACCCCCTCTATTTCTTATGACACATCTCAAGACCAAAAAGTCTCGCAAATTCCGAGAATTAGAGAGTTTTTCTTCAGCGGGGAAGGGTGATCAAGGTCGGCCTTTTATGGGGAGCCAGTCAAAAAAACGGGGAACTCCGAGTCGACAGAATATACATAAGCAGCAATGCCGAGCGCAACGGAGCATCCTTAGGGCATATTCCGCATTTTTTTGCTGTTAGTTCAGGCCGAAGGCACGCCGGAATTGCCCCCATCACCACCACCTGTTGTCATCCCCACATCTTGAAACAAAAAAGCGCGCTATGCGATAACCACGCATCAGCCCGCCTGGCGTCCCGGGGTCTTCTGACCTACACCATATCACCGGAACCAATGCCCGGTTATCCACCCTATTTATTAGAACCTTATAATAGTATACCCCATAAAAGCCCGGCTGTCAAGTGATGTTAGGTATATGTTTAGGAATGGCTTGGTTCATGAAAGCCCCGTGACCCTGCCATCTCTGCCGATGTCAATTTTCATGTACGCCGGCGTTGACGGCATGCCGGGCATTGTGCGCATCGTGCCGCACAACGGATAAAGGAAACCCGCGCCCAGCGCCGCCCGGATATCGCGCACAGGCAACACGTAGCCCTTAGGCGCGCCTTTGAGTTTCGAATCGTGGGAAAGAGAAAACTGCGTTTTCGCCATGCAAACGGGCAGTCCGCCGTAGCCAAGCGCGGTGAAAAGTCTTATTTTCCTTTCCGCCTCCGGCTCGAATTCCACGCCCGATGCGCCGTAAACCTCCTTCGCAATGGTCTCGATCTTTTTCTTTATTGGCGCATCCAGCGGGTAGAGGAACCGGACGCCGTTCTTCCGCCTGCACGCCTCAACGAACGCCTCCGCCATCTCCGCCGCGCCCCTGCCGCCCTCCGCCCAGCAATTGCTCTCCACAGCCGCAAGCGCCCCGGATTCCTCCGCAATCTTTTTGATCGCCTCGATTTCGCCGGGCTTATCCGTGGCGAACCTGTTGATAATCACAACGGGACTCAGGCCGTGCAGCCTGACGATGCCGACGTGCGCCCTGAGATTTTCGCACCCCGCAATGACGTCGTCGACGTTCTCCGTGAAAAGCCTCTCGTCCAGCGGTCTGCCCGCCTTGATGACGTACTTGCCGGAATGCATTTTCATCGCGCGCACAGTCACGACCAACCCCACCGCGTCCGGCGCGATGCCGGAATAACGGCACTTTATGTTGATGAACTTCTCCATCCCGATGTCCGCGCCGAAGCCGGATTCCGTAACCACATAATCCGCCAGTTTAAGCGCAATCCTGTCGGCGAGGATTGACGAATTCCCGTGCGCGATGTTTCCAAACGGCCCCGCGTGAATGAAGGCGAGCGTGTTCTCCGTGGTCTGCAGGATGTTGGGCTTCAGCGCGTCCTTCATAATCGCGGCCATCGCCCCGGCGACCTTCAGGCCCTCGGCGGTAACGGGTTTCCCGTCGTTCGTGTAGGCGGCGACGATTCTGCCAAGGCGCGCCCGCATGTCCTCAACGTTCGCGGCAAGGCCCAGTATCGCCATCACCTCGCTTGCGGCGGTTATGTCAAAACCCGTCGCGCGTTCAATGCCGTTGTCCTTGTCGCCAAGGCCCACGGTTATGCTGCGCAGCGCGCGGTCGTTGATGTCAACGACGCGGTTTATCGCGACGCTGCGCGGGTCGACATTGAGCGGGTTGCCGAGGAACATCGAATTGTCCAGCGCCGCGGCGAGCAGGTTGTGCGCCTGCCCCACGGCATGCGTGTCGCCGGTGAGATGCAGGTTGATGTCCTCCATCGGCGCCACCTGTGCGCGCCCTCCGCCGGTCGCGCCGCCCTTGATGCCGAAAACCGGGCCCATCGACGGCTGGCGCAGGCACGTTATCGCGCGCTTGCCGGTATGATTCAGGCCAAGCGCAAGCCCTATGGTGTTTACGGTTTTGCCTTCGCCAAGCGGCGTCGGCGTGACGGCGGTGATGTCAATGTACTTGCCGTTCGGCCTGTCATTGAGGCGTTCGAGGATTTGCAGCCTTACCTTCGCCTTGTAATCGCCGTAAAGTTCAAGTTCATCCCGGCGTATTCCGTATTTCCCGGCCACCTTCCATATCGGAAGCATTTTCGTCGATTGGCTTATCTCGATGTCGCTCCTCACGCGTAGCATCCTCCGAAACAAGGCATGTCCAAACAGTGCGGCCCCTCATTAACGTAACTATCGGCCATTTCCGGCAAAGTCTTCGACCGCCGCGCAACATTAAATTATCTTAATCATAAAACAACACACTTTTCGTATTGACGTGATATAATTAGTTTACATTGCTACCGTGGAAGGGAATATGCCTTTTGCACGTCTTGCAGGTGTAACATGGGAACGACAATCCGAACATGCGCGGCACTCCTTGCATGCCTGCTCACGGTGTTCCTCATCGGATGCGCCGGCATTTCAACGCATTCAACCATCACCGGCTTTGACGCACCCGCAAAACCCGGCGAGGAAATCACGCTCAAGGCAAAAGTCAAAGCGCCCGGCGCGTTCTTCCTGCTCAATTTCCCCTGGCGAAAACTGGAGTTCTACGACGGCGACCGCCTCCTCGGCGCGGCGACCACTAACCTTGAGGACGGCATCGCCGCGATTAAATGCTCGTTCGCGGAAGAGGGCTACCACAGAATCACGGTGTCTTTCGCCGGCGACCATGCGCGCGGCAAGACGGGGGCGTTCATGTGGGTCCTCGTCGCCCCGCAGGACAAACCCTTCCTCGTCGTTGACATCGACAACACCATCTGCGACAGCAATATCCTCGAAAACCTGTTTCTCAGCATAAGCCACCGCACACCGCGATCCGGCGCCGCGGAAATATTGCAACGGCTCTCAAACGAATACGGCATAATCTACCTGACCGCGCGCGATGAAGCGCTGATTACAAACACGCGAAAATGGCTCGACAAGAACGGCTTCCCGCACGGCCTCATCCTGGCGCGTGATTTGAACCTCCTCAATCTTTCCTCGTCAAGATTCAAGACCGCGGTCCTCAAAGACCTCGGCAGCCGCTTCACAAATGTGTGCGCGGGCATCGGCAACCGCGAAGGAGACGGCCTCGCGTTCCTCCGTAACGGCCTTGCAGCGATACTGTTTCACGAGAACGAGAAGGACATGAAGGACGTGTGGTTCATCAAGGATTGGAAGGAAGCCCTCGAGGTCATCGAGAAAGTCAGCGCATCCAGGAACATCAAGCCGGCCAATCACTCGACCGAGTAACTTCCCGTTTCCGCAACGGCGTGGCCTTTGGGCAGAGGCAGCGTCCCCAGCGCGTCCAGCGCAGGCGGGTATCCCGGCACCCACTCCAGCACCTGTTTCCACCTCTTGCGCGCCTCGTCGTAGTTCCCCATCCCGCGGTAACACATCCCTATCTGAAACTCCGCCTCGGCGAAAGTAGGATTGTATTCAAGCAGCGACTCGAAGACCTTCAGCGCATCTTCGACTTCCCCTCTTCGCAAAAGCCCCAGCCCGCGGTCGTACGTCTCGATTATTTCCACCGCCGGCTTGCGCGCAGAAGGATTTACGACACGATACACTCTTATGGTCATAATACTCCTCCCATCCCCGCCCTTGAGATCCACCGGTTCCGAGACGAAGCCGGCCATGTCCATAATCACCTTGTCGGGGTGCGAAAAAAAGACCTCGTGCCTCCCGCGGTACTCATCTCTCAGCGTCAGCGGCCCCCAGTCGATTTCCTCTCCGTCCACCAGCCGCGCGACTTCACTGACGTCGTAAGCGGCGGCCTTGTTGGCGGGGTCAAGATCAAGCCCCCTTACTTTCGCCTCCGCGAGTTTCCGCTTCCACTGCGTGTTCTCCAGCACGCGCCAGCGCTTTGCGGAATCACGCTCCTCGCCCAGCATCTTGTAAAGGAAAAGCGACGTGTCCCCGTACTCGCTCCCAAGTATTACCCCGCCCGGCGGCAACGCGTCGATTATATCATCCGCCAACGCGCTGCTCACCGCGGCGCCTTGCCGTATGCCCTTTATCGCGTCAACATTCGCAAACAGCAGGTCCGCCGCTATCGCCGCTACCACAAGCATGCAAACGGCCGACCCTGCCGCACGCACACCGCCGCCGGCCCTCACTGACACGCGGAACACCCCTATCGCAAATCCCATGACCAGCGTGAGAACAATGTATGACGGCAGAACAATGTAAGACGGAACAAACACGTACGTCTGAAGAATTGTATCGTAGTTGCAATGTCTCAGGACCACAAACAGGTCAACGACCAGATAGAGCAAAAGGAACCAAGTCCTAAGCCGGTATTGCGACGCGAAAAGAAAAATTCCCGCGGCTATCAGCACAAAACCGAGCACGGTGAATTGAAGGCTGAACAAATTCACGTACGCCGTCAGCGGCACCCCAATACCGCCGCCCGCAAGCATGTGCCGCCAAAAATCCGCCGCGCCGAAGAACGCCCACAAGTCGCCAAGGCTGCCGATGTGTCTCTCCAGATACGCCGACGGCATGGACGAAAAAACGAAAAGCAGCCCGTACAAGGCCGCGGCCAGCGCGAGGCACAACAGCAGCACCGCGAGCGTCCTGCCGCGCAGAAAGACCCCGGCGTCTTTTTTCAGCGCAAGAAAGATAATCGCCGGCAGCATCGTGAGCATGCTCAACTGGCCGCCTAGGCTCAACGCATACGCGATGCACGCCGCGTAAAAATACCCGTTTCCTCCGGGCGCGTCGAGCCACCTGAAAAGAAAATAAATGACAAGGCAGACGAAAAACGCGTTCATGCTGCCCGGCCCCGCGAGGACGGCAAAAGCCCAGAACAGCCGCGACACCGCCAGCAGCGCCGCTCCGCCGCACGCCAGCGCCTCGCTATGAAGTAGCCCCGCGAGAATCCTCTGCACAAGAATGACCGAGAGCACGGCGAAGACCGCCGACAAAAAATTCACGCGCCATGCAAGAGATCCGAAAGGAAGAAGTGAAAAAAGATGATTAAGCAGAATGTAAAGAGGATAGCCGGGCGGCCCGGACACGCCCCACGCCTTTCCCATGAACTGCCACCTTGCGACACCCGCCTCGCCGCCCGCCGCGCCGGGCATGGTCAGAAGGTACAATACCGACGCCGCGGCCGCAAGGCCAAGCGTGCAGACAAGCCGCACTGCGGCCTCGTGCTCCTTCCCTTTTTCTCCGGAAAACGCGGGCTTGTGCATCTTCATAGGCGGGAAGCGTACAGAAAACGGCCCCCACAGTCAAGCGTTCATCCGCCCGGCGGCTTCGCGGCCGGCCCCGTGATGCGGAAAAGTCCCACCGGTCCGCCCCCGTAGCAATCCTCGCCCGTCCCGTCGCCCGGCAGGTGCACGCGCTCGTACTCGAAGCCCGCCTCGTCCAGCAGCGGCTGGTCGATGCCCCAGAAATAAACCTCGTGCTTCGCTGGCTCGCCCTTGTGCGTCACAAGAGGCGACCAGTCAACGTCCTCTCCGCGCATCAGCCTCTCCACCACGTCCCGGTTGCAAACCTCCTCCACCGCCGCCGGGCGCTCGGGATCCACTCGCGTGATTTTCCAGTCCGCGTCGTGCAGCACGCGCCAGCGCTTCGCGGAGCCGCGCTCCTCCCCGAGCATCTTGTACATCAGGATCATCGAGTCGTTGTAGGAATTAGCGAGGAGCACGCCGTTGGCCGGAAGCGCGTCGATTGCGTCGTTCACCAGTTTGTCAATCACGGCCATCTTCTGCCGCTTTTCCTCCAGCGGTTGAATATTGTTCACCGCAAGAACCGCCGCCAGGCCAACAAGCACCAAAAGCAGTGCCGACGATAATATCCAGCGCGCCGCCCTGTCCGCGCGCGGCGCGACTACGTCAGGCGCGGCGGGAAGAAATCCGATGAAAAGCGCCAGAAGAACATACGAGGGGATGAACTGGTATCCCAACTGCTGCGGATTCACGGAATAGTTCAGCGCCATGAAAAGATTGGCGCAAAGGAAGACCAGAATGAAAAGCAGTTTACGGCCGTGCTTCTGCGCAAACAGGAAAAGCCCGCCCGCCGCGAACGCCAGCCCCAGCGGCATGAACTGGGCGGAGGCATCCGGCACGTAAAGGTCCCTCAGGTGCAACGCGAACACCTTGATTCCGCCCTCGAAGATGCGCTGCCGGAAGCCCTCCGCGGTGAGCAGTTGCCACAAATCGTTGAAAGTCCTTATCCGGTGTTCAAGGTACGGCGAAGGCAGCGCGGTCTCGACGAACAAGAGAACGTAAAGCGACGCGGCAATCAGCGCGAACAGCCCGCACAGGAACAGCGTCTCGAAGCTCAGCACGGCGCGCCAGTCCATCGCCAGCGCGAAGACCACAAGCGCCGGCAGCATCGTTATCATCGTAACGTGGTTGCCGAGGCTGAGCGCATAGGCGAAACACGCCGCGTACAAATATCCGCGCCCCCCACGCGCACCCGAAAGACGGGCGCGCCTCCCGTCCGCCCACTTGAAAAGCAGATACATGACAAGGCAAATGAAGAACGCGTTGAGGCTGTACACGCCCGCCACGACCGCGAAAGTCCAGAACATCTGCGTCACCGCCAGCACCAACGCCCCGCCAAGCGCAAGCAGTTCACTATTGAGCAAGCCTCTTAGAATTCTTTGAAGCAGCACCACCGCGAGCACCGCGAAGAAGGCCGACATGAAATTTATCCGCCACGCCAGCGTTCCAATCGGCAAAAGGGAAAAGACGTGGTTCACGAGGATATAAAGCGGATAGCCGGTGGTATGCGGCACTCCGAAGACCTTGCCGATGAACTGCCACTTCGCCGAGTCGGTCTCCCCGCCGGTGCCGGGGTACAGCGTGAAGAGATAGAGGACGGAGACCGCGGTTGCAAGACCGATGGGATAGAGAAACCACAGCGGAGCGCGCCGCCTTTCCGCCGCTTTCATGAAATTTTGAGATGTGTCCGTAGTCAGTGTGCTCACGCGCGGAAAGCGTACAGGAAAACCCCGGCGCAGTCAAGGCGGCGGCGCCACGCGAAAGCCGTGTCAGTCGCACTCAAGGCACGCCGTGCCCGCCTCCACGGTGAGCACCTGCTCCGGCTTGCTGCCGTAACGATAGACGGTGATGCCCTTGCAGCGGAGTTTATGCGCAAGGAGATATATGTCGCGCACGTCGGCCTGCGTGGCGGTCTGCGGCAGGTTGCAGGTCTTCGAGACGCCGTTGTCGGTGAACTGCTGGAACGCCGCCTGCATCCGTACGTGCCACGCAGGCGCGATGTCGAGCGCCGTCACGAAAAGGCGCTTCACGTCTTCCGGCACGCCGGCAACATTTTTCACGGAGCCTTTCTGCGCGACCTCCACCATCATGTCGTTGCTGTAAAATCCGCGCGCATGAGCCGCGTCCTCAAAGAGCCGGACCCTCTCACGCAGGTGCGCGCCCTCAAGGACGTTGCGCGAGTACGCCAGCGAAAAGACCGGCTCGATGCCGCTGGAAGTCCCCGCGATAAGGCTTATCGTGCCCGTCGGGGCGATGCTGCTGACCGTGGCGTTGCGGACCTTCGCGCCGCCCGCCCACACGCTCGCGGAATAGTTGGGGAATTCCCCGCGCCCATTCGCGAGTTCCGCGGAAGTTTTTCTCGCGGTCTCCGTGATGAACTTCATCACTTCGCCGCCGAGGCGCAGCGCGTCCTCGGAATCGTAAGGAACGCCAAGTCGCAGGAGCATCTCCGCCCAGCCCATCACGCCCAGCCCGATCTTGCGGTTTGCGAGCGTGGCCTTGCGGACTTCCTCCAGCGGGAACTTGCTCGCGTCGATTACGTTGTCGAGAAAATGCACGGCGGTCTTTACCGTCCGCGCGATGCGCTCGTAATCGATCTTCCCCTCGCGCAGCATGACCGCAAGGTTCACCGAGCCGAGATTGCACGACTCGTAAGGCAGAAGCGGCTGCTCTCCGCACGGATTCGTCGCCTCAATCCGCCCGACGCGCGGGGTCTGGTTGAAGCGGTTGATTTCGTCGATGAAGACAAGCCCGGGGTCCGCGCACTGCCACGCGGCGGTAACAATCGCGCTGAAGATGTCCGCGGCCTTGACCGTGGCGGCAGCTGCGCCGCCGCGCGGATTGACGAGATTGTGGTTGCCGCCATCGTAAAGCGCCTTCATGAACGCGTCGTCAACGGCCACCGAGATGTTGAAGTTGCGCAGCCTGTCGCCTCCGACCTTGAAAGTGATGAATTCCATGATGTCGGGATGGGAGACGCGCAGTATGCCCATGTTCGCCCCGCGCCTGCGCCCGCCCTGCTTGATGACGTCGGTCGCGATATCGAAGACGCGCATGAAGGAGACCGGCCCCGAAGCCACGCCGTGCGTTGAGCGGACGATGTCGCCTTTCGGGCGCAGTTTCGAGAACGAAAATCCCGTCCCGCCGCCGGACTGGTGGATGAGCGCCATCTCGCCGACCGCGCGGAATATGCCCTCGATGGAATCCTCCACCGGCAGGACAAAGCACGCCGACAACTGCCCCATCGGCGTTCCGGCGTTCATCAGCGTCGGCGAGTTCGGCAGGAATTCAAGCCGCGTCATCGCATCGTAAAACTCTTCCTCCGCCTCGTGCACTTCCGCGTCGCGCGCGTAATTCACGTCCGGCTGGGCGACGGCTTGGGCGACGCGGCGGAACATCTCGCCGGGCTTTTCCACGACGTTGCCGCGCTCATCCTTGATGAGGTAGCGGCGTTCGAGCACGCGCGCGGCGTTAACGGAGAGTTTCAGGTCGTCGCAGACGCCGATTAGTTTCTTGGCGGTGCGGATGTCGGCGCGCTCGCGGCGGTAAAGGATGTACGCCTTTGCGGCTTCGGCCTCGCCGTTTGCGATGAGGGTTTTTTCGACGGCATCCTGTACCTGCTCAACGGTCGGCGTCCCGGAGCCTGCATTTTCCCCGAGGAGTTGAATGGTGGCGTTTGCGAGATTTGCGGCCAGGGAAGTGTCCCTTCCAACGGCCATGAGGGCCTTGGCGATGGCGGACTGTATCTTGGCCGGATCAAACGGCACGACGCGCCCGTCTCTTTTGCGAATATCTTTCAGCATGTTCATCCCCCCGCCTTACCACGGAATTATAACCTGAAACCTTGCCACCGCGCGTCACGCGGCGCGCGAGAACCTTCTGAAACAGACGCCCGCGCAACCCATCACGCCGAACGCGGCGAACATAATCGTCGTTGGCTCCGGAATCGGCTCCGGCGTGTTAAGCGCGCTCACAAGCGCGTTCACCGCGGGCTGCCAGTTATTCGGGTCGTCCAGTCGTATTGACTGTTCGAGTTCGCAATGAACAAACGGCGTGCCGTAAGTGTTGTGCGTGTACTGGCCCTGGACATTGTAGTTCGCGGAGAGGTCGCTGAAAGTGCTGCCGGGAACGCCGTCGTTCACGAGAATGTTCAGCGGGCTGTTGGCTGGAAGCGTGTTATAAACGTACGACTTGAAGCCGGCCGCTTCCAGCGCCTGGTCGATGTCGATGTGCGGCTGCTGCACAGCGCCGTAGCAGTTGGACAGCACCGCGTCCGTGCCCAGCGGGTACTGCGTGTGCTTGTCGTAGTCGAAGCCGTGGATTTGCACGGGGAGCGTCGTCGCGCTCATCCATGTTTCGTGAACTGCCTCGAAGATGCTGTTCCACTGGCTCACGACGTTGGCGATGCCGTAGATGCTTCCGTCCTGATTACGGTGCGCGCCGGCCATGAGGAATCCGCGCCCGATGATGCCCTCAAAAACATCGATGGCGAACGCGGGCGTCTTGCTGTCGTAAAGGGGATGCGGCGCCTCGACCAGCACGTCGCTGCGCGGCACGGGGTTCCAGATGTAATTGCCCCAGCCGAGGTTCTGCTTGCCCTGCGCGTTGAGGTGCTCGCGGAGGAGGTAATACTCGTGTGAGGTCTCGGTGTCGTAAAAATCCACGAGTTCATATCCGAGCGCCTCCGCCTGCGTCGCGGCCGTCGTGTAAGAGCCGGCCATCACGGATGTGGCGAGCGCGCGAAAGGCGGTCCGTTGGCTTGAGTTGGGCGCCATGTAAAGGCCCGAATTCTGCGGAAAGACAAGGCCGTCAAGCCGCGCGACTTCCGCCCCGAGCGAACCGGTCTGGTAGATTATCGCGGCGTCGGCGATACCGGCGAACGCGACAAAAAGAAACGCGCCCGCAAAAATCATTGCAGTCGCGCTTTTACCGATTGCTGTTCTGGCGCAGTTCATCCACATCCTCCCATTTGTAAGTTAACGAATGGGGATATTATACCTAATGGGCTTTGAATACGCAACGCGAAAATGGCCGCTGAATTAAGACGAAAGGACCGGGTACAATTGAGCAGTTGAAAGTGCTTTGTCAGATTAGTATGTAGGGGACGACCTTCAGGTCGTCCCATGGAACTGCAATTATTTTTTCGGCTCATTTCCTTGCAACTTTCAGATCAAAACGTATATATAATAATTGATAGCAATAAGAAGGTATTTAGCCGATCCGATTTCATGGAGGGAAGGCGATGTTCAAGTCATTGAAAATGCTGGCCCTCGTTTCTCTCGTGCTCGCTTTGGCGATTTTATATTCTCCTGCTTGCCTGTTCCACTGCTCTCCTGCTCTCGCCGACGAAGTCGGCGCGCCCGCCGCCAAAGCCCCGACTCTTAAAGTCACGGAGACTTCGTATGGGAAGATCGACTGGTATGATGGGCTTGATCTGTTTTGCAGTCCGGATGCGCGGCACGCGGCATGGATTGCCGTGAAAGAGGGCAAAAAATATATCATGCTTGATGGTATTGCCGGGAAGACATACGAGGACGTTGGGAAGCCGATTTTCAGCCCGGACTCCAAGCGGCTGGCATACTGGGCTAAGAGCGAGAACAAATACTTTTTCGTGGTCGACGGCATCGAGGGCGACAAGTACGACGCAGTGGGCAACGTCTGGGGCAACAGACACGATGAGGAGCATGCTCCGCTGAATTTTGTCTTTAGCCCTGATTCGATGCATTTCGCATATAGGGCTCAGCAAGACAATAAGAGCATGCTCGTCGTTGACGGCATGCCAGAAACAATCGAATACGATTATGTATATTATCCTGTTTTCAGCCCCGATTCAAAGCGGCTGGCATATTGCGCTGGGCGGGACGGCAAAGCGGTTTTCGTCGTTGATGGAAAGGAGGAAAAAGCGGATTATGATGGAATAATGGATATACCTGTTTTCAGTCCTGATTCGGAGCGCGTTGCATATATCGCGCATCGCTATCGCGGGACGGGCATGAAATCAGTATACGTGGTGGTTGTTGACGGCAAGGAGGGAAAAGAATACGATTATATCCAGAATCTAATGTTCAGTCCGGATTCCGCGAAGGTGCTGTATATTGCATATCGTGACCACAAATTTTATACCGTGATTGATGACAAGGAAATAGTCGGTCCTTACCGCAACCCAAGACTGATTCCAGATTCTGAGCGCAAGGCCTATGAGAGGTATAGCAGGGATGGACTAGGCGGCAAGGTCGGTGACCTCATTTTCAGCCCGGATTCGAAGCGCTTTGCCTATTGGAACTGGAGCCAGGAAAATCATAATTGCGTTGCCGTAGTTGATGGCGTTGTTGGAAATGCTTACGATGATATTTCAGGCATCATTTTCAGTCCTGATTCCAAGCGGGTTGCGTATATAGCCCTGCGACGGCAGGTCTCGCTGGTGGTGGTTGATGGCTTAGAGGGCAAAAAATATGACGGCATAACAGGTCTTGTCTTCAGTCCCGACTCCAGGCATGTCGCGTATATGGCATGGGGTGTGGCGAAAGCGCTTGTGGTGGTTGATGGCGTCGAGACCATCGCATACGGCCCATATCCTCCGGCATTCCCTCCGCAAAAGTGGCCTTTGCCGGTTTTGCCCGACCATCCGGTTTTTGACTCACCGAACAAGGCCCACGCGCTGATGTTTCGTGACACGGAACTTTTCCTCGTCGAAATCGAAATCACGGAATAGATAACTGGACATCGGGACATCTGGATGGCTGGATTAGCAGGAGATGAAACAATTTCCCTTCTTGGTTCTTCGTTTTTCCTTCACATCATCTGCGTACATCAGCGGTTATCAGCGGCTAAAATATTTTTCAAAAAGTGCTTGACAAACCACATTTTATGGTGTATACTATACACCATATCAGGTGTCAGGCCAAAGGTCTCAGGTCAACGAAAGGCGAAGGCTGGACAAAAGGCTGTTAGACTGTTAGTCCGTTAGGCTGTCAGGCCTGACAGCCGAACAGCCTAAATGCCGAACAGTCTGGATTCTCCGTGGCCTCTGTGCGCTCAGTGGTGAGCGAGGAGTTGCGTAAAGTATGGTAAAGTTGCGCAAAGTATGGCATAATTTTTCGCGGCGCGAAGTGGAAAAAGCGGCTCAAGTGCTTGTTGGACAAGCGGATAAGTAAATTAGGGGGGGGGGGGGGGGGGGGGGTTGTTATGTAAAAAGGGGGATGCCATAATTAATGGAGCGACC
>Ga0315284_10002230_pt1 | contig 27814 bp, 20 predicted proteins | sample YL17G09_16_MG_FD_203696 | JGI IMG/M metagenome (GOLD analysis project Ga0315284, IMG submission 203696) | Sediment microbial communities from Yellowstone Lake, YNP, Wyoming, USA - YL17G09_16 | ecosystem: Environmental > Aquatic > Freshwater > Lake > Sediment | place: USA: Wyoming | collected...
AATTAATTTCTAATATAAATTAATCCCAATGGAATTTATATTAGTTTCTGCAATTGCCGGAATGGGATATTTACTAAGCAAAAATAATGTCCCAAGGCAGACAAAAATTACATATACGGATCCTGTATCCAAAAATTATACACCCAGTGGTAATACTATTTACGACAATACTAGAACCCAGACTGTTTGGAAAGAACAGCAAGAATTAGCTGACCGCATATTTGCCAAAAGTAAAAATAGTCTGAAAACGAACTACATGATTGCTGGACCCCCAGTCCCAATTTTTAATAAAGTAGATGGCACAGATCGAACACTTCCTGTCGAATTTATTGGAGCAAATGGGCTGAAACAGAAAGTTCAAGAAATAGAAAAAGAGCTTGCACCAAAAGAATACAAAGCCCAATTTGACCGGAAAGTGAATGATTTAGATATACCAACATTATATAAAGATTACGCCGCCGCAGGTGGTTGGAATGGTATATCTCTTACAGGAAATCCAGTGGACCGCGAGAGCTTTTTTCATAACAATATGGTCCCCTTTTTTGGTGGCACAGTGAAGCAAAATATAGAGGAAAACTCCAATCAAACTCTTCTGGAGAGTTTCACTGGGAATGACCCCAATTATCAGCAGAAAGTCGAAGTTAAGCGCGATGATCTGTTCAAACCCGTTGCAAATCTCACTAATCCATATGGCACATCTAATTTAGACGGATATAATTTAGATCGTTATATTGTCAGTAATCTGCGAAATAATCAGGCTCCCATTGAGCCTATTAGGGTTGGTCCAGGGTTGAATCAGGGCTATACCGCTGAAGGAAGTGGAGGCTTCCAACAGGCGAACACACTTGATTTCGTTTTACCAAAGACAGTTGATGAGCTCCGTGTGAAGACGAAGCCCAAAGTCAGCTATGAAGGAGTTGTCGTTCCAGGCAGCCATATTGCGAAGCCCGGGAAAGTGGGTGTTGTCGCCAAAAATAAGCCAGATACATTCTACGTCAATGGTCCAGACCGTCTATTTACATCAGTTGGTGACGTTACTGGACCCACTCTTCGCCCCGATATTCTAATCAGGTACACCAATCGCAAGACCACTGAATTGAAGAACCGCGTGGGTCCAGCTACAGCGGCGGCAATTGGAAGCCAGCCCCAAATGAAGCCCGTATTCAAAGAATCGACGCGCATTAATTTTGTGGGGGCGAACCCAAGGAATCAGAATGCAGTGGGTCAGTGGCAGATTAATGCGCCCAATAAGGCTATCCCTAATGACTACGGTAGAGGATCCATGAAAACGAAGCCCAATAATCGCCAAGTTACTGGTCCAAAGATGCAGATTACGAACCTTAGTGTGCCGAATAAGAACGCCATGGCGCCCAATCAGCCCAATGTCCGCCACACAAGGAAGACAAATATTGTCGGCAATAATCGCTATGGTAACTTCCAGAATACGGGTCCAAATAGGGGCAAAGTGTATGACCCCAATGATTTGCCAAGAACTACTGTCAAAGAGCAAATGGTTAACAATAGTCACCAGGGTTACTTCCAGAATACCGGTCCCAATAGAGGACAAGTTTATGACCCCAATGATCTCCCAAGGACGACCATTAAAGAGCAAAATATTGATAATAGCTACCAAGGAAACTTCCAGAATACAGGTCCCAATCGGGGGAAGGTTTATGATCCCAATGACCTGCCAAGGACGACCATTAAAGAGCAAATGATTGATAATAGCTACCAAGGAAACTTCCAAAATACGGGACCAAATCGTGGACAAGTGTATGACCCCAATGATCTCCCAAGGACGACCATTAAAGAGCAGATGATTGATAATAGCTACCAAGGAAACTTCCAGAATACGGGACCCAATAGGGGCAAAGTATATGACCCCAATAATTTACCCAGGACGACCATTAAGGAGCAAACAATTGATGGGAACAGGCTGGGTGGGATGACTGGGCGAACAAAGGGTATGGTTTATGACCCGAAGAATATTCCTGCACCGACCATCAAACAGCAGACAATTTTGAACAATAGTATGGGTAATATTCAGAATCAATTGAGTGGGGGTGGCTACAAGACGAAGAAGATGGATGCAAAGAATACTCAAAGGATGACGACTAGCATTCATTATACTGGTGATGCAACGGGTCCAAAGAGAGGTGGTTACACGGAGACTAGCGTAAAGGCGAAGAATACGGTGCGCCAATTTTTGACCGGCGAAGTGAAAGGGAATGCGGCGCCTGCATCTGTGAAAGCTCCCAAATCATATGGAGATATGTATAATGCGACAATTCATAGTGTTCGCGAACAAGTTGCGGTTGGGCGAACACCGTCGAAAGAGGGGGCGAAAGTAGGGGTCAGCAAAGATGCTGTGAATATGAATACGAGTCGACATGGTGACCAGGAGAATGTGCGAATTGAGAACCGCGGTGTGATGAGCACGAAGGTGTACAACAGTGTGCCGCAAGCGAACCAATTTGGTGAAACGCACTTTAAAGACGTGTTAGCAAATGATCCCATCGGGGTGGATAGAATTAATCCAGATATCCTCGATGCATTTCGAAAAAATCCCTTTACCCAATCGCTTCATAGTTACGCATTCCAGTAATATTTTTTATCAGTATTTATTGATGTTTTTTATGATTTAAAATCATAAAAAACATAATACAAAAATTAAAAAAAAATTGAAATAAAAAAATTTAAAAATAATTTATAATTATTATAAAAAAATGACAAAGAAATGTTTATATAATATGATTAGAGGAGTGGTTATCTCTAATCATAAAATAAACTTAAATACTTACTCTTATTGAGGAACCCGAATAGTGTATTTAAAAATTATAACCAAAACATTGTTTTTTAATAAAGGTAGTAGGTTAAATAGCATCTGATGGGATTATGTGTGTATCTTACCTTAATATATACATAAGAAAGCCCATTATTTAGAATTTAGAAACTCTTTAATGAGTAAAGCGATGCATTTATTTTTTGTGAATAAAAACAGTATTTAAAATGCGCAACTCTCTAAATTCTTCAAAATAACCAATTATTTTCATACATTAATGATTTTTTATTAGATATTTAGCTTCTCCTAATTGTAAATAAAATGTGTAATAGGCTTAGATTTTTTCTTTATTCCAATTTTATCTATAAATTATATACCATTAAATAAAGTCGATTGTTGGTTAGCAGTTCCTATTTTTTCTCTTAATTTAGGTGAAAAATAATATCTAATTAATATTGGTTTAATAAATCTAATAAAATCAGTTAACTCAGTTTTTTTTTCAAGTAAAAATTCAAATAATTTAAATCCTTCTAATTTAATATTTTGAAAAAAAATAATAATTTCATCTAAATTTTCATCCATATATGTAATAAATGATTTATCTTCAATTGAAAATAATTTCATTAATATCTGTTTAAATTTTTCTAATGTTTTTTGTGAATAACATTCTAATAATTTTTTAAATACAAAAAATTTAGTTATAAGTATTCTTCTTTCATCTAATTTTCTTAAAGGATTGTAACTGTAAATAATTTCATTAAATACGATATTATAATTAGTTTCATATACAATTTGTATTATTCTATCTAATCCAAGTTTATAAATTAAATATTCAATAATATCACAATTATCATCTATTAAACAAAAACATAAGCATATTATAAAATAATATTTATTTTCAGTTGGATGATTTTTTTCTATAAAATTAATTAGACGTTTTATTTCTTCATGACTATTGTTAGCTAAATTAAATAATTGATCATTACCATTAAAAATATTTATTAATATTTCATTAAAATCATTCATTTCAAATAAGTAATCTCTATATTCTTCTGTTATACGTCTTTGGCTTTCATTTCCGCCTTTCATTTTATTACCTATTTTATCCTTCTTCAACTTAACAATTGTTTCATATCGAATCACCCGACCTTTCAGTTCAATTGGAGTTTTCAATTTTTTCATTTCTCCTAGATAAAGTCCATATGTCTTCTTCTTAGAACCTTGTGTAATCTCTCTCAAATAAAATTCCACCTTTTTGCTTTTGTTAGAAGCACAAAGTTTACTAACTGCTTTTTTTGCAGCAGAAGATGGGGTTGAAGAAATATATAGTCCATGTTCTTTACCACCTTTTTCAACAACTGTAAAATGACGTCTATCCATAATATATATAAAATATTTTTATATTTTAACTTACAAGTATTATAAATTTCTAGACATGCTATAAAAACTCTTCTAGTTTTTTTATCTGTTCCTCCCCTAGAAATCAATTTGAGTTATTATAAAAATATTTTTTTCGTTTTTATAATTTTTGGTTGAATTTACAACATATACATCTAGATGGCTGGTTGATTGAAAGACTCAAGTAGATCACCACATGATTTCTCAACTACCTCTTTTTCATTATATAAGTCTCATAATCCAATTCCTTGGGCAAAACAAATTTCTTCAAGCCACAGGTGTCGTAGTTTGCTGGCTTCTCCAGTTTGTTTTCAAAAAAGCCTTGGGTTGCCCTGAATCTTTCAGGGCATCTGAAAATTTCCACCATGGTTTGGAGTGTGTTGAAAATTACGCATGTCCACGCCTGGTATGTGGTTTCATCAGTGATTTCGCGGAGTTCTAATAATAGCATTTTGTAAAATATTCATATTTTCTCTAGCTTCTTCACTATTCTTATAAAGAATAGACAAAATAGGAAGTTTCAAACACCTATATTTATCTGGAGGTTCTTTTTTGAAATTCATTTTTAATCATATAAAAGAAAAGTCTTTAAATAGGTTAGCACCTTTTTATAATATTTTCAAAAAATATTTTTTGAAAATAATTATCATAGAAATTTTGTTTTTTTGAAATAAATAATTTGTTTAGAAAAACATGGATAAAATTATTGAAGCAATAAAGGCTTGTAGTATCATCATCCAAGATCATCTGAGTCATTCAGGGATTAATAAACAACATGGCGAGAATGATACATCTAATTCTTCTGGGGATATTCAAAAAAAATTAGATATAATTTCGAATGATTTAATGATTATTGCTCTTTCCAAAACAGAAGAATGCTCAATTTTATTATCAGAGGAAAATGATGATATTATTTTAGTTGATGATTCCAAAAAATATATAGTCGCTTTTGACCCATTAGACGGTTCTTCAAACATTGATTGTAATTGCTGCGTAGGAACAATATTTTGTGTTTTTGAGGATAATCATGCTTCCAATATGAGCGAACGTATCCTTATAAAAGGAGATGAAATTATTTGCGCCGGATACGTTCTTTATGGTCCAGCAACTGAATTTGTGATAACAACAGGAAATGGTGTTCAAAGATTTGTATTAGACCGTTCCCAATCGAAATATGTTTATTTAGGGGATATAAAAATTGGCAGTAAAAAAATATATTCAATCAATGAATCAAATTGTGAAAATTGGTATCCAGATATGAAGAAATATGTGGCGCAATATAAAGTGAAAGATACAAAATATACACATCGATATATTGGGTCAATGGTAGCAGATGTTCATCGCACACTTTTATATGGAGGGATGTTTTCATATCCAGCTGATTTAAAAAATATTGATGGGAAATTACGTATTTTGTATGAATGTTTCCCAATGGCGATGATAATCGAAGACGCAGGTGGAAAAGCAATTATTGGAAAACAAAGTGCAAAACGTATTCTGGAAATAATACCTAAAAATATTCACGATAGAACCCCGATTATTTTAGGTAGCACAACCGAAATTGATAAATATAGTTTTGAGTAAAAACCCAGTACAAATTAGGGTTGATTTTAAGTATATGGCAGACGTTACTGGTTTTTCTGGATGATAAATTGGCTATTTTTTTATATGCATTATAAAAATTCTAAAATTACAGTATTTTGAGCGGAACCGATAAAATATTATATCTCTTGATTTGGAAAATCAAAGACTTTCAAACTAAACCAGCGATTGTTATTTATGGAAAAAAATTCATATATATATATATATATATGAATTGCATTTTTTGCTGTGTATTTAATCAAGAAAAATATGTTGATATGTTTTTTCTTCTTTTAGAAAGTATCTTTACCTACGGAGATTTAGACGAAAATACAAATATATTAGTGTATACCTCAACACCATTTATGAATATCATTAAACAAAGTCATTTATTTAATAATGAAAAAATAAAATTTGAAATTAATGATACATATGATAATATTGATAAAGCATGTAAAGCCAGATTAGATTTATTTAATTTACCTTCTATAATAAATTATAATAAAATACTTTATTTAGATACTGATATTTTAGTAAAAGATAATATTAATAAAGTATTTAATGTTTGCAAAGAAGATATATTATATGTTCTAGAAGAAAGTGAAATAGATTGCAATTATGATCATTGGGGCAAAACACTATTTGGAAATGAAGTTAATAATTATAATGATAAATCAGCATTTACAAGTGGAATACTATTATTTAATAATTGTGAAAAAATAAAAGATTTATTCAATAAAATAAATGAGGATATTATTAATAGACCCTATAATTTTCCTTGTCATGATCAACCATATATAGTATATAATGCATTCAAATATAATTTGTATAATAATAAGATTCTAAAATCATTTGTTGTGAATAATAATAATGATATTAATTCTGATAAAGTAATACACCATTTTCCAGGAGGACCGGGAGTATATAAACATAAAATAGAAGCTATGACTATTTTTTTGAATAGTTTAAATAAAATTAATAGAAATAGTATGAAAATATATAATATTTATACTCCTCCAAAAAAAAATACTATATTTTCATTGATTGGTTTTTGTGTATCTTATAAATATTTTGATACACTACAATTCACTCTACCAGTTAATTATTTGCATTTTGAAAAAATATATTTGATAACACAAAAAGATGATATAAAAACAATAGAATTTTGTAAAAAATTCAATAATGTAATTGTATTGTTTTATACATTCAAATATGATAAAAAAAAATTTGATAAATATGGTTCTTTAAATTATGCTCAAAAAATAGCATATACTGATTATCCTGAAAGCTGGTATTTAAATATTGATAGTGATATACTTTTACCAAATAATATTATTGATATATTAATTGATGAAAAATTAAATTCAGAATGTATTTATGGAGCAATTCGGAATAATGTAGATAAATCATCTGAATTATTAGATAAACAACAAATTATAAATAGTAATAAAAACTTAAGTTTTATGTATAATAATATATTGTGGAAAAAGAATAGTCCACCCAGTATATTAGGTTGTTTTCAACTATATAAAAAACATGTATATCATCGTAAGAACTTAGTAGATGCTGGATGGGGAGATTATTATTTTGGATATGATAATTTTAAATTATTTTGCAATCTAGATAGTTTGATATATTTTCATTTTGGTCCAATAGGAAAAAATTGGGGTGGTAAAATAATAAATTTTATAGATGATATAAATATATCATTAGATAATTTATATTACAATTTTCATAAAAATGCAAATTTAATATATTATAATGAAAAATGTAAAATAGTAAAATACGGCAATAGTGAATTTATAGATACTTTAACAAATAAAACATATACTTGGGATGCTTCATATATAAAATTTTTAGATAATTTTAAAATGGATGCTTTTGGAGAAGGACATTATTCATTTATAAATAAACAAAATATTATTGCAAAATTTGGTGGCAGAGAACATAATATAATATTTAACGATGATTATACATTATTTAAATCTACAAGAAAAGATGATTTGTGCATTGTACATGGAAAATTAATTACTTTAGCAAATAAAACATATACTTGGGAAAATTCATATATAAAATTTTTAGATAATTTTAAAATGGATGCTTTTGGAGAAGGACATTATTCATTTATAAATAAACAAAATATTATTGCAAAATTTGGTGGCAGAGAACATAATATAATATTTAATGATGATTATACATTATTTAAATCTACTAGAAAAGATGATTTATGCATTGTACATGGAAAATTGCATAATATATAAAAGAATGTGTTTAGATTTTTCTATTACACTATTCCTCCTCTGCAAACGGGGCATTCATTCTTTTTCTCCAATTTTACATAACACGCCGAACACATTATATTATGATTGCACGGGCTTAGTGTAATATTCTTTTTATTTGTATAGCACAATATACATTGTTCCTCTTCGATATCAGTCTGTTCCACTGGCGGTAGCCCATCTAATGAAGATTCTGCGACTTGTTGTAAAGGTGGCGGAGGTGGTGTTACAATCATTCCAACGTCCATAGTCATCCGCGTATAAAATCCACGGTATCCAATGCGCGCCATATGATTATCACAAATCCGCACTCTTGTTCCTCTTTCATCATTGCGCTCATAATAGACACTATTATTTTCATTCCGCGAAATACTAAAAATAATATTCGGAAATAATCCATCAATATCAATTTCAACAGTTGAAGGTGACCTTATCGAGTTTTTTGAAGCATATGTTTTCTTTTGTTGGTTATCATACATAAAATCATAATACGCCCAAATTTGGTAATTACGTGCTGCATACCAATCCACCGGGTTCAAATCCAGTAAAAAAACGCGGACATCCTCAAAGTCCGCAATTGGATAAACAGCGGTTCCATCCCTGATAAACATGGGTAAATATACATCATTATTGGTGCGATAGACTGTCAATGATCCGGTAGTAACTGGTTCTTCTGGATGATAAATTGGCTGATTTTTGTAATTTTGGTAGGCTTGAACATAGTCAGGATTGGCGTAGATCCAAGTTGAGTTATACCGAATTTTAATTTGCATTTTTTTAATATATATAAATTCTTTTATATGGGGGGGGGAACTGCCGTCCCCCCCTTACCCCCCCATGCTCTGCTAGTCATATGATTAGCAGAGCATTCTTATAATTGTATAATTAAATGTCGACTATGCTAGTCATATGATTAGCAGAGCATGGGGGATAAGGGGGAAACTGCAGTTCAGTCTTAAAGACAAAGTCTTTAAGACTCAAGGGATAAAAAACTCTTCGAGTTTTTTAGCCGTTCCCCCTTTTGTAAGCCGCCATCATCTTCTTTTTCGCCTCTTCATGATTCACAATTGGGCGCGGGTAATCTTTCGCGTTCCACTCTTGGTTAATAATCTGTTTCGCCGAATAATTGGATAATTCAGGCACCCATTCCTTTATATACACGCATTCAGGATCAAACTTCTCAGTTTGCAGCCAAGGGTTCATCACGCGGAACCAATCTAGAGCGCTTGGACCGAATCCCGCGACAACTTGCCAGCCGCAATTATTCTGTGTTGGGTCGTAATCATAAAGATGATTTGCAAAAAAACGCTCGCCAATTCTCCAGTCATAGAGCAAATCTTTGGTGAAAAAACTGGCGACCAACATTCTCACGCGATTGTGCATAAATCCAGTGGTCCTCATTTGACGAATTCCGGCATCAATGATTGGAAACCCAGTTCGCCCCTCATAGAATGCAGTGAGCATTTTAGGAGCAGGTTTATCCCATTTTATTTTGTCCCATTTCTTTTCAAAAGCCCCTCCCAATATATAGGGGTAGTAGTAGATGATGTTATAGTAGAAATCGCGGAAGTAGAGTTCCCGCGAGATTTCTTTGTCCAATTTCTCCATGAGCTCGCGAATAGATATGCACCCAAATTTATTATATGCGCTCAATTCCGTAGTTGGAATACTCGGTATATTCCGCGTCTTCTGGTAATCAGCTGGCAAATGTGCTAATTGCCGGAGAGCATTTTCGCGCCCTCCTGGGTGCAAAAGATTGGGATTTTTCTTGTAAAATTTTGTAAGCAGATTTGCAGAGTTTTTGGGACTTACTTGGAGTTTCGCAAAATTAAAGGTGGTTCGCCCGACGGGCTTCCGAATAGGTATCTCTTTCGCTTTATTATAGTAAGGCGTGTATTTTTTATAGATTGTCCCGGATCCCGTTTTGACGCTTCCAATGGGCTGAATGCAAATATCCTCTCTGGACAAGAATTCAACATTATATTTTTTACAAAGGGTTTCTATTTTATCGTCTCTTGTCCTGGAATAGGGGGTGTAATCTTGATTTACTCCAATACGGGTGATTTTATATTTAGGGTTCTTCAGGAGTTTTTCCAATATCGCGATTGTATCCCCATGAAAAAAGTTCATGTGCCCGCCTTTAGCCTCAATATTTTTTTCTAAATCGTGTAGGGATTCACACATGAATTGAACACAGTTGTTAGAAAAATAGGGGTTTTTAGTAGGATCAATTTGATCTGGGGCAAAAATAAAGACTGGAATGATTGGCTCTTGGTATTCATGGAGGGCTTCCAGTGCAGTATTATCTTGAATTCTGAAATCTCGGCGAAAAATAAATAATTGGAATTTTTTTTGAGTCATATATCTTTACAAGAAAATATTATATAATAATATTTATATACAAATGCAAAATATTATGAAAAATATATCTGAATATTTTAGATCTATTAGTAAAGAAAAAATTATTACTGGTATTGTAAATATATTTCTTGCAATTATTATATTTTTATTCTTTTACACAATCGCAAAAATAAGTCTTAAAAATATTGAAAAAATTAATTTCAATAAATCAAATGAAAAAAATAATAATTTAAAAATACCAAAACCAAATAGACAAGATAATGAAAATTTTTCTAAAATTCATAGAAAATTTATTGGAGAATTAGTATTCTATATAATAATTATAATAGGAGTTTTTTTTGCTCTATCAAGAGTTGGTTTCAATGTTAGCTCTCTTTTAGTTATTTTAGGAACAATTGGATTTGCAATAGCTTTTGGATTACAGAATTTAATTCAACAAATTATTTCTGGTATTACTATTTTAGTATTCAAGTATTTCAATTTGGGAGATTTAATAAAAGTAAAATCTGATATTGGATATGTAAAACAATTTAATTTAATTAATACTACTATAATGACAGATAATGGTGAAGAAATAATAATTCCCAATAATATTATAACAACCGATTTTTTTATGAATTATACAAAAAATAATGTAATATTTGGTATAGTTGAAGTTTCATTATCATCAAATAACAAGATTAATTACCCAGTATTATTTGAGAAAATAAAGAATAGGGTTAGTTTATCAACGTTTGTTATTAATAAGAATGAATTATTTGTTAATGTATATGATATGACAGGACCAGGAACAAAAATATCAATCAAAGCAAAAATTGAAAGTGCAAATTATTTTAACTCATTAAATAATATTCGTTTAATTGTCAGACAAACTCTTGAAGAAGAAGGAGTAAAATTATTGGACAATTTCTATCTATTATAAAAATAATATATGTTATGTTATAATTCTTAAATAAAATTATTTAAGAATATAAAATGAATAAATATAAATTATATTATCCAGATAAAGAATATAATGAAAAAGATAAAATTTTATTTGTTAATTTTTACACAGATGATCATTTAAATATACTCAAAAATTACACTAATAAAACAATATTATATAATTGCAAGCAATTATTTTTTAGTAATTTAGATAAAATTAGGCAAATTTCTGAAATGAAAATGAATATTATTTCATTTGATAGTGATATTCAGATGGTAATTAATAAATTTAATAATAAAAAAAAAGAAATTATTGGTGTTTTATCATCTGATAAGAAAAACTTAAAGTTTCTTATTGATCTGGAAAAAGTATATAAAATAGATTTTTCAGAAAATAGCGAGTATTTCCTTAAAAAATCGATTCCTTTATGCATTGTTGATATTAAAAATACAAATGAATATAATAAATTATTGGAGACTAGAATTACTGAAAATACTAATAAAACATATTTTATTAATAAAAATTGTGAAAATATATTATTTAGTTTATTCACTAATAATTATTGGGATTTGAACATTGATTTTATTAATATATATAAAAATTGCTATTTTTCAAATAAAATACAGTCATATGTAAAAAATGAAATTTGTAGAAAATATGGATTAATAGAGAAAATAGATGGACCTATAATTTATTTCACTGATTTTAATGACGAAGATTATGAAAAAATATTAGGTCATAATAATCTAGTTTTTTTAATTTGGATGAATATTGAATCTTCCAATAAAAGATTAAAAGATATAATTAATAATTTAAATAAGAAGAATATATTCCATTTTGCCACAACTAAATTTTTATTAAAAAAACTGAAAACCCATGATATTAATGCTATTTTATATAATATTCATATTGATCCCCCAGAAATATTCAAACCAATACAAAAAAAAGGAAGCAATATATTACTATGTGAATCCAAAAAATATAGTACTGAATTAATGAAAATTTTGCCCGAATACCAATTTTTATTTTCAAGTAAATATAATTTAAATGACCCTATTATTGCAGAAGAATTATATAGAAAATGTTTTATTGTTGTTCGTTTAAAAGATTTTGATGGATTTTTACCAATGATTAATGAATTAAGAAATATGAATATTCCTGTTGTTCATAATTTTAGTGATTATGGACTTAAATGGGATACAATTGATGATATAAAAAATCATATATTAATGTATTCTCTTCCAATTATTCAATTTAAACATCAATATTCATTTGATTTAATGAAAGATACTATAGAAAATAAAGACCTTAGTATGATTTATAGTAATATAGATGAAATATGTTGTTTAATAAGCAAATATAATAATATAATGTTTATTAGTAGTAATAATGATACATCGATTGTTGAATATATAAAAAAAAATAATAATAAAGTAAATATTAATTTTATTGGAGATTATACTGCTGAAATAAATATTTTAATTGAAAATTATATTCCAAATATAATAATATTGCAGGGAGATTGTGAAATTGATATTTATAAATATTATAATGTTCCTACTATTTTTCTAGTAGATGATTTATTTATTAATAAATATATAAATAACAATATTATTGAAAAAATAAAAAAATATGATATATCATTTGTTAATAGCCAACATATAAATGAAATATTAAAAATGTATAATGTAAGCTGTAAGCTATTTTACTGGAATTTTATTCCATATTATGGTAAAGAAATATTAAATAATATAAATCGTAAATATGATTACGGCATAATAAAAAGAAGTAATGTATCAACAAATATTAACTTATTTTCTAAAAATATTATTATCGGAGAATACTCTATTTTAAAAAAAAACTTACACGATATTAAATATATTATATATGATTCAAATGACGATTTATATTGCAAAATAAAAGTAGATATATTAATAAATGGAACGAAGAAATATGTTTCAAATTATATTATATTGCGAAAACAAAATAAGCTTAAATTTAAAAAAGGTAATGAATATCTGATACAATTTGAAGGATGTAGAATTACTGAAAATATGGAATATGGTATTTCATTTATAGAGGGAATGAATGATAAAGAATTTATTATTTATTATTATGCGAATGATGATCTGGAAATAGATGAGATTGAATTTATAAAAACTCAAAAAATAAATGATAAAATAGTTGGATATAACCCGAATTATCTAAAATCACAAGATGTTGAATATTTATACTATATATATGGGTGTATTGATAATGATAATATTATTCTAAATAAATTAGGTGTTTCCAAAATATTTAATTATTATAGTACTAATTTAATAGAAAAAAAATATAATTTGAATTTATTAAAAAGAAAATGGTGCTATGATTTAGGCAAAAATAGATCCGCATTAGATATTAGTGATTTTATTGATTTTGTATTAAAATATTCTGATAATATTATTTCTAAGAAATCTCTAATTATAAGTAAGAAAATTAATGGTAACAGGGGGGATCAAAAAACTGCTATCCAAATTATAGAATTACTGGAAAAATATTTTATAGTTGAAGTATTCTCAAATAATATGAATCAAAAAAAATATGATTATATTAATGATTCTCTAGATTCTAGAATACATGCCATGAAAATTATAAAAAAAAAGAAAGATGGTGAAATAATTAATCATATTAATAAAAATTCATATCAGTTTATTATTAATAATAATTTTAAAGATTATTTTAGAATTTGCGATAAAATTATTCATTCAAAAATATATGTTATAACTCACAATTCAATGGATCCAATTAATAAATTAATAATAAAAAATCAAGATTACATTGCGAAAGTTTTTACAATTAATAAATTTCATCAGGATATATTAATATATCACGGGCTTAAAATACCTCAGGAAATATTTTATAATTATGTTGAAATAGATAATAATGAAGTAAAACGTAAAAAATTCAAGAATAGGATTGCATATATTGGAAAATTTACAAAAGAAAAAAATTTGGATCTACTTATTTCAAGTATGCGTTTACTGAAAAAACTAGAACTAGTCGTTATTGGAGAAGAAAATAAGAATGGAGAAGAAAATAAGAATATAATTTGGAAAGGAATTTTGCAGGAAGATGAAATAATAACTGAACTATTGAAGTGTGATTATTTAGTAGTTCCATCTATTACTGATGAGCTACCATTTGTAATACTAGATGCAATGAATATAGGAATACCATGCATATATAGTCGAATAATTGGATCTGATGAATTAATTGGGAAAGAGGGAGAAAGAGGATTTACTTTCGAACTAAAAGGATATGAGGATTGTAAAATGAGAATGGATTGGAATGTTTTTAAAGATATAGATAAATATTTTGAGGAAAATGCACAAAATATCTATAATTGTATAAATGATGTATATAAGATTAAAATTACAGAATGGAATAAAATGTCGAATAATTGCAAAATATTTATTAGAAATAAATATTTAGAAAATCAAACAAATAAGAAAAATTTAGATTCATTGCAAATAATCTTATAAATATATAAAGAATTCTCAATTGGGATCCTTTTTATTTCGAAATTATCGCTTGGTGCACTAAATCCAGAAGATGTAGTGATTCTTTTGGGCTAGGAGAACAATTAAAGCAACTTCTACATTGGTGGTTTGCTTGCAGACCTATTTATTTGGATATAGCCAGATTTAGTTAACAAAAAGAAAAAATGGACTAGAGATTTAGAAATAGAATTTATAGGGAAGATGTGATTTGAAATTATTTTTGCGAAAAAACTAGTTGATAATTTTATAGGATAGAATAATGATTTGCACTGAAAATTGGACTAACAAAACTAATATAAATTTATATTTAGATAAATTACTGCAGGAAATTGCACCAGAATACATCGATTTTTTGAATCATCAGACTATTCCTAATACAAATAAATTTAGGATTGTTTATGTGTGTAATATGAAGTATTTTATTAAAAAAATATCGCGAGTTCAATTTTGGGCAATATTTGAGTTAGCAAGACACCCAAATGTCGCAATGTTTTTTACTGGAAAAGGTTGGAAAAATTTTGTTCCAACTAAGAGCATAGACCAACAGGTATATATTTTTAAGCCTAATTTTATTATTTGGTATAAGCCAATGGAATATATGATTAAAAATATTGAAATTCCAAAATGCATTCAATACAAAAAAATGTGGGATGAAAAACGGATACAGAAGGAAATTGATGAATCTGGGAGCAATCTTATTGTCTGTCATCAATTGAATGATTTGAAGAAATATGTTAAATTATATGAGAATAATATTAATAAAAAGTTTATTTATTTACCACATCAAGCTAATCCGGAAATATTTTATAATCAATATTTAGAAAAAGATATTGATATATTAATTACCGGAGATATTAAGGAAAAGAATTATCCGTTGAAATATAGACTTTCAGAATTAGCGAAAAAATTTTTAAAAACATATCGCGTGCATACTTTATGCCACCCAGGGCATAATATTGATGATGCATATACGGATAAAATACAAAAAGAATTTGCGAATCATGTAAATCGGTCGAAGCTAGTTATTACTTGCACATCATCTTATAATTATCAGTTGGAAAAATATGTAGAAATTCCAATGTGTGGGGGAGTTATTGTAGGAGATATTCCATATGAAGAAAAGGACGATTTCAAGAAGTTTGTAGTTGAAGTCAATATGGAGATGTCAGATGACGAGATGCTAGATATTATTAAAGGAGCATTAGAGGATCAAGAGCTACAGCTTAAATATAGCTTAATTGGTGAGATATGGGCGAAAAAATATACAACGAAGAAATATGTGGATCAATTTTATAATCAATTAGTTTCATATAAGCATTATCCACATATTTACACAATATCAGATAAGATTCTAGAGAATCACCCAGAATTTAAAAATGAAAAATGGATATGCGATGAATTAAAGAATGAATTTATGGAATATTTTAGTGGGAAAAATATTACAATAGATCCAAAGTTAATGGGAATTACTAGTATATTGCGCCATGGAATTTTAGATATAAACCAACTGGATGATTTGCCGGAAATATCCGAGTTTACTAAAGACGAAAAACAAGATATTTTTTAGTAAATTTTATAAATTAAAAAAAATATCCTAAGGAGGTTGCGAGAGTTGCTCAAATTGGAGAAAAAGAATAAAATTCTTCTCGTTAAAAACAAAAAAAAAGTTTCTTAAATATTCTAATGGAATTTACACCAACTTTATTATGGTCTCAAACTTTCGAAGATATTGAGATCGAAATAAATTTACCATGTATTTCTAGTGAAATTTTTAGAGTTGAAAATAGTGCATTTCATTTTGAGTGTTTGTCTTCCAGTAAAAAATATTTAATTAATTTTGAATTAGAGGCAGAAATTAGTGGGATTACCATTTCTATTCAAAATGACAAAAAAATAGCTTTTCTTCTTAAGAAAAAAGAAGAAGGGAATAAATGGGATTTTTTAGCAAAAAAAAGAGGAATATATAAAAATAATATAAAAATAAATTGGGATAAATGGGAGAATAGTGATGATGAAGAAGATGTTAAAAATATAAATATGAGTGATGGTATGGGTGGCGGCATGGGTGGCGGCATGGGTGGCGGCATGAATAATATGATGAATAATATGATGGGAGGCATGGGGGACATGGATATGAGTATGTTACAAGAAATGATGGGAAATATGGGTGGTGAAGACCAGGGTGAAGACCAGGGTGAAGACCAGGGTGAAGACCAGGGTGAAGATCAGGATGAAGACCAGGGTGAAGATCAGGATGAAGACCAGGGTGAAGACCAGGGTGAAGACCAGGGTGAAGACCAGGGTGAAGACCAGGGTGAAGACCAGGATGAAGACCAGGATGAAGACCAGGATGAATAAGTTTTTTAAATAAATATAAAATATTATTATTTTATATTCATTATGAAATTATTAATAACAGGAGGTTGTGGATTTATTGGATCAAATATTACTGAATATTTTTTAGAAAATGAATTATTTGAATCCATAACAATCATAGACAATTTATCATCTGGATTTATTGGCAATATCCAGAATCTCTTAGAAAAATATTCAAACCTAGAATTCATAGAAGCAGATATACAAAATATTGATGTTTGCAGGAATATAACTAAAAATATTGATGCAATTTGTCATCAAGCGGCGACTGGTTCTGTCCCTAGATCCATTAATGACCCATTTTTCTATCATAAAAATAATGTCGATGGTTTTTTTAATTTATTAATAGCTGCGAAAGAAAATGGATGCCGGCGATTTGTATATGCATCATCATCATCTGTATATGGTGATAGTGAATCTTTACCAAAAATTGAGCAGAATACTGGCAATGTGTTATCTCCCTATGCGGCGACTAAGAAAATAAATGAAATATATGCCAATGTTTTCAATAAATGCTATGGAATAGAAATTATTGGACTGCGATATTTTAATGTTTTTGGTGAAAAACAGAATCCAAATGGAGAGTATGCGGCAGTTATTCCAAAATTCATAAATTCCGTGAAAAATAGGGAGAGTCCGATGATATTTGGCGACGGTTCTTTCTCCCGTGATTTTACCTATGTGAGAAATGTTGTGCGCGCCAATTATTTAGCGCTAACAACTACGAACACCGAATGTTTTGGAGAGAATTTTAATATTGGGGCAGGTGGGCGAATAACTATTAATGAAATTTTTTTCAAAATATGTGGAATCATGGGCGCAAATATTACACCGAATTACCAGCCAAATCGCAAAGGTGATATACCACATAGTAATGCATCAATTGAAAAGGCGCGAATTATGTTGGGATATGTGCCTGAGATTGGGTTTGAAGAGGGTTTAAGGAGGACTATTGCCTGGTTTCCGGCTTAAAAAAATTAGAATAAAAAAGGCTAAAATGGCGACATTACTTTACGAAAATAGTGCAAATAATTACAAATCCTTCGTATATTTTATGCAAGGGGCGAATCAAAGATACGTTCTACGGTTTGATATTAGCCTTACTAAGGGGAAAGATACGAGGGTTATGTTATTAGGGGCGGATAAAAGATGGATTCTGATGATGGAGGATAAATTCTACGAAAGAGAAGACAATATGCCCAATAAAGTACAACTGGAGAAAATACTACTTGGAGAAATGACAAAGGAAATTGCAGAATTACAGAATCAGCAAATGAAAGAAGCGCGAAGAAATGAGAAATTACAGTTTTATGTTGTGAGCATAGATAAAATCATGTAGGATTTCAAGGGTTATATTTTTTAGATTTTTGCGATAATTTTGGGGTTCTTTACATAACCCACATAAGCGACCCGGTGGTGAATCTATTTTTATAAAATTGCTAGATATATTATTGGGATTTTCACTGTGAATGAGATAATAAGTAAGGCTCTTATTTATTTTTTTGTATAAAATTGGGCTATTATCTAGAATTGGAGCGATTGAAAAATAAATGAGATCAGCTTTTATGCGTTCACTAAATTCATATACAATAAGATCTGTAAATACGCAATTTTTGGAATGAGCGGTAATAATTGTTTTCTCGGACATCATCATTTTTTGGATTATATCGAAAATTTGCGGGATGTTCAGGACTCCGAGAATAATTAAATTCGTAATTTCGTCGATATAAATTATTTTTTTTCCAACTTGATAGCGAATATTTTTTACAGAAGTCAATTCAATTGTTTTGTCGAATAAGAAAGTTATGAAAAAAAGATTATTTTTTTCGAAGAATTTTATTTTCCCATGGGGTATTTTTACTGACAGAATGTTATTGTCGAAATATTCAATATGCATTTCAAATAATGGGAGCAATTGATGCGTAAATGGGATATAAAAAATATCGAGTGGTTCTTTGCATAAATACATCTCTTCCAGGAGTGAATCTATGGACCCATTTTTTTGTAAATTTCGCTCAGTTAAGCATTCATCATAATCGATTGCTTCATGCAGACTATAGCGGCGGTCTCTTTTTATGGTTTCGGTAGATTTTATTTTATACGTATTGAAAAACCATTTGCGATAATTGGAGTTGGGAGTGTAGGCTATATTTTGGAATATTATTGCGATAATCCCCTCTTCTGATAGAGTAGTATGCTTAGATTTTCCGGGTTTTTCTCGTGTATCCTTACAACACAAACTTAATATATTCTCCATTTTTATTTATAATCTAATATTAGATTATAAATGGTGCTATACACATGTAATCAGTATCCAGTGCGAAAGCTAATTTTAGTAGGTGATAAAGTAGAAGAAATATTTTTATATAAATCTCCAACAAATGGTGTTCCTCCTCCGGGGGATATCAAATCAGCAGAACTGAAAAAATAATTGATATGAAAAAAAGTATCCAAGAAGTGATCTTCATATTTTTGGGAATTCCGGAAATATTCTGTCCATTTTCATTTGGTTGTGAAGAAAGACTTGAGAATCCATTATTTAAACTTAAACTTTCCATTTTAACTTAATTAAGAAAATATTTATACTAAATTTGTGAATAAAAGATCTAGAGTAAAAATCGTTGGTTTTTACTTGTTAGTAAAAATACTGAATTTATTTTCGTTTTGATAGCTATGGAAGAGCCAAGCATAAATATTTATTTAGAAGCCAAAAATGAATATACAAAGCGTTTGACTACATCTTTAGTGCCTCTTATTTTTGAGGGATTCAATAGCTTATATGATGACGCCTGTAAATTTAAAGATGAAACAATGGACCCTCGATATGACGACTACAGTGAACTCCAAATATTCCAGGATTATCTCAAAAAAATTCCAAAATGGAATAATGATTTGATTGATCAGGAGTGTGATAGGATTTTGCAGAGATCAAAGTGCAAATATTTAGATGAATTACTGTGGGCAGTGATTTTCTCCAATATAAAGGTTTTGTCAGTGATTCGGAGCAAAAATCCTCGGAATGACATAGAGCATGAATATATTGCTCTAAAGGATTTTATCCATAAATGCTATAAGGAATGCGCTAGAGAGCTCTACAGTTCGGACGTTGTTATTTTGTTCGATAAAGAGAGTGTGACTGTACTAGAGCGGAGCAAAAATATTCGAGATATTAAGAAAATTATTGAGAAGGGTATATTGGAATCTATTAGCGAATCACTGCCATATAAGCAAATTATTCGGACATACATTGGCAAAATCCCGGCAGATCACGAAGAAGACATGGAAAATAGCATGTCTAATCCACATTTCGAGGCAAATTCATTTATGAAATTCCTTGGGAAAAATAGGGAGTCATTTATGGCTGCGAGGACTCCGACGATGACAGAGACTCAGACACAAGTGGCGTCAGAGACGGATACTGAGATGGAGGTTGAAGCGGAGGTTGAAGCTGAGGTTGAGGCTGAGGTTGAAGCAGATGCTAATGTTGAGGCTGATGCTGAGACTGAGGCAGATGTTGAAATGCAAGTGCACGTAGAAGAAGAACCTGTCGTTTCTGCAGTAGAAGTCCAGCATCAGTCTGACAAAGAAGCATCAGTTGTTAGCCGGGCTTCATCAAAGAGTTATTCAAAAGAGATTCGTGAAAGAAAGGAAGTTGTTGATATGAGCTCTGATACTGAATTGGCACAAGATGATGTCAAAATAGTCGTGCCTAGTTCAAAACATCACCATCATCACCATAAATCCAAGCCCAATTTCATGAAAGAGGGTCCAAAATATGAGGAGGAATTGTGAAAAAATTGATGCTAAATAATTTATATTTTTTTAAATTGCACAGGCTATTCCAAAAAGTAGGTCATGAGCATTTCTGCGCAACAAGCTGCGCAACAACTGAATGATCTTTTGATCAATCTTTTGTCGGATCGACACTGTCCATATCATCTGAACAAAAGACTTGCAAAAGATCTGAAATTATGTGGTTTCCCAGAAGTTCCTATAGATTTTGAAGGTTCTTTCGTTTTCTTCAATAAGTTTTTTGCGGAGATTTCTCATCCAAGCGTCGTGAGCTTTGGGTGGTCAAGAGGACCAATTCTTTTTCCCAATATCCTTCTTGCAATCAAAAAATCTGGAGATCGCTTGAGAGCATTTCGAAGGATTATTAGAATGTGTAAAGAGCATTTCCAATTTGAAGCTCTTTTTGCAGTCATGTGCGAAGCAATCCATCATCCAGTTGGTTATTATGAGCGTTTCAATTCTCAAAATGCCAAAGACTTTATGCGGAAGGGTATGATCATGTTACGAATTGAGCAGAGACGTCATTTTCCTCCTGGACCAAATTGCAAGTTGACCTATCTTTTTCATTTTTCATTGGATGAGATTCTTAAAATGATGAAGAGGAAGAATGGAATGAGTGGTTATGAAGATACACGATCTCATATGGTTAAGAGTTTGATGACGTACAACTCAGAGTGGAATGACCAATATTCGGCTCCAATCAGATGCCTTTTGAGGTCAACACCAAATTTTTTCTCGATTTTTAAATCCGATCTTGAAATTTTATACCGGAATATTTCCGAACAACAGACTAGGGCGAGTTTTTGGTTGGGACTAATAGAAACCAAAACCTTCCGGTTTTACAATGCTCTACATAATGCAGGTATATATCAAGAAGCCATGATCTGGATATTAAACTGGTATGTCCGCTATCGACATGATCACTATTCAGAGCCTACACAAGGTCAAGAGTCATTCAATGAGTTGATGACCAGAATTGTTCAACTTGGAGAAATTGCGTTCCCTTTCAAGAATCCCCCAAGATTGTTCAAAAAAGATTGCGAGATCTTCAAAGCTGCACTAAATTGGAGTTCTGTTCCAACCAGTGATATTGAGGAAATTTGCTATCGTTCGCACACCAAGGGTAAATATGGACTAGTTCCATCTCAATGTATTATTGCAGCATCAATCCGTCGAAAACTGCATAAGGTGAAAATCACGAAAGCTGCTGTAAAGATTCAAAAAATGGCTCGCAGAGCAATGTGTCAAATTTACTTGAAGCGGCTTATTGCGGCTTTGATCATCAAGAAGCGAGTTCTTCAATTTGTCACTCCAATTTTGCGTGTGAAGAAATCTATGTTATTGATTCTCTCTACAGTCAAGCGGTTTTTTATCCAAGAAAAGTTCTTTGAAAAATTAGAATGTTACCGTTATGTCCAAGAAATCAAAGCAGGATGTGTAATTTTTAAGGTTTTGAACAGACTAAACCATGTCCGGGAATACCAAAAAATCCGTGCTTGCAGCATCATTCAATCTCGACTGATTGCACTAACTGAAAGGCAAGAAGCAAATGCGAGAATTAAACTATTAAAGGCGGCATCAACCATCTCAAGGTTTGCAAAACTCCAACATGCGGCAATTGTTCACAAAAGGCTCCAAAAATTTGTCAAAGATTTGTGTTGGAACGATTGTCCAATTTGTTTGGATTGTCTTAATTCAGTTCCAATCGGAATGATTCAACCATGTGGACATATTCATTGCAAAACCTGCTTTGCTCAGATTAGCAATTGTTCTAATTGCCGTGCAGAAATTAAACTTAAAGATTGCAAAAGCGTCGGCACATTTTTGTCTCAGTCGAACCCAAAGTTCTTCTTTACCACAGGAAACTCCGAAAAAAAGACCGCAATTGCTGTGATTATCAGGTGGTGGGTGATGAAACGACGCCTGAACGCCCCAATCTAAAAAATATTCGTTTATAACTACATTTTTTTTACTTATTGTCATTTAAGAAATGGCAATAAATTGGAAGAACCCCATTATTTTTGGAGTTATTGTTGGATTAGTACTATGCCTCTTTCTATTCATACATGACAAATTATTTTGTAAAAAGGAAGACAAGAGTGGATTTAGTGTGTATCTAAAATTATTTATGGCGGGATTATTGGCAAGTGGCGGAATGGCTTGGCTACTTTTTAATCGGGATCTCCGGTTTTCCTCTTCTGCTTCATCCGTGATTGAACACAAAGGGGGTGCTCTTGAGCTCGATGATGTGGCAAAATCCGTGGCACCGGATACGAAATCCGTACCAGTTGCAGTTGTAGAAAAAATAAAAGGTCTAAAACGCTGTCATGCAGACGAGCCTGATTGGTAATATTTTTCGGCGGCGGCAATACCGCTTTTTAACTTTAGATGCGAAAGAAACAATCCATTTACCCAACCGCATATTTTTATACAATATTTCTGCAATAAATATTTAGAGCTATAAAAAAATATTATATATTATTATCCATAAATGAATTTAAAATTGAAAAAATTTAATATGAGCTCGATTAAAGATGACAAAGTAGTTATTTTTATAGGGAAGCGAGACACGGGTAAATCATTTTTAGTAAGAGATCTGCTCTGGCATCATAAAGATTTGCCTGTCGGGACAGTAATAAGTGGAACAGAGGGTGCAAATCAATTCTATAGTAAAACTATCCCGCCTATTTTCATTCATGACGAATATACACCTGGAGTTATTGATAATTTTTGCAAGAGACAGAAGAAAATAGTCAATCGAAAGGTAATGAATGACCCAGAGTATCAAGATGTGGACCCAAGGGCGTTCTTGATTCTTGATGATTGCTTATACGATAATTCATGGGTGAAAGACAAGAATGTGCGATCTCTATTCATGAACGGGAGGCATCTGAAAGCGTTTTTTATCATAACAAGTCAATACTCTCTGGGTATTCCGCCAAATTTACGGACAAATGTTGATTATGTTTTCGTTTTGCGTGAGCCTTACCATAGCAATCGCAAAAGACTTTATGAGCATTATTGTGGAATGTTTCCTAGTTACGATTTTTTTTGCAACGTTATGGACCAGTGCACGGAAAATTATGAATGTTTAGTTATAAATAATAATGCAAAATCCAACAGATTGGATGACCAAGTATTTTGGTATAAAGCGGAGTCTCACTGTGATTTTAAATTAGGGGCGGAAATTTTGTGGCAACAGGCGAGTCATATGACTTGTGATAGTGATGATGATGATGACGATGAAGGAAACTCAAAATTTATGCAAAATTATAATAATTCACACTCCAAGAAGAAGAAATTATCCCAATTCCAGGTGAAAAAAACTTATTGAATATTTTTATCTTTCTTATTTCATGAGAATTAAGAAAGGTGGGCGCGCAGAACAGAAAGAAGATAATAATAATAATGAGGACAGTAGGAAGAATCGGAATTCTAATGTAGGTATTTCATTGCGTAATATAATTGCGGAGCAGAAGAAATATTCGGTGAAAGAGCTGAGATTGAAGAATATGACATGGGGAATGGGTTTAGAACATGAGGTGCAGTATTTTTATTTGCCAACAAGTGTTGAAACTGACAAAAAATATCCGGCGAGTGAAATTGTATTATTTAAGTCACTTAAACCGGCGCAAAATTTACCTAAAACATCGAAAATCATTACTGAGTCTGAGAAAAACTTATTGTCCACTGTTGTTTATGAGAAAACTGGTCGGAAATGTATGGGGAAAGTAATTCTCGAGAGAATCCCCGCTTTTATGCCAGAATTTATTACAGGAGATCCTTTCTCCAATATGGAAGACCCGAAAACAATCGAAAACTATTATTTACAACTTATGGAAAAAGAAGCTATTTTTGAGAAAATTATGGATAAAGACCCGGCTGTTTACAATTTCATTAAAGGTAAATTTAAATTGATTCAGTATCCATTTGGGATGTGTTCTGGTATACGAATGCGTAAAAACTACAAGGGGGATAGTCCAGAATTACGTGATAAAATTTACCGAGATTATGTTGGAAGTTTTCATTATACTATAACGCTCCCATTTGAGAAAAAGGAGGCGTATACTGAGAAAGATCAGGAAAAATTCCGTAATATGCACTACAATTTTGGCGCAATGTTCCAATGGATAGAGCCCCTATTATTAGCCGCATATTTTTCTTGTGATCAAGAAGCAATGGGGACGAAGAAGAAGAAGATTCGTGGGAGTTTCCGAGTGGCAAGAGTGGGCTGGGGTAATTTCGCCGGGTCGGACATGAGGAAAAAGACTACTGGGGTAGGTCGATACGCGGATATTTTGCCTTATTGGAGGAAGAATTTTCAATTTGATGAGTCTGAAATCGTAGACCAATGTATGCCAAGAAATCCCGGATTAGAAGAAGACCAAGCCGTTTCATCATTTAGTAGCAATATTCGCACATTTGGTCCACCGACGCCAAATAAACCAAAAAATAGAGTTTCAGGTGCAAAAATGACGATACCAAATGGTGTGGAAATCCGCATTTTTGACCATTTCCCGACGATTTACTTACTATCTCTGCTACAAATTATTATATTAATTGCGGCGAATAGTGCGACAACTACTGTGAAAGATTTTGTGTATGAGGACAAAGAATGGATTACCACTTTGCAGCAGATAATGCTTCAGGGCTGGAAGTATAATGTGAGTGATCTTTTTATTCAGAAAATAAAGAATGTGCTGGGGCTGCAAGTAGTTAAATTTAAGTCGAGTAGGGCATACGATGTTCTTTGCGGATTAGTGGATACATTATATGAGAAGAATAAAGATAGTGATATAGTTTTTATGATGTATGGTGCTTTAAAGAAACCATTTATTCCATCAATTAATAAATATAGCTGGGATTTTGCATTTATGCTGAGACTTTTGAAGGACAAGGATTTATATAAGAAGTATTTGATATTTATAGATAAAATAATTGATGAATCAGATGTGAATGTTTTTAAGAAGAAAGTAGTTGAAGTTTTTGGGGATGATTGGAAGAATAATGCGGATGATATACTATGGTTTTTGGAGGGGAAGCATTTATTGTCTTTAGAAAAAAATGAAACGAAATACTTTATAAATAAGAAATTAATGCGGGAATTTTTAACGCCGGAAAATATTGCTTTGGAAGTAAAAATAATATTAGCACCAAATAGTCGAAAATTAGATAGTAATATAAATAAAAATAGTTTCTTTTCAAAAAACAATATTAAAAAACGTTTCAAAAATTTATTTAATCATGGTAATATTAAATTATCTTCATAATAATATGAATAATGAAATGCTTAAATGTGGAATAGTAAATGAGTGTATTAATGAATCACTTACTTACTTTTTAAAATTGGAGAAACATAGGAAAAAAATTATTCAGAATTTACAATCTCTTGGTAAAATAACGGACAAACAACTAGATGGTCTAAAAATGGCTTACAAAGAATTCGCCAAGCATTTTTTCAGTAAGAAAACTGTAAATTGTATGAGGTCATTTTGCCAACCAAAACTTACAAGTTATGAAAAAACGAAGAAAATTATTGATGAAATGAAAATAAAAATAATAGTAACAAAGACCAAATTTCTTCTGATGAAGGAGAAGAAATATTATGTGAAATTAATGGATGCAATTTTAGTCATTTTGAGTCATTTTTGCAAAAATTATATAAAATATTTTTAAATCCAAATTATTGATGAAAATATTTCTGAAATATATACTAAAAAGATCATATATTAACCATCCAACAAAAAATAATATTCTGAGAATTTACTGGATGCCGATTTTTTCATTTTGAGTCATTTTTGCTATTTTCAGCAGGGATTTTTCCTTTAAAAAAAGTCCAAAAACATTCTGATAAATATTGATAAAACTTATTAATATTTATTAAAAAAACCCAAAAAATCAGAAAAGTCAATTTTTAGGTTTTTTTAAAACTATTTTTTCGCATTTTTTTGAGATTTTATAAAAAAATGATCACCCATTTTATGATAAAATGTCGAAAATTTTCGGAAAAAAACACTAGGGTCAAAATTCCGAAAAAATGCGATTTTATGTGATTTTTGATAAAAATGCATTTTTTAAATATTTAAGAAAAACTATCATATTTTCCAGATGATAGCGATATTTAGTCGACTAATGCCATCAGTTCATTACCATAATATTGGTAAATTACCATTTTTGCAAAAAAATCCAAAAGGAAGTATGGTCGTAAGGCGGTAAGATAAAGCCAAAAATGCATAAACTTCCCCAAAAATAGGGGGTCCAAAAATGGCACCTTTTTGGCACCTTTTTCATGAAAAAAAATGCAAAAAAAAGTGATGAAAAAAGTGGTCTGGTAGTCGTTTTTTACTCACGTGATAGAAAGTATGAATCCAACCACCAATTATGGTATTCAGACAAAAAATATTTGAGCAAAAAACACTTATGAACGTGGTAGCAACTGTCCGCCATGGGTCAAAAATAAAATAGCATGATTTATGCAGTAGTATACAAAAAATATCACTCAAATATACGAGCATTAATGATATGAAAAATCCAGTGTGGATAGGATATTGGATTATTAAAACATGGATTTTATACAATATTTTGATCCAAAAACACTACCATGTTATGGTAAATGAAAAACGACCCTGGAATTCCGGCATTACCATGAGCAATTACCATGTCATTTTTCAGCCATTGATTTTTTTCTTCGATTTTCAATAGGTTGTGGGATTTTGAAAAAAAGTTTTTTTTCCATTTTTTGTAGTATAAACTGAACTAAACACATTTTTATTTTGAC
>Ga0315284_10002231_pt1 | contig 27804 bp, 31 predicted proteins | sample YL17G09_16_MG_FD_203696 | JGI IMG/M metagenome (GOLD analysis project Ga0315284, IMG submission 203696) | Sediment microbial communities from Yellowstone Lake, YNP, Wyoming, USA - YL17G09_16 | ecosystem: Environmental > Aquatic > Freshwater > Lake > Sediment | place: USA: Wyoming | collected...
GTCTTAGAGAAAGAACGGCTCAGGCAAAAAAAGACCATTTACCAAATTAAGAGGAATTGCAGTTTTAACTTTCAATACGCCGATAACATATTGTCTAAGCTAAATTTTCAAGGTGCGTAAGTACTGTAATTAACAAAAAACCATTATGGACGAACAAAATTTAAACGTCAAAATTATTCCGCCCAAAGACTATTTGCCCAAAATTATCGGACTGGCGATTGGTTTACTGGCTTTGTTTTTAGCGGTGCTGGTGATTTCTGAAAGCGTCAGCGTCAGCAATAAAATTAAAGAGGGTCGCTATATCGGCCAGGGGGCGCAATATAAAAACACGATTGCCGTTTCGGGCGAGGGCAAGGTTTTGGCCAAGCCCGACATCGGACAGGTGGGCTTGTCGGTGATATCTGATGCGGCCACCGTGGTCGCGGCGCAAAAAGATAATACCGAAAAAATGAACAAAATCATCAAAGCGATGAAAGACTCGGGCATCAAAGAAGAAGATTTGAAAACAGTTAGCTATAATATTTCACCCCGCTACCAGTATTCGGCCGGCAAGAGCACGATTATCGGCTATGAAGTGACGCAGACGCTGGAGGTAAAAATCAGGGATTTGAATAAGGTGGGCGATATTTTAGGCCAAGCCGCCTCGCTGGGCGCCAATCAGGTGGGTGCGCTTAATTTTACCTTTGACGACCCGGAAAAATTGCAGAGTGAAGCGCGCCAGAAAGCCATTGCTAACGCTAAACAAAAAGCCCAGGATTTAGCCGGCAGTTTGGGGGTGCAACTGGGGGAAATTGTGAGTTTTACCGAAAGCGTTTCGGGCGAACCCAATCCGATTTATTACGCTACTGAAAAAATGGGGATGGGCGGCGGCGGAGCGGTGCCGGAAATTCAGACGGGTCAGAATGAAATTCAGGTGAATGTTACTTTAGCGTACGAGATTTACTAATATCGCGAGAAATTAAATAAGGCGCCCAATTCCGCGAAGCGGAATTGGGCGCCTTTAGATATATATCTATCTCTAACGCTGTTCTCGTCATGGATCAGTGGGAAATTTGCTTTCTTTCTTCATTTTTTCCCTTTTTTCCGCCGCCTCTTGAGGAGTCAAAACCACGCCGCTATTCTCATCAATTTGGAGTTTTTCGGGATTTCTGGGTTTGGCAAAGAATTTTTCTTTCTCCATAGATTGAATTTAATTATTAAATCTTGTTTTAATTTTATTTTCAAGCGAGCGAGTAAAATGATCCCGCCTCGGCGGGATCATTTCCGAGCGAGTGCAGAAAACACAGGGTTATTTTGAATACCCCGCCCCGCCCTTCGCGAAGGGCGGGGCTGCGGCTGGGTATCCTAATCTTATGAGTCCAGAGCTTGCCCTGGCTGGGTAAGAACCCTTTATTATAAACAGGAGAAAATAGCAAGGTTTAAAGTTGCTCTAATTTTTTAATCTGGTAAAATATGAGTATAGTCAAGAGATCATAATTAATAAAGATAAAAATTATGGAAAATAAAAAAAGTTTTTCCACCGAAGAAGCCAAAACCATCGGCGAACAATTGGGGCTGGATTGGAGCAAATTTGACGTTGAGCAATTCAGGATGGGCCTGGAGGTGGAACTGGAACACGGCCGGCGCGATGCGCGCACCAACGTTACCGATGATGACCCACTGATGACCGGCAAAATCGCCCTGGCGCATCTCAATGAATTTGCCGATTATTATACTCGTTTGGATAAAATGGAGAAAGAGGCGGACGAATTTTGGCAAAGCTGAGTTTAGCTCTGAGAAAATAATTTGATTTATGATTTATAGCGACCGCGTCTATGGCAAAGTAGAAATTTCGGAGCCGGTGGTTTTGGAATTGATAAAATCGCCGGCGATAGAAAGACTGAAAGGAATCGACCAAGCCGGTTATCGGCCTCTTTGGGTAAAAACGGATGTTAAATTAAAAAACCGATATGATAACAGCCGCTTTAGCCACTCGGTGGGCGTTTATATTTTATTGAAAAAATACGGCGCTTCGCTGGAGGAGCAGATTGCCGGCTTAATCCACGATATTTCTCACGCTGCTTTTTCTCACTGCATAGATTATGTTTTGGAGGAGGGTTCGGAAAAAGAACACAATCATCAGGATAATATTTTTGAAAAATTCGTTAGAAAAACAGAAATTCCCGGAATACTTAAAAAATACAATTTCAATATAGAATATGTTTTGAACGATATGAATTTTCCGTTGAAAGAAAAACCATTGCCGGATTTATGCGCCGACCGCCTGGATTATTCATTAAGAACAGCAGTTATTTTTGAAGTAATAAATGAAAAAGAACTTAATTATTTTTTAAATAATTTGGGGGTTAAAAATAAAAGATGGGTTTTCAGGAATTTTTACAGCGCTAAAAAATATGCAGAACTGTTTTTTAAATTAAATAATAATTATTATGCCGGAATAAAGTCGGCGGTCATGTTCAGGGCTGTCGGGGATTGTTTAAGGTATGCTTTGGAGAAAAAATACATATCGGCGCTGGATTTATATACGACCGACGAAGAAGTTATAAAGAAAATTAAAAGAAATCTAAACAAAGACCGCAATTTGAAGCTGTTTTTTCAAAGGATGGGCGGGCAAATAAAAATCCGAAATAATCCAAAAAATTATGACGTGCGGGTTTTTTGCAAATCGCGGATAGTGGACCCGCTCTGCGAACACGGAGGAAAAATAAAAAGGATTTCGGAAATTGACAAAAAATGGGCGGAAGTGGTCAAAAAAGAATCTCAACCCAAAGAATATTTTTTAAAATTCGCCAAATAGGATGCGTTTAATTTTCGCCACCCATAATTTGGGCAAGGTCAAAGAAATAAAGGATATTTTGAGTGGTCTTAATATTGAAATTTTGTCCGCCGAGGATGTCGGTGTTTTTGAAGATGCTGTTGAAGACGGGCAGACTTTTGAAGAAAATGCTTTTAAAAAAGCTAAATTTGTCGTTGAAAAAACAGACGAGTGGGCGGTGGCCGATGATTCGGGAATTTGTATCAAGGCGTTAAACGGGGCGCCGGGGATAAATTCGGCGCGCTGGGCGGGCGATCGTGAAACCGTTGATCCAGCCGAATATACTTTGTCTAAAATGCTTGACGTGCCGGAGAAAAAACGCGACGCTTGGTTTAAAAGCGCAGCCGTGCTTTATGCACCCGACGGGCGATACTGGATTTTTCGCGGTATTGTGGAGGGGACTGTTTCTAAAGAGAGGCGGGGAATACCCAGACCCAGATTGCCTTATGACACTATTTTTATGCCCACTGGCCACAACCGCACTTTCGCCGAGATGTCTGACGCGGAAAAAAATTCATTAAGCCATCGCGGTCTGGCTTTTCGCCAGCTGAGAGAATTTGTCGAAAAAATCATAATGGTCCATTGAGCAAATACTATCATACTATATAGTATGATAGTATTTGCTCGGAGAAGGGATTTGATATGAATTTCAAAGAATACCAAAAAAAATAAAGAAAGACGGCGATTTATCCCGATGTCGGCTGCAATTTTGTTTATCCGACGCTCGGCTTGGTGGGCGAGGCGGGCGAGATCGCCGAAAAGGTAAAAAAGATTTTGCGGGACAGCAATGGTGTGGTTGGCGAAGCGATAAAGCGGGAATTAGCAAAGGAACTGGGCGATGTTTTGTGGTATTTGACGCAACTGGTCACAGAGCTGGGTTTGTCGTTGGAGGAAATTGCCGCCGACAACATTAAAAAGTTGTCTTCCCGCCAAGACCGCAGCCGACTGCGGGGCAGCGGCGATAATCGCTGAAAATGATTAAATACTACCACAAATTAATCCGGGACAAAATTCCCGAAATTATCAGAACCGACAAAAATAGGCCGTATTTTAAGGAAACGATGACTGAAAAAGAAACTAAAATTTTTTATGGATTTTAAAAAAATTGAAGAACTTTTAGCCGGAGAGCCAAAATTTCGTTTAAAACAGGCGCGCCAGGCGATTTTCAGAGATTTAATTGAAAGCTGGGAACGGGTGAGCGCTTTGCCGGTTTTGTTGCGCCGGAAATTATCGGGCCGTTGCCCTTTGGAAATCAAGGCGAAGGTTTTTGTTTCCAAGGATGAAAAAACAGCCAAAGCGGTGTTGACCTTGGGTGATGGTCTGGCGGTGGAAACGGTTTTGATGCGCTATCAAGACAGAAACGCGGTCTGCGTTTCCTCGCAGGTCGGCTGCCCGCTGGGCTGCGTTTTTTGCGCGACGGGCCAAATGGGCTTCAAACGAAATTTAACCGTCTGGGAAATAGCGGAGCAGGTTTTGTTTTTTGCGCGCTATTTGAAAAAAGAAGGACAACGCGTTGATTCGCTGGTTTTTATGGGGATGGGCGAGCCGTTTTTAAATTATGAGAACGTGCTGGCGGCGATTAAGATTTTAAATAATAAAGATGGATTAAACATCGGCGCCAGGCACATTTCTATTTCTACCGCCGGCATCGTAGAAGGAATTGATAAGCTGGCGCAGGAGCCGCTCCAAATTAATCTGGCGATTTCGCTTCACGCGTCCGATGATCAATTGCGTTCTCGATTGATGCCGATAAATAAAAAATATCCTTTGGTTAAGATTTTAGCGGCTATTGATAAGTATATTTTTAAAACTCGACGCAAAGTGATGTTTGAGTATATAATGATAAAAGATATTAATGACAGCGAAGAATGCGCCAGGCGCTTGGCAAAAATAGCCGGCCAGCCGCTTTGTTTCGTTAATTTAATTTCATACAATCCCACCGGAATTTTTAGTCCTTCATCCGAAGAAAGAATCAAAAAATTTAAGAAAATTTTGGAGAAAAAGGGCGTGGCGGCCACCCGGAGATTTCGTTTCGGTGATGATATTCAGGCGGCCTGCGGGCAGTTAATCCCTCACCCGAAAAAATAGCGGTATAAATATGGATTCTTTGGTCTTACATTTTAATGACTAGAAAACATCATCCTAATTCAACATTTTCTCTGGCCGGCCGATCATTTTTTTTCTGGTTTGATTTGGGGCTGATACTGATTTCCAGCGCTATTTTGCCGATAAGCTTTTTTCATCTGGCGGGAAGGGGGATAATCTATATTTTGGCCGTCGTTTCAATTATCGGTTTGGCGCCGGTTTGCTGGAGCGCACTCAAGGCGTTAATCAATCGGCGCCTGACCATTGACCTTTTGGCCAGCATCGCGCTGATTTTTTCTTTACTGGCCCACCAATGGCAGTCCGCGGTTTTCATCGGTCTAATGCTGGCCTCAGCCAGGCTCTTTGCCCGCTATACCGCCAATCGCGCCAGCCGAGCCGTGGCCAGTTTGATGAAGCTGCGGCCGACCAAGGTTCATATTTTAGTCGGCGGCAAATCAATGGAGACGGAAATTGAAAAAATAAAGGTGGGGGATTTGGTGGTGGTGGAATCGGGCGAACGGGTGGCGGTTGACGGCACCGTTGAATCGGGCGAAGCGAGCATTGACCAGTCGTCTTTAACCGGCGAATCAGAACCAATCAGAAAGGCGGCTGGAGATGAAGTTTTTAGTTCCACCCTGAATGTCAGCGGCTCGCTCATCGTCCGCGCTCGGCGCGTCGGCAAAGAAACAACCTTTTCTAAAATTTTAGAGCTGGTGGCCAAATCGCAAGCCAGCAAAGTGCCGATTGCTTCAATAGTTGAGCGCTTTGCCGGCTGGTATATTTTATTTACCTTGATCGGCAGCGTGGTTCTTTTTATTTTAACCAAAAATACTTTGTTGGTTTTGTCAGTTTTATTGGTGACCTGCGCCGATGATTTAGCGGTTGCTTTGCCCTTAACTTTTACCGTCGCCATCGGCGCCCTGGCCCGGCGGGGGATAATTGTTAAGGGAGGGGAATTCTTGGAGGGTTTTACTAAAACAAAAATTATGATTTTTGACAAAACCGGCACCATCACCGAAGGCAGGCCGCGAATTGAGGAAATAGCGACTTTTAATAATTATCCCCAGCCGGATTTTTTGGCGATTTTGGGAGCGGTGGAGAGTGAATCCAACCATCCGACGGCCAGAGCCGTTCAGGATTTCGTGGTCGCCCAAAATATAGAGACGCCGCCAATTGTCAAAGTCCACGAGGAGCCGGGTTTTGGCATAAAGGGTATAATAAATAAACAAGAGGTGATGGCGGGAAAAACCAAATTTTTAAGAGACGGCGGAATTATTTTTTCGCCGTCCGAGACAGAACAGATTGAAGAACAGAAAAAAAAGCAGCGGACCGTCACGGTTTTAAGCGTTAATGGCCAGCCGGTGGGTTTCGTGGCTATGTTTGATACTATCCGTCCGGCAGCCGCTTTGTTAATGTCGCAGTTAAAAAATATAGGAGTGGAGCGGTTGATTATGTTGACTGGCGATAACGAAAAAATTGCCGCTGATGTTGCTCATCATGTGAATATTCCGGAATTTAAAGCCAATCTTCTGCCGCAGGACAAAATTAATTTTTTGAGGCGAGTTCAAAGTCTAAAATATAAAGTAGCAATGGTGGGCGACGGAGTAAACGACGCGGCCGCCCTGGCGGCGGCTGACATTGGCGTGGCCATGGGGGCCATCGGCACTGATGCCGCCATTGAATCGGCTGACGTGGTTTTAATGAAAGATAATTTAGCCAATATCTCAGAAACAATGGATTTGAGCCGGCGCACTTTAAAAATTGTCAGACAAGACCTTTGGATTTGGGGTACGGTTCAGGCAATTGGCTTGCTGCTGGTTTTTTTAAATGTTTTAGGCCCGGGCGGCGCGGCTGCCTATAATTTTTTAACCGACTTTATTCCTTTATTAAATTCCCTGCGGCTTTTCCAATTCCATTTCAAAACGGCAAAATAAAGGGTTTTAACCCCGGGCACGGAGGCCTGGTAAAAGATTACTGAATCGCCCTCGGAGGGGCGAGGTATTAAACCCTGTATTTTCTTCCGCCAGCTGGCGGATCGGAAATGAAAGCTGGTGCTTTCATTTCGCTCGCTTGCTTGAAAATGAAAAAATAATGCTTAAAAAAATTTTAATAATCAGCGGCGTTCTGATTTTGTCATTAATTATCATTGTCGGCTTTACCAGATTATTGAGCGGCGAGGACGATTGGATTTGTGTTCATGGTCAATGGGTGAAACACGGTAATCCATCGGCCTCCAAACCGACCGGCGGTTGCGGGGCGGCTTCGGGCACTCCCTCGGTTGCGCCATCAGCCGCGGAATTGCCGGAGGCCAATATTTATGTTTCCTCGCCCCGGGCGGACGAGGAGGTAAATTTACCCATCAGAGTTTCCGGTCAGGCCAGAACTTTTGAAAATACCCTGAGCGTCAGATTGAAAGAGCCAGGCGGCCGGCTTTTGTTTGGCGACAGTTTCATTTACAATAGCGGCGAGATGGGGCAATTTGGCAATTTTGAAAAAGAAATTAGTTATTTAACTAAAAAACCACGCATTCAGGATATAACTTTAGATGTTTTTTGGACTTCGCCCAAAGACGGGTCGGAGTTAGACACAGTTTCAATTCCGCTGAAATTAAATCTGGCCGATGCCGCCACTGTCAAAGTGTTTTTTAATAATGAAAAACTGGAATCGGCTGACATGGGTTGCAATGAGGTTTTTCCGGTTGAGCGAACCCTTGCCAAAACCCAAACCCCGGTCAGACGAACACTGGAAATTTTGCTGGAAGGCGTGAGTGCCGATGAAAAACTGGCCAAATATTACAGCAGCATTAATCCCGATGTAAAAATAAATAGTTTGGTGGTGAGTGAAGGCGTGGCACGTGCCGATTTCGACGAGACGCTGGAGACAGAAGTCGGCGGTTCCTGCCGCGTGGCGGCGATTCGGGCGCAGCTCACCCAAACCTTAAAGCAATTTTCGGCAATTAAAAGCGTCATCATCTCTATCAATGGCCGGACAGAGGATATCTTACAGCTCTGAGAGTCGAGATTAAAATGTGTATAATACATATAATTGGTTCACTCGGTCAAAATGAAAATGAATTTTCATTTTTCCCTCGCTGCCAATTATAATTTGCTTGCTATCTTGCTATTATTTAACTTTTAAGATAGAATAAGAATAAACATATGACAGAAGGCTATTGCGTCAAATGCAAGGCCAAAAGAGAGATAAAGGATGCCAAGGAAGTTGCCATGAAGGGCAAAGGTGGCGTCCAGCGCCGCGCCATGACGGGTTTATGCCCGAAATGCGGCACCAAGATGTTTAGAATCTTGGGCAAGAAATAAGAGTCTCTTTTTGGTGAAAATATTTTTGGAGGCACAAGACTCTTTTTAAGAGGAAGGGTTTTTTGTTTGCGGAAAATTTGTTTTTCCGCTTAAATTCAAAAGTTTGATAGGTTGGTTATTGTTTTATATTATGAATATACAGATTGTGGTATAATAAAAAAAGCCCCGCGTTGGAGGCTGAAGAAAGGTAAAAAACTAATTTCTTGTTTTGGTGGGTCTGGCAGGAATTGAACCTGCGACGCGGTGATTAAGAGTCACTCGCTCTACCGCTGAGCTACAGACCCACCGAGTTCTTAAAGAGTTGGCTTCCCCGGACGGGACTTGAACCCGCAACCTACTGATTATATAGTCGTACAGTCGGCCGCTCTGCCGGTTGCCGCTCGGCTAAAGCCGAGGCGAGCCTCTCGCCTCGTTACGTGAGTCGGAGCGGGCGCCAATGGGCGGGAGCTACGAGGGAGCAAAGGATTTAAAAAATCAATCTAGCGCAATCAGTTATAGTGGAAGCCACTCTAATATAACTAACAAATCTTTGTGCCGATTCTTGCGAACCGGCAGCAAGTAATCCAGCCGCCCCGATGGCGAGGATAGCGGTGCAGTATTCGTCTGCCCCGCATTTCATAGCCGCCAGTTCGCATTTTCCGCAGATTTCGCGAGGGAAGCATTCGTCCCAGCCCAGGGCTCCTAATTCCGAGAATACCTTTCCCAGTCGGCTTGGTTTTGGCATAATTTTCCTCCTTTTGGGTAGATTTGCTAAAAGATCTATTATATAATACTATTATTTTAATAAGCGTTTGTCAATAATTCCCTTCTACTTTTTTTCAGTAACCAGTTAAGTAACAAAAGAGTTTCCGCGCATGCGCGGGGAGGAAATTTATTCGTAATTAGTTTTAATTCGTAATTGGTAGGAAAAATTAATTTTTTAAATTAATTTTATGAAACTCTACACTAAAAAAGAAATTTTGCCGATTATATTAATTCTGGCGATTTTTGCCGCCGGGCTTTATTTTTGGCCGTTCTTGCCCGAGCGCGTGCCGACGCACTGGAACATTGCCGGCCAAATTGACGGCTGGAATTCTAAAAATTTTGCCGTGTTTTTCTTTCCGATGCTGATAGCCGGCCTTTATTTGTTGTTGAGCTTTATTCCGTTGATGGACCCGCTTAAAACCAACATTGAGCTTTTCGGCCATCTTTATTTTTGGTTTAAGGTCGTTTTTGTTTTGTTTATGGGAATGCTTTATGGCGTAACGATTTACGCCGGGTTGGGGAACCAGGTAAACGTAGGATTGGCGGTGATGCTGGGAATAGCGGTGCTATTTTTATTTATCGGCTTGATGATGCCCAAAATCAAAAAGAATTATACCATCGGCATTCGCCTGCCCTGGACCCTGCATTCGGAAGCGGTCTGGGACAAAACGCATCAATTTGGCGGCAAATTATTTATTGCGCTGGCAATTTTAATGGCGATAATTGCTTTTTTGCCTGGTCCTTGGGCTTTCGGTATTTTAATTGGCGGAATCATTTTAATGCTGGTGGTTTTAATTTGGTATTCGTATCATGAATGGCGGGTGATTGAAGGAGAGAAAAAATTTTAATGAGAGTAGTTTTACCAAACAGATAATAACCAGGTTACCTTTTTGAGCAAAATGAAAACGCGGCTTGATTAAGCCGCGTTTTCATTTTGCTCATCATTCAGCTAGTCCAGTTAGGGTTGTTCTTGATACCAAGTGGGATCTTCCAGCCTTTTTCGTCTTTCTCTTTGCTCTTCCGTTTCTATTCTCACCGGCTCTTTTGGCTTTTCCCGTTCTGTTTCGGGAGAAACCTTTAACGGTTCAAGTTTTTCTTGAGGCATATTTTTGAAATTAAGTTTTATATAAAGTGATAGTCATTTCGACCTATTCTAAATATAAACTATAATAAAAGAGTTGTCCAGGTTCGGGTAGGTGAGGGGATTTTTGATATAAAACTGTTAAAGGTGTAGGGACTTGCCCCGTTAGAAGTTCAGCCGCAGTAGGAGTTTTATATTTTTATATCTGCGATTTCGCCTGCGGCTCTCATTTAGTGATTTTAGTAGCTTTGGATAAAAACTTTTAACGGGGCTTGCCAAATTTTTTTAATCGGTTAAAATGAAATTGAAATGGAAAAAGATAATGAACAGAAGACGTTTTCAGCTTTATCGCTGGCTTGGGAATTGGGGTATAGCATTGCATTGCCGTTGGTCATTTTCGCCCTGGCCGGGCGGTGGCTGGACAGGAAGCTGGCAACCTCGCCCTGGCTTTTTCTTTTAGGGATAATTTTGGCGGTGAGTATTTCCAGCTATTTGGTTTACAGAAAAACGATGGAGATTATTAGACGCGAATAATGCGAATGGCTTTGCCTGCGAATTATACGAATATTCGCATAATTCGTAGTCGCAAAGCGACATTGGTATAATTCGTTAATTTAATGAATATATCTTTAGCCGCCGAGCCAATTTTTAAAATAGGAAATTTCAGCGTGACCAATTCGCTTCTGGTTTCTTGGCTGATTTTGCTGTTTTTAATCGGGGTGGCGTTGAAAATTAAAAGCGGCTTGAAGCTGATTCCCAGAGGGCTGCAAAACGTCATTGAATACGTTTTCGAATTATTTCTGGATTTGATAGACGGCATCACGCAAAATCGCGAGCAGTCAAGAAAATTTTTTCCGATAGTCGTCACCATCTTTCTTTTCGTCATTTTGGTTAATTGGGTGGGAATTTTGCCGGGGCTGGGCACCGTCGGTATTTATGAACAAGTGGCAGGCCATCGGGTTTTGGTGCCGTTTTTGCGGGCGGCTTCGGCCGATTTGAATTTTACGCTTGCTATTGCCATAATTTCCGTTTTGACCACGCAGATTTTTGGCGTCGCGGCCATTGGTTTTGCCAAATACGCCGGCAAGTTTTTCATCAATCCGTTCAAAAAACCCTATTTTATAGGCACGTTTGTCGGAATTTTGGAATTAATTTCTGAAACGGCAAAATTAGTTTCTTTTAGTTTCCGGTTGTTCGGCAATATTTTCGCCGGCGAGGTTTTGCTGACCGTGATGCTGTTTTTGGTTCCATATCTGGTACCCTTGCCGTTTCTGGCGCTGGAAATTTTCGTCGGATTTATTCAGGCGCTGGTTTTTTCAATGTTGACTTTGGTTTTTATGAAAATGGCGACGGTGGCACACGAAGAGCACTGATTGTTTACAGTGATGGTAAAAATTAAATAAATCTACGCCCGCAGATTTGTTTAATTTAATTACAAAAAGTAGAAAAGCAAATACTATCATACTATATAGTATGATAGTATTTGTCCGGTTTTGAATTAAAATTTCGAAAAATAAGGAGCAAGACAATAAAAATTAAGTTTATTGGCAGACAGCGGCCATTCAATAAAATAAAGTAATTATTTAATGGACGCTTTTTGCTAAACTTTTTATGGATGTATCAAGCGCAGAGGGTTTAAAATCTATTGCGGCGGCCATGGCTATTGGCATCGGTACTATTGGGCCGGCTTTGGGCATCGGCAAATTAGCCGCCAAAGCCATGGAGGCAATCGGCCGGAATCCGGAGGCCTCCTCAAAAATCCAAACCAGCATGATTTTAGCGATTGCCTTCACCGAAGCGATTGCCATTTACGCCTTGGTGATGGCGTTAATCATTAAATTCGTCTGATACCGCGGAATGACGCGGATATTTTATCTAAGTAAGGTATCTATGGCGGAACTGATAAACAAACTCGGCATTGATTGGAAATTATTAATTGCCCAAATTATTAATTTTTTGGTGCTTTTAACCATTCTTTATAAATTTCTCTATCGGCCGGTTTTGGAAATGATGCAAAAGCGAACGCGGCGCATTGAAGACGGTTTAAAAAAGGCCAAAGAAATTGAAGAGGAGTTGGCTAAAACACAGGCAGATTATAGAATTGAAATCAGCCGCGCCAAAAAGGAAGCTAATGAAATTATTAAAAAGGCTGGAGAACAGGCCGAGGCCAGAAAAAAGGAAATGGTCGCAAAAGCAAAAGAAGAGATTGCACAGATAATAAAGCAAGAAAAAGACAAAATCGCCGTGGAGAAAGAGCAGACCGTGAAAGAAATTAAAGCGGAAATTGCCGATTTGGTGACGGCTTCGGTGGAGAAGATTTTGGAGGAAAAGGTGGAAAAATAATTTTAAATTTAGGCATTTAGCCTTCATTTAAAATTTAGAAATTAAAATTAATGAAAGTATCGCCTAAACAATATGCGCAGGCATTAATTGAGTCGGTTTCCGATAAAGACGAGGCCGGCATTAACTTTGCTATTGATAATTTTATAAAACTGCTGGCGCAAAACAACGATTTAAAATTGGCGGATGAAATTTGCGTTCAAACAGAAAAAATATTTAGCGAGAAAAATGGCATTTCGGAAGCAGAAGTTATCAGCGCCGGTAAGCTGGGGAGCGGTGCGTTGAAATCGGTTAAAGACGACATTCAAGACAAATCGGGTGCCAGGAAAATCAATTTGAAAAACATTGTTGATAAATCAATTTTGGGCGGAATGATTGTTAAATATGGAGATAAAATTTTAGATTCAAGTTTGCGAAGTTCGTTAAATGACTTGAGAGAAAAAATGAAGAAATAAAAAGGCGCATCTGGCGAATTTCGCCAGATGCGCATCGGGAAGTACTCTTAATCGTAGAGCGAATTTATAGGTATTCAGGTTTGACAAGAACTCTTTCTTCAGGGCGACGGGGGCGCAGTTCAAGGCTTACCATTTTAGGCGCGTTGTCCCCATCGGTTTCTCGCAGAAGCACGGTAATAGTCTGTTTTGCGAGCAGCCGTTCAAGAATATGTTCGGCATGGTTTTCACGACTTATACCGAGCTGATCGAGGAGTTTGGTCAACCTCGCATGCGCAATGCCATAAACGGTGGGGGTTCGGAGAATTTTCTCCGCTCTTTCCTTAAATTCCTTGACAAGCGAGAAGTGCTCTTGGCCAGGATCGGGTAATGGAGTGGAAAAACTGGGCATTTTGGGTTCCTCCTTCTTCTGAAAATTTTGCAGACAATCCTGTATTAATTATATCTAAAAATTAAAAAAAGTCAATGAACAAAGATTTTATAATTGAACAGCTTAAAAGCCGAATCGCGGAATTTAAGTCGGAAATAAAAATTCAGACCGTGGGCCGCGTGATTGAGGTCGGCGACGGCATTGCCAGGATTTCCGGGTTGGCCGATGTGATGATGTCAGAAATGTTGGAATTCAAAATCGCGAATGCGCACGAATCTGGAATCGCGAATGGGCACGAATCTGGCACGAATGACACGAATAAAATTTACGGCGTAGCGTTAAATTTGGAAGAAGATTCTGTCGGTGCGGTTATTTTGGGCGATTATAAAAAAATCAAAGAAGGGGATGAGGTGGTGTGTTTGAAAAGAATTTTGGAAGTGCCGGTGGGTGAAAAAATAATCGGTCGCGTGGTGAATCCGCTGGGCGAGGCGCTTGACGGTCAGGGCGCCATTGAAGCGGCCAAATTTTATCCGATAGAAAAAATCGCGCCTGGCGTCATGGCGCGCGAATCGGTCAATCAGCCGGTACAGACCGGCATTAAAGCTATTGACGCGATGATTCCCATCGGCCGGGGTCAGCGTGAGCTGATAATCGGCGATCGGCAGATTGGCAAAACCGCCCTGGCAATTGATACTATCATCAATCAAAAAGGCCAGAATTTGAAATGCATCTACGTGGCCATTGGCCAAAAAGAAGCCAAGGTAGCCTCTATCGTGGCTAAATTGGAAGAGTTTGGGGCGATGGATTACACCACCGTGATTTTAGCCAGCGCTTCCGACCCGGCCTCGCTGCTTTATATTGCCCCATACGCAGGCTGCGCCATGGCGGAATATTTTTTGGATAAAGGTGAAGACGTTTTAATTGTTTATGACGATTTATCCAAGCACGCGGTGGCCTATCGGGAAATTTCTTTGCTGTTGCGCCGGCCGCCCGGCCGCGAGGCCTATCCAGGCGACGTTTTTTATCTGCATTCGCGGCTGCTGGAACGCGCCTGCAAATTAAACAAAGAACAGGGCGGCGGCTCAATCACCGCCCTGCCGATAATTGAAACGCAAGCCGGCGACATTTCCGCCTATATTTCCACCAACGTCATTTCTATCACCGATGGTCAAATATATTTGGAGCCGGATTTGTTTTATCAGGGCAACCGGCCGGCCGTCAATGCCGGGCTTTCGGTTTCCCGCGTGGGCTCTTCCGCCCAAATTAAAGCCATGAAAAAAGTGGCGGGAAAAATGCGGCTGGAGGCGGCGCAGTACCGTGAGCTGGCCGCTTTTGCCCAATTTGGTTCCGACCTGGACGCGGAAACGAAAGCCAAGCTGGAAAGAGGCAAGCGGCTGATGGAGATATTCAAGCAAGACCAGTATGTGCCTGTGCCGGTCGCAAATCAAATTTTAATATTTTTCGCGTTAGTAAACGGAATGCTGGACGACGTGCCGCCCGATAAAATTTTACAATTTGAATCTGATTTGAATAAATACGCCGCTGCCAGCGGCGCGGAAATTATGAAAGAAATTACCACAAAAAAAGATTTAGATGAGAAACTGGAAGATAAAATGAAAAAACTGATTGAGGATTGCAAAAGCACGGTGGAATACCTGAAATAATTCAAAATTCAAAAGTCAAAATGCAAAATTTAGGTATCTCGCTGCGCGAGATGGATTATTAAATTTTAAATTTTACATTGTCATTTTTCATTTTGATATTTACATTTTACATTTTGTTTTATGCCCAGCACGCGAGATATCAAAAGAAGAATCAAGTCCATCGGCAACACGCGCAAAATCACCAAAGCCATGGAAATGGTGGCGGCCGCCAAAATGCGCCGCGCCATAGAGGCGGTTTTGAAAACCCGCGCCTACGCCAATTTAAGTTGGCAGACGGTTTTGAATTTGTCAAAAACGGGCAGTGCCGAGCTTCATCCGCTTCTGGTAAAAAGGGAAGAGGTAAAAAAAATCGGTGTAATTTTGATAACTTCCAATCGCGGACTTTGCGGCGGTTTCAATTCAGCCGTTATCAGAAAGGCCCAGGAATTGGTCAGAGAAAAAATAGGCGGTGGCTCGCCGGCTAAAGCCGATTTTATTCTGTTGGGTCGCAAAGGAGCGGCGGTTTACCGTTATTCTGGTTACAATATTGCGGCTGATTTCCCCAAATCGGATTTGATTAAAGAAATAAGCGAAGTGGTGCCGGTGGTAAAAATGGTGATTAACGATTATTTAAAAAGTAAATATGATAAGATTTTTGTGGCTTACACTGATTTTGTCAGCGCGGTCAAGCAAGTACCCAGAGTCAAGCAGTTGTTGCCGTTTGACATCAAAGCGCAGGAAGAATTTTTAGGAACAATAGGCGCGGAAAATTCAGACCAGAAATTTGAGGGCGCAGCGGAAGAATATCTTTTTGAACCCAGCCCGCGGGAAATTTTAGATGAAATGCTGCCGCGTTTAATTGAGGTGCAACTTTTTCAGGCCATGCTGGAATCCAACGCTGCCGAGCACAGCGCGAGAATGGCGGCCATGCATCAAGCCACCGAAGCGGCCGGCGATTTGGTTGACGATTTGACGCTGTTTTACAACAAAGCCAGACAAGCGGGGATAACACGAGAGATTGCGGAGATTTCGGCTGGGGCGAATGCCCTTAAAAATTAATCCATATCGCCCTCCTTTAAAAGGAGGGATTAAGGGAGGTTAAATTAACCCTCCAACCTCCCTTTACAAGGGAGGCAGAATACCCTTCTTCAAAAGGAGGGTAGGGAGGTTAAAATAATGTTTATTCAAACCAAGAAATTTATTCCTTACAATAATAAATTAAACACGAATGCAAAAGCATTAAGGCAAAATATGACGGCTGCGGAAAAGAAATTATGGTTTGAATATTTGCGAGGGTACAGATGCAGGTTTGTCAGGCAGAAAGTTGTTGAAAATTATATTCTTGATTTTTATTGCCAAAGATTAAAATTCGGAATAGAAATTGATGGGGATACGCATGTTGGCGATAAAAATGAGGAATATGATAAGGCTAGAACAGCAGAACTTAATAAATTCGGAATAGAAATTATTAGGTTTTGGAATACGGATGTTTTAAAAAATTTGAGTGAGGTGGCAGAAATCATTGAAAAGAAGATAAAGGAAAAAGAGGGAATAAAATAACCCCCCAACCCCCCTTTGCGTAAGGGGGGCAAAAAGCCCTCCTTTGAAAGGATGGATTAGGGGAGATTACCTCTGCGCAATATGCCCTCCTTGTAAAGGAGGGGTAGGGGAGGTTAAAAAATTTAACCCCCTTAATCCCCCTTTACAAGGGGGACAAAAAGCGCATAAAAAATTCGCCAGGCTGCGATGAGCCTGGCGGAGAGAGCGTGGGGGGTGTGGTGTTACCAAAGTTTTTTGATTTTCTTTCTCATCTCGGTGGCTGAAAATTCCCGATTTTCGATTTCATCCCGAAGCTGGTAAAGAGGATGAAGGAACCGACGGAACCAGTCCCCAGAGCCCTCGGCGGCTTTAAACAGATTATGTGCTTCATTTATAACCGCGCGGAGCTCGGAGGCGACATCCTCTGCTTTAAGAATCCTATCTTTGGCTATAGATTTCCATACGCCCCGGTCTAATTTTTTTTCTTTTTCCGGAGTCGCTTGGAAACCCAGTTTTTCCAATTGTTCGCGCAAAGTCACTGTATTTCCAGCCATTTCCCCTCCTTTTAAGAACAAGAATTCAATATTAAACCGATAATAAATAATACTATGTCAGAAGTAAAAAGTCAAGGACAACCCGCCTCCGCTAAAGCTTTGGCGGACAAGTCGGCGGGGCAAATTAAACAAATCATCGGTGCGGTGGTGGATGTTTATTTTGCCAACCAGCTGCCGGAAATTTATGACGCGCTGGAGGTGGAAATCGACGCGGGAGAATCCAGCGCGGCTTTTTCCGCCGGCGCGGAAAAAGCCGCGCCCAAAAAGCTAATTTTAGAAACCCAGCAGCATTTGGGTTCAAGTACGGTGCGCACGGTCGCCATGAGTTCAACCGACGGGCTGAAGCGCGGACAAGAGGTGAAAAATACCGGCGCGGGCATCAGCGTGCCGGTGGGCAAAGAAACGCTGGGCCGGCTGTTGGATGTTTTGGGCAATCCGATTGACGGACTGGGCGAAATAAAAACGGATAAAAAATATCTGATTCACCGCCCTTCGCCGAAATTTATTGAACAGTCAACCAAAACCGAAATTCTGGAAACAGGCATCAAAGTGATTGATTTAATTTGTCCGATTGCCAAAGGCGGCAAAGTCGGGATGTTTGGCGGGGCGGGCGTGGGCAAAACCGTGATTATAACAGAGTTAATTCACAACGTGGCCCAGGAGCACGGCGGCTATTCGGTTTTTGCCGGCGTGGGTGAGCGAACGCGTGAAGGCAATGATTTATATAATGAAATGAAACATTCGGGCGTTCTGGACAAAGTGGCGATGGTTTTTGGCCAGATGAACGAGCCGCCGGGCGCGCGGGCGCGCGTCGGCTTGAGCGGTTTATCTGTTGCCGAGTATTTTCGCGACGAGCAAAATCAGGACGTTCTGCTTTTCATAGATAATATTTTTAGATTCACCCAAGCCGGCTCGGAAGTTTCAACTTTGCTTGGTCGTATGCCCTCAGCCGTGGGTTATCAGCCGACGCTGGCCAGCGAGATGGGCGAGCTGCAGGAGCGCATCACTTCCACCGACAAGGGCTCCATTACTTCCATTCAGGCAATTTACGTGCCGGCCGACGACTTGACCGACCCGGCGCCGGCTACCACCTTTGCCCATTTAAATTCCACGGTGGTTTTATCGCGCGCCCTGACGGAACTGGGCATTTATCCGGCCGTTGATCCCTTGGATTCTTCTTCTATAATTTTAGACCCAAAAATTGTGGGAGCGGAACACTACGAAGTGGCGCGCGGCGTGCAAAAAGTTTTGCAGCGCTACAAAGATTTGCAGGACATTATCGCGATTTTGGGCATGGAGGAATTATCGGACGAAGATAAATTGGCCGTGGCCCGCGCCAGAAAAATCCAGCGGTTTTTATCCCAGCCATTTTTTGTGGCGGAAACTTTCACCGGCCGGCCGGGAAAATATGTAAAACTCGTAGATACAATAAAGGGCTTTAAGGAAATTCTGGAAGGCAAACATGATGAAAGGAACGAGGGAGATTTTTATATGAGGGGAGGGATTGAGGAAATCAGTTCAAAAATCAAAAATCAAAATGCAAAATGACAATGTAAAATGCAAAATGAATTCATAATTTTTTAATTTTGAACTGTCATTTTGATTTTTACACTTTGCATTTTGAATTATAGATGTCCGATAGATTTATAAAGTTTCAAATAGTCACTCCGGAAAGAATAGTTTTAGAGGAGGAAATTAAGCAAGTAACCGTCCCCACGCAAATGGGCGAAATTACGGTTTTGCCCGGACATATTCCCTTGGTGGCGGCGCTGGCGGCCGGTGAAATTCGGGCGAAAAAAAATGACGAGGAAATTTTGATGGCGGTTTCGGGCGGTTTCATTGAAGTATCAAAAAACAAAATTGTCATTTTGGCGGATACGGCCGAACGGGCGGAAGAAATTGATATTAAGCGAGCCGAAGAAGCCAGACAGCGCGCCCTGAAATTGAAGGAAGAGAAACGTTCTGACCGAGTTGAATTCGCGGCCTTGCAGAGTCAGATTGAAAAGGAATTGGCGCGCCTGAAAGTAGCGCGCCGACATCGGCATCGCCTTGGCGCGCCCAATCCGTTGGAAGAAAGCGGAGAAAAATAAAGTGTTTTGACCCTGCTTGAAAATAATATTAAGCAAAGGATAAAAAATATGGCGCATCACTGCGAGGGGGCGGTTATCGCCTGCGAGGATTTCCGTCTGCACCAGTGTCCGGACGGGCGCAACTACGTCGCCGATTTCGTTAAAAATTTGGGTATTGGTTGCGATTTAATCACGCGGGCCGGGGGCGTGCAGGATTTGTTGCGGCCGCTGGCGGGCTTTGACAAATCGTTGCTGCGAGACGTCAATGTTTCTGCCAATCTTCACGGTGCCGGCAAAATTTTTTTGCTGAATCATGGCGACTGCGGAGCTTACGGCAGTTTTAATTTTGTTTCGCGTCAAGCCGAATTTGAGCAGCATAAAAAGGATCTCTTGGCCGCTCGGGAAATTATCAAGAAAGAATTTCCCGGCAAGGAAATAAAATTGTTTTTTGCCTGGTTGAAGGAGGGTACCGACGAATTCGAAATTAAAGAGATAATAGAATAAAAGCGACAAAAGAATTCCGTATTGCGCTAGTGGTATGTAGTATTTTCTACTGGGGACAATCAGCTATTGACAAGGGCTTTAAATTTGCTAAAATAGGAGGCGTAAATATCAAGGACTAAATTTAATGAATAAAAAGCAACTATATCTAAATAAAGGAAGCGGATAAAAAACGTCTGATTTTTGTTGTTTTGGGCGCCGCTTCCGAGAAGCGGTTTTTTAATTTATTAGTGGAGTTCCGAGTTAGGTTACGAATTGATACGAATTTAGCTCGCCGTCCAGAATCCGTGGTATTCCGAGGATGTGGTGGGCGAGCTTGCGAATAAATACGAATATTATTATGGTGGGGCCGCCTCACGAATCAATACGAATAAAATTCACCCCAACCCTCCTTTGTTAAAGGAGAGAGAATAAAGAAAATTGTTTCCCGATGATTGCTGATATTTATCAATAATCATGGGGAAATAAAAGGGTAGCAACTTGAAAACTGAATATCGTAGGTATCCGTTCATCATCTTAAAATGGTGAATGAAAACCCCGCACTTGAGGTGCGGGATAAAATTGCATAAATAATTGTGGTGTGCTCCGTGTTTGGCACGGAGCAGAGCAAGACTAAGGGCGTATGGTGGATGCCTTGGGATGTTGAGGCGATGAAGGACGTGGCGTGACTGCGATAAGCCTCGGGGAGGTGTCTAGCAACCTTTGATCCGGGGATGTCCGAATGGGGAAACCCTTTGCTGAAAAACAGCATAACCCGCCTAGATTTTTTGATTCTTAATTTAAATAAAAACCCCCTATTAAAATGAAAAGGGGGCGTAAAGTCCGATCAGCTACGCATTGTTATACTATAGGATCGGTGGCACAGGCGATAAAAGGCGATGCGACAAATATCGCCAGACAAATGAGAAAAAGAACGAAGTGGTCTGAGATTGCGAAGGTTACTACCCCCGACAATGACAAGACCATGACTATGACCAAAGCTACGGTCTTCCGTGTGGAGAAATCTTTCCAAAATTTTAAATGCATATTGTACCTCCTCGATTGTTGGGTGTGAATAAGGATATTTTTAATAGTATCATTTAATGAAAATTTTGTCAAGAGTCAAAAAATCTGGGCGGGAGCAAACCCGCTGAAGTAAAACATTTCAGTAAGCGGAGGAAAAGAAAAGAAGATTAACTAATTATGCGAATGGCCTTTCGGCCTGCGAATTATACGAATAGAAATATTCGCAATATTCGCACTTCGCGTGAGCGAAATTCGCACTATTCGTTAATCCATTCCCCCAGTAGCGGCGAGCGAAAAGGGAAAAGTCTAAACTCGTTCGTACCTCACTAACGTTCGGTACTCACTCTCCTACGAATTACGAATCTAAACTAATTACGAATATAAATGCATTTATTCGTAATTCGTGCTAATTCGTAATTGGTGAGGACGAGCGAAGTGGCGAGCGATAGCGAGGCACGAGCGAGGGTTGCAAGGTAATAACGTCTCGGAGCAATCCGAGGGGAGATTATATTATGAAGCTTCGTTAGCAGAAGCCGGATGGAAAGCCGGCGCCAAAGAGGGTAATAGTCCCGTAAGTAAAAACGGTTTCATGCTCCTAGTTATTATGCCCGAAAGGGCTTAACTTAAGTACGGCGGGGAATGAAAATCTCGTCGGAATCCGCCTGAACTATTCAGGCAAGACTAAATACTCAACATCACCGATAGTGAACAAGTACCGTGAGGGAAAGGTGAAAAGCAGCCCGATGAGGGCGGTGAAATAGACCTGAAACCATATGCTTACAAAGAATCGGAGCTCCTGTCGTAGACAGGATACACGAAGACAACGAATATTTACACGAAGAAAACTAATTATTTTCTGATTATATTATCAGAGAAAGTTGGTTTATTTCGTGTTTGTATTAGTTAATTTTCGTGTATCCCGCCTACGGCGGGAGTGACGGTGTGCTTTTTGCAGAACGATCCAACGAGTTTATTCGTGCTGCTTGTCTAAGTCCTTCGGGACGAAGACGCAGGGAAACCGAGTGTTAAAAGCGCGATTCTTAGATTTTTATTTTCAAGCGAGCGAGGGAAATGAAATTTGCTTTTGGCGAATTTTATTTTCGAGCAAGCGCAGAAAATATGGGCTTTAAGTCCATATTTAATTGGATACTGATTTTTGGGGAATTAAAATTTTTTAGGGAGGTGAAAAATGACAACTATAGTTCTTTTGGTCGGCGATTGGAAAAAATTCATGAAATAGAAGATTTTTTAAGCGGAAAGGGAGTAGAAGTTAGTAAGCCCTTTCAAGGAGATGTGTGGCCTCAAAATATCCCGGACGAAATGGAAGGCGAAATTCGTAAGGGAATTGAGGAAATGGGTGGAATGTTGCTAAAGGAAAGTCGTCTGTCATCATCTACTAGATTGTATTACGACTTTGGTGATATATAAGACAAGACGACAGAGAATCTGGATTCCCGTTTTCACGGGAATGACAAGGTATATATTAGTACAAAACTTTAACAGGCCATCGGGATATTAACACGATGGCCCCAAAAATCAGTATCCAGTCAATAAGATCTAAAATGCAGCACGCCTAAGACCCGAAGCCAGAGCGAGCTTGCCATGACCAGGGTGAACCTTGGGTAAAACCAGGGGGAGGCCCGAACGCACGAGCTGTGCAAAACTTGGCGATGAGTTGTGGTAAGAAGTGAAAAGCTAATCGAGCCTGGTAATAGCTGGTTCTCCCCGAAATAGCTTTAGGGCTAGCCCTAAGCATTCGCTCGCGGAGGTAGAGCACTGAATGGATTCAGATGGCTTTGCCTACTGAATCCAATCAAACTCCGAATGCCGCGAGTGTTATCTTAGGAGTCAGACCGTGGGGGCTAAGCTCCATGGTCAAAAAGGGAACAGCCTAGACCATCATCTAAGGTCCCTAAACTAAGTTAAGTGGAAAAGGAAGTGCGATTTTTTTGACAGCTAGGAGGTTGGCTTAGAGGCAGCCATCCTTTAAAGAGTGCGTAACAGCTCACTAGTCTAGAAATTTCGCGCCAAAGATTCAACGGGGCTAAACTTAGTACCGAAGATATGGATGTTCGTGTCTCACTTGCGTTCGACACTCACTTCCTCACGAATTACGAATCTAAACTAATTACGAATATAAATGCATTTATTCGTAATTCGATAAAATTCGTAATTAGTAGGAGAGCGAAGTGGCGAGCGTTAGCGAGACACGAGCGTGGTAGGGGAGCATCTCCAACTGCTGCGAAGTCCACGCCGTGAGGCGGGATGGAGCGTTGGGGAGAGAGAATGTTGGAATTAGTAACCACAATGCCGGTGAAAGACCGGCACACCGCAAGCCCAAGGTTTCCTTGGCAATGTTTATCAACCAAGGGTTAGTCGGTCCTAAGGATAAGCCGAGAGGCGACGCCGATGGACAACAGGTTAATATTCCTGTACTACTTATAATTTTTGATGAGATGACGCAGGGTTGTAGGTGGAGTGTATTATTGGATTTACATTGATAGGTTGAGGACGCGAGGTTGGCAAATCCGCCTCGCATCAAGTCCGAGATCCGTCAGAAGATTGGGTTTACCCAATTAACTTCACCGAGCACGCTGCCGAGAAAATTCTCTAGAGTTAAATTATAAGTAACCGTACCGAAAACCAACACAGGTGGGCGAGTCGAGTAGACTAAGGTGAACGGGTGATTCCTCGTTAAGGAACTAGGCAAAAAAGCGGTCGTAAGTTCGCAATATGACCTGACTTTCGTCACTGCCAACACCTAACTTCCAACTTCGTTAACTTCCAACTTTCAACTTCCAACCTCCAACATTTTGTTGGTAGTTGGCAGTCGGTTGTTGGTGGTTGCGAAAGCGTTGGCGGTTAGTTGTTGGTAGTTGGCGAGAGCCCGCAGCTAAAGACCTCAGGCGACTGTTTAACAAAAACACAGCTCCCTGCTAACTCGCAAGAGGATGTATAGGGGGTGACTCCTGACCAGTGCTGGAACGTTAAACCTAGCGGTAACTGCCAACTACTAACTCCCAACCCCGAACTTCGTTAACTTCCAACCTCTAACTTCTAACTTCCAACTTTTTGTTGGCTGTTGGCAGTTTGTTGTTGGTTGTTGCGAAGCGTTGGTTGTTGGTGGTTGGCTGTTGGTAGTTGCTGACTGGGCTAAGCGCCAGTGAACGTCCGCGATAACTATAATCGTGTTAAAGTAGCAAAATACCTTGTCGGGTAAGAAAGTTGCCCGTTTCCGCAGTGATGCGAAAACAAAATCCGGCTTATAACGGTGAAGTTCTCGCTGGAGCTCAAAAAACCAAGGTTTGAGCGTGGAAAGCAGAATAATACCGTGGGAAGTCGTCCCGCCGCTCGCGAGCGGCGGGGTTGACCCCGTAACGACTGAAGTCGCCAACATCTATTGGCGACAGAGATAGTAGAATGGTATAATTAAGGAAATAACAACTACTATCATATGCCGGCGCTGACCAGTTCCAAAAGAAATATCGCCGAATATCTTTCCGGTTATGTTGACGGCGAAGGATGTTTTAGCGTTTCATTTTCCCGGCGCAGTAAATTATTAGTGGGCTGGGAAACGAAACCAAGCTTTTCCGTCAGCCAAAACCAAGATCGTGCAGAGGTAATTATACTGATAAAGAAATTTCTGGGATGTGGATATATCAGACGTGATTATTCCGATAAGACTTTGAAACTTGAAGTTCGTAGTATTGATGATCTGATTGAAAAAGTAATTCCGCATTTTCAAAAATATCCGCTGATTTCAAGTAAGCGCAAAGATTTTGAACATTTTTCCAAAATTTGTGCTATGGTAGTAAAGCGAAAACATCTGAATAAAAATGGATTGAAAAAAATCGTTCAGATGGCATATAAGATGAATCCCAGCGGCAAACGCAGATATAAGCAAGGTGATATTTTAAAAGGACTGAATTAGATGAAGATATAGTCTATACCATTAGAAATAATGGAGTAATATGAAGTTCCGACGCGCATGAATGGAGTAACGACTTGAGGACTGTCTCAACGAGGAGCCCGGTGAAGATGCAATTCCGGTAAAGATGCCGGGTACCTGCAGCAAGACGAAAAGACCCCGGAAGCTTTACTGCAGCTTGGTATTGTGCTTGGCGTTTGAATACGTAGCGTAGTGGGGAGGATTTGAAGTCCCGCTCTCGGGCGGGATGGATCCGCCAATGAAACACCCATTTTTCAAATGCTTTGCGCTAACTGCGTGTCTCGCTAACGCGCGACACAAATGAAAAATGCAAATCTCAAAATGAAAAATTAAGGAATCGCTTTGCGATAATTAAATAAATCCGCGAAGCGGATACAAAAATTTTGAATTTTGCACTTTGAATTTTAAATTTAGTGGCTCGCGATAGCGAGGCACGCAAGACAGTGCCAGGTGGGCAGTTTAAGTGGGGCGCTTGCCTTAACTGCTTCGCAGTTTTCCTACTAATTACGAATTAAAACTAATTACGAATTTGTTGAGAAAAATGCGAAGAATGGGGCCTCTAAGAAGTAATTTTTAGAGCAAACTCGACTAATATGCTGGAACATCTGAGTATCTGACGATACTTTCTTGTTTGTCATGCCGGACTTGATCCGGCATCCAGAAATTGAACCTGGATTCCCGCTTTCGCGGGAATGACAATCAAAAGATAGTGAAAATTCTTCAGTGCAGACAATCAGCAGGGAAGTTCGCGACTTTGTCACGGACACCCTCAACGACTGTACGTCGAGTCCCGCGTTTGACGCGGGCAGTGATACAGTCTGAACTCTATGGCGACATAGAGAGTTGGTAATGCCGAATCCATTAGCGCCTTTGGTTAACCCAACAATTGCGTAAAAATCCCTCCCAACCTCCCTTTTCCAAAGGGAGGAGTTCCCCTCTTTGAAAAAGAGGGGTTAGAGGAGATTTAAAAAATACGTGATTTAACAATATTGCCAAAAGAGTAACGGAGGCGTTTATTAAGGTTGGCTAGCTCCGGATGGAAATCGGAGCGATAGGGCAAAGCCAAAAGCCAGCTTTACTGCAAGACGGACATGTCGCGCAGTCGCGAAAGCGGAACTTAGTGAACCGACCATACTTTATAGAAAGGTGGAAGATCATCGGCTAAAAGCTACTCCGGGGATAACAGGCTGGTAGTGTCCAAGAGTCCATATCGACGACACTGTTCGGCACCTCGATAAACTAGCCGAATGTCGAGGTAAAATCGGCTCATAACGGTGAAAGCCATATATTACACCCAGCAAATTTGCGGTATAATAAATTATATGGTCAACACCGTGGGAAGTTACGAAAATAAGCATTGGCACAAAAAATGGATTCCAATAAAGCAATCGCTTAATCTAACATTAAATCAAAAAGCGATTATCATTGGGTCCCTTCTTGGTGATGGGACAATGCGTCTTGGCAAGAATGCAAAAAATGCAAATTTTAAAATAGAGCATGGATTAGCGCAAAGAGAATATGCAGAATGGAAATATCAAATGCTTAAAGAACTTGTATTCACTGAACCAAGAATTAGTTATCGCTATCATGAAAACGGCGATAAATACGCAAAGTCCTGGTGGTTTAGAACAATTAGACATCCTTTGCTGACTGGAATATATAAAAGATTTTATGTTGGAGAAAATTATCGCACTGGCAAGAAAATTATTCCAAAGGATATCAAAGTTGACCTTAATCCATTGGCTATCGCTGTATGGATTATGGATGACGGATCGTATTCAAGACAAAAAATTGATATTTAGTACTTATTCGTTTTCTTTGTCCGATATTAATTTCTTGCAGAAATTATTGAAAGACAGTTTCGATGTTGAAACGCGTTATTACAAAGACCGAGAAAAAGGATATCGTATATATTTTAACCAAGAAGAAACAAAAAAATTAATCAGAATTATTTACCCATACATTATTCCTTCAATGATGTATAAAATAGGTTTTCGTAACCCCGTAACGACTGGATCTTTGCGACGCCATCGCAAAGTGAAGATAGCATCTTATAAAATGCTATAACACGCCGGTATCTATCATGGTAAAGATAGATAAATGTATAGTCTACGCTATTAGTAATAATAGATTTAGTGGTCGGCTCATCTTATCCTGGGGGTGAAGAAGCTCCCAAGGGTTTGGCTGTTCGCCAATTAAAAAGGTACGTGAGCTGGGTTCAAACCGTCAACCAAAACTTGTTGTCTGTTAGGCAAGTTTGGCGGCTTCCGATAGCAATATCGGAATGAATAAATCGACTCATATCGGGAGACCCCGACTGTGCTTTTTCAACCTGCGCACAAGGGTAATCCCGAGGGAAGTTAAAATTCTTTTAGAAGGAGGATTTTTATGGATAAGCTTTTTAAGGGAAGATTTAAGAATGAAGGAAAATGGTTGTGGGATCCAATTTCGGGTAAAGTTGAGGTTTTTAACAATCAAAGGATGGCCTGGGTCAAATTAAACGGCATTTTCCGGCCAAATTGTAAGGAGGAAATGGCTGAGGAAAAAAAGAAAGTTAAAAAAGCCGTAGAAGATTATTTAAAGAAAAGAATTTAACCCCGTAGAGACTGCGGTGGGGTTGTAAAAAACAATCCCACCCGACTTAATTAATTTAACTCCTCCCAACCTCCTCTTTAAAAAAGAGGAGGAGTCCCTCTCTTATTTTAAGAGAGGGGTAGGGTGAGTTAAAAATTAGGTAACACGTCGATTGCCCCGCATTTGCAGGGTAGTGGTATAGTCCATACACTTAGTAATAAGTGACAAATTACGATTTTAATCGTAAATAATATGCGTGAGACAGGTTGGTCTCTATCTGCTGCAGGCGTGGATACTTGAGGGGAGTTTTCTCCAGTACGAGAGGACCGAGAAGAACAGACCGCTGGTCTACCAGCTGTTCCGCCAGGAGCATCGCTGGGTAGCTAAGTCTGGAATGGATAAGCGCTGAAAGCATCTAAGCGCGAAGCCAACCCCAAGATAAGGTATCATAGATTCCCAGAAGATGACTGGGTTGATAGGCCCCAGGTGTACACGCAGTAATGCGTTTAGCCGAGGGGTACTAATAAATCATTCTTGCTCTGCTCTGTGCCTGAAAAGGGTGCCGAGCCAATGCAATATATTGATGCCTACGGTATTTAGTTTTCAATTGAGGCGGGCGAAGGCGGGCAAGCCGAACCCCGAAAATAAAAAAATAAAGAAGATATTGTCTTGGTACTTTAAGCGATTGGGCAACACCTCTTCCCATTTCGAACAGAGAAGTTAAACCAGTCAGCGCCAATGGTAGTTGAAGCTTATGCTTCAGTGA
>Ga0315284_10002232_pt1 | contig 27797 bp, 25 predicted proteins | sample YL17G09_16_MG_FD_203696 | JGI IMG/M metagenome (GOLD analysis project Ga0315284, IMG submission 203696) | Sediment microbial communities from Yellowstone Lake, YNP, Wyoming, USA - YL17G09_16 | ecosystem: Environmental > Aquatic > Freshwater > Lake > Sediment | place: USA: Wyoming | collected...
CGGCTCGCGCCCTGCGACTCTTACGTACTGCCCGCCCAGCGTGTATTCGCCTTCCGGCATCCCCGCGGCGCTTATCGCGTCCGTGATGAGAATGCACTTGTCGGGGCCTTTGGCCTTGATGAAGAACTTGAGTATCCACTCGTGCACGTGGATGAGGTCGCAGATGAAATCCATGTAAACGCGGTCGTCGTCGAGCGCCGCGGCAATGAGGCCCGGCTCGCGGTGGTGAATGCCGCTCATGGCGTTGAACGTATGCGCCAAGCCCGTCACGCCCCAGTTTATGGCCTGGAGCATGCGCGTATAGTCGCAGCCCGTGTGTCCAGCGCATACCACGATGTTTTTCTTGGCGAGAAGCCTGATTATGCTCTCCGCGCCCGGCAGTTCAGGCGCAATCGTCACCATGCGCACCGCATCGCCCAGTTCGGTGAGGAACAACTGCATCTCGTAAAGGTTCGGCAGCAGGATGTCCTGCTCGGGCATGGCGCCTTTGTGGTGCGGCGCGACGAACGGCCCTTCTATGTGCACGCCCAGCGCTCGCGCGCCGGTAACCGGAAGGCTCATGGATATCTTCGCCTGTATCGCCGCCCAGCGCATGCGCTCTATCGGGTTTGTGAGAATCGTCGGAATGAAGCCCGTCGTGCCCTCGCGCGCCTTGAACCGCCCGATGGCCTCTATCGCATCGCAGCCGTCCATCATGTCCCGCCCGACCGCGCCGTGGCAGTGGATGTCTATAAATCCCGGAGACACCGTGCGGTCATCGCATTTGAGCACGCGATAAAAGGACGGGGCCTGAAGGTTGGGGCCTATCGCCTTTATCTTTCCGCCTTCGATAAGGATGTCCGCGTCAATGAAGCCGTCGTCAACGAAAACCTTGCCGCCCTTGAGCAGAAAGCCGTGCGCGCCTTCCAGCGGCCCTGAGCCGGCGGTTGTCTTCTCTGCGGCCATACATGCACCTCAAATAAAACGGCCTTTGTCGCTTTGCGAACTCGTTGGAAACGCTGGAGGAAACCCGAAAGGCCTGTTGGCTAATGCCGAAACGCGGAGGAGCGGCTGCCGCCGCCCAACTTTCACCATCTCCGCGTTGCGGGGATCGGCCTTACGGTCTCCTTCCCGCAACGTTCGCGCAAATACCACATATTGTGGAGATTCTACCGCCCTTCACATATATTCGCAATGCCTTCGTTAAAAAATTTTCCCCCGCCGCTTCCGCCCTGCCGGTCCGACGTGTCCGGCCGGTCCGATGAATCCGCCCGAAAACCCCTTGACGCAACGCCTGAAGATGTTATAATACGCATAATCAGATTGGATTAGTCGGAATTCCATGGAACTGACCAAAGGCACGGAATACGCGATACGCAGCGCGGTTCTTCTTTCAAGGCTGGCGCCGGGAAAGACAAGTTTCGCGCGGGAAATGTCCAAGCGGCTCCACATATCCGAAACGTTCCTCGCGAAACTGCTCACCGCGCTTGCCCGGGCGGGAATAGTGGAATCCCTGCGCGGCGCGGGCGGCGGCTACCGGCTGGCCGAAAGGCCGGAGCGGATACGGCTGCTCTCCGTCATCGAGGCGGTCGAGGGGCCGCTTGCGCTCACGCGCTGCCTCAAAGCCGTGCCGACGTGCAAACGCGAAAAGGTTTGCGGCCTTAAGAACATTTTCAAGTCCGCGCAGGACAGCATCACGGAAGTCTTTGACGGCGTGACGCTTGCGGACCTCGCGAAGGAAACCGATAACTGACGCCGATTTGCGGCGAGACATTTTCAACCAGGAGGCTTACATGAAAGAAAAAGTCATGAAGGTCTTGGATTCAATCCGGCCCGCGCTCCAGGCGGACGGCGGCGATATTGAACTGGTGGAAGTTGACGAGGCCACGGGAATCGTCAAGGTGCGCCTCCAGGGCGCGTGCGGCCACTGCCCGATGTCGCGCATGACGCTCAAGCACGGCGTCGAGGCGCGCCTGAAGCGGGACGTGCCGGAAGTAAAATCCGTCGAGGAAGTCATCTAATAAGCGCCCCGCCGGACAACCCGAAGACAAAACCCGAAACAAACGCGGTCAGACCCCTTTGTTTCGGGTTTGCTTTTCATTGTTTCCTATTTATGAGCCGCCGACCATTGCGGCTCTCTGGTTTTTTGAATTGACTTCGGAGTCGCCGTTGCTATAATACGGCGCTTCATTTTATACCCGCTCTCTCCAAAAGACGGAGGGAGCATGCTTTATCGAAACGGGAGCGCCATGCCCAAGGCCATTCTGCCGGACGGCAAAGAGATATTGTTTGAACTCGGCGATGACGCTGCGGCCATCGCGCGAAAAATCGGCCCCGGCCTCGCGAAGAGCGCCATTGCGGCGGAAATCGACGGGGAGGCCCGCGACCTCAACGTCGCGCCGAAAGGCGATATGAAACTGAAAATCATCACCTCCGGCGACAAAGAGGGGCTGGACATTCTGCGCCACAGCGCCTCCCACGTGCTGGCGGCGGCGGTATTGAGCATCTACCCCGACGCGAAACTCGGCGTCGGCCCGGCGGTCGAGGACGGGTTTTACTACGACTTCAAACTGCCGAAGAACCTCAGCGAGGATGACCTGAAGCCAATCGAGGACGAGATGGCGAAGATCATCCGCGAGAACGCGCCGTTCGTGCGAGAAACCATCAAGCGCGATGAGGCGGCGCGGCAGATGAAAAAACTGGGGCAGGATTTCAAGGTGGAACTTCTGGGCGAGATGGCGGAGAACGAGGTGTCGCTCTACAAGACCGGCGCCTTTACGGACCTCTGCCGCGGGCCGCACGTCGCCTCGACCGGCATGATTAAGGCGTTCAAGTTGACCAAGGTCGCCGGCGCGTATTGGCGCGGCGACGCCAAGCGCGACGCGCTCATGCGAATCTACGGCACGGCGTTCTTCTCGCAGAAGGAACTCGACGAGCACCTCGCGATGCGGGAGGAGGCGAAGAAGCGCGACCACCGCATAGTCGGCAGGCAGATGGGCCTCTTCTCGTTCCACGAGGAAGGGCCGGGGTTCGCGTTCTGGCACCCCAAGGGCGTGGCGCTTCTGACGGCGATTGAAAATTTCTGGGTTGAGGAACACAAGAAGCGCGGCTACCTGCTCGTCCGCACGCCGGCGATGCTCAACGAGGAGTTGTGGCACCGCTCCGGGCACTATGAAAATTACCGGGAGCACATGTACTTCACTTCGAGCGACGAAATGAAACTCGCGCTCAAGCCCATGAACTGCCCCGGAACTTTGCTCATTTACAACTCGACGAAGCACTCGTACAGGGAGTTGCCGCTGCGCTACGCGGAACTCGGCCAGGTCCACCGCTACGAAATGAGCGGCGTGATGCACGGCCTGATGCGCGTGCGGGAATTCACCATCGACGACGCGCACATCTTCTGCGCGCCGGAACAGGTAACCGACGAGGTGAAGGGCGTCGTGGACCTCATCCTGTTTCTGCTGGAGAAATTCGGCCTGACGGAATTCATCATGGAGTTGAGCACGCGGCCCGTGAAATCGATAGGCAACGCCGAGATGTGGGCCAACGCCGAGGGCGCGTTGAGAGCCGCGCTCGTTGATATGAAACTGAACTACAAAGTCAGCGAGGGCGAAGGGGCGTTCTACGGGCCGAAGATAGATTTCCACATCAAGGACAGCCTCAAACGCACGCAGCAGTGCGGCACGGTGCAGGTGGACTTCGCAATGCCGGAGCGGTTCAACATGCGTTACGTGGGCGCGGACAACGCCGAGCACCGCCCGGTGATGATCCACCGCGCCGCCCTGGGCAGCATGGAGCGCTTCATCGGTTTCCTCATCGAGCACTACGCCGGGCGCTTTCCGGCGTGGCTCGCGCCGGTGCAGGCGGTGGTCATGCCGCTGACCGAGCGGCACGTGGACTATGCAAAGGAAGTCTTCCGCGCGCTGGACGAGGCAGGGGTGCGCGTGGAGATGGACGCGCGCAACGAGAAGATCGGCCTGAAAATCCGCGAGGCCACGCTGCAGAAAATCCCCTACATGCTCGTCGTCGGCGACAAGGAAAGCAGGGACAGGACGGTGGCCGTCCGCGAACTGGACGGCACCGATCGCGGCGCGATGCCGCTGGACTCCTTCGTGAACGAAATTCGCGGGGAGATACGCGATAAAACCATTAAACGGAGGTGAGGCCATTTCACACGAACTGAGGATTAACGAACGCATCCGGGCGCGGACCGTGCGCGTAATCAACGACAAGGGCGAGCAACTGGGCCTGCTGAGCGTGAGGGACGCGCTCGCGGCCGCGCGCGAAGCGGGGCTGGACCTCGTGGAAGTCGCGCCGGACACCAACCCGCCGGTGTGCAAGTTCCTCGACTACGGAAAATTCAAGTACCGCCAGAAAAAGAAAAGCCACGCCGCGGCGGCCCACCGCGTGCACTTCAAGGAAATCCGCCTTACCGCGGCAATCGGCGAGCACGATTTCCTGGTCAAGGTGAAAAAGATGCGCGAGTTCATCGAGAAAGGCGACAAGGTGCTCGTCACGCTCCGCTTTTTCGGCCGGCAGGTCTCCCACCAGGAAATCGGCATGGCGCAGATGAAACGGGTGCTAACGGAACTTGAAGACATAATAAAAGTGGACCGGCCGCCGGTGCTCGAAGGCCGCAGGATAATAATGACAATCGTGCCCCGCTAGCACGAGTTCAAAAAGCAATACATGCGCCCCCCGCTCCGGGAGAGGCGCGGGAGGAATGCCGATTATGCCGACAATAAAACCGCACAAAGGCGCCCGCAAGCGCTTCCGCCTCACGCGCAGGGGCAAGGTCATGCGCCCCGCCGCGGCCACCGGGCATTTGCGCGCGAAAAAAAGCCGCAAACTGAAAAGGCATCAGCGCCGTAAAAGGCTTGTACATCCGACTGAAATCAAAAAACTGAAAAGGCTGCTGGCCATGTAACGCCGCAGCATTTAATACGAAAGGACCAAAGCAATGGCGAGAGCCAAAAGCAGCGTGGCAAGACACCACAGGCACAAAAGAGTATTGAAAGCGGCAAAGGGATACTGGGGCGGCCGAAGCAAACTGTTCCGCACCGCCCACGAAACCGTAATGCGCGCCCAGCGCTACGCATGGCGCGACAGGCGCGTCCGCAAGCGCAACTTCCGCGCGCTCTGGATTACGCGCCTCACCGCCGCCGTCCGCGCGCAGGGCATGACCTACTCCAAGTTCATCGCGGGACTCAGGCGCGCAGGAGTGGAACTCGACCGCAAACTCCTCGCCGAGTTCGCCGTCAACGACCCCACGGCCTTCCAGCGCATCCTGGAATTGGCGAAGCACAACCTCAACTAACGCACCCGCATAAGCGAAAAATCCGGGGCCTCACCACGAGGCCCCGCTGTTTTTCACCATGTTAATGAACCGCCAACCACCAACGAGGCGGGAAGTATGATTCAGACAATTTCTATTTGCCGTCCTTGAGAGTCATGCACATATCATCCCCACCGCCGTTCTCGTCTATCCCATTGGGCCCGATATCCCAGATCATGCAGGAATTAGTACCCACACGCTTATATCGAATCGGATCGCCCCAAGGTCCTAAGAACACCAAATTCCCTTTTTCGTCAGTTTTCAACCACCCCTGTCTGGTCGCCACACTTTGAGCACCGAGTACATCCCGCATCTCCGGGAGGCCACTTGTCAAATAAAATGCTAATGTTTCAGAGCCATCCTTTCCATCAATGGTGGTAGGCGGATATTCCCCCTTGACGTGATAATAACAGTTCAAATCTATCTGTATTAGTGTCAATCTACTTTTCGCTTCATGCCGATTAAGTTCCTTGTCGGAATCATAAATAACGGGCTTGCATCCTCTGCACGATGCCAAGGAACTCAATGCGCAGATTATTAAAAGCATCATTGTCAGGCGAAACATCCGTGCCTCCTATTTTTCCGAATTTTTACGGTTCTGTGTCGTCTTCGTCGGGGAGAATGCCGTAGCCGAAGCCGCGTTCTTCGGGCGGTTTCTCGTCCGGCTCCGGCGCGGGTTCCGGTGCGGCTTCTTCCCCGCTTTCAGCGGCCGGCGGAGCGGGTTGCGCGGGCTGCGGAGGTTCTTCGCGCGGCGGCTCCTGAGGCGGAGCAGGCGCGGAAATTTCAGGCGGACGTTCTTCCTTCGCCTCCGTTATCACCGCTTCCGGCGCGGTTTGGGGGGCGGCCGGTGTCTGGGCGGGCGGCTCTGCTTGCGGCGCAACCGATGCCTCGGTCGCGGGGATTTCCGGTACTGGCGCGGGTTCGGGCGCCTGCGGCGCTTCAGCCGGTTTGGCGGCCTCGGGCTGGGCCGGCCGCGGCGACGGCTCGACGATAACGGGTATGGGCCGCGGGTGCACGCCGATGCCGAGCACGGTTTCCACGTACGCCTTGCTTATCTGCGCGCTCTCTTTCGGCGGGAGGGCCGTCTTGTCCAGTTCAATAGTTATGATTCCTTTGTAGTTTGCGCCGTGGAGTATTTCGATGATTGCCGGGAAGTTTACCGAGCCTTTGCCGAGTTCGGTGAAAGAAGGCTCGGCGTTCTGGGCGGCGCTGTCGGCGGCGGGGGCGGCAAAATCCGTGAAGTGAATGTGGCCGATGCGGTTGATGTGCGCGCGGATAATCTCCGGCGGGTTCTCGCCGAGTTTCGCCAGGTGGCCCGTGTCCGGGCAGAGGAAGACGAGCGAGGGGTCGGTCAGTTCGAGGACCTTTTCCATTTCGGCGCGCGTTTCGATGAGTTCGCCCTGGCGCGGCAGGATGCACGTTTTCACGCGCAGGCGGTTCGAGTATTCGCCGATTTGGTTGCATAGTTCGGCGAAGCGCTTGAGGTCGTCCGGGGAAGTGCCTTCCGGCCGGCGCTGGCCGCCGTTCAGCACAAGGGCGCTGCCCCTGTTCATGCAGAGGAATTCGCAGATCATCTTGCCGAATGCGGTTTCCCTTTCAATTTCCTCCGGAGCGCCGGCGGGCTGGACGGTGTCGCTCATGGCGGCGAGCCTGAGAGCGCGCATGGCGAGCATCTGCTGGAAGACGTGGATCTTGTCGTAATATTGTTTGACGAGTTCCCCGGAAGCCTCAATCCCCCAGAAGCCGAGATCACAGAGGTCGTCCGCGCACTGCGCAAGGCCGTCGCGGCCCCACGCGGAGCAATCATACGCTATGCGAATGTCAGTCATGCAGACTCCTTGAATGCCGCAAATAACGGGGTCAGCCCCCTCCCGTCCCCCGATAAGATCGGGGTTCTCTTTGGCGTCTGACCCCCGGAGCGGTCGTTTTCAACGCTCTTTTATCAGCCGCTTCGTCACGACAAAGAGACGGATTATGAATTCAAAAAAATATTTGACGCGTTTGAGAAATCTCATGCGCGGAACCTCCTGTCGGGGCGCATCCAGCGGGCGCGGCGCCGCCATTATATCACAGGGGAGGAAAAATGGGCGCATTTTCCCATGAAAAGCGGGGCGATATTTTCGTCCTGTCCGGGCAAAGCCCAATGCAAGCATTGATGCGGAGGGGGAATGCAATATGCTCATTGCAGGGTGCAGTGGATTTATTGCACTTTGGGCTGGCGCGGGGTGTGCGGCAAAATTACAACTTGTTAATATGTATAGACTTAGAAAATTGACTATGTGCTTGGAAATAGGCACCATATTTGCGCTCAGTGAAGCGTGAGTAGTTTTGTCCCCGCCCATACTGTGTACTACGGGGGGCATGATAGAAGATAGTTTTGGCCGTGGAGCCAGAGGAGCGTCATGGAGATCCTTCCAGTATTGAAGGGCGTGTTCCTGATAGTGTATCTTGCCATACTTCTCATTTTTGCGATTTATGGCGTACACCGTTATTTCCTCCTTTACCTTTACTACCGGCACCGGCGCAACGTGCCCAGGCCCAAGGGGAGTTTCAAAGAACTTCCCATCATCACCGTGCAATTGCCCATGTACAACGAGAAGTACGTGGCGCCGCGGCTCATCGACGCGGTGATGAAACTCGATTACCCGAAGGATCGCCTTGACATCCAGGTGCTTGACGACAGCACGGACGACACCACCGAAATCATGGCGCAAAAGGTGGAAGAGGCCGCGGCGGAAGGGTTCGACATAAAACTGATTCACCGCGCCAACCGCGCCGGCTACAAGGCCGGCGCGCTGCAGAACGGGCTGAAGACGGCTAAGGGCGAGTTCATCGCGATCTTCGACGCGGACTTCATCCCGAACCCGAAACTGTTCAAGGAAACGATAGACTTCTTCACCGACCCCACGGTGGCGCTGGTGCAGTCGCGCTGGGGGCATGTGAACCGCGACTTCTCAGTGCTGACGGAAATCCAGTCGATATTCCTTGACGGGCATTTCGTCATAGAGCACGGCGCGCGCTCGCGCTCCGGCAGGTTCTTCAATTTCAACGGCACTGCGGGAATCTGGCGGAAGGCCACGATCCTTGACGCGGGCGGCTGGCAGCACGACACCCTGACGGAGGACCTGGACCTCAGTTACCGCGCGCAACTGAAGGGCTGGCGTTTCATTTATGTGCCGAACCTCGTTTCGCCGGCTGAACTGCCAGTGGACATGAACGCCTTCAAGAGTCAGCAGCACCACTGGACCAAGGGAAGCATCCAGACCTGCATGAAGATGCTGCCCAAGATATGGCAGTCCACCGCGCCCCTGAAATCCAAGATAGAGGCGACCTTCCACCTGACCAGCAACTACTGCTACCTGCTGATGGTCGCGCTGGCGGCGATGATTCTCCCCTCGATGTACCTGAGAAGTTACAACATCGCCAACCTCAAACCGTTCCTGGCGCTCGACATCCCGATGTTCGTCACGGCGATGCTGTCGTTCCTCATATTTTACACGATGGCGCAGTATGAGCAGTCCAGCAGGTGGTACACGAAACTCATCTACGTGCCGATGCTCGTGGCGCTGGGAGTGGGGCTGGTGCTGAACAACGCGAAAGCCGTGCTGGAGGCGATGTTCAAGAACGAGTCGCCCTTCCCGCGCACGCCCAAGTACAACGTTATGTCGTCCGAAGACAAGAAGAAATGGAAGAAGTGCGACTACAAGACCGGCAGGGGCATCCTGCCCTACATCGAAATGATAATCGGCGTTTACTTCCTCTTTACGGCTTACATCGCGTTCATTAACAGGGCTTACATCGCCATGCCGCTGATGCTGGTCTTTTCCGGCGGGACGATTTATGTCGGGCTCCTCTCGCTCCTGCATAACTACGGCCTCGGCATGAAAAGCAAAGCGTCCTTCGGGCCGGAAGCCGTTGACTGCGCCGTCGCGGAAGCAACCGAAAAGGAAGCCGCATAGGACATTCGCGCAAGGCGTTAATGCACAAAAAAGCGCCGGAGCGGAAGCCACCCGCTCCGGCGTTTTTGTTTTGGCTCGGATTATGACGACTGTCTGGCGGCCGGATGATGCATTTGCAGGGGAATCAACGCTTGCGCCGGATGAAACCAATGTAAATAAAGACTCCAAGGCAGCCGCCGATCACAACGCAAATCAGAACGATACCATACCATGGTATGCCCCCGCCGACTACTCCGCCGCATATTGGCCCCGGTCGCGGCATATGCAGGGAGAGAAATGGCCTTAGAGTCCCCAAAACGATGTAGTTTCGTGCTGAATAACCCGGCGGTGGAGGCGCTGTGTCAAGCAACGCAGAAGGGATATCCGCAACGTCAGTGGTGCACAGTGAAATCGCCCCTATTTCATGAACCGTCGCAAAATATGTTACATAAGGCAGGCTATATATTGGCAATCCCGTGTGAATCGTCTCAAGATCAGGCGTTTCGCTGAAATAAATGCTCGAATCCAACTGATCGCCGGACTCCTCTATCGAACCAACTTTTAGACACACCTCCGCACCCCCGCTGAGTAAGGGCGTAGCAATCGAATTTGACAAGCCAACCACAAGACGGAAGAAGTAATCCTCTTGCGAATCGGGTCGGCTCGTGCTGACTTCGTCCCAGTGGACGGGAATGTCAAGACTTCTCATATCCAACCCATCCGCCGGGATGCCGGGGTCGGGACAATAAAGAAGGAAACGAATATCTGCAGTGGTGAAGGCCACCCCGTCTTCCCACACCTTGCCTCCAGTGGGAGTCCAGTAGGAAACCTTAATCATCACGTCGTTGAGTGCGGTGCTCAGGCTCTCAGCGGTAAACTCTACCCAATTCGCTTCGCTCTCTATCATTGTATTCTGCGGATTGCCGCCTTGTTTCAGGTTGCCTCTATCCACGTGAGTGCTGTCCGTGACTATTTCCCATCTATATGTTCCGCCTTGCACTTCAGGGGATGATTTTGCATGAAGTATGATGCTGTTCCATTCTCCGGTGCCGACTAGATTCACGGGCGAGGTAATCCGTCCCGTCGGGGCTGTTTCCGAAGTTTGTGTCGTGGCAGAGGGGGCAGGCATTTCCGCGGAAGGCGGCACAGTGGAAGGGGAGGAAGTCTGCTCCTGGGGCGCAGGGACCGCGCTGTTAGAGTCTGCTTGTTGTTGCGAAGGCTTCGCTATGTCGGTTGCGGTCGGCTGGCCTGGCATATTCTTTGTCTTTTGGCAGCCGCACGCAATTACCATCAGACACAGCAACAATGTAACAGTCCTTTTCATTCCACACCACCTATAAATTTCAGGTTGCGGTTATAACCCTCAAGCCTCATTTCCTCAGGCCGCAAGCCTATATCACCCGCGATAGAGGCGGCGCTGGAACATTTTGTTGTACTGCGTCCAGTTGCCTTCCGCCTCGCCTTCGTTTTCTATCGCGCTTGCGAACGCCGCCAGTTTCGCGTCCAGGTTGTCCAAATGATGCAGCGCTATCGACTCTATCGTCATGGGCAGTTTCGGCGAGCCGAACTCGTACTCGCCGTGATGGCTCAGTATCAGATGCTGCAAGCGCATTAAGAGTTCCTCCGGGAATTCCGGAATCTCGCGCACCTTGTCCTCGACCATCAGCACGCCCAGCACGATGTGGCCGAGCAGTTCGCCCTTGTCCGTGTACTTGAAGCCGGTCTCGCGGCTGAGTTCCCCCATCTTGCCGATGTCGTGCAGTATGATTCCGGCCAGCAAGAGGTCGCGGTCAAGGTGCGGATAGGACGGCAGGACTTTCTCCGCGACATCGAGGACGGAGACCGTGTGCTCAAGAAGCCCGCCGATGTACGCATGGTGGTAACTCAGCCCTGCGGGCGACGACTTAAAGCCCTCCGCGATCGCCGGGTCGCTGATTATTTTTTCGACGAGCGCGTTGAGATGCGGATTGCGTATCGACGCGGCAACTTTGAGCATCTTCTTCCACATCGCATCCACGTCCTGCGCCGTGTGGGGGAGGAGGCGGCTGATGTCCACCTCCGAGGCCTTCACCGTGCGGATCTGGTCCACGTTGATTTGCAGTTCGTCCTTGTAGGTCTCCACCGTGCCCTTGATGAGGGCGATGTCGGCGTTGCGCAGGGCCTCGAATAGTTGCTCGTTGGCGTCCCATTTCTTCGCGGTGAGCGTGCCGGTGCCGTCGCCGAGGACCATGTCGAGGTAAAACTTCCCCGCGCGCGTCTGGCGCAGGTCGCAACGCTTGAGGAGAAACGGCTGTTCGATTCTTTCTCCGCCGCGCAAATGCTCGATGTCTATGAATTCCATGCCCCTCCTTGTCCGCGCAGTGTCGGACGTGTCTGACTGGTCCGACTTGTCCGACAAAAAATCACCCGCCGCCCGCAAGCGCGGCCTCACAATCCGCAAGGCGCTTCTTGATGTCCTTGTAATCGTCGATGAGGTCGAGGGCCGCCTTGTAGCGCTCGATGGCCAGCGCCCATTTCTTCTGGGACTGATATTGCACGCCCTTGTTGTAGAGGAGTCCGACCTCGTCGAGGTCGTCAGAGATCTTCGTCATCTTCGCCGCGACGTCGGCGTAATCCTTGCGGATGGCGTCAACGGCCTTGTAGGCGTCCATCGCCTCCACAAGTTTCTTCTCGGCGAGCAGCGCCTCGGCGTTGTCATACCCTTCGCGGGCGCGCTTCAACTCGTCCGCGAGTTTCGCCGCGTCCTCGTAGTCCACCGCGATATTGAGCGCGTTCTCGTACTGGGCGACCGCGAGGTCGTACTTCTGGAGTTCGGATGCGACGGTTGTCGCGGCCGCGGCCTGCGATTCGTACCTCTTGCCGCGGTCGTAGGCCGACTTCGCCGTAATCAGTTGAGCGTTGATGTCCGTGAGCAGTTTTTCGGCGTCCTCGTACTTGGGCAACTCCGCGGTTATGACTTCGAACTCGCCCTTGGCGGCGACCAGCCTCTTGGCGTTCTGGTCGGCCACGGCCTTTTCGTAATCCGTCGCGGCCTTGTCCAGCGCGGCGCGGTGGGCATCGGCGGTGGCCTTCAGGTCGTCGTAAGTCTCGTCTATCGCAAGGATGTCGTCCATCTGCTTGAGCGCGTCCTCGTAATTGCCCGCATTCCATGAGGCGTTGGCTTCGCCCATGAGCGCGTCCAGCGCCTCGGTCAGTTTTTGCCGCGCCAGGTCCTTTCGCGTGGTGATGGCGAGCGCGTTCTTGTAGTCGTCCGCGGCCTGGGTGTAATCCTTCTTCTCCATCGACATGTTGCCGTGCTGGATAAGCCCTTCGGCCTGGGCCTCGTTCTTCATGCGGTCAACGTCCTTCTGGTACTTCTTGTCGTACTTCAGCGCCTTCTCGTACTCTTTCTGGGCGAGCACCCATTTCCCCTGCTTTTCGTATTCCTGGCCCTTCTGGTAGAAACTGCCGGCAAGCATGTTCACGACCTCGGCGCGTTTCCTGGTGTAGGTGGCATTGCCGGGGTCTTTCGCGAGTGCCTTGTCGAGGTCGGCTAGCGCGCCGTCGTAGTTTTTCGCCTGGATTTTCGTGAGGGCGGAATTGTAGAACGCAGTGGCCTCCGCTTTTTGGGCGGCGATGGCGGCGTTGGCGCGCTTGATTCCGTCGGCGGCCTGGGCGTTGCCGGGGTCGAGTTTCAGGGCCTCCTGGAACTTCGCCTTCGCGTCGTACGGCTTGCCCGCCTTCAGGAGGGCCTCGCCCTCGTCGAGCAGGGTCTGCAGAGTTTCCTGCTGTTGCAGCGTGCTGTTGGCGTTGTCCAGTTCAACCTTCGCCTGGTCGTGCTGCGGGTTGATGGCGAGGCACTGCGTGAATTCGCTTGCCGCGGTCTTGAAGTCGTTCTGCGCCTTTGCGGCCAGTCCCTTCTGATAGTAATCCTCGGCTGCGGCGAGCAGTTCCTGACGTTTCGCCTCGGCCTGGTTCTTCAACTCCTGCGCCGAGTCGTTGTACGGATAGCCGGCTATCGCGTCGTCGCACAGTTTGGTTATTTCGTCAACCTGGAGAATGGTGGTGATGTCGCCCTGGAGTTTCAAGCGCGCCTTCGAGACATTTCCATCGTAAAGCGTCTGCGCGGACTGCATCTTGCGCGCTTCGGCTATCTTGTCCGCGGCGTCCTGGCGGGTGTAGTCAAGCCGCGCGGACTCCGTGAAGGCCGCGACGGCGGCGGCCCATTTCTGCGCATCGAACGCCGTCATGCCGTCGTCGAACTTCGCCTGGGCGTTTTTCTTGATTGCGTCGATGACGCCGTTCGCGCGCTGGATGCCGGCGTCGGCGTCGAGGTTCGGGTCGTAGAGGGTCTTGGCCTGCTCGAAGTTTTTCCGCGCCGTCTCCGCGGTCCTGAGGTCCACGTTCGGCCTGTCGAGCATGGCGTTGCCGTCTTTGATGAGCCTTTGCGAGTCGGAGATTTTTACTTTGATGGCCCGCACGTCCGTGAGCAGTTTGTTGACGCCGGTGTTCTGCGGGTCTTTCTTCAGGGCCTCGACGAGCAGTTTTTCCGCGTCGTCGTAACGCTGCTCGGTTACCGCCTGTTGGGCCTGGTCCAGCAAAGCAAGCGCCTCCGCCTGACGGTTTTTTTGCTCCACGCAAGCATCGTTGTAAAGCGACTCGGCCTCATCGATAAGGGACTGCTTGACGCTGAGGCGCTTGCCTTCGTCGCGGGCCGTTTCGTAGTCGTTTATCGCGGCGTAGATGTTGTTGGCGGTGTACGCCTTCTTGCCGCGCCCGATGTAGGACTTCACAATCCAGTCCTTCGTGTCGGGGTACTCATTTTTCGTGTCCTTCGACATCGCCTTGTTGAATTCGGTGATGGCGGTGTCGTAGTCGCCCACGTTGTACGACTGCCTGCCCTTGTCGTACGACGGGCCCGGGCCGCAGCCAGCCAGCGCGGCAATCGCGACCGCCGCGAACATCACGATAAGAATATGACTTGTGCGTATCATGGCTACACCTCCCACTTCGGATTTATGGTAAGCGTCTCCACCCGTTCCGGGGGGAGCGTCAATCGACTCGTTTCCGGTGCATCGGGTGCGCGTCGCCGACGATCTTGCGCACGTTTTCCTCGTTGACCGGCTGAATCACGCCGCGTTCCGTTATTATTGCGGTGATGTATTTCGCGGGCGTAACGTCGAACGCCGGGTTGTACATCTTCACGCCGTCCGGCGCGATGGACTTGCCGAAGCCGTGGCTTATCTCGCGGCTGTCGCGCTCCTCAATCGGGACGTGGCTCCCGTCGGGAATCGAGAGGTCGAATGTCGATGAGGGCGCGGCAACGTAAAACGGCACGCCGTGCTCGTGCGCCAGAATCGCCACGCTGTATGTCCCTATCTTGTTCGCCGTGTCGCCGTTCGCCGCTATCCTGTCCGCGCCGACGATGCACAGGTTCACCCAGCCCTGCTTCATCACGTGCCCGGCCATGTTGTCGCAAATGAGCGTAACGTCGATTCCGGCGTGGTGCAGTTCCCACGTGGTGAGCCGCGCGCCCTGGAGAAGCGGCCGCGTCTCGTCCGCATAGACCTTGATTTTCTTGCCGCCTTCGTGCGCGGTGAAGAGCACGGCGAGCGCCGTGCCGTAGTCCGCGGTCGCCAGCCCGCCGGCGTTGCAGTGGGTAAGGACCGTGTCGCCGCTTTTCACGAACCGCGCGCCGTTCTGCCCGATGTCGCGGCTCATCTGCTTGTCCTCGTCGCGGATTTTCAGAGCCTCCTGAAGGAGGATGTGCTTGAGTTCCCTGACGGACTTGTCGCGGTGCTTGTCCGCGGTGCGGTGCATCCGCTCCAGCGCCCAGAAAAGGTTCACCGCGGTCGGCCTTGACGAGGCGAGTTCCGCCGTTACCTCCTTGAGCGCTTCATGGAATTCCTCAAAATTGCGCGGGTGCGCCTTCTGCATTCCCAGCACGGTTCCCAGCGCTCCCGCGATTCCTATTGCGGGCGCGCCGCGCACGCGCAGGCGCTTTATGGCGTCCCACATCTCTTGGAGGTTGTGGATTTCGACTATCTTGAACTCTTCCGGAAGGAGAGTCTGGTCAACAATCGTCGCAACGCCGCTCTCAGCGTCGCCTTCCCAGTCTATGGTAGGTACAGGCATAAGTCCAAGTTAAAGGTGAAAGGTCAAAGGTCTTGTCAGACCAGTACGACCTGTCTGACAAATCCAACCCCCGCGCTATTTCGTTTCCTTTTGGATTTTCGCGTTTTTCTCCGCCACGCTTTTCACCAGGCGGGCCTTGTATCCCTTCAATTTCTTCGCCAGCGCCGCGTCCGCGACGGCGAGAATCTGCGCGGCGAATATCGCCGCGTTCTTCGCCCCCGCCTCGCCAATCGCCATCGTCGCCACCGGCACGCCGGAAGGCATCTGCACGGTGGAGAGAAGCGAGTCTATGCCGTCGAGTTTCGTCAGCATCGGCACGCCGATGACGGGGAGCGTTGTCATGGAGGCGATGACGCCCGCGAGGTGCGCCGCGCCGCCCGCCGCGGCGATTATCGCGCCGAAGCCGGCTTGCGCCGCGCCGGCCGCGAACTTGCGCACGGCCTCCGGCGACCTGTGCGCGCTCAGCACGCGGACTTCGCACGGCACGCCGAATTCCTTCAGCGCCTCCGCCGCGGCCTTCATGCATTCCCAGTCCGAGTCGCTTCCCATGATGACCGCAATCTTCTTCAACTTCGCCTCCGCAGTTACAGTTTCCTGCCGGTGAGCAGCCGGTACGCATCCAGGTACTTTTCGCTCGTCTTCCTGACCACCTCCGGCGGCAATTCCGGCGCGGGCGGCTTTTTGTCCCAGCCGATGCCTTCAAGATAATCCCGGACGAACTGCTTGTCAAACGATTCCTGCGCGCGCCCCGGCTGCCACCTGTCCGCAGGCCAGAAGCGCGACGAGTCCGGCGTCAGCGCCTCGTCCGCCAGCGTTATTACGCCGTTGATTTCCGCCCATTCGAATTTCGTGTCGCAGATGATTATCCCGCGCGACATCGCGTACTTGCGCGCCTCGGAGTAAATCTCGATGCTCTTGCCGCGCAGGATTTCCGCGGTCTTCTTGCCCACCATCGCGCAGACCTCGTCGAAGGTGATAGGCGTGTCGTGGCCTTCCGCGGCTTTCGTCGTCGGCGTGAAGATGGGCGTCTCCAGCATGTCCGATTCGCGCAGCCCCGGCGTCAGTTTTATGCCGCAGATTGTCCCGCTTGCGCGGTATTCCTTCCAGCCCGACCCGGCGAGGTAGCCGCGGACGACGCATTCCACCGGGAAGACCTTTCCCTTGTTCACGAGCATGCCGCGGCCCTTGAGTTGCGCGGCGTGCTTTTTCACTTCCGGCGGCATCTTGTCGATGTCGGCTGTAATCATGTGGTTGGGGGCGATAGGGCGCGTTTTCTCGAACCAGAAGCGCGAAATCTGCGTGAGCGCCTCGCCCTTGCGCGGGATTCCGGTGGGGAAGACCACGTCGAACGCGGAAATCCGGTCGGTGGTAACGATGAGCAATTTCCCGTCAATCTCGTAGATGTCGCGGACCTTGCCGCAGCTGAAGGGCCGCAGGCCGGGTATATCCGCCCTGAGCAAACACTCTTTGGTCATATTCTCCTCTTTGAGGCGGGATAAGCGCGTACCTGGTTTCAGGACGCGCATAATCTATTCTCTGCGGCGGCGAAAGTCAATCCCTCACTTGCGCCCGGCGGCGGTTTTTGCTTTACGGGGGCCGCCGGGCGGGCTTGTATTTGGCGGATGCGCGGGGAGGGCGGGCCGGAATCCCGCCAGCGGCGCGGGACTCCAAGCAAAAATATTTTCACTTCCGCTGTTTTTCCCCTTGACATAATCGCGCGCACAAAGTAATCTTTGCGCAACACTTGACTGGCGCGGGTTTCGGGGCTGCATGCGCCGAAAACCCTTTAGCGGAAAGGGCCGCAGGCCGCCGGTCAAAACGGGAAAGAAGGCCGTGGCGTCACGGCAGAAATTTACTCTCCGCGCAAACACGGATACATCCGCATAACACCGCGGGTGGCGGCACGGAGAGCGACCGAAACATCTAACAGAAAGGGGGTGTTACGATGAACAAGGGCGAACTTATTTGCTGTGTAGCGAAGGAGTGCAAACTCCCCAAGGCCCAGGCGGAAAGGTGCTGCAATTCGGTTCTTGACAACGTCAAGAAGGGTCTGAAGAGCGACAAGAACGTAACTCTTATCGGCTTCGGAACCTTCACGGTGAAGAACCGCAAGGCCCGCATGGGACGCAACCCGCAGACGGGCGAGGCCATCAAAATTAAAGCCAGCAGGACCGTAGGCTTCAAGGCCGGCGCGGCTTTCAAGAAGATGGTCTGACCGCGGGACCAAAAGTAAATTTCAGCAGATAAAACGAGAGCGGGGAAACGCGATTAAACGTGCTTTCCCCGCTCTTTTTTTTCAGGCGAACCGGACTTCCCCGCTTCCGCGCACGATCTCGCCGATTATCTGCGCGCCCCACTTCATGCGCTTGATGCGCTTCACGATGGCGTCCGCGTAATAGGGCGGCGCGACGATTACCATCCCGATGCCCATGTTGAAGACGTTGAACATCTCCCGGCTGTCGATGTCGCCGACCTTTTGAACCAGTTCAAACACCGGCGGAACTTTCCACGCGTCGCGGCGCAAAACCACGTCGACGTTCTTCGGCAGGACGCGCGGGACGTTTCCGGGCAGGCCGCTGCCGGTGATGTGCGCGATGGCCTTGACGATGTGCTTCACCTTGTATTCCGCGCAGATCCTCTTGATTATCTTCGCGTAAATCTTCGTGGGCTTGAGCAGTTCCTCGCCGAGCGTGCAGCCGAACTCCGCGATTTTCGTCTCCAGCGGCATCTTCGCGTCTTCAAGCAGGACGCGGCGGACGAGCGAGTAGCCGTTGCTGTGCACGCCGGACGAGTTAAGCCCGATTACGACGTCGCCGGGGACGACGCGGCTACCGGTCATGATGTTCGCCCGCGAGACGACACCGACGGCGAAACCAGCGAGGTCGAACTCATCGTCCTTGTAGAACCCCGGCATCTCCGCGGTCTCCCCGCCCAGCAGCGCGCACCCCGACTGAACGCATCCCTCCGTAACGCCTTTCATCACCTCGTACAGTTGCTTCGGATTGATTTTGCCGGTGGCGATGTAGTCGAGGAAGAACAGCGGCTCCGCGCCGGTGACGATGAGGTCGTTGACCGACATCGCCACGAGGTCTATTCCGACGGTGTCGTACTTCCGCATGGCGAAGGCGATCTTGAGTTTCGTGCCGACTCCGTCGGCGCAGGCCACCAGGACGGGCCTGCGGTAGCGGCGCGCGAAGAGTTTCTGGTCGTAATCCAGCGAGAACAGCCCCGCGAACCCGTCCGGCATCTCCAGCATGCGCGGGGTCTTGGTCCTCTTGACCAGTTCGCTTATCGCCGTGACGAAATTGTCGCCGGCCTCGATGTTCACGCCGGCCTTTCTGTAAGTCATTCCACCGCTGTTGCCGTTGGCACTCACGATTTCTCTCCTGTCTTGTAAACGCGCCCTATTTCGACCCGCCGCAATCGCGGCGCAGGCAGTCGGTCATTTCCTTCGTCCGCACGGGGTAGCGGCCGGTGAAGCAGGACGTGCAGTAGTGCGGCGCCGGGCGGCTGACGCACTCCAGCATGTCGTCGAGCGGCAGGTACGCCAGCGAGGTCAGCCCCAGGTACCGCCGGATTTCCTCCGGCGAGTTGTGCGAAGCCAGCAGTTCCTTCCGCGTCGGGAAATTGATGCCGTAGAAGCATGGCGAGATAATCGGAGGGCACGTAACGCGCAGGTGCACCTCCTTCGGGCGCGCGTCCCACAGATAGCGGATTATCTGCCGTACCGTCGTGCCGCGCACGATGGAGTCCTCCACGACGACCACGCGCTTGCCCTGCACGACGGGTTTCACCACGTCCAGTTTTATGCGCACCGCCTTTTCCCGCTCCACCTGAAAGGGCTGTATGAACGTCCGCCCGACGTAATGGTTCCTGATGAAGCCGCGGTCCTGCGGCAGTCCCGATTTCTCCTCGTAGCCTATCGCGGCGGAGTTGCCGGAATCCGGGATGCTTATCACTAGGTCCGCTTCGACCGGGAATCTCTCCGCGAGTTTCGCTCCGAGGCGCTTGCGGACCTCGTGCACGACGTCGCTGAAGATGACGCTGCTGGGCCGGGCGAAGTAAATGTGCTCGAAGATGCAGTGCTTTGGGCGTACGGCGGACTTCGCGCAGAAGCGGGATGATTTGACGCCCCTGGCGCTGATGCGCAAAATTTCGCCCGGCTCAAGTTCGCGGACGAATTCCGCGCCGGCGGGCGTGAACGCGCAGGATTCGCTGGAGAGCGCCCACCCGCCGCCCTTCACGCGGCCCAGGCACAGCGGCCGCCAGCCGTGCGAATCGCGCACGCCTGTCATCTCGCCCGGCGTGAGCAATATGAGCGAGAACGAGCCGCGCAAAGCCCGCAGGCAGCGCTCAAGCGCGTCCTTCTTTCTCGCGCGGGAGGGATGCGCCATGAGGTGGCCGAGGATTTCGCTGTCGTTGGTCGTCTGGAAGATCGACCCCTTGCGCTCGTAGCGGTTGCGAAGTTCGAGCGCGTTGACCAGGTTGCCGTTGTGCGCGACCGCGAGTTGCCCGCCGGTGTACGAGATGAGGATTGGCTGGGCGTTGAGGATAGTGCTTGCGCCGGCGGTGGAGTAGCGCACGTGGCCTACCGCCACCGGGTTTGCGAGGCGGTTGAGGATTTCCTCGTCGAACACCTCGACCACAAGCCCCATGCCTCGGTGGCCGATGATGGAGCGGCCGTCGGAGGTGGCCATTCCGGCGCTTTCCTGCCCGCGGTGCTGCAGCGCGTAGAGTCCCCAGTAGGTCCGCTCCACGGCGTCCTTGCAGCCGAACACGCCGAACAGCCCGCAGTTTTCGGTTATCTCCGCCAATCGTCCCTCACTAAAAATGTCTTGCGGGTATGATAGCAGAAGAAGCGCGCGTGGTCAATCACGCGAACAGGGATGAGGTTAGGGACAAGGGGTGAGTGAACAAATTCCCCATGTGGCACAGCCGCCCTCGGCCGTGGAAACGCTTAGCCGAGGTATTTCACGACGAGGCTGTTCAACTGCACAAGCCAGTCGAGGGGGAGGAAGATGTCCGCGAGGATGAAGACCGCGCAGGCGATGTCGTAAGGGATTGAGCCGCGCTTGTAGTCGATGAAAAGTATGCGCAGGGGCCAGGGGAAAATAATCTTCGTGCCGTCGTCCGATAATTTCGCCCACCATAGTTTTCGCGCGCCTTCGCTCTTGCCGTGTTGCGGATTTTCCTGGCCGGTCAGGACGAGTTTTGCCCTGACGATGAGCATGCGGTGGATGACGGTGAGTTGCGGCAAGAGGGCGAGGATCCAGAGCGCCGTTCCCGCGCGGTGGATGCCCGTGCCGATGATGAGGAGGATGAGCCGCTCGACGCGGCCCCAGTAGCCCTGCTTGATTTCTCCAACGACACCGTCGCCGCGCGCCTTGGTGTAACTCACCAGGAACGCGCCCGCCGCGGCAAGCACAATGACGATGACCGGCGCGGTGAACGAAATCCTGTTGTTGAGGTCCCTAACCGAAAAGACCAGCAGTCCGCCGTAAAGCGCCATGTCGGCGTAGCGGTCGAGGCTGGAGTCGAAGAATCCGCCGAACTTCGTGACGCGCCCGGTCTTTCGCGCCACAAACCCGTCAACGCTGTCCAGCAGGCACGAGGCGATGAGCACGCATCCGCCGGCGACCAGGTATCCCATCCCGAAAAGCACGCCCACGAACACGGTGAACGTCAGCCCGATGACGGTGATGGCGTTGGGGCTGAGCCTCAGCGCCATGAATATCCGGCCGAGTATTCCACCGGCGGCGTAGATTATTTTTTCGGCGATCTTGACCAGCATTTTCGGGTTCCCAGGTATAACGTCCGTCGGACCTCAAGCCTCTTTCATAATGCGCGTGCCGTGCTTACCGTCGAGCGCCTCGGCAAGGTGCTCCGGGTCGGTGATGATGACCTCGCGCCCGTTGAACAGCGTATCGGCCGGCGTCTCGAGGAACTGGATGGCCGCCTCAATCTTGGGGCGCATGCTGCCGGGGGCGAAGTGGCCTTCGTCGAGGTAGCGCTTCGCCTCGCCCAGCGTCATGCGGTCGAGGTCCTTCTGGTCGGGCTTGCCGAAGTTCAGCGCCACGCGCGGGACCTGCGTCAGTATTATGAGCATGTCCGCGCCGATGTTCGCCGCCAGCAGGCTGGACGCGAGGTCCTTGTCTATGACGGCCTCGACGCCGACGTAGCGGTCGTCGGGGCCTTTTATTATCGGGATGCCGCCTCCGCCGCAGGCGACCACGATGTGCCCGGCCTCGGCGAGCAGTTTAATCATGTCTTTCTGGATAATGCGCCTGGGCTGGGGCGAAGGCACGACCCGCCGCCAGCCGCGGCCGCTGTCCTCTATCATTCGCCAGTCCTTCTGGCGCATCAGTTGCTCCGCGCGCTCCTTTTCGAAGAATGGGCCGACTGGCTTGGTCGGCTTCCGGAACGCGGGGTCGGTCCCGTCGACGAGCACCTGCGTTATCATGGTGACGACGAAGCGCCTGAGGTTGTGGCTGCGCAGTTCGTTAAGGAGCGCCTGCTGGAGCATGTAGCCCATCTCTCCCTGCGAGTCCGCGCCGCACACGTCGAGCGGCATGGTGGGCAGCATGTCGGCGGACTTTTCGTTCTTAATCAGCAGGTTTCCCACCTGCGGGCCGTTGCCGTGGGTGAGCACGATGTTGCAGTCGCGCTCGATGAGGGCGAAAATCCGGCGGCAGATTTCCTCCGCGTGGCGCCACTGTTCCTCGGCGGTGCCTTTTTCGTTCTCGCGTATGAGCACGTTGCCGCCCAGCGCGACGATGACCATTCGCTTCTTGCGCATGTTACTTCTTGCAGGTCTCTGTGAGGACCTTTTCGATGATGTCGATGCCGCGGTCTATCTGCTCTTTGGTCACGCACAGGGGCGGATAGAAGCGGAGGATGTTGGCGAACGGCCCGCAGCCTATCATGATCAACTGGTTTTCCTCGCAGCCCTTGAGCAGCGCCTTGAGCGTGTCGCCGTCCGGCTCCTTGGTCTTGCGGTCTTTCACGAACTCCACGCCCATCATGTATCCGACTCCGCGCACGTCGCCGACGCAGGCGAATTTGTCCTTGAGGGCGTTGAGGCGCTTGGCGATGTGGAGGCTGATTTCGCGGGACTTCTCCAGCATCTTCTCTTCCCTGATTGTCTCGATTGTCGCCACGCCCGCGGCGCAGGAGACTGGGTTTCCGCCGAAAGTTGTTCCGTGCGCGCCCGGAATCCACTGGTCCATAATCTCGCTGGTGGAGCAGACGGCGCTGAGCGGCATGCCGGAGGCGATGCCTTTCGCCACGGCCATGATGTCGGGCGTCATGCCGTAATGGTCCGCGGCGAACCAGTTGCACGTGCGCCCAAAGCCGGTCTGGACTTCGTCGAATATTAGAAGGATGCCCTTTTCCTTGAGCAGTTCGACGAGGCGCTTCATGTATTTCTTCGGGGCGGGGACGACTCCGTGCTCGCCCTGGATAGGCTCCATGATGAGAGCGGCGACCTGGTCCGTCGCGACTTCGTGCCTGAACGTTTTGTCGAAGAACCCGATGCATTCCACGCTGCACGTTTCCTCCTTGAGGCCGAGCGGGCAGCGGTAGCAGTGCGGGTATGGCAGGCGGTAAATGCTGGGCAGCAGCGGCTCATAGCGGCGGCGGTATTTCGCGTTGGAGGTCGTCAGCGACGCCGCGCCGTAGGTGCGCCCGTGGAACGCGCCGAGGTAGCACAGCAGCGCCGGCTTCTGCGTTACGTAGCGCGCCAGTTTTATGCAGCCCTCCACCGCCTCCGCGCCGGAGTTGGAGAAGAAGAACTTCTCTATGCCCTTCGGCGTGATTTCGGCGAGCAACTCGCCCATGCGCGCCAGGGATTCGTAATAGTAAACGCAGCCCGAGTGCATGATGGCATCAAGTTGCTTCTTCGCCGCGGCGACAACCTTCGGCGGGTTGTAGCCGATGTTGGCGACCGCGGTGCCGCACGAAAAATCGAGATATGTTTTTCCGTCGCTGCACGTTACGTTTGCGCCGTCGCCCTTGACGGCGACAAGTTCCGTATCAAAAGTAAGCGCCGGTGTAAGGTGCTTTCTTGCTCTCATTACTATGTCGTTCATTTCTCTGCTCCGTTCGCAATAAATGTCATTTGATTACAGGGAACTACAAACGAATAAACCGCAAAGGCGCAAAGTACGCCAAGAAAATCCTTAGGATAAAACAACCCGCTTCACCCCGTCTCTCAAAACAGGAACGTTGAAATTAATCAGGAGCCCCAAGAGACGGTTGGTCTCGGCATCGGGTTCCTTTCGCGCGAGGATTTCTCTTATCTTCTCATTCATTTCTTATCCTATATGGTCTTTCTTTGCGTTCTTTGCGCCTTCGCGGTTAATTTGCTTTGGGTTCTTCAAAACTTCGCCAGCAGTTCCTTGAGGTTGGGGCTGCCGACTTCCGCCAACTCGTATGTTACGCGCGTGTGCGGCTTGTTTATCTTTATAATCCTGCCCAGGTCTATCGGCGTGCCGATGATTACGGAGTCGCACTGGCAGGCGTTGACGGTCGCCTCCAGGTCGCGTATCTGCTGCCTGGAGTAGCCCATTGCAGGCAGAAGGACCCCGATGTCGGGATACTTATGGAACGTCTCTTTCATCTTGCCGACGATGTAGGGCCGGGGGTCAACCAGTTCCGCCGCGCCGCATTGCCGGGCCGCGATTGTCCCCGCGCCGATTTTCATATCGCCGTGGGTGAGAGTCGGGCCGTCCTCGATGACCAGCACGCGCTTGCCCCTTATCAGTTCCGGCTTTTCGACCGTTACCGGGCTTTCGGCCATCACGATTATGGCCTTCGGATTGTGCTCTTTTGCGTTGGCGAGCACGATGTCGATGTTCTTTTTATCGGCTGTATCAATCTTGTTGATAACAATTACATCAGCGCGCTCGAAGTTTATCCTGCCGGGGTAATACACGAGTTCGTGCCCGGCGCGGTGCGGGTCGGCCACGGTGATGTAGAGGTTGGGCTTGAAGAACGGCGTGTCGTTGTTTCCGCCGTCCCACAGGATTACGTCCGCTTCCTTTTCCGCCTCGTGCAGGATTTTCTCGTAGTCCACGCCCGCATAGACCACCGCGCCCATGGCGATGTGAGGCTCGTATTCCTCCATCTCCTCGATGGTGCAGTTGTGCTTCTCCATGTCCTCTATGCCGGCGAAGCGCTGGCAGATTTGTTTGGAGAGGTCCCCGTAGGGCATGGGGTGCCGGATGGCGACGACCCTGCGGCCCTTGTCGCGCAGGATTCCGAGCGCGCGGCGGGTGGTCTGGCTCTTGCCGCTGCCGGTGCGCACGGCGCAAATCGCCACGATGGGCTTGACGGAGGGGATCATCGTCTCGTCCACCGGCGCGGCGCTGAACTTCGCCCCGGCGGCCTCGGCCAGGCGGCGCTTGCGCTCGACGTATTCGTAGGACACGTCGCTGTAGGCAAAAATCACCTGGTCCACTTTGCTGGTCTGGATGATTTCCGTCAGTTTCCGCTCCGACATAATCGGGATGCCGTTTGGGTACAGTTCGCCTGACAGGACCGGCGGATAGATGCGGTTCTCGATGTCGGGGATTTGCGTGGCGGTGAAGGCCACGACCTCGTAATCTTTATTGCCGCGGTAACAGATGTTGAAAACGTGGAAGTCCTTACCTGCGGCGCCCATGATGAGTACTTTGGTTGCCATGTTTCACTTGTTATAAGTAATGGGGCGATAAAAAGATAAAGCCGTAATTTAACAGCAAATGGCGGGGGACGTTCCCCCCGATGACTCAAGTCAGGGCAGGTAAAAGCCTAACGTGTTTCGAGGAGTTGAGGCAAGGCGCCCACGGCGACGTACCAGCGGGTCGCCTTGTGCGCTTGTAGAGATAGGAACCTTGCGTTAGTCATGGTGCAACTCCGAACTCCCAAAGCCGGATAATACCCTGTCAACCCGCCCAAGTCAAGCAAAATCCGGCCCCATCCAACCGTCGAGCCGACAAGGGCACCGCAAAAACATGGCCGCGGATTTCGCAGATGTGGCAGATGGGACAATCAAGAACCCAAAATTAAAACCCAAAACGGAAAAATTTTTCCTTTTTCGTTCTTCGTTTTTTTATTGTCGTACCTGTTATATCTGCGCGGTCCGCCTGAGGCGGGTGAGTCCGCGGTTTTGAAATAGCAACGGGGGACGGTGTGGGCCGTCCCCCGCTCATCCAGGAGTGTGCTACAAAGTTGCTCTAAATCACGGACCTGGCGTAGGTGCCGGCGCGGGTGCTGGTCCCTCAGGGCCGCCCATGTGGCCGCGCATTCCGCCCCTCATGCCCATTCTACCGCCCATCTTGCCGCCCCTTCTGTGCATCTTGCCCCATTGGCCAAATCCCATCGGCGGCGCAAGCAGTTTCTTCCACTGCGCGTCGATGAACTTGTCCTTGTTGTCCTGGGCTATCTTGATGATGTTCTGCGAGTGCGTAATGAATTCATCGAAGAGCTTTCCGGCGATGTCCTTCAAAACGGCCTCGTTGTCCGTCTGGGCCTTTTCCACGAGCGCCTTTACCTTCTCGGTGTATTCCTTGATTTTGTCCGGGGTAGGCGGGACAGGCATTTCACCCTCAGCGGGTTTCGGAAAATACTCCTCGCGGAGGGCCTTCATGTCCTCGCCGAGTTTCTTGTGGATGTCCGCCAGCGGGGCCTTGATGTCCTCCACGGCTTTCTGGTGGCGAGTCATCTCGTCCTTGAACGCTTGAATGTCAAGCATCGGGAATTCCGGGCCGCCCGCGCCGTGCATTTCCTTCGGCTGTTCAGCCGGGGGAGCCGCAGCGGGGTCGATGGCGAGAGCCATCGCCGGGACGAGAATCATCGCCGCCGCCATGAGCATAATGACCTTTCCGTAAATCTTCATACAGACCTCCTGAAAAAACGTTAAGAGTAAAGGGTTAAGATTCCGTGCAATGCAGATATAACACCATTAGATGCGGATGGTTTCGGAATTTCCGGAGATTTTTTTGCGGCCTGGCGGCGAGAACAAACCGGGGAAGGTTTTTGCCTTCCCCGGTGCGTTATTGTGGGACAAAATAATTAGGACCGGGTCCTCATTCACCCGGTGCCGGTGCGGGAGGCGCCGGCGCGGGCGTTGGCTCGCCGTGCATTCTGTGCCTCCATCCGCCGAAGACGCCTCTGAAGTCCGGCGGGAGAAGCAGTTTATTCCAGTTCTCGTTCACGACCGCATCCTTGTTGTCCTTCGCAATCTTCAGGACGTTGTCGAAGTGGACCATGAACTCGTCGAACAATTTGCCGGCCACATCTTGAAGCGTGGCCTTGTTGTCGGTCTGCGCCTGTTCGAAGAGGGCCTTCAGCTTATCGGTGAAATCCTTGATTTGGTCCGCGGTCGGGGGCGTCGGTTCTTCACCTTCAGCGGGCCGCGGGAAGCATTGGTCACGGAGCGCCTTGATGCTCTCAATAAGTTTCTCGCGGATTGGCTTGAGGGCCGCGGTGGCGTCCTCGATGGCCTTTATGTGGCGTGCCATCTCGTCCTTGAAGGCGCTGCTCTGCAGGATGTCAAACCTGCCCATCAGTTCCGGGGGAATCGTGATCTGTGGCATCGCCGGCTGTACGTTGGCTCCCGGAGCGGGTGCCGCGCCAGGCTGGCCGCGCCAGTGGCCGTTGTGCATCCCGCCGCCAAAACCGGCCGCGGTCATGGGCAGCAGAAGCAATTTGTTCCAGTTGCCGGTGATGATAGCGTCCTTGTTGTCCTTCGTTATCTTGAGGACGTTATCGAAGTGCGTCATGAACTCGTCAAATAATTTGCCGGCCACGTCTCTCAGCGCAGGTTCATTGTCGGTCTGAGCCTTTTCGACGAGGGCCTTGATCTTATCCATATATTCCTGGACCTTTTCCTGGGTGGGGGCGGCGGCCTCCTGGCCTTCAGCGGGCTGCGGGAAGTATTCGTCGCGGAGCGCCTTGATGTCCGCGACTAGTTTGTCCTGCAGGGCCTTCACGGGGGCCATGATGTCCGCGACGGCCTTCTCGTGGCGATCCCTCTCATCCTTGAGGGCGTCTATCCGCAGGAAGTCAAAGTTACCCAGCATGTCCTGCAGGACCGGCGGCTTGGGCTGATCCGCCGGTGGCGGGGCCGCGTCGGACCCCGGAGCGGGCGTTGCGTATGGTGACGCGCCGGTGGCGGCATCAGTCGCCGCCGCAACTATTGACGGCAGGAATATCATCACCGCCAAGAGTATTGCCAGTTTTCCGTAAATCTTCATGCAAACCTCCTAAAAAGACGTGGGGAATTGAGGGGTTAAATCTACAAGAATTATAATTCAACACCTATGTAAAATTCAAGTTCCGTTTTTTCCGGAATATTTCATGCACCCACCCGCGCAAGCAGGCGAATGGTTTTTCTACTGTTCCACTGTTCACCTGTTCGCCTGCTCTTGAGCGGCAAGGCCGCTCAT
>Ga0315284_10002234_pt1 | contig 27792 bp, 25 predicted proteins | sample YL17G09_16_MG_FD_203696 | JGI IMG/M metagenome (GOLD analysis project Ga0315284, IMG submission 203696) | Sediment microbial communities from Yellowstone Lake, YNP, Wyoming, USA - YL17G09_16 | ecosystem: Environmental > Aquatic > Freshwater > Lake > Sediment | place: USA: Wyoming | collected...
CTGTGCATCGCGGGCTGCGTGTTCGTCTCCGGCGCCTACGACCGTGCCGCCTGGCAGGTCAACCCGCTCGGCATCGTCATTGGCCTGCTGCCTGGCGTGGCGTTCGCCGCCTACAGCCTGTTGGGCAAGGCCTCGTCCCAGCGGGGTGTCAACCCGTGGACGGCCACGCTGTACACCTTTGCCTTCGCCGCGGCCTTTCTGCTGCTCGTACAGCGGCCCGGCACACTCTTGTGGTTGTCCAGGCCACTGGCGGCCGGGGCAGGGGGATGGTGTGATGCTCTGCTCGGGTGGGGGGTGCTCGTGTTGCTGGCGGTCGGCCCTACCATCGGCGGGTATGGCCTGTACACCGTCAGCCTGACGATGCTGCCGGCGGCGACGGCGAACCTGATCGTCACACTGGAGCCGGCCATGACCGCTGTCCTGGCCTTCATCGTCCTGGGCGAGCGACTGGCCCCCCTGCAACTCGTGGGTGGAGGGCTGATCCTGGGCGGTGTCGTCCTCCTGCGCGTGAGCGAGCGGGCGGCCAATGCCATGGCTGTGCCGCCGCATCCGTCTGAACCCTGATCACTATAGGGCTTTGCCAGGCGAGTCAGAGTGCGGGCTGAGCCATCGCGGAGCATTAGCCGTTCGACTGCCTCAGGACAAGCGGCAAGTATACCCGATAGACTGTGACCAGAGCCCACAACTCCTCTCCGCTGCTGCCATCGTCGGCGGTGAAGAAGAGCGTGCCGTTCACATTGGTCAGGCAGTTGTAGTCAGGGAACGAACTGCCAGTCCCTGGGTAGATGTCTTTGACCGGCACGGTGCCGGCCTCCGTGCCGTCGCTCTGCCACAACTCCCAGCCGCTACTGCCATCGTCGGCGCGGAAGAAGAGCGTGCCGTTCACGTTGGTCAGGTAGTAAGGGTACGAACTGCCAGTCCCTGGGTAGATGTCTTTGACCCGCACGGTGCCTGCCTCCGTGCCGTCGCTCTTCCACAACTCCCAGCCGCTGCTGCCATCGTCGGGGCTGAAGAAGAGCGTGCCGTTCACGTTGGTCAGGTAGTAAGGGGACGAACTGCCAGTCCCCGGGCGGATGTCCCTGACTCGCACGGTGCCTGCCTCCGTCCCGTCGCTCTGCCACAACTCCGCTCCGCTGCTGCCATCGTCGGCGCGGAAGAAGAGCGTGCCGTTCACATTGGTCAGGTAGTCAGGGAAGGAACTGCCAGTCCCCGGGTAGATGTCCGTGACCCGCACGGTGCCTGCCTCCGTGCCGTCGCTCTTCCACAACTCCCTTCCGCTGCTGCCATCCCAGGCGCTGAAGAAGAGCGTGCCGTTCACATTGGTCAGGTAGTCAGGGAAGGAACTGCCAGTCCCCGGGTAGATGTCCCTGACCCAGTCGGTGCCGGCCCGCGTCCCGTCGCTCTTCCACAATTCCTTGCCGTGGCTGCCATCGTCGGCGCTGAAGAAGAGCGTGCCGTTCACATTGGTCAGGCCGGAGGGGTGCGAACCGGCACCCCCTGGGTAGATGTCCTTGACCCACCAGGTGCTTGCCTCCGTGCCGTCGCTCTTCCACAACTCCCAGCCGCTGCTGCCATCCCAGGCGCTGAAGAAGAGCGTGCCGTTCACATTGGTCAGCGCGTAGGGCTCCGAACTGCCAGTCCCTGGGTAGATGTCCCTGACCCGCACGGTGCCGGCCTCCGTCCCGTCGCTCTGCCACAACTCCACTCCGCTGCTGCCATCGTCGGCGCTGAAGAAGAGCGTGCCGTTCACCTCAGCCAGGTTGGAGGGGGACGAACTGCCAGTCCCCGGGTAGATGTCCCTGACCCGCACGGTGCCGGCCTCCGTGCCGTCGCTCTGCCACAACTCCCAGCCGCTGCTGCCATCGTCGGCGCTGAAGAAGAGCGTGCCGTTCGCCTCAGCCAGGTTGGAGGGGGACGAACTGCCAGTCCCCGGGTAGATGTCCCTGACCCGCACGGTGCCGGCCTCCGTGCCGTCGCTCTGCCACAATTCCCTGCCGCTGCTGCCATCGTCGGCGCCGAAGAAGAGCGTGCCGTTCACATTGGTCAGCTCATCGGGGGACGAACTGCCACTCCCTGGGTAGATGTCCCTGACCCGCACGGTGCCGGCCTCTGTCCCGTCGCTCTTCCACAACTCCCAGCCGCTGCCATCGTCGGCACTGAAGAAGAGCGTGCCGTTCACATTGGTCAGGTAGTTGGTCATGTAGTCAGGGAACGAACTGCCAGTCCCTGGGTAGATGTCTTTGACCCGCACGGTGCCGGCCTCCGTCCCGTCGCTCTGCCACAATTCCCTGCCGCTGCTGCCATCCCGGGCGCTGAAGAAGAGCGTGCCGTTCACATTGGTCAGCCAATCGGGGGACGAACTGTTAGCCCCTGGGTAGATGTCCGTGACCCGCACGGTGCCAGCCTCCGTCCCGTTGCTCTGCCACAACTCCCTTCCGCTGCTGCCATCGCTGGCGCGGAAGAAGAGCGTGCCGTTCACGTTGGTCAGGTAGTAAGGGGAGGAACTGCCAGTCCCTGGGTAGATGTCTTTGACCAGGTAAGGCTCCGGCGGCGCAGCCTGGACTGTACTCAGTGTCAGAAGCAGGACAGCCAGGATCAGCACGCTGCATCGGCGTATGCCGCTACGAGAATATTCCTTCTGCTTATTCATTTCTCCTCCCTTCCTACTTTGCTGGGGCTTCCAGGCGCTCCTGATGCTTCGCTGCAGGGCATACCCGGACGTGCGGTCAGGCTCCTACAGCGAAGCCTCAGTGAGCATCGCACGATTGTTCTTCCCCTGGTTCTCTGTCGCTCTACAGGGATGAAAAGACGAACACTGAACGCAGAACAGTGGCGATCTGGTATCACTATAGCACAGCTCATCTCAGACTACAAATTGGCATCTGGCTCACGTCAATTGGCTGGTTGACCGTATCGTCGAGAATGTGAACCTGGGGCCTTGCTTTTTGGGGCGAACCTGGATACAATGGCGGGTGGGGGGAGCGAGCGATGGCGGGAGAGACAATCCTGGTCGTAGATGACGACCCCAACATCGTCGAACTGGCGCGTATGTACCTGGAGCAGGACGGGTTCCGCGTGCAAGCGGCCAGCGGGGGAGCAAAGGCGCTGGAGATGATCGCCCGCCAGCCGCCGGCCCTGATGGTGCTCGACCTGATGCTCCCGGAGGTGGACGGCTGGGAGGTCTGCCGCCGCGTGCGCTCCGGCAAGGGCGCGCCCGACCTGCCGATCATCATGCTGACCGCGCGTGACGACGACGTGGACAAGATCGTGGGGCTGGAACTGGGGGCCGACGACTACGTTACCAAGCCCTTCAACCCGCGTGAGCTGGTGGCCCGCGTCAAGGCCATCCTGCGCCGCACCCGCCACGCCGCCCGCACAGAGGCTCCTATTCACGTGGGCGACCTGACCGTAGACCCGGCCCGCCACGAGGTCACGGTGGCCGGGCAGCCGGTGGAACTGCGCCCCAAGGAGTTCGACCTGCTGTTGGCGCTGGCCGGGCACCCCCGCATCGTGCTCAGCCGCGAGCAACTGCTCAACCTGGTGTGGGGCTACGACTTTTACGGCGAGACCCGCACGGTGGACGTCCACGTCGCCCAACTGCGCAAGCGCTTGGTCGGCTCCACTGTGGAGATCGAGACGGTGCTGGGAGTAGGATACAAGTTGGTTGCTGATACGGGAATGAGAAAAGTGTGAGGAAAGGAGTCCGGCATGGAAAAGATTCTGACGGAGCTGTCAACCAGAGAATTTGAGGAACTTGTGGAACGTACTATAGACAGACGCCTTGAAGTTTGGCTCACTCAAGTACTGGACGCTCTGACAGGCTTACCTGAAGAGGAGCACGCAGAACTGCGACCCGAGTTTGCCGCATCCCTCAGACGTGCGCTGGAACAAGCACGTTCGGGAGAGGGCATTGACTTGAGGACCTTCCGAAATCAGGTTGGACTATGAGCGCCTTTCAGGTCATCCTGATGCCGGAAGCACAGGCAGACATAAAGCGCCTTGATCCTGCCGTTCAGATGCGTATTTTGGACAAACTGAACTGGCTGGGCGAAAACGCGAGATTGCTGCGCCACCAGGCATTGCAAGGACAGGAATGGAGCGGGTGCTTCAAATACCGTATTGGCAACTACCGGATTATCTATCAGGTAGATTGGTCTGCCGAGAGGCTGCTCGTCCTGAAAGTTGGGCATCGCCGAGATGTGTATGGTTGAATTGTGCTAGCGTCTGATTCGCCATTTGCCATTCGCCAATGTTCCGTTCTCTCAACTCTCGCCTCCTTCTCTCCTATACCGCCATCATCCTCACCTGCCTGCTCCTGGTGGGGCTGGGGCTCTTGGTGTTCGTGCGCTCCAGCCCCCTGTGGACGCGCGTCGGGCCGCTGCAATTGGAGGCGGCCGCGCGGGCAGGTGTAGCGGCCCTCCGGCAGGCTGGCCCGCTCAAGTCGCTCTCACCAGAGCAACTCCAGGCCCTCCTGGCCCAGGCAGCCGCAGACCAGGATGTGCGCGTCCTGCTGCTGGATGCGGCGGGCAGGGTACGCTTCGATAGTGAAGGGACCTGGCAAGGAGAGCAGTTGAAGGAACCGGTCAACGTACCGGTCACACAGGGACGTGTCCAGGGCACGCTCGTCGGCCCTGGCGGCGGCCGCTGGACCTTCGCCGGCCAGGCGGTGCCGGCGGCCGATGGGAGCCGCCAGATCGTCGCTGTCGTCGCCCCGCGGGCGCGCCTGATGGTGCTGGCCTGGTTTACCGAGAACTTCTTGCCGCCGCTGGTGCGGGCCGGAGCGGTGGCGTTGGTGCTCTCTGTCCTGCTGGCGCTCCTGGTCAGCCGCTCGGTCGCCGCGCCACTCAGGCGGGTGGCCAGCGTGGCGCAGGCCCTGGCACGCGGCAAGGCCGGCACGCGCGCGCCGGTCTCCGGCCCGGCCGAGGTGCAAGACCTGGCTCGCTCTTTCAACACCATGGCGGAGCGGGTCGAGGCCGCCCAGCGCTCGCAGCGGGATTTCGTCGCCAACGTCTCCCACGAACTCAAGACCCCACTCACCTCCATCCAGGGCTTTTCCCAGGCGCTCCTCGACGGCACCGCTTCGACACCTGAGACGACGGCGCGCGCGGCCCGCGTCATCCACGACGAGGCGGAGCGCATGCGCCGCATGGTGGAAGAGTTGCTGACCCTGGCACGCTTCGACGCCGGCGAGGTGGTGATGACGCGGGAACGGCTGGAACTTGGCCTGCTGCTGCAGGCGTGCCTGGAGCGGATGACGCCCCAGGCCCAGGCGGCCAACGTGGCCCTGGAGCGGGACGTGCCTGAGCCATTGTCCGTCGCCGGCGACGGGGACCGCCTGGCCCAGGTCTTTGCCAACCTGCTGGACAACGGTGTCGCGCACACGCCCGCCGGAGGCAAAGTGACCATCGCCGCGCGCCGGGCGGCACAGGCGCGCACGGTCGAGGTGACGGTCACCGACACCGGCACGGGCATCCCGGCCGAGGCGCTCCCCCGCCTCTTCGAGCGTTTCTACCAGGTAGACCAGGCCCGCCCGCGCAGTCGGGGGGCCGGCTTGGGGCTGGCGATCGTCAAGGAGATCGTCGAGGCCCACGGCGGCACGATCGCTGCCGAGAGCGTAGTGGGGCTGGGCAGCAAGTTCACCGTGTGCCTCCCCACAGGAGACAAGAGCCCACAACCGCAGCCTCACTGACGCCTCACGCATTGCCGGACCTTCCCGAAGGCTCCCAGCTTTCGGGAAGGTGGTACACGTTACGCATTACGGATGGTGGATTCATGCGCTACGGATATTTCGACGACGAACGCCGCGAATACGTGATTACGCAGCCCGACACCCCGCTCCCCTGGATCAACTATTTGGGGAGCGAGGCGTACTTAAGCCTGATCTCGAACACCGCCGGTGGGTACTCGTTCTACCGCGATGCTCGCCTGCGGCGCATCACGCGCTACCGCTACAACAACGTCCCCTTTGACTATGGCGGGCGCTACATTTACGTCCGGGACAACGCGACGGGGGAGTTCTGGTCACCCTCCTGGCAGCCCACCCGCCGCCCGTTGGAAGGCTACTCTTGCCGCCACGGCCTGGGCTACACGATCATCGGCTCCACTTACCAGGGCATCGAAGCCCAGGCCCGCTACTTTGTGCCGCTGGGCGAGAACCTGGAAATCTGGCAGTTGACCGTGACCAACCGGCGCGGGAAAGCCGCCGACCTCTCGATCTTCTCGGCGGTCGAGTTCTGCCTGTGGGACGCCCAGGACGACGCGACCAACCTTCAGCGCAACTTTAACACTGGCGAGGTGGAGATCGAAGACGGCGTGCTCTACCACAAGACCGAGTACCGCGAGCGGCGCAACCACTTCGCCTACTTCGCCTGCTCCTCTTCCTCCCCCCTGAAGGGGGGACCATCCACGACTTCCCCCCTGGAGGGGGGACAGAGGGGGGTGGCTGGATTCGACACGCAGCGCGACGTATTCCTGGGCGCCTACCGGGGCTGGGACAACCCGGCCGCCGTCGAGCGCGGCCAGTCCTTTAACTCGGTCGCCCACGGCTGGGCCCCTATCGGCTCCCATCACGTCAAGGTTGCGCTCCAGCCGGGTGAGGCCTGCCAGACCATCTTCCTACTGGGCTACCACGAGAACCCCAAAGATTGTAAGTTCGACCCGCCGGGCTCGCAGACGATCAACAAGAGGACCGTCAAGCCGACCATCGCCAGGTACTTCGATCCGACACAGGTCGAAGCCGCTTTCGTCGCCCTGCGCACCTACTGGGACGGCCTGCTGGGCGTCTTGCAGGTGGAGACGCCCGACGTCCACACCGACCGCATGGTCAACGTCTGGAACGCCTACCAGTGCGTGGTCACCTTTAACGTGTCGCGCTCGGCCTCGTTCTTCGAATCCGGCATCGGGCGGGGGTTGGGCTTTCGCGATTCCAACCAGGATCTGCTGGGGTTCGTCCAGATGGCGCCCGCGCGCGCCCGCGAGCGCATCCTCGACCTGGCGGCCACGCAACTGGAGAGCGGCGGCGCGTACCACCAATACCAGCCGCTCACCAGGCGCGGCAACGACGACGTCGGCAGCAACTTTAACGACGACCCGCTGTGGCTGATCCTGGGTGTGGCGGCCTACCTCAAGGAGACCGGCGACTGGAGCATCCTCGACCAGCCGGTGCCCTACGACAACCGGCCCGCTTCGGAAACCCCGCTGTACGAACACCTGCAGCGCAGCCTGCGCTACACGCTCGAGCGGCTGGGGCCGCACGGGCTGCCGCTCATCGGCCGCGCCGACTGGAACGACTGCCTGAACCTGAACTGCTTCTCCGATGAGCCGGGCCAGTCGTTCCAGACCACGACCAACAAGGACGGACAGGTGGCCGAATCAGTCTTCATCGCCGGGCTGTTCGTGCTGGCGGCGAAGGAGATGGCGCAAATCGCAGAATCTGCAAATGCCGGTGAGTACACCGGGCGTACCACCTTCCCGAAGGCTCCCAGCTTTCGGGAAGGTGCGGCAATCCGCAATCCGCAATTCTACCTGGATGCGGCGAAACGGATGGAGGCGGTCGTCCTTGAGCACGGCTGGGACGGGGAGTGGTTCCTGCGCGCCTACGACGATTTTGGCCACAAGGTCGGATCCCACGAGTGCGAGGAAGGCAAGATCTTTATCGAGCCGCAGGGCTTTTGCGTCATGGCCGGCATCGGGTTGGGCGATGGGCGGGCGGAGCAGGCACTGGAGTCGGTCAACCGGCTGCTGGCCACGCCCCACGGCATCGTCTTGCAGCAGCCGGCCTACTCCCGCTATTATCTGCACCTGGGTGAGATCTCGTCCTACCCGCCCGGCTACAAGGAGAACGGCGGCATCTTTTGCCACAGCAACCCGTGGGTCATGATCGCCGAAACGATCGCGGGACATGGCGACCGGGCGCACGACTACTATACCCGCATCAACCCATCGGCGCGGGAGGCCATCGGCGAAATACATCGCTGCGAGCCGTACGTGTACGCCCAGATGATCGCCGGGCGCGACGCCCCCACCCACGGCGAGGCCAAGAACTCCTGGCTGACCGGCACGGCCGCGTGGAATTACGTGGCGATCACCCAGTGGATTTTAGGCATCCGGCCCACGTTCGACGGGCTGCAGGTCGCCCCGGTCATCCCCACCAATTGGCCCGGCTTCACGGCCACGCGCGTCTTTCGCGGCGTGACGTATCGCATTGACGTAGAGCGGGCAGGTCCAGGCAACGCCATTTCCCTTACCGTGGATGGCCAGCCGGTCACAGGCAATCTCGTCTCTCTACCGCCACCCGGCCAGACTGAGGTGGTGGTTAAGGTAGTGCTATGTTGAACGAACAAGTCTGACGATAGGAACGTGACGATACACTATCCGCGCCGTGATCTACCCGGAGGATGAATTGGGCCAGTTCTCCTTCAGCCAAGTAACGAAAGCGGCACAGTCCATCTCGTCGGTAAGTTCTAACGCCCGTTTACCTTCCGTGTGACGGTGGGGGATCAGTTCCAAGCGATGACGTACATAGTCCTTACCATACTTGAGACGTAGCGCCCTTGGGTCAGGGGCGTTGTCAAAGCCAATAACGACGTCAGATTGATGCAACACATAGTAGGCGTATTTTCGGGCGCTGTCGGTCTGCCAGATCTCCCGCAAATGCACCCGATAGACGCCGTAGGTACCATCCATCTCGATGAGCGCCAGGTTAGGCCGCTCTTCCCGGCGGAGGATGATGGGATGAGCAAAGGTTGCCTCGAATAATGCGACTACTCGGCCAATAGCCTCTGTAAACGGCGTCGCCATTCCCGCAGTTCCTCGGCGTCAAACTCCCAAGAGATCAAATCCCCTTCCCATTGCTGAGTAGCGGCATCAGCGTCCAGTTGCTTGACGTACTCTTCGTCAGTAGCCGTGCGATAGGCGAACAAGTCGTAACTGCAACCGTATTGCTCCTCCCACTTTTGCAGCCGTTGTTCCACTTCCAGGATGCGGTTTCGTGTCTTTTCAATGGCATAGCGATGCAGCGCTTCGTCCACACTCTCCTGGATTGGATCCAAGATAGCCGCGTATTCTTCCTTCACCTGAACCCTAAGCATCTCTACCTCCCCGGGGCAGTGTCAAGGCTCCGGACCTACTCCCCGTGGAATTATACCACAGGCCACAGGAGGGACAATCAACCCCAACAGGTCTTTCTTGACAACTCTCCCCGGCGGTGGTACAAGATAACCCCTGTCGGGGGATCGTATGTCTCGGCTGGAAGCCCCCACCGCAGGTGGGGGTCTGACCTGCAGGCCATCACGCTCTATCCCGCCGAAGGAAGCCCCCACCGCAGGTGGGGGTCTGGTCACTGCTGCGCCAGGCGCTCTCTGTCTCGAGCGCCTTTATTGTGAGTGAGACCTTGGGGGTGATCTGATGATGATCGAGGCGGAGAACCTGACCCGCTACTATGGCCCCACGCGGGCCGTCCACGACCTCAACTTTCACGTGGACAAGGGAGAAATCGTCGGCTTCCTGGGACCCAACGGGGCGGGGAAGACGACCACCATGCGCATGCTCACCGGCTTCTTGCCCGCCAGCACCGGCACTGCCCGCGTGGCCGGCTTCGACGTCTTCTACGATTCGCTGGAAGTGCGCCGCCGCGTCGGCTACATGCCGGAGACGGTGCCCCTCTACCCCGAGATGACCGTGCGGGACTATCTGGACTTTATGGCCGCCCTGCGCAAGTTGCCCAACCGCGCGCTGGCGGTGGACCGGGCGCTCGAGGCGTGCGGCATTGGCGACCACGCCGGCGTGGTGATCGGCAAACTCTCCAAAGGGTACCGCCAGCGTGTGGGGCTGGCCCAGTCCATTCTCCACGAGCCGGAAGTGCTCATCCTGGACGAGCCGACCATCGGCCTCGACCCCCGCCAGGTCACCGAGGTGCGCTCGCTCGTGCGAGAGATCGGCCGCGAACACACCGTCATCCTCAGTTCTCACATCCTGCCCGAGGTGAGCCAGACCTGCAACCGCGTACTCATCATGAACGCCGGCGAGATCGTGGCCGAAGGGACGCCCGAGGAATTGACGGCCCAGGTGCAGGGGGCGGAGCGGGTGTTCGTGCGTATCCGGGACGCCGGCCCAGAGGCGGTCGAGGTGCTGAAACGGGTGGACGGCGTCGTCGGCGTCGAGCCTGGCGACGAAGGAGCCTACCAGGTCTCGTGCACCCAGGGCTACGACCGGCGGGCGGAACTCGCCCGCGCCGTCGTCGAGCGCGGCTGGGGCTTGTTGGAACTCCGCAGCGCCAGTATGAGCCTGGAGGACATTTTCCTCAAGTTGACCACCGAGGAAGCCCCGGAGATTCTTCGCTGCGCTCAGAATGACATGGAGCAAGAGCGAGGCGCGCGCCCGCCCGACGAAGGAGGCGAAGATGCGTAACGTGTGGACCATCGCGCGACGAGAACTGTACGCCTATTTTAGTTCTCCCATCGCCTACGTGACCATGGCGGCCTTTCTGGCCGTGATGGGGCTGCTGTTCTGGCTCATCATCGTCTATTCTCAGCAGGCCATCATGGCCTACACACTCGGCAGCCCGTGGCTCTTTTTCACCCTGATCCTCTACGCCGCCGTGGTGACCATGCGCTTGCTGGCGGAGGAACAGCGCTCGGGCACCATCGAACTGGTGCTCACCGCCCCGGTGCGCGATTGGGAGTTGGTGGTGGGCAAATAGGAGCGACGGCCACCGGTTACCTGGGGTTCTGCTTGACCGGAGCGGCCCTCTTGGCCATCGGCACGTTGACCTCGACGCTCACCCGTAACCAGGTCGTCGCCGCAGTCCTGGCCGTCGCCATCAGCGTGGCGTTGTGGCTGGTGGAGTTCATGGGTTCGCGGGCGACGGGTACCTTCACGGGGGATTTCCTGACCCAACTGGGGCTCTGATTCCTCGCTTCGCTCGGAATGACAGGCGGGATCCTGGACACCCAGCACGTCGTGTACTACCTCAGCCTGGTGGCCGCCAGCCGGACCTTCCCGAAGGCTCCCAGCTTGGTGGCCGCCAGCCGGACCTTCCCGAAGGCTCCCAGCTTGGTGGCCGCCAGCCGGACCTTCCCGAAGGCTCCCAGCTTTCGGGAAGGTGGTACTGGAGAGATTCCTCGCTTCGCTCGGAATGACAGGCACCCGAAGGCACGGATATATCCCGGGCTATCTCGCCCTGGCCGCGTTGGCGGCCGGGGCCATCCGCTACCTGGCCGGACCTTCCCGAAGGCTCCCAGCTTTCGGGAAGGTGGTACTGGGGAGATTCCTCGCTTCGCTCGGAATGACAGGCGCACGAAGGCAACGCGCTCGTGATGAGCGTCGCTTTCGTCGGCATCCTGATCATGGCGAACTATCTGGCCGGGCGTTACCACTATCGCTACGACGCCACGGAGTTGAAAGAGCATACCCTCTCGCCCCAGTCCGTCCAGGTGCTGGCCGAGGTGAACAGGCCGGTCACCATCCTCGGCTTCTTCACCGCCGACGAGTACCAGCAGCAGGACACCTTTAAGAAACCGCTGGACCAGTACCTGTCCCGCAGCGATAAACTGTCCTATACGGTGGTTGACCCCGATCGTGAGCCGCTCAAGGCGCGCCAGTACGATCCGGCCCCCTACGGTGGCCTGCTGTTCCAGGCGGGCGAGCGGATCGAGCGGGTGTACACGGCCGACGAGCAGGACGTCACCAGCGCACTGCTCAAGGTGGTCCGCGAGGAGAAAAAGGTGGTCTACTTTCTGACCGGTCACCAGGAGCGCGACCCGCAAGGCTACGACGGGGGGGCTTACTCCACGGCGGCTACCGCCTTGCGCAACCAGAACTATGAGGTGCGCACGCTCAACCTGGCGGTCACGACGACCGTGCCGGGCGATGCGGCGGTGGTCGTCGTCGCCGGCCCGCAAACGCCCCTGCTGGAGGACGAAGTGGCGCGCTTGCGCTCGTACCTGAGCCAGGGGGGCAAGGCACTCATCATGCAGGACCCGCTCTACGAGGCCGGTTTGAACGACGTCCTCTCCGGCTGGTCGCTCCGCTTCGGCGACGGCGTGGCGATAGATCCGCCCAGTTCGCTCATGGGCGGCCCGGCCGCCCCGGTCGTCAGCGCGTACCGCTTCAACCAGATCACCAAGGACTTGCCCATGACGTTCTTCCCCCTGGCTCGTGCGGTGGAGCAGGTAGCGCAAGACCCGGCCGGGACGTCCACGTTCACGCCGCTCGCGCTGACGTCGCCCCAGAGTTGGGCGAAGCAAGACACGCAGACGCCCGAAGCGCGGCTCGACCAAGGGGTGGACACCCCCGGCCCGCTCACGCTGGTAGCGACTTTCGAGGCGCCCCCTATGCCGGGCGAGCAGACGGCACAAGGCACTGAGCAGAGCCCGGACCTGAAGATGCGCCTGGTGCTGATCGGCGATTCGGATTACGCCTCCGACGAGTTCATCGACAGCCTGGGGAACGGCGTCCTGTTCCTCAACGCCGTCAACTGGCTGGCGGAGGAAGAGAGCATGATCGCCATCGGCCCCAAGAGCACGCAGCCACGCAACGTGTTCCTCTCCATGGTACAGTCCAACGCCATCTTCTTCATCGGCGTCGTCCTCATCCCGCTCGCGCTCGTGGCCGCCGGCATCGTCGTGTGGTGGCGCAGGAGGTAAGGGCATGAGACAGCGCAGACCGTGGCTGGCGACGCTCGTGCTGGTCGTTGTCCTGGGGGGCTTGGCCGCCTACATCTTCCTGGTGGAGGCCAGGCGGGAGCCGCCGCCGGAAGAAGGAGCGCTGCCGACCCCGGCCCCGCTGTGGGAGTTCAACGGCAGTGACGTGGCCGGGGTCACCGTGACCCGGGCCGGCCAGACGACGGCGGTCGAGTTGGCCGGTGAACGGGAATGGCACATGCTCAAACCGGCGGAAGGGGTGGCCGATAGCGCCCGTCTCAATGGGTTCGCGTACGCCGTGTCCATGGTCCGCTTTTCCCGCGCGGTGGCCGGCGTGACCGACCTGGCTCCCTACGGCCTGCAAGAACCGGAAATGCAGGCCACGCTCGTGCTGACCGGTGGAACCACGATCACCCTGAACGTCGGGACGGAGAATCCGCGCCGCACCGCCCGCTACGTGCAAAAGGTGGGGGATCCGTTGGTCTACCTGGTGCCCACCGGCGACCTGGATGGGCTGTTCAGGCTGCTCGACGAGCCACCCTACCCGCCGACGCCAACCCCGCCGCAGTAGAATTGAGACTTCCGAGGTTTCCATCAACCTCGGAAGTCTTTTTTCTGGAAAGCATCCGGCAACAAGGCCAATCACAAGCATTGGAGATGTTGACAATTCGCATCAATTATGGTATCCTATTAGCATACTGAACACTGCAGCACTCACCGAAAACTGAAAACGTGCAATGCGGCCACTATGAAGGTGAAGCCAACACTACGACGATAGGGCACAACCACTGTTAAGATTCGTGGGGAGGGAGGATGCCCTCTTCGGCCTTTTCGGAACTGGTCCAGTTAGTGCACGCCAAGCACGACGAGGGCGAGCGTCCTTACGTTCTCTTTCTGGGAACGGCCGCATCGCTGAGTTCGGGTTGCAGCACACTCTCTGATACTGCCAAGGGTATCATCGGCTCCGACGACCCGGTCACTTTTTTTGACTTCCTCGACCGTCACACTTATAGAAACCGCGCTAATCTCCTCAGAGAGTATCTTCGGGGGCATTTCCCTTCCCCTGATTATCACTACTTGGCCCAACTCGTCAGAATCAAGAATGTCAGCCAGCCCTGGCTATATGGCAATGCTGAAATACGCAGCGCAAAACGGCCTATCATCACTGGTCGGTTGAATAAGTCTGCATTGTCCGTCCTGGCAGTATTCCCCAATGAACTGTGCAACCTGACTCTACTTGCTGCACGCCAGGGGCAGACCGAGAATCCATTTCGTGTTGGAAGTGGGGCGGCGGGGTGGACGCACTATGATTTCACCGCTCTGTATGCACCCCGATGTAACGTACCCATGCAACCTTTTCACGTTGAATGGGCGCCACGCATTCTGGCAGGCACCGCCATTATTCAAGGTACTGCCGCCGCTGAGTGGGAGCTAGAGATTTCGCAGGCAAAAGATATAGAACCTGAGCGGAGAGTTGACAAGGCCCTCTCGACCTCTCTGGAGTTGGCTTGGCTGATGTATGCCAGGTAGAGAGGGCCCTCTTGATACTGTTTATGTTGCGATGGCACCCGGTACGGGGCAAGTACTCATGCGTGCAGGTGAGGAGGACCCAGAAATAGAGAAATGGACCGGAAGTATTTAGTCAATCTACGCCAGATACTCACCGAACGTCTCGACGCAGAAGAAGTGGAGACACTTTGTTTCGACTTGGGAGTAGATTATGACAACCTACGCGGCGAAGGGAAAGCTGCCAAAGTAAGAGCGCTGATAACTCACCTTGAGCTCCGTCATTGCATCCCGGAGCTCTTGGAGGCTGTCAAGCGACTACGCCCGGATATTCATGGCGAATTGCCGATTCTAGAGATATCATCAGAACCTCCCCCATCACTGGCACTGGCCCACGAAATCAAACGTCGCGGCCCGTTCACACCTGATGAAGCTGTTCGTCTCACCATCGAATTGTGCCGTGAACTCACGCGCAGCCATGGAGCAGGCAAGTCACACATGCCGTTACAGGCTGAGAGCGTGCTGTACATCGGCGGCGATACTCCGACCATACAACTTGCTGAAACAGCCATTGCTCCGGCGGCAGCGGATCAGGATGCTGAACGATCTGCTGATGCACTGGGCACAGGCCGGCTACTCTACGAGATGCTCACCAAGATTCAGCCTGGTGATTCTCCTCTCCCTCCCTCATCCAGTAATCCGGCTGTGCCTCCATCGCTGGACCGAATCGTATTGCAGAGCCTGGTGTTCAACCCGCGTTCTACGCCTGAGGCCCTGCAATGGCGCCTGGAAACCTATCTGGCTGGCAACGTGCTATCGGATAGACTCAGATCTGAAAAGCGTTTTTTGGTCGAAGAGTGCATTTGGCAGGCTATCCGGCTATGCAACCAACTTGAGCAGCATCACGCCCAGGGACTGTTCCATCATGATCTTGTCTCAGACAACGTCGTGTTGGTGGATGCAGGCGACGAGCGCCATGCGTGTTGGGTCGAATCAGCCGTGCTTTCTGCGGACAAGGGGGTCGAAGATGAAGATGCTGAGGATGTACGCGCGGTAGGGGCTGTTCTCTACGAGATGCTCACCAAGATTCAGCCTGGTGATTCTCCTCTCCCTCCCTCATCCAGTAATCCGGCTGTGCCTCCATCGCTGGACCGAATCGTATTGCAGAGCCTGGTGTTCAACCCGCGTTCTACGCCTGAGGCCCTGCAATGGCGCCTGGAAACCTATCTGGCTGGCAACGTGCTATCGGATAGACTCAGATCTGAAAAGCGTTTTTTGGTCGAAGAGTGCATTTGGCAGGCTATCCGGCTATGCAACCAACTTGAGCAGCATCACGCCCAGGGACTGTTCCATCATGATCTTGTCTCAGACAACGTCGTGTTGGTAGATGCAGGCGACAAGCGCCATGCGCGTTGGGTCGAGTCAGCCGTGCTTTCTATAGACAAAGGGACCGAAGATGAAGACGCTGAAGATGTGCGCGCGGTGGGGGCTATTCTCTATGAAATGCTTACTGGTCACCTCCCACCGCCGGACAGCACCGAGTGTGTATTGTTCAGTGGTGCCTCACTGTGGGTGCACCTGGGCCTGGACCGCATTGTGCTGAAAGCCATAGCGCCAGAACCGACGGAACGTTATCGCGATGTGGTGATTCTCCGGGAGCGTCTGTATTACCATCTACCTCGGTTACGGCAGGCTGAAGAGATAGATACGTTGATCCAGGCCAGCTATCCGATTGTCTACATTGTTTCGTGGGAAGAGGAGCGCGTGTTGGCCCTATTGCGTCAGGTTGCAGGTATAGAGAACAAGCCTTTCTATTCGTGGACGCTGTCGCAAGGTTTGCGTGATGCCTCCGGACACCTGAGGCGTGGTACAACGAGACCGGAAGGCCCACTGGACGCGCTTGATCGCATCATCACGTCGAAAGAAGAAGCCCTCTATGTGCTTTTTGACTTCCACCCATTCTTGCGCCAGAGTCACCTTGTTCCCCACGATGCCATCCTCCGCCGTATGCGTGATCTGGCCGCCGAAACCCGTCATACCCCTAAGGCGGTTGCCATTGTTGCACCTACGCTTGAGATTCCCCCCGAGTGCGAGAAAGACATCACGGTGATGCATTTTGGGCTATCTACACCAGGTGAGATTGCGGACGTCCTTGATGATACTATCGCGCTCGTGCGAAAGTCCGGTGGCCGTGTAGATCTTTCGCGCGATACCTACGAGGACTTAGTGCGTTCAGCGACTGGCCTGACCTTGGCCGAAGCCGAGCGAGCCTTCGCTCTGGCCTGCATGCGCAAAGCCGTGGAGCAGAATCAGCGCGTGCTTGATCGGGACGCGATCGAGATCGTTTTGAAGGAGAAGGAACGCGCTCTTTACAAGTCAAGCGCCCTGGAGATCTTCTCTAATCCGGAAGGCTTCAATGACATCGGCGGACTGGAAGTGCTCAAAGAGTGGGCGAGGAAACGAGCCAGGGCATTTACCATTGAGGCCCAGGATTTTGGACTCCCAGCACCAAAGGGGGTTCTACTCATCGGTGTACCAGGTTGTGGCAAGAGCCTGGCTGCCAAGGCTATCGCTTCAGCGTGGAAAAAGCCTCTGCTCAGGTTAGATGCTGGGGCGCTGTTCAGTTCACGTGTAGGTTCATCGGAGGAGAACCTGCGTAATGCGCTCCAGGTGGCTGAGGCCGTTGCACCTTCTATTCTCTGGATAGACGAGATTGAAAAGAGCTTCGCTGGCACTCACACTACTGACGATGGTGGTGTCACGGCCCGAGTGTTAGGAGGGCTAATCACCTGGCTGCAAGAGAAAACTACGCCGGTCTTCGTCGTCGCAACAGCGAACAGCCTGGGTGATCTTGGCCGGTCTGGTCGTGGTCAAGGGTACACCCGTAGCGGCGGGCTTCCGCCAGAACTATTGCGTAAAGGGCGATTTGACGAGTTGTTCTTCGTGGACTTGCCTGACCATGAAGAACGCAAACACATCTTTGAGATCCATCTACGCAAGCGGGGGCATGATCCGGCTGCATTCAACCTAGATGAACTGGCGAACGAGAGCGAAGGATACAGCGGGGCTGAGATTGAGCAAGCGGTACTGTCAGCGATGTATGATGCCTTTAATGGGCTTGATCGTTTGTATGAGTTAGTGCGACCGAGCCTGGAACGGCTAGACGAAGAGTCGCCCTCGTTACTAGAGGACTTATCTCCGGCCGAGTTGGAGGAGGGCTGGCGGGCACTTTTGACCGAAGCTTTCAGCGTAGGAGCATCCGTCGGGGAAAAGCCCCGCGCAGCCTTGGTTCTGAAGGGCCTCTTCGAGCGCTTCCAGGCAGAGTGGTCGGCCGAGCGCTTGCTGGAAACTGTAATGACGACAGAGTGGCCCGGCGCGGAACCAACGATGGGCTTGAACCAGTCAGTGGTATTGCGCAGTCTTAGGCAGATCGTCCCACTTTCGATTGTGATGGGGCCACAAATCGAGGCCCTTCGGCAATGGGCCAAAGATAACGCCCGGTCGGCCTCGCGCTCAAGTGAGTATGTTCCGGGCAGAAGTTCGAAGCAACATGGTGTGCATGTTGACCTACACAAGAAAGGGGATTGATGGATGTCGCACTTTACTAAGGTCAAGACCAAGATCCATGATCTAGCTTGTCTCAAGCAAGCGCTGGATGACTTGCATTATACTTATGAGGAAGGCCGTGTGCAGATCAAAGCCTTCCAGGGTGTTACGGAGAGTGTAGATTTGGCCGTGCGCACCGGCACCGATTACGATATCGGTTTTCGGCTCCAAGGGGAGGTCTACGAGATGATTGCAGACTGGTGGGGTGTGGAGCGCTACGCCAAGATCGAACAACGCGCATTTACAGATCAGGTGACACAGCGCTACGCCTACCACAAGACGGTGAGTGAGTTGAAGGCCAGAGGATTCTATGTAGCCGATGAAAAGGTCACGGAAGAGAACGTCGTAGAATTGACGGTGCGTTGGTTCTGAGCAGTACTCTGCAGAAGGAGGAGATAGTGGAACTGAAAATCTACATTCAGCCCAACGGGGAAGTTGAGATTTCCGTGGAAGGGGTAAAGGGTAACCAGTGCGTTAAGTTGACCGAGTTCCTGGAGAAAGGGCTGGGCGAAGTTGTCATCAAGGAACTCAAACCAGCCTATTACGAAAAGGCTACTGTAGTCCAAAGGTTACCTTTGGGAGTCATCTAATGACGAAGCCCGCCACTTTGTAGAACCCAATTGGATCGATATTTTTTGTTGAGAGGATTGGGAGGTACGCTATCGATGGTCTTACTGACGTGGTTAGCGAACGAAACTTCACAGTCGTAACTGAAAATGGCGATCCAATCGAAAGGAGATCCTAACATGTCCACAGAGACCTCTGCACATGCGACTTCTATGGTGCAAACTAAAGAAAGACAGATTGAAATCTTGATCCGGTCAAGCTATCCCATCATCTATGTCACCACGTATGAGGAGCGGCGGGCACTGGCAACTTTGCGCCGTGTCTCGGAAATCGTCCAGATGTCCTTGCAGACCTGGACGGTGTCTGAGGGCCTGGTGAATGATCAAGGTAAAGTCCAGGCGGCCGACGCCTATAGGGTCCTTGACATGATTATGGCCCACCACGATCCATCCATATTCGTCTTGCAGGATTACCATTACTACATGAATGAGCCTGCTGTCGTCCGCAAGCTGCGTGATGTGGTCATGGCCTTCCGGCGGACACGTCGGACACTGATTATTCTTTCGCCAGTGTTCACGCTGCCAGTGGAACTGGAAAAAGACATCACCCTGGTAGACTACGAATTGCCTTCACCTGAGGAACTGATGATTGTGCTGGAGAGGATGATCAAACAGGCGCAAGATCAACAGTGCGTGGTGACCCTCGACAGTGATGGCAGAGATCAGTTGGTCAAGGCGATGCAGGGGCTGACTGAGAGCCAGGCAGAGAACGTGTTGGCCCGTTGCCTGGTCACAGATCGTACGCTGGACCTCGAGGATCTGAGTACGATTCTGCGCGAAAAGGAGCAAATCATCAGGAAATCCGGTATCCTGGAGTTTTACTCTTCACCCGAAGACTTTCAAGGCATTGGCGGGCTGAACGTGCTGAAGGATTGGTTTAACAGGCGCAAGGAGGCCTTCACTGAGCGAGCACGTCAATTTGGACTGCCGGCGCCCAAAGGTATCCTGCTCCTCGGTGTTCCCGGCTGTGGCAAGAGTCTGTGCGCCAAGGCATTGGCGGCGGAGTGGGACAAGCCGCTTCTTCGGTTCGACGTGGGACGTATCTTTGGTGGACTGGTCGGCCAATCGGAGCAGAACATGCGTATGGCCATCAAGGTTGCTGAAAGTGTCGCCCCGGCCATCCTCTGGATTGACGAGATCGAAAAAGGATTTTCTGGTATGCAGGGGCGAGGCGATGGTGGAGGTGTGGTCTCGCGCGTATTCGGCACCCTGATCACCTGGATGCAGGAGAAAACGGCCCCGGTGTTCATTATCGCTACGGCCAACGATATCAGTCAGCTTCCACCGGAGCTGATGCGCAAAGGGCGTTTCGATGAACTGTTCTTCGTAGACCTGCCATTTGTGGACGAGCGCGAGGAGATTTTCCGTATCCACATCAAGAAGTGCAACCGGAACTCTGACGACTTTGCGCTAAAGGAGCTGGCACAAACGGCTGACGACTTTAGCGGAGCTGAAATCGAACAGGTGGTGATTTCCGCGCTGTACGATGCATTCAGTAATGGTACCGAGTTGACTAGCGAACTGCTCCTGAAAAGTATCCGGGAGAGTACGCCACTAAGCAAGACCATGGAGGAGCAGATCGACGCACTCCGCAATTGGGCTGAGACCCGTTGTCGTTGCGCTTCGGGCGACCGACGCGAGTCTACCGGGACGCACAAGTATGTGCCTGATGGTGATAGGGGGTTCACCTTGTTCTTCCCACGGGATCAGCAGGAATAAGTGGATGCGAATCACAGTGTATATTGAGCCGAATGGCGACGTCATAATCACAACGCTAATAGGTGATCTGGTGCCGGTGGCATCTGCTTTAGACCACACCGAACGGCACATGCAACGGTGGAGTGACACACAGTCGGATGCGGAAGAGGGCAGGCGCCCGCTATCTGAACAGGAGGCTGAACAGGAGGGTGGAGCGAGCCAAAAGCTGCTGTCCTGCTGCCAACGGAGGGAGATCAATCAATCGAGTAGAAGAAGAAAATTGCTTGTCGGTATACACCCAGTTTTGCGCCTCTGAAAGAGAGAGGAATGATCTATGGCAGAGTGCCAACTTGTTGTACTGTGGAAAGCAGGGGTGGGCAGGAATGTCAGTGATGTCCGAATGAGCGCCGATGGGCAGTACCTGCTGGCTAAGGGTGATGGTCAGGTCGCGTACTATAATTGGGGCCCACAGCTTTTGTGGCAGGGCCGGGTCCAGGGCACGTTACGCCACGTGGCGGTGAGTTCTAAACGTGATCGGGTTTTGTTGGCATCTGATGGTGTTGTCTGCAGTCTCAAATGTGACGGCCAGCGGCTATGGGATGGACTTACCAGGTGGACAGTACAAGCACTGCATTTAAATGCCACACAACACTGCATTGTGGGCAGTGATGGTAGTTCTGTCGGCTGTTTGGATCAGAAAGGCGAGCCCATCTGGCAACATGATTTGCGTAAGGCTGTGCGTTCCGTAACTATCAGCCCGGATGGACAGTGGATACTGGCCGGCGGAGAGGACAGCAAGGTGACCTGTCTGAACTGTCAAGGGCAAGTGATCTGGGTGTCTCAACTCGATCAACAGGTCACTGCGATCGGTGCTGGGAGAGGCATCGTTGGCGTCGGCGATGCGAGTAACGTTGTGCACTGTTTAGATGGTAATGGCCATGAACTATGCCGTTATGAAATACGTGGCCAGCTCAAGAATGTAGCTGTTAACACGGCCGGCAAATACATCGCAGTGGGCACCGAGAGTGAGTTGTACCAGTTTTTCTTGACCGATGCGACGATGCTCTTTATGCCTGTTCGGCCTATGCAGACAGGTGCGCAGGGCGCGTTGGAACAACTCGGCGCAGACAACATTCAGAACGTCTCTATGAATCACGATGGCTTGTGTCTGCTCGTCGAGGGAAGGGACGACCAGCGATGTTACGACCTGGAAGGCAGGCTCCTATGGAGTTATCCGAAGGCCGCTCTGAAAACGATACTAGACGAGTATCGGCACAAGGAGGGGCAGGAGAAAGCGGAACGGCAGCTACCGCGCAAAGAAGATCTAACTGCCAAGCAGAGTGCGCAGCAAGCCGCAGAAGTGGCCGCAAGGCTAGCGAGGCAGCAGGCCGCAGAACTGGCAAGATTGGCTGTCCAGCGGTCTGTAAAGCAGATTCAGGAGGCCTTCACCGCGTACGTCGTCTCTCAGAGTGGCGGAAAGGCACGTGAAGCCCAAGCGCGCCAGAACGTTCGCCTGGAAGGGGAAGTGCTAGACCTTTACTTCGATGGCAAGGGTTACCTGTTCGTCCCAGTGGCCGATCTGGACACAGTCCGCAGGGCAGCCAAACTGGCCCGGCATACTAATATCTACATCGTCACCCATAGCGCCCCAGATGATGTGATACAGCTGGTCAAGCGCACTAGGGGAGTGAACCTTTGTCGGTTGTCTGACATGACTAAGACAACTGGCTTGTTTGAAGGTAGTGACTTCGAGACCTTCATGATGCTCCAAGGCAAAATGTTGACCAAGGCGTAACATTGGTCCTGCCTTTCAGTGTTCGCAAAGGAGGTTCGCCGTGAGCAAGGAACAGCAACAAGGCTTCTGGGGATGTGTCGTGCTAGTTGGGATTGCCGTATTGATCGGCGTAGGATTGCGGTCGAAGAGTTTCGTTCAATTTCTAGTGATAGGTGCCGCAGCAGTAGGCGTGCTCGTCGCAGCGATCTGGAGCCTGGGAGGTTTTCTGAAGGAAGGCTTCTGGAGCAAACTGTTGGGATTGTGGTGGGGCGCTTGGGCGGTATGGCTGGCCATAGCCGTCGGTGGTTTTCTGGTCACCGGTGACTATAATAACGCTGCACAACGACTTGGGATAAAAGCCACTGCGACACCGGAGGCCACGTTGGTAGCGGCAGCGACTGCTCAGCCAACGTCAACTCCTATGCCACAACCCACGTCTACGCCAGTCCCCACCAGAACGCCAGTCGCGATTGCTATACCAGCCTCTGCCCAAACACCATGGTACCTGGCCGACCGCTCGATGGCTAAGCCTCTATCCAAGCAGATTGAAAGTTGGCGACTCTACCTGGGTGTCGTACTAGGGTTACAGTATCTGATGAGCGTATATATTGCCGTACGGACAAAACAGAGGCACATGGGACGCAACCTCATCGTAGGGATCCTTAGCCTGCTGCTGGTATTTACGAAGCTAGGAGAATGGATCTACAAGATCGTCCTATGGGTCTTTGGATGGGGGCTTGTGGGCAAGATTGTGGCTGTGATCCTGGCACTGTTGACCGGCGTGGTAGGCACCGGTAGTATCACAGCATATATCATTGCGGGATACATATACCATGACATGCAAGTCATGGAACTCTGTGTACTGCCGTCGGCAATTGTCGCGTTCCTGACACTCTTCATAGCGCTGCGCCATGCCGGAGGAAAAAAGTATCTTCCTCTGCCGTAGTGGTTATAATTGTCAGGTGACAGTCAATCGTTTACACTCAATGGTCTATGTGAGCGGACTTAGGAGAGGAAAGCAGATCATGGCGGACTATCGACTCGTCAGATTGTGGGGGCCTGAGACTACCGGGAGTGTTAGTGACATTCGTATGAGTGCCAGTGGTGAGTACCTGCTGGTCAAGGGGAATGGTCGGATCGCGTACTATAACTGGGAGCCTCGGCTTCTGTGGCAAGGCAATGCGCAGGGTGTGTCGAAACATATGGTAGTAGATTCTAACCGCGATCAGGTGTTAGCTGCATCCCACAATATGATCTATAGTTATAACCGCAATGGCGATCTACTTTGGGACGGACTAACGGAATGGCGGGTACAGGCACTACATCTAAGCGCGACAGTACACTGTATTGTGGCCAGCAATGGCACGAGAGTCGGGTGTTTAGATCAGAAAGGCAAGCCCATCTGGCAACATGATCTGCGCAAGACTGCGCAATGCATAGCGGTCAGCCCAAACGGACAATGGATACTAGCCGGGGGCGAGGATAATAGGGTGACCTGTCTAAATCAGCAGGGACAAGTGGCTTGGACGTCTCAGTTCGACAGACAGGTCGTTTCGATCAGTGCTGGGGAGGGTATGGTTGCCGTAGGCGACGCAGGCAAGGTCGTGCATTGCCTGGATAGCGATGGTTACGAATTGTGTCATCACGAAACGCGCGGCCAGCTCAAGAGTATAGCTGCCAGTGCGAATGACAAGTATGTTGCGGTAGGGACCGAGGATGAGTTACATCAGTTTTTCCTCACCAATGCAGAAGTCTTCTTTGTGCCGATTCGACCTGGGCACGCTGGTGCGGGAAATGCACTGGAACAACTGGGCGCGAGTAATATTCAGAACATATTCATGAACCACGATGGTGGCTGTCTGCTCGTTGAGGGGATGCTGGATCAGCGATGCTATGATCTGGAAGGTACCCTTTTGTGGAGTTGTCCGAAAATAGATGTAAGCAAGCCCAGACCTCGAGAAGTGCATGTCCGGCCGGAAAGAAAACCGGTTCAACCGGAGGAGCCCCGGCGAGAGACAGTCTCTCCAGAGATAGAGGCGCTCCGTAAGGAGGGAGAAAGACTCCTTCGAGAGGCAGAAGAACGCCGCCAGCGCGCAAAAACAGCCCGGTGGGGTTGAAGTATTCATCCAACCGATGGGGGAGGTGAGAACGCGAGACATTGAGGGTCAATCTTGTCCACAAGTTAAGAGAGAAATGGCCGTTGTTGTTTGAGCCATTTCGGGCAGAACCAAGAAAGGAGGGCGTGTAAATCATAATACCTGTTCTGAATGAAGCAAGTACTTCATCTAAGGTCACGCAGTCTGTCATTAGAAAGGAGATCACTGGTGAAAGAGAAGTTTAGCCCGGCGGAGTGGGAATTCCTCAAGCTCTTGCCCTTCCAGATCTTTGTGATGGTGGCTGGCGCGGACAGCAAGATTGACAAGGAGGAAGTGGAACGCCTAAATGAAGATCTGCGGACGGCTCCATATTACAAGGACCCGTTGCACAGGGAGCTCTTCGTTGACCTCTTGACTTCCGATGGCAATGTTCTTGTCAAGGAAGTGTTGGATGCCTCCAAGTTCTTGGACCGCATGAATCAAATGAAGGCCCTGCTAAAAGACAGGCTAACGCCAGATGAATACCAGAGATTCGTGGCAAGTATGTTTGTCTGCGGGCTTAACATCGCGCGTGCTTCTGGCGGGGGCTTCCTGGGACGTGGCGACAAGGTCAGCAGCGAAGAAAAAATCGCCTTGTCCGCGTTTGCAGCCATGTTTGAACTTGCCCCTGATAGCCTGTCGAGGTTCTTTGCTTAACACCAGTGTATGCTGGTGTGACCACCCTGGTACGCTGCTGTCTGGGGGCCCAGGCTCCTTGACTATGGGTGTTCGTTGTGCAGCGCCGTTGGCTCCACTTGGACATCCAGGGGACACATCTCCACATAGGGGCCAACAGAGGGCTACGTGAAGACGTATTGGTCCATCACGTAGCCCTCCCACCTTAATACTCCTGAGTTTGTGTCAGTGAATAGGGATGGTATAAAGCATGCTGTGGTTCAGGATCATCGAATACGCGAGGCGTTACCTTGGCATCTTCTTTAACCGAAGAGTCATTCTAATCTTCCTCACTTTTATGGCCATTGTCCTTGGGCTGAGCACGGGAGCAATTCTGTTCTTCGAACGCAACGCGTCGAGTGGACTACGTAGCCCGGCCAATGTCTTCTGGTGGGTGACGCTGACCCTACTCGCCGTCACGGACCCACAGTTCTTTCCCAGCACTGTGGGCGGCAGGTTAGTAGGTCTTGTTCTGACCGGCCTGAGCACCGTGCTTCTATGGTTGTTCAGCGCTGTTGTCGTGACTGTTGTACTCGACGCTGTTCTGAAGGAGGGGCAGGGAATGGGAAAGACAAATCATAAAGGCCATGTTATCATCTGTGGATGGAATGAGGCAGCGGAGGAGATCGTTGGGCAACTTCACAGTGCAGATCCAACAAAGCCCCTGGTCGTCTTGGCTGATCTGGAGACGAAACCCGTCAACCATGCTTGGGTTGATTTCGTGAGAGGTGATCCCAGCAGCGAAAGAGATCTAAAGAGGGCTAACGTTATGGAAGCAGATGTGGCAATCATCTTCCCTGGATTGGGGGAGGATAAAGCGGATGCACAATCGTTGCTTACTGCCCTGGCTATTGAGACTCTCAATAGGGATGTCTACACCTGTGTCGAGGTACTTGAGCCGAGAAATAGACAGCACTTTGCCCACGCCAACGTAGATGAGATGTTCGTCAGGGGAGAGTTAGGTGCTCATCTACTGGCACGCTCGACTCTTTGCAAGGGATTGTCAGCTATAGTCTCAGAGCTTCTCCGTTGGGACGAGGGCAATGAGTTCTACAAGATTGACCTGGAGGATTACTATCCGAGTATGATCGGCAAGACTTTCGACGATGCTCTTGACTATCTGCGTAGGAATTTTCAGATCATCCTCCTTGGCGTTGAGCGAGCGGTGGAGAAGGAAGAGATAATCATCAACCCTGGAGAAAACCAAGTCCTGCAAAAAGGCGATAGCGCGATCGTGGTGTCCTGTTGTGAGGTGGAGGGCAGGACGCCATCAGTCGTTATCTCAGAGCTACTACACAACAGCGGGGGTGAGATCCCTATCAAGAATCAGAGGAACCTTGATGAGTATATCAGGAGAGATAAGGGGCTAAGTGAAATAGTTGCTGACCTCAAGAATGAACACCAGCAGTGCCTGTTGGCCATTCGGCGCATGGCTCGAAGGCTTGAGACTTTCATTAACCCGGTAGAGAAGTTGGAACTGAAAGCAGGCGATCAGTGCTTCTTGATAGCCTGGGACCCTCCAAGGAGAGAGAGCGAGCACCACTCGTAATCGCCAGTGAATCTTTGTACGGGACCGCTTGCCCCAGGGTTGCGGAATGCCGGAGGAGGAAGTCCAATTAGCAGTCGGTGAACCAATGGCCAAGGTGTCGCCCCTATCGTCACGCACCCTGCGCAAGCACTTGCTGGCCGGCGCTGTGCAGCCAGTCCGCGCGAGATTTCAGCGACAGCCTGGCGGCCGAACTGGGGGTGCTGCTGCTACCTGGCACCGGCCTCGGTTCCGACGACCGCCACGTGCGCTTCGGCTTCGGGCGGCGCAACTTCCGCGATGGCCTGGAGCGGCTGGATCGCTACCTGGCCACTTGACATCCGTCCGTACCTGCGGGAGGGCGAGCAGCGAATCAGGCATCTTTCAGCGACACGATGGTGTCGTGGAAATCGGGCAGCAGCTCCTCGTAGTCATAGTCCGTCCAGGGCTCGATGCCGCCGCTGCCGATGGTAAACATGGCCGCCCCGATGACGTAATCGTCTTCGCGCAGCCGGGTGTCGTACCAGGCCATCTCCTCTACGTAGCGTTCCTTCCACGTCGTGGGCTGGCCGGGCTGCCGCAGCAACGGATCGAGGCCACACTCGGTGATCGCCAGTGGAATCACCTCGTCGCGCGGGATGAGAAAATCGCGGTAGAGATGGCGATAGCGCCCGCTCAGGACGCCCCGATCCGGGTAGGCCGGCTGGTCCTCCAGGGGTTCACCCCACCCGTAACTCATCACCGGCCAGTTGTACTCGTGCAGGGCCAGGACGTGGCCTCCCTGCCCGGCCCGCGCAAAGACCCCCGTCTCCACGATGGCCTCCCATTCGTGCCATTGGGGCACGCCCACGCTGTAGGAAAAGAGGGCCAGTTTGTAGCCGTTTTCCTCCGCGATGTCCATGGCCTCGCTGAAGAACTGCGCCAGCCAGACGTGCCCTTCCACCGTGGGTGGGTCGTTCTCGTTCAGCACTTCCCAATAGTCCACCACGTCCTTCTCATATTCCCAGTGCGGCATGTGCTTGCCCATGATCTTGGCGGCCTTGGCGGCCGGATCTCCGCTGGGGTCCACCCAGGACTCCCCATTCCAGCGCCCGATGGTGATGGTCTCCGGCGACGATTCTTTCACCAGGCGCAGATACCCGAAATTGTCGAGCGCCTTCACCAGCGCCACGTGGGTACCGGCGTCGTGTACACCCTGCACGAACCCGGCGGCGTTGTTGGGGCGCAGCGTGTGCAGGCCGAGTTTGGAGGGGCCGTGGTCCAGGCGCTCCGGCTTGGAGACGAAGGGGAGATAGACGTAAAAGTCGAGGCCCTCTGCCAGCGTTCCGCTGGGTGTGCCTGGCGGCTCGGGCGTTGCCTTCGTCCCGGCGGCCTGTGCTCGCATGGTCTGGCTCCCCAGGAGGTACTGGGCCAGGGCTGTGATCCCCACCGTCGCCGCTCCTTTGAGAAATTGGCGCCGGTTGGCGGTCGGCTTGCGCTTCGGCTTGCGCTCGTCAGGCTTCATTGCATGCTCCTTTACCCAGATTACGCGCGGACAAAGGATACCACCAGGTGAGCAAATACGCCAGGTGGCAGGCCGGCAGCACTTGCGCAGAAATGCGGGTCT
>Ga0315284_10002236_pt1 | contig 27782 bp, 21 predicted proteins | sample YL17G09_16_MG_FD_203696 | JGI IMG/M metagenome (GOLD analysis project Ga0315284, IMG submission 203696) | Sediment microbial communities from Yellowstone Lake, YNP, Wyoming, USA - YL17G09_16 | ecosystem: Environmental > Aquatic > Freshwater > Lake > Sediment | place: USA: Wyoming | collected...
TTGCCCGCGTTTGGGGGGGGGGGGTATTTTGGGGCGATTTTTAGGAGGCCACCGGCCCTGGCGCTAGAGTCCGGCCGGCCACCCTGGCACGGCCACAAGCCGTGCCGTGGCCGGCGGCACGAGCCGTACCCGTGCCAGGGGGGGATTTTTCGGCGGACGGGGTGCTATTGGTAAGATGGGCTAGCGCAAATTTTGACTTTTTTAGGGGTTTTTTCCTGTTTTTGGTGCGGTTTTTACCGGTTTTTAGGCCCTATTTCGCACTTTTTTCATCCATCCCAAGTGCATACCTTTATGTTAATAACTTTTTTCCCGCGTCTTTGGCACGGGACTTGCGCAGCCTTCAACGCAGCGGGCCACGGCAGGGGCCGTACCCCTGCCAGGGAGATCGCGGAGAGCGCAGAGAAAGACAGAGATAGGGGGAAGGCGACCCTCCTTCGCCAAGGCTACGGAGGGCAAGCGGCCCGGCCCGCCACAGGCGGGCAAGCTTCGTCCCGGCGCGCCGGGGCTATGCCGGGGCAAGCAGGGGGAATCCCGAGGGGTCGGGACAGGCTGCAGGATGGGGTGGACGGAAATGCCCAGTGTCCCCCGGAATTCCCCGTGTCCCCCGAATTTTCCAGTATTGCGTACCCCGAATTCGCCGAATTCGCCGAATTCGGAAGAGAAACGCAAGAGAAGCCAATGCTAATCTGCCTCTTCCTCTTGAATAAGGTCGGCTGCCTGTTGCGCACCGATCTCTTTGATGATTAACTTTGCCATCTGGCGCGAGCGCTTCATAACCGCCGCACCATAGGCAAGATAATCAAGATTGCGTGCAACAGACTTGAATTCGGATGCGCCTTGAAAAACTCGCATGCACGCGTCCGAAAGCAGGGACACGGCTTGTCCGGGTTTTTCTAGGAGTAATTGTGCAGCCAGAGGACTCCCTTCGCGGGTGACGAATTGCGAAGTAGCGCCCACACGGGCAGCAACAAAACGCGGATCATTCTCTTTGAGTTGCGACAACATCTTGCTGAAAGTCCAGTAAAAGGGCGGAGGTTGGGGGTTACGTTCCCACTTCTCACGCCATTTTTGGTAGAGCCAGTTGGCGAAGTTATTGCCCAGAAGCACTGCCATTCGCATGAGCGAGTGTATTTGTGGAGATTTTGGAAAAAGATAGAGCCGAGCGTAAACCTGGGCGGACTTTATCACAGGCAACTGAAGGATCCAGTATAAGCCGGGGGCGTAAAACTCCGAGACGGCACCTTGGAGAAGTGACACGATTCTCGACTTCGCCTGTTGTACATGATGGCGCTCGGCATAAATCCGGAAGTAGACAGGTTGGCCCAGAACAAAGGTCCCCCGCTCACCTGCCAAGAGATTGTTTGCATCAACTACATTATTGATTTCATCAAATATCCCTTCCGATATTTCCTCGTGCACCAGAGTACCCGATGCCTTCGTATAGTCTCTTGTCAAAAGAACTGGTGTGGCATTGGGATCTTTAACAGATCGCACAGAAACGAGGTGTGGGAAACTCGTCTTTTCTTGATTACCTGCGCGCACCAAGACAACTTGTGATCCCTGGGGCGCGCGCACAACCTTTCTAACCCCTTTGACCCAAGACTTGCGTATGGATTCAAGTTGCCGTTCTATCGCCCTTCCAATATCTTCGGTGGTACCCGGTTCGCTCTTGGCGCCATGTCTAAAGTAAACAGTTCCAGCACTAAACGCGGTTCGTTGTTTGCCTCCGCCGATATCGTATGTACCCGGCCTCCGGAAGACTATCGGAACAGAAACCTCCGGAATATTGAAGGCCACAAGATTGTGCCTTTTCTTCTTCAGCTCTCTGATTTCGAACTCTAGATCGACGGCCCCAGTGTATTTGGAGATCTTGTCTGCAACTTCAGCGGGGTCGAGAGCCGAAATTGGCCCGAGTTCGGCTTCACAAGGTTTACCGAGACTATCTAGGCCAAACAGAATAACCCCTCCCCCCGAGTTAGCCATAGCAACAATGTCCTTGATGAGTTCACACCAATTTTGGGCAGATGTCGGATCAAATGCACCCTTGAATTCAACATGTTTCGATTCGCGGTTTGCAACCAGAGCTTTTTGCACCAAGGTAAGCATGTGCTCTCACCTTAAACCAAAATAGTTTCTGATGCAGGACTTCTGCGAATTCCGGGGATTCTGAAAACACGGAATTCTGCGGAATTCTGTGGACGCAATACTTAATTCGTTTCCGATTCCTCCACAGGATGTCTATTTCCGCGCCTGCGAATTCGGTCCAGTGTCCCGCGGACTACGACGCCTATTACACTTTGCCGCCTGGAGGAAGTGTTTCGCCGTGGATTATCCCTCCGCGCGAGAGATCCCAGCGTGCGACGAGTATTTGGCTGCCATTCTCATGGTCGTAAACAAGGATGTCGTAACGCCCGTACACGGCCAGTAGCGAACGAAGGGTATCTGAGGGTGGCTCGGTGCTTAGAAGGATGGCCGCAACGGGCTTCGCAACAAGGCTGTACCCAAGAAGTTGCCCTACGTCTCGTAGAGTCACAAGATTCGTCTTGCACTCCACAAAAGCCACTCGGTTTTGTTTCCCCGTTATCAGCGCGGTCACATCGACTTTTATATCCCAAACGCCGCATTCAGGGAAACTTGCCTGCAGGCCTAACTGAGATATGAAACTGCTCAGCCTTGCGCGGCTGGTATCGTAAGCCTTCACCCGGCACCCGCGGTATCGGTGTGCCAGCGCGGACTCGAACCACTGCCGAACCGGCTCATACAGATCGGCTTCACGCAACTTCGTCATCTTCGAAGAACTCCATCTGCGGAGGTTTCCTGCCTTGCTTACAGCCTAAACGCTTGCAGATTCTAAAGTACGCATTGAAGTGGCAGCCCCTAATCTCCGGCGGAAGCCGATCGTCGCCTTCGTCTTCATGCGGGGGCTTCTTTGCCTTCGCAGATACCTTCTTTGCCTTTGGATTGCAGAAGTGTCCGGTCGACCGTGAGCGCTTTCGGTTTTCTTCAAGCAATGCTTGAAAGGCATCCTGCTTGAAACGGAAATAGTACCCGATGGGTTCGAAGTCCTCGGCGAAGATGCGAATGCGGGTTTCTTTGGCCCAACTCGCCCCGCCTCTCGGGGCACGCAAGTTTGGGTGTCCCCAAAGGATATGCGAGACGGCAATGCCAAGATTCTCCTGGAGAAGCCTGCAGAGTTGCACCGGCAGCCGCCAATTCCCGAACTGCACCTGAAGAACCACCCGATGGTGCCCTTGCTGATCTGCGTCTGCGGGATTTGGATCCGATGAAGCATCCGCGAAGCCGCGCATGAATTCAACTTGTATATCCCGGCCGACATCGTAGATAAAATCAGGGAGTTCGAAATCCGTGTAGTGGTTGCGGCCGGACACCAGAAACCTCAGATTGCGCCACCCAATGGTGGCTCTTGTGAAAACCGCCCGGAGAGTAACCACATGGGGGCTTCGGTCAACAACCAAATTGCTCTCCAAAAGCTCCTCTATTCTGGTTCTGATGGCGTCCAGGCCGAGACGGATTGCCGTTTCCCTGTCGGCATTGGCCCGCGCACCAGCGGGCAAAACGGTATTCCGGTAGGGGAACCGTATGATTAGCCTTCTAACATCTCCCTGTTCGTGAAACTCGCCTCGGGCGAACACCAACCCGAGAAGATAGGCGACATCCACGTCAATATAGTCTAGATTGACGGGCTTTTTTCTCTGGGCACACATTACTTCTGCTCCATCATCGCTTTCTGAAAATCAGGATGTACTCATGAACCTTATTTATACGGAAAACAGAAGGATAGCCGAGAGGCCGAAGATTATTGTACTCGCTGCCCCGGTTCCAGATAATTATGTCTTCAAAAACAAAACCCCCGGCCTTGACGCGTTCTGCAAGATCACTGTGGAAGGGATAAAAGGAGTCCTTTTTGCGGATGTCCATTACTATAACGACACAATAGCCGCCGCGCCGGAGTGCAAGGTACACTTTGTCGAATATGGCCCCCAATTCGGCGATGAACGCACCGTACTCGTGTATCCCGCTCAAATCACCCGGCAAATCACCGTAGTTTCTCTGATCCTTGTAGTCTGCGGTCCTCTCCTGATTCAATATGTCCCAATAGGGAGGACTTGTTATGCAGAGGTCGACGCTACCCTCCGGTACGAACTCCAACAACCGTCGCGCATCGGCCTCATGAAGCTCATATCCGGGAGCGCTTTGGTGGAATAGGCCTGGGCGATCAAGCCGCTTCTTGGCCATTGCCAAATACTCCGGATTCAGCTCCAGGCCAATGCCCAACTTCCCAAGGTTCCTTGCCGCCACAACCACCGAACCCGAGCCCAAAAACGGGTCAAGCACGCGGTGCTTCCCCCGCCGCCTGAGCAACATGGTTATTAGGCGATCACAAAGAGCGGTGGGGAACATTGCGGGGTGGCCAAGCGCTGCTTCCTCCTGCGTCTTTCGGATGTCCGACCACATGCTAATCGAATAGCGCAACCACTCATCACCGGACAGGTCGTTGCATCGCTTGGACACGCTGCGCTTCATCGTTCGCACAGTCTTCACCTGAGTGCCTGGGTCTGGTTTTGGAATACCTTCAAGTAGATCGTGCTCAACCGACACCGAGAAGGTGCGTTTGTCCCTTCTCGTGAAAACGATGCGGTCTCCCGGTTTCACATTGTGGAGGCGGAAGAATCGCTTCCAGCCCCGCCAGCGGAAAATCCCTTTCGCGGAATCGATGTCGGACTCAATGGTGCCCAGCCCTGGCAATTCAAGCACGCACCTCTCGACTGCTTCCGCGTCTGCCTTTTCCCCGCGCATTGCCTCCTTCGGAAAGAACCATAAACACTCACGAACGTAGACGTGCCCGTTCCGAATGTTGCCTGCGGTAACCCCTACCCTTATTGATGGGGTGCTCTTCGGTGCTATGCTCTTTGTCTCAGTGTGCATACTTTTTCTACCTCGCGGCCGCCTCGACCAGCAAACCAGTTTACCAAGTTCTGGTCCGGAATCAATCCAGACTTTTTCCGGGCCCTACCCAAGCAGTCGGATATTCGACAGGCGGCTCGCAGCGGGGCGGGTGTTGATTTTGGCATAGGGATTGGGAAACTGCAAGGGTAAAGGGGGTGGGGGGAGGTGAGGCAACCCGGAAACCGGCCCCTCGACCATACTCGGGCCGCCCTGAGCAAGGTCGAAGGGCGGAACCCGGAAACCGGAAAGAGAGGCAACAGCCACGGCGAGACCCACAGTATCAACGCGGAATGCGGCCCGAAGGGCTACTATGAAGGAACAGGGACCCCAAAGGGGTCCAACGTCAAACAGGGACCCCAAGGGGGTCCAACGTCGAACAGGGACCCCAAGGGGGTCCAAAGGCAAACAGGGTCCCCAAGGGGGTCCAACGGCAACAGGGACCCCAAGGGGGTCCAACGGCAACAGGGACCCCAAAGGGGTCCAACGGCAACAGGGACAAGACCGGCGATTTTCCCCTCTTTGCGCGGTGGCCAAGAATGGCCACCGCGCTTTGTTGCGAAAGAAGGGATTGGGGTTGGTTCGGCTATGGATCCTTGTGCAGCCACCGCAAGGCCGTGATAATAGTGAGCGTTCCTCGGAGGCCAAGGTCGGCTTGGTGCCGGGCCACGGACATCCATCGTAAGGAAAACAGAAACAGGAGCGTACCCGTGAAACAAAGCGGAGTAACGAAACCGCTGCTGGCCGCCGTGCTGCTGCTGGCCGCCATGAGCCCTCTGAACCTCGCCTCGGCGGAAGAGACGCCTGCAAGTCTGTTTACCGTAGACTACAAGAGCCTGGTCTCGCGCGCGGATCTGACCTACGCCAAGCCCGTGGACCGGAGCGAGGAAGGGTTGCCGGTGGGGAATGGACGCATGGGCAGCCTGGTGTGGACCGTGCCGGATGCCCTGAAGTTCCAACTCAATCGGGTGGACGTCTTCGCGGCCGGGTGTAACACGCGTGCATTCCCGCGGGCCGGCTCGGATTACGCGAGCGGATGCGGCATGGTGGACATCCGCCTGGCGGACTTCGGCGACGACGTGTTTGCGGCGCCGAGTTTCCGGCAGCACTTGTCGGTGTATGACGGCGTGATGACTGCCCGGGGCAACGGCGTGACGGCGCGGGTTATGGCATGGCAGCAGGGCGATGCGATGGCCGTGGAGATCGAGGACCAGCGCGAGCAACCGTCGGCGGTACATGTGGACCTGCGCATGTTGCGATATGCAACGCAATACATGGACGCGAAGAACTGGGCGCTGACCAGCCGGCATGCCGCGGTCGTGCTGAGCGGCCCGCACTCGGCTACCTCCCGGCTGGACATCCGCAAGGGGCGCATCCTCCTGACGCAGGAATTCCGCGAGGGGAATTTCTATAACGCCTCGGCCGTCGCCATCGGCGTGGTCGGGCGAACGAGCAAAGCGGACTACTACAACGAAACGACCGTCCGATTGTCGGCGCCGCCCGGGAAAGGGAAGTTCACGATCCTCATGTCCACGGCCGCAAGCGCCGATCCCAAAGAGGACGTGGCGGCCAAGGCGCTCAAGGAACTCGACGCGGCAGAGGGCAAGGGCTTGGAAGGCATGCTGGCCGACAACCAGACGTGGTGGAGCGACTTCTGGTCCAAGGCGTTTGTCCGCCTTCACAGCGACGATGGCCAGGCGGATTTCGTCGAGCAGAATTACACATACTTCCTTTACATCATGGCCTCGGCGTCGCGCGGGGCGACCATGCCTCATTTCAACGGGATGATCTGGTTTACCAACGGCGACATGCGGGCGTGGGGATCGCAGTACTGGTGGCATAACCAAGGCTGCTACTACAACGGTCTGGCGCCGGCCAACCGCCCTGAACTCTTGGAGCCGGTCTTCTCGACCTACTCCCGCCACTACGATTCGTACGCGCGGGCCGCCCGCCAGCAGTGGGGCAGTCAGGGGATATGGATTCCGGAGACGACCTGGTTCGACGGCCTCGAGGACCTGCCCGACGCCATCGCCGCCGAAATGCGGGAGTTGTACCTGATGCGAAAACCCTGGGCGCAGCGTTCGGAGGAGTTCATGCAGTTCGCCCGGAACAAGCAGACCTTGAACAGCCGCTGGAACTGGGGATCTCATACCGAGCGATGGGTAAACGGCGGATATGTCTTCACGGACAAAGGCAAAGGCCCCTTCGGCCACGTCACCCACATTTTCTCCTGCACCGCCAAGATCGCCTATCTCTATTGGCTGCGCTATGAGTATGGTCTCGATGCCCAGTGGTTGCGCACGACCGGGTATCCGATCATTAAAGGCACGGTCGAGTTTTACAGGAATTTCCCGAACGTGACGAAGGGCCCGGACGGCAAGTACCACATCGACCATGTGAACAACCAGGAGGGAAGTTGGGATTCAAGGGATACGGTGGAGGAGATCGGCGCCATGCGTGCCCTCGCGCCGATCGCGATCCGGGCTTCAGAAATCCTGGGAGTGGATGCCGAGTTGCGTTCGGTCTGGAAGGAGTTTTACGAGAATATGACGCCGCTGCCCAACGGGCCGGAACCGGCCGCGTATTATGACCTGATTACCATTGCCAGCGAGGATGTGCAATCGTTGAAACGGCTGCAGGATGCGTTCACGCGAGAATCGGTCAACGCAGATACCCGCTTGCACGTCCTGAGCCGTCAGGCCGTGGCGGCGGCCAACCTGGGCCTGGCGGATTATGTGCAGTACATGATCCCCGGACAGATCAAGACCACCAACGAAGCCTGCGATTCCTGGGGCGTGGGCGAATCGGGCCTGGGGGTCCTGCGCAATCGGCTGGGGCTGCGCGAAGGCCCGGGTTGCCTGGAGTGTCAGCGGCTGGGCAATGCCGCCCATGCCTTGCATGCCGCCCTGCTGCAAACCGCGCCGCCGGCGCCGGGGAAGGACTCCATCATCCGGGTCTTTGCGGCCTGGCCTCGACCGTGGGATGCCCAGTTCACGTTGGCGGCCCGCGGGGCGTTCTTGGTCAGTTCGTCGATGCAGAAAGGCGAGATCGAGTTCGTCGAGGTCCAGTCGCAGGCCGGCGGTGAGTGCCGCCTGTGCAATCCTTGGCCCGGCGCGACGATGTCATTGTATCGCGACGGCGCCAAGGCGGAAGACCTCTCCGGGGCATTCGTGAAGTTCGCAACGCGCAAGGGTGAAAGGATTGTCGTAGTTCCGCAGGGGGTGATGCCGGCCCAAAGGCAGGTGCCGTGAGCCCGGGGGCTTGGCACGGACCCTTGGATTAACCCGGACAATCCCGGGTCAGTTCATGCCTTCTGTAGGGCATGCGCCAACCGGTGGACAAGTTCACACGAATCGAAGCAGCGCGGCAGGCTGCCCGGCAGCAGCGAGAACAGTTGCCTTCGGCACGAGGCGACGCATCGGAATCCCGTGTGGAGTTACGACAACCTGCCCGAGGCTCGGTATGTGCTGGACGAGTGGCGGCTGGAGTACACCCATCGCCGGCCGCACCGCGGGATACGATGGCAGACTCCCGCGGCGTTCGCGGCCGCACGGGAAGACAAGACTGCCCGCCAGGACGGCGGGCGGGTGGCGACGCTGGCTGGTCCTGCGGTCCCCGTACGGGTCCCTCCGGCCCAGCCGGCGAATGACCAACCGATTCTCTCATAGGACCTGGTACAAGAATCGGGAAGGGGTCAACATGAGAAGATTCCGGGAATAGGTATCCTGTCCGGAAATGCCTGTCCCCGGGAATCGCCGTGTCCCCCGAATTCATCTCTTGAGTCAAGCCAATTAAGTTCTATGTCACCGGAACTCCCGGCGCACCGGAACTCCCCGGAACTCCCCAGGCTCTTTACCCTTTGGATACGTGGCTGTCACTGTCTCAGTTCTCTGCGAATGGGAGGATGCCCTGCTCCAACTGTACAGCACCTTGCAGGCCGGCGCGACACCACTCCTCATGATACCGGGCGTGTAGAGCAGATCCGCTTGAGTGACCTCTCCATCTCGTGCAGGCATGTTTATGGCGAATACGCTGAAGCCATTGTCGTCCTTAGGTTTCGACACGTTCTTCACCAGATAGGTCTTCACCTTTCCGCCCTGTGTCACGCGAAGACAGACATTGCAGTTCGACTCGTCATAGCCGGAGCGCCGAGCCCTTGCAGGGCCGGCAGGTGACGAAACATCAAAGAGCTCAACCAGCCCGGCCTTGTAGGGTCCGATCGGGGGATAGACGATGTTCGCTTCGGGCGTTGCCATGCTGGCGGAAGCCAGCACACTTATCACATCAACATCGTCCTCGATGGGAACGGTTGGCGAACCTCTTTTGCGAGCGGCTATGGAATACGATCCAGTCCCCTGGTCCCACTGTGCATAATAGCCGGCACGCTCATCCCAGACCACCTGAGTCTCCTCCAGAAGTGTGCGTATGCGGCTGACCGAATAGTCGGAGAAATGCCTGAAGATATAAGGATTCTCCTGGTCTCCCGTGCCACCTCCTTGCATGGGATCTCTTTTGTATTTGCCATCCTTCGTAGGTGGTATGAACACACGTCTTGCGAGGTCAAAGGCCCAGGTGGGTCCCGCATGAGGCGTATCCGCCGAGTCGGTCGGGATTCCATGCATAGGTCCAACGTAAGGGTAGTCCTTTACCCCGGCCCAATGCGGCAGCCCTAAGGCATGACCCAACTCGTGCAACAGAATGCCGGGCGATGTTCCGTGGCCGACGCCGGAGAGCCCGCCTGCCTGCCCGCCGGCCCAAACGCCGTAGATGTTCGAGAAATAGAGCCTCCGCGTTCCACCCCAACCTGCTCCTGCGGCTTCCTTGAGGGCTCCATTCCACCTCCCTGTCATGCCCTGCTCGCCATCGAACTTGATCCCCGTCTTCCTTTGATACTCCTCCCTGCTTCCGCATAGAGTTGCAGGCTTGCCCTCCTGTGGCGGCATGACGAGCTTGTCGAAGACGATGTTGCGGACCCTGCGCAGTTCCAGTTCAGCCACAGGCAGTTTCGATCCCAGCTCCTCAAACCATCCCTCGGGATAGTCCGCCCCTTTGCCCCCGCCAAAGAAATGAAAGTCGAACATGTACATGATCAGCCGGGTGGGGGCTCCGATGCGGATCTTGTCGCAGACCACGCGATCCAGGAGCGCGCCGGGTCGCGTGCCCGTCCACTCCCTCAGTTCGACCGCCACGGTCAAGCCGGGCTTGATCCACTCCCTGGGGATGATGGCCGTGAAACTATCCTCGTACTTGTGTTCCAGGAGAATCGGGTCGCCGGTTGGCGGTTTCGGCAGCAGCGCCGGCCCTTTCAGCGGCAGGTCAAGTGTCTTGGAACCGAGCTTCAGTTTGGCACACACAACCGGCGACCGGCGAGAGGTCTGAGAGTACACCTGGACCTTGATAAGCGCTTCCAGGTCGCCGACCAGTTTGAACAGAGGATTGTCGGGGGCGAGCACGTGGTGCTGTGCGAAGAAGACCCGCGCAATCTTCGGCTGTGTGCCGGCTTTCTCATTGGCCGCCGATCCGGGCAAAGCGCTCAACAGCACAAGGCAAAGCGCCATTCCCACCATGCTGCGAGTTCTAGAATCCATCGAAGACCTCTAGTGCAATGTAAACTGACAAGAAATCGCGTAACCGTTCACGGTTCTGTGGCCGGTCAGGCTCCCGATGAGCCTGATCAGTAGTATATACGCCCCACCCCCCGCACAATAGCAGGGAAAATAACTGTCAACGCAAAGTAGAAATGTCCGGTTTTGTGCAAAGCGAAAATGTCCGGTTGAAGGGCTTGCGCCAGGGGTGGTCTGGTGCTGGGCGGTAGGGCGAGGCGGCCGGAGGGCCGGGGGGTGGCCCGGAGGCCGCCTCGCCGCCGCCCAGAACCTTCGCGTGGCCATCTATCCGCACGCCGGCGACTGGACGGAGCGGGTCCAGGATGCCGTGCGCGTGGCCCGGAAGGTTGCCTGCACGAACTTCGGCGTCACCTTCAACCTGTGCCACTGCCTCCGCGTGGGCGACGAGGAGAAGATCCCCGCCCTCTTGGAGGAGGCCGCTCCGCATCTCTTCATGGTGACTGTCAACGGGGCGGACTCCAAGGCGCCGAAAGCCAGCTGGGACCGCCTCATCCAGACGCTCGACCGGGGGACCTTCGATCTCGCGGCGGTCCTCGGGAAACTGAAGGCGCTCGGCTACCAGGGCCCCATCGGCCTTCAGGGGTACGGGATCCAGGGCGACCGCAAGGACAACCTGGCCCGCTCGATGGCGGCGTGTGGGCAACTCTCGGCCCGCGCCGCATCTTAGAGCGCTCGGCTGTGGCAAGGCTTCGCGCGGTGGGTGTCCGCGGTTTTTCTTCGGCGTGCCGCCGACGGCTAAACAGGCACGCGCGGGGCGGGAAAAAGAGTCCCGGGGATTCACTTCGTTCATCCCCGGGCTTTAATGGCGCGCGGGGGGAGAGCACTGGCGGACAAGCCGCCAGCCGGCCACGGCACGAGCCGTAGCCGTGCCAGGGTGGCACACGGCGCCCGGATATGCCGAAACCGCGGAGGTTCTGCGGGGTTAGTGAAAGTTGGCGGGAATCGCCGGCCCTTTGTGGGCCGCGGAATGATGCCCGCGGACAGGGTGTATGCCGCCCGCAAGGAAGGGGACTAAGTACAGCGCCCCGCAAATAGGGGGCGGAATTCACAGGGGTGCTCGGTTGCTGACATAACATCCTGCAAAACAAGGAGTTACGCTCCCCAGTTATCGTTCCTTGAATTCCGCACCCCTTTTACGGGGAGCGGTACTAAGAGACGAGTCGGACAACACGGACTCGGCGGGAAAGCCGCTGCGTTGGGGGCGGATTTCCATCCTTGGTGCGGAATCTCGGAATCGTTGAATCGCCTGTCCCTTGTGCGTCGTTCGCACCTGTAACGTGAAGAGCAGCCAATCTATCACGTGAGGGCAATGATGAAAACACGCAAACGAGAAACGGCGCGATGGCTCATTGTAGCCTTCGTGTTCTTGTCGCTTTCCGTCGGCACCCAAGCGGGGGAGGGTGATTATACCGGATACTTCGCGAATATCTCGACACGGATCGGTCAGAAAGTGTCCGCGGACGCCCGTGGCCTATCGGAGGCAGCCCTGAAGAAACTCCTCCAGGATCCGGTCTTCTTAAACACGCTGTGCCAGCGAACGCTCCTGGCGAAATTTGGCGTTGGCAATTTCGAGGCTTTTGCAAAAGCCGATCCGAGCAACCGGGCATTCCTTCTCTGGCTGCTGCAAAACACCAAGGCCATGGATCTGTATCTGATAGGCGCAGCACCTACCGGGCTCGGGCAGAGGGAGGCTAATAACTATGGGCTTCCTGTTGGGTCACTGGACATTTGGAAGAGAATCTACTATGCGGATCCGGAGTCCCGAGAGGGCCTATATCTAAGGCTTGCCATCGCGACCTGCCTCAATCCCCCCGGGACCGGCAATAGAGGCGCCGGTCAAGCGGAAAAGCCTGCGGATCCGGTGGATCGCTACAACCACTTCAAGTCGGCGCACAAGAACAAGGAACTGTTTCCCCGTTTCGATAATCTTACCGTGTGGGAATATCGGCAGATGGTATCGTCAAACGCCTCTGACGCTGACCTAAAGTGGGCAAGAGAAATGTTGAACACCTGGCGGCCTGACTTGAGAATCCATGAGCAGGTTGTTAACTCGACAAGTGAGGTGTGGTACCGAAAATCGCCTGTCCCCTATACAGATTTCAAAGCCGTGCTGGAAGGCGGCGGAAAGTGCGGTCCCAGATCATCGTGGTCCGTGTTTATATGTCAGGCGTTCGGCATCCCGGCGATAGGAGTGGGCCAGCCAGGCCATGCTTGTGTTGCCTACAAAGCGGTCGATCCTTCCATGGAACCCCAGCCCGGCAGTGTTTGGAAGGTTGCCTATGGTCGCGGATGGCAGTTCTCAAAACTCGAAGGGCTGTCAGGTCCTGACTTTATTGCGGGAGTTGAAGAACGTTCGCGCGTGACTGTGTTCTCACAGGTTGAACATCTGCGATGGCTTGCATCCACACTTGCTTCCAAGGAACAAGCCGCCGGGGTCATGCAAGTAGCCCGCAAGATTCAGCAGTCGGCACCTGCAACAAAGGTAGATCTCACCGCGTCGGAAAAGGCGGCAGAGGCGGAAAATGAACTGCACCCGGAAGATAAACCCTCGAAAGCAGCAGCGCCAACACCCGCAAGCATGCCGGAAGCGCCTTTCAAGGTGACGCCTGGCACGCGGCACTTCGAGGCTGAATTGTTTTCTGGGATGTCTGGTATTCGCGTTTATGATTGTTTCACGGGCGGCAAACAGGTGAACTTTCAGAAGAACATGAATAGCAGTTGGATCGACTATAAAGTCGATGTGCCGGCGACGGGAACCTATGGAATGGTAATGAGAGTTGCGACACCCAACAGTGACCAAATCATCGAAGTCAGTTCCGGTACGAATAAACTTGCAACGATCAATATCCCTAACACGACTGGATTGTGGGGGACGACACCGGAAGTGAATATAAGACTGAATAAGGGAGTGCAGACTCTAAGGTTTTCGGCCCCTTTCCAGAGGGGAATTGCGCTAAGGTGGTTTGAACTGAAATCAAAAGGGACAAGGCAGTAGGGATTTCCGGGGACAGGATACGGATTGTTATTGAACGGGAGGGCGGGGGAGGGAAGGAAACGATTGCGGATTTCGGATTTCGGATTGCGGATTGAACAGACGACGGCAACGGCACGTTCTACACGGCGAGATCCCTCCGCGCTCCAGGCGTGCCGGGACTCATCCCGGGGTGTTATGACGGCGCTGCGGGGTTTTACTTGGTTCTCGCGACGTGGTAAGATTTTCGGCAGCGGTTTGCTCTAAGAAAGGAACGGAAAATGGATCGACGTGAATTTCTCAAGAGTGGTGCTGCGGTGCTGGCCTTGGGGTTGAGCGGCTGCGTCGGGCCGGCGCGCCGAACGGAAGAGGGTGCCAGGAATCCGAACATCATCCTGTGCATGACGGATGACCAGGGCTGGGGGGACGTGAGTTACAACGGTCTGAAGCAGATCCAGACTCCCGCGCTGGACGCCATGGCCGCCGAGGGTATGCGGTTCAACCGTTTCTATGCGGCGCATCCGAGTTGCTCGCCCACGCGGGCGAGCGTGATGACCGGTCGCCATCCGTATCGGATGGGATGCATCTGGCCGGGCATGCCCCTGAAGAAGGAGGAAATGACCATTGCGCAGGCGGTGAAGCGGGCCGGCTATGCAACGGGGCATTTCGGGAAATGGCATTTGAACGGGGTGGCGGGCCCCGGCAAGTTGATTCCAGATTCGGATCCTCTCTCGCCGCGCAATGTGGGTTTTGATGAATCGTTTTCAGTTTCCAACTATTTTGAACTGGACTGGACCTTCAGCCACAACGGAGTCCCTGAAAAAGTGACGGGCGACGGGTCGGATGCCATCGTCGGGGCGGCCCTAGAGTTCATCGAAGCGAACGTGAAGCAAGACAAGCCATTCCTGGCGGTCATCTGGTACGGCAGTCCCCACGTTCCGCACAAGCCTCTGGCCAAGGACCTCAAGAAGGCCGGGGGCTCGGCGTACTATGGTGAGATGGTAGGGGTTGACCGGAGCATGGGCACACTGCGCAGGGGATTGCGCAAACTCGGCATTGCGGATAACACGCTGCTCTGGTTTTGCAGCGACAACGGCTCTTGGTTGGACCCCGCCGCCCCGTCCGCTCATGGCTCGAACGGTCCGCTCCGCGGCCGTAAGGGCGAGCTGTGGGAGGGCGGCATCCGCGTGCCCGGGCTGATCGAGTGGCCGGCGCGGATCAAGCGGCCCGTCGTAACCGAAGTGTCAGCCTGCACGAGCGACATCTATCCGACCATCATGGACATTCTGAATCTAAAAGTTCCCAATCAGGTGGAACCGCTCGACGGGATCAGCCTGGTGCCGCTCCTGGACGGTCGGATGAAGGAAAGGCCCAGCCCGATCGGGTTTTGGGCGCGCGGTTTCGGCCTGGCCTGGAACGACAACCGTTATAAGCTCATCGAAAGCGCTCCCAACAAGTGGGAACTTTATGACATAACCGTTGATCTATCGGAAAAAACCGACCTGGCCGACAAGCACCCGGAGATCGTCAACCGGATGAAGGCCGAGTTGGAAAACTGGCGGCAGTCGGTGCTGAGGAGTGACCGCGGCGAGGACTACAAGGGCAAGTCGTCCTTGTAGTTGGGATAGGGCGGCCAGGTAACAACATCATAAGGAGGAGGAGCCCTGAGAACAGGAAGAATCGGTCGAACCGCGGTAGCCGGTGTGGGAGTTGCTCTGTTGGCGCTGGGGCAGGCGTGGGGAGCGCAGGCCGAGGCCGAACGGATCGTTTCACAATACAGGACCGTATTCGATGCGCCCCCGGGGGGAACCCCTTCCCGCACGGCGGTGGGTCCTCTTCTGGGTAACGGCGATCCGGTCGCCGCGACGGCGGGTTTGGGCCAGGATGGAAGCGTGCGAGGGGCGCCTGCCGCTGCCGAGAAACCGGTCGTGATCAAGTCGGCAAACGATCCGACCAAGCCGGTGCCCGGCGGCGTCCGATGGTTCTGGCGCAAGCATGAGAGCTATGTGGATCAGACCAAGAACAAGAAATTCGATCTTTGTTTCCTGGGCGATTCCATTACGGATGGGTGGCCGGGAGATATGTTCGGCAAATATTTTGGCAAGTTCAATGCTGTGAACTTCGGGATAGGCGGAGACAGGACGGAAAATGTGCTGTGGCGGCTGGAAAACGGTGAGTTGAAGGGGACATCCCCCAAGGTGATCGTGCTGTTGATCGGAACGAACAACTCGGGCATGAACACGGCCGAGGAAATGGCCGTGGGGATTACGGCCGTCGTGAAGGCTCTTAGGACGGGTTGCCCTCAATCCAGGATTCTGCTGTTGGGGGTGTTCCCAAAGAGGGACATGCCGCTGGAGAAGACGAAAGCCGTCAATGCCATCGTGGCCAAGTTGGATGATAAGAAGATGATCCGCTATCTCGACGTCGGCGCTAAGTTTCTTGACAAGGACGGCAACATCCAGGAAGGCGTGCTGAGCGACGTTGTGCATCTGACTGGGAAAGGCTACGAGATCTGGGCCGAGGCCATGAGCCCGTTACTTGCCGAGATGATGGAAGAGAAGGAGGGGAAGCAAGGAAAACGGGGAGGAGCGTTGCCCAGATAAGGATACAAGATGAAGAAGATCGTTCTTCTGTACAGCACCCTGTGGCTGGCGAGTCACGCGGTCGCCGCGGACTGGAAGCCGGTGCCCGGCCAGTTCGGGATGACGCGCTGGGCGAACGATGTCTCGCCGGACCAAGTGCTTCCCGAATACCCGCGGCCGCAGATGGTCCGCAAGGATTGGCTGAATCTCAACGGGCTGTGGAACTACAGCGTCGTCGCCAGGGATGACAAGCAACCGGCGTCGTACCAAGGCGACATCCTGGTGCCTTTCCCGATCGAAGCGCCGCTCTCCGGCGTGGGCAGGATGATCAACGCCTTTCCGGGCCGGACCTATGCCGACAGCCGGCTGTGGTATCGCCGCGCCTTCGAGACGCCGGCGCAATGGAAGGGCCGACGCACCCTTCTGCACTTCGGCGCCGTCGACTGGGAGGCAACGGTTTATCTGAACGGCAAGGAACTGGGCGTCCACCGCGGCGGCTATGACGGCTTCTCGTTTGACGTCACCGACGCGCTGAACCAAGAGGGTCTCAACGAACTGGCAGTCGCCGTCTGGGACCCCACCTTTGAGGGCGGCTATCCCCGGGGCAAGCAGATCGACAAGCCCGGCGGCATCTACTACACACCCTGTTCGGGCATCTGGCAGACGGTCTGGTTGGAGCCGGTGGCGGAGGACCACATTGAATCGCTCGCGATTGTCCCGGATGTGGACGCCTCGGCCGTCCGTGTCACGTGCCGCGTGTCGACCAACGCCAAACGCCCGGCGCCTGCCGTCCAAATCAAGATTCTCGACGGCGGCAACACGGTTGCCACCGCAACGGGCAAGGCCGGGGAAGTCATCCAGATCAAAATCAAAGACGCGAAGTTGTGGTCGCCCGGGACTCCGCATCTTTACGACCTGACCGTCAAGATGGGCGCCGACGAAGTAAACAGTTACTTCGGCATGCGCAAGGTGTCGGTGGGCCCGGACAAGGATGGCATCACCCGGATCCTGTTGAACAATGCGTTTGTCCTGCACAACGGCGTACTGGACCAGGGATACTGGCCGGACGGCATCTACACCGCGCCGACGGACGCCGCCCTGCGCTATGACATCGAAACCATCAAGCATCTCGGCTTCAACATGAGTCGCAAGCACGTGAAGGTCGAACCGGAACGCTGGTACTACTGGGCGGACAAACTCGGCCTGCTGGTCTGGCAGGACATGCCCTGCAGCGGGGACGGCGTCCATGCCCAACCGCCCCCCTACGCCGCGTCCGATGCCCAGCGCCAGGATCAGTTCGGCGCCGAACTGCGGGCGATGATCGCCGGCCGCTTCAACCATCCCTCGATTGTCTCGTGGATTGTGTTCAACGAGGGGATGGGCCTGCAGAATCCCGGAGGGTACAAACTGGACGACGAGATCCGCGCGTTCATGCGCCGAATGGCCGACATCGCCGGCGAGGACAAAACGCGCGCCATCAATGCCGAAAGCGGCGCACCGATGGGCCAATACCAGGGATGGAATGTGCTCGACATCGGCCTCGGCCAGATCATGGATGCCCATTGCTATGGCACCACGAAATGCATCGCACCCACCAAGGAACGGGCCAGTGTCATCGGCGAGTACGGCTACGCAAAATACCTGGATTCCATTGCCAAATACAGGCCGCTGGTCAAGAACCCCGGCATCAGCGGATTGGTATGGACACAGATCACCGATGTGGAAAACGAGCGCAACGGCCTGCTGTCCTATGACCGCAGCAAGTTCAGCGAAGACCCGAAACAGGTGGCGGCTCAGAACGCCGACTACGATGGAAGAGGAAGCAAATAAGTTCCACGATGGACGTGCTATCGAGATGCGTCGGCAGACCGGTGGTCATCGCCCAACCATTTTCGAGCATCGCACTGCCAACGGCGGTTGTGGCCGCCAAGGACGCGGAACAGCCGCTTTGGCCGAAAGCCGATCCCGCGGGGTAGTGTCCAGAGTTTTTCGCACTTTCTGTCACGGGTAGTCCCCGCGCCGGTCGGGGCCTGGGTCGGCTGCGGGGAGGAAAACCACGCGGCGTGCCCAGCCTTCGCCCTTCAGCCGTCGCCCTACGGACCAGGGGGGGTGGAATCGGCGGTTTCTCATGGTTTTCTCATCCGGCTCGTCTTATTGTCGGCGGGCGCCACTGGCTTGGCAGGCGGAGGCGTCGGCCGGAACCTCCGGCGGCGGCGTTTCGGGCAAGTTCGAGCAGAACGAAGGAGATTCGCCATGTCACGAATGCACTGGATCCTGGTGGGAATGGCGTGCGTGGTCCTTGCCCTGGCGGGCCCGGCGGTCCGGGCCAGGGACGAGGGGACGGAGAAGGCGGGCGAAGGAGGTTGGCGGGACATGTTCCCGGTGGCCAAGGCCAACTTGGCGGACGCGGGGAAAAACCCGTATTTCAGCCTGGAGCCGGGTAATCGTCTTACGTTCGAGGACGGCAAGGACACGCTGACGATCACGGTGCTCGATGAGACCAAGGTCGTGGATGGGGTGAAGACGCGGGTGGTCGAGGAGCGCGAGACGAAGAACGGGAAGTTGGCCGAGGTGTCGAGGAACTATTTCGCCATCGATAAGACGACGGGCGACGTGTATTACTTCGGCGAGGACGTGGACACGTACGAGGACGGCAAGGTGACGGGGCACGGGGGCGGCTGGCTGGCGGGGGTGAACGGGGCGCGATTCGGACTGATAATGCTGGGCGAGCCGAAGGTGGGCGACAAGTATTACCAGGAGATAGCGCCGAAGGTGGCGATGGACCGGGCGGAAGTCGTGAGCGTGACGGAGGAGGTGAAGGTGCCGGCCGGCGAGTTCAAGAACTGTCTGCGGACGCGGGAATCGAGCGCGCTGGAGCGCGGGTCGGAGGACAAGTTGTACGCCGCCGGCGTGGGCCTGCTCAAGGACGAGGACTTCGTGCTCGTGAAGGCGGAGAATCTCAAGCCGTGAGCCGCCGAGCGGCGCCTGAGCCCATGGCGGGGATGGCGATGCGTCTTCTGCTTGTGGAAGATTACCTGCCGCTTCAGAAGTCGGTTGCCAAGGGTCTGCGCGAGGCCGGTTTTGCGGTCGACGTGACGGGCGACGGCGAAGAAGGCCTCTGGTATGCCGGCGGCAACGATTATGACGTGGTGGTCCTGGACCTCATGCTGCCGAAGATGGACGGGCTGACGGTGCTGAGGCGGCTCCGTGCGGAAGGCCGGGCGACGCACGTGCTCATCCTGACGGCCAAGGACACGGTGGCCGACCGCGTGCGCGGGCTGAACCTGGGGGCCGACGACTACCTTGTGAAGCCGTTCGCGTTGGAGGAACTGCTGGCTCGCGTGCGGGCGTTGGCGCGGCGGGCGTACCGCACGAAGAACCCCCGGCTGGAGGTGGGGGATCTTCGGATCGAGACGGCGACGCAGCGCGTGTGGCGCGGCAAGGAGGAGGTCCGCCTGACGCCGCGGGAGTACGTCCTGCTGGAGTACCTGGCCATGCGGGCGGGGGAGGTGGTCAGCCGCACCGATATCTGGGAGCACGTGTACGAATTCAACTCCGAGGCCGTCTCCAACGTCGTCGACGTCTACATCGGGTACCTGCGAAAGAAGATCGACCGGCCGAAGCGCCACCCCCTGATTCACACGGTGCGGGGCCGGGGCTATGTGCTGGGGGCAGTGCCATGACGAGATCGCTGAAGCGTCGGCTGTTGGGGTGGACGACCGGCGGGATGGTGCTCGTGCTGGCGGTCTTCGCGGTGGTGCTTTACGCGGCCATAGAGCGGGCGCTGACAGGGAGTTTCGACGGGTCGCTGGCCTCAACGGCCCGGTCCATTGCGGCCTCGGTCAAGCAGGACGCGAAGGAGATCGAGGTCGATTTCAGCGACCAGGAGGCGCCTGAGTTTCATCGGGCGGACCGACCCTCGTACTACGAAGTGTGGCTCGCGGACGGCTCGGTCCTCAAGCGGTCGGCGTCCCTGGGCCGGGGGGACATGCCATGCCCGGCAGGGCCAACGGGCGCCCTGTCCTTTCACGCCGTGACGCTGCCTGACGGCCGACCCGGGCGGGCCGTTGTCCTGGTATTCCGTCCGAGGGTGGAGGACGATGATGAAGACGAGAAGCATGGCGAGGGCGAGAACGAGGGCCGCCGAACCTTGAAGCCTTCGATTCCTGCCCAAGAAGTGACCTTGGTGGCGGCGCGGGAGACGGCGGACCTCGATGCGCAACTGGCGTCCCTGCGTTGGGTACTGGCGTCGGCAGGTGCAGGGACGGTTCTTCTGGTGCTGGCGATCGCCGCCCTCGTCGTTCATCAGGGACTGAGGCCGCTCGGGTCGCTGGCCGCGGGGATCGCCTCGATCCGGGAGAACGACCTCTCGGCCAGGCTGCCCGCCGACAAGATGCCGGCCGAGATGGCGCCGGTGGTGGAACGGCTCAACGAACTGCTCGGACGCCTGGAGGAGGCCTTTCGGCGCGAGCGGACGCTGACGGCCGACGTGGCCCATGAACTGCGGACGCCCCTGGCGGGGATCCGGTCTACGGTGGAAGTGGCCCTGTCGCGGTCGCGAGCGTCCGGCGAATACGAGGAGGCGCTCCGCGAGTGTCTGGAGATTGTGCGGCAGACGCAGGGGATGGCGGACAATCTGCTGTCGCTCGCGCGGCTGGAAGGCGGGCAGACGGCGTTCCACCCGGAGGCGGTTCGCCTGGCCGAAGCCGTCGATGCCCTCTGGCGTCCGCACGCGCGGCAGGTCCAGGAGGACGGCATCTTGTTTGAGAATCGCCTGCCGGCAGATTTGCAATGCACGGCCGACCGGGACACCCTTGCGATGGTCCTCGCGAACCTGCTGGCGAACGCCGCTGAGTACACGCAAGCGGGAGGCCGGATCGAGATTTCGGGCGGCGCCGCCGGAAAGACGGTCGAACTGGCCGTCAGCAATACCGGGTGCGCGCTCTCGGCGGAGGAGGTGGCGCACGTCTTCGACCGTTTCTGGCGCGGCGACTCGGCTCGAAGTGCTACGGGGGTCCACTGCGGCCTCGGTCTGTCGCTGGTCGAGCGTGCGGTCCGCGCGCTGGGGGGCACGGTTTCAGCCGGCCTGACGGGCGGCCGATTCACGGTCCGGATGACATTGCCCGGCCGCTGAAACCCGCGACCGGTTGCGCTGCTGCACGGGCGGGACCAAGCGAAGGGACGTCCACCGCATGGCGGACGTCCCTTCGTGTTTCCCTTGATGCGGCAGGGCCTACTAATCGCTTTTCTCTTCCTTGTCGTCATCGTCGTCGGCGTCTTCGACCTTCTTCTCGATGATTTTCCCGTCGGCGCTCAACTTGAGTTCGACTTCCTTGCCGTCGGCAACCCACTCGGCCTCGTAGATCGTCTGGCCGTTCTTGGTTTCGGCCTCGATTTCCTTGATGGGGTTGTCGCCGGCTTCTGCGCGGATGGTGTCTCTGACGGGGGCCGGGACTTGGTCGATGGTAACCGTCACCTCGTTTTCGTCTTCCTTGTCCTCGTCGTCGCCTTCCTCCTCGTCATCTCCGTCGTCGTCATCGTCGTCCGCCGCTTCTTCCTCGTCATCATCGTCCGCTTTGGCGACGTGCGCCTTGGGCACATCGGATTTCTCGACTGCGGCACCCGGGGCGCCGGTCTCGGCCATCGCCTGGCCGCCCGCCCACAGCCAGATTCCGGCCGCGACCCCCGCGACCACGACGAGGGTGATAGCCAACGTCAGCAGACCGAGTTTCAATCGCATGGCAATCTCCTTTGTCACAAGTTCCCCGGCGAACCCTCCCGGACCGCCCGAGTGTGGGTCATCGCCTTCTCTGCAGACACACTATCGGGGTGACGATGAGAGAACCATGAGAAATAACAATTTTTTTGGCCGCACCGAGGTTGCGGAGTGCGGAACGGGAGACGCAACGCGGAACTCGGAACTCAGAACGCGGAATGAACGGCAAAGGGGAACGGCACGCGGTGCGGGATTTGGATCGTGTAGCGCGAGGGCTTGTCCCTCGCGCACGGATTTCGCGGGGGATAAACCCCCGCGCTACGCAGGCGGGGTAAGCGATTCAGTCACCACGCGGCGCATGGTTTCGACGGGGGCCGCTTGGCCGGTCCACAACTCGAATTGTTCGACGGCCTGGCGGACGAAATGGTCGATGCCGGCGACGGTGCGGCAACCGGCGGCACGGGCGTCGCGCAGCAACTTCGTCTCGGCGGGATTGTAAACGGCATCGTAAACGACCATGTCTTTCCGCAGCATTTCTGCAGGAACGGGCGAAACATCCGACTTCGGATGCATTCCGATCGGCGTGCAGTTGAGGAGGAGATCGTACACCATTTCGGATTTCGGATTGCGGATTTCGGATTGAAAGAGAACGGCAGCAAGGCGAGATCCCTCGATCCCGGCGCGCCGGGACTGCGCTCGGGATGAGAGATTCGCAGGAACGGCGAGTTCGCGAGCGAGGGATTCGGAGAGTTTTATATCAAGATCGGTGATGGTGAGGATCGAGCCGGCGTCGGCGAGGGCGAAGGCCATGGCGCGGCCGAGGCCGCCCGCGCCGAGAAGGAGGGCACGTTTGCCGAGGAGCCAACCCTTTCCGACGACGGCCTCGATGGAAGCGATGCCGGCGGAGATGTCCGTATTCGTGCCGAAGAGGGAGCCGTCGGGCCGGCGGACGACGGTGTTCATCGCCCCGACGCGGCGGGCGAGGGGCGCGAGGTCGTCCATCGCGGCCATGACCTTCTGCTTGTGCGGGATGGTGACAGAGTAGCCGTCGAATGCGAATTCGCGCATCGCGCGGACGAAGGCGGCGGGGTCGCCTTCGACCCAGAGAGGGAGATAGACGGCGTCGAGGCCGAGTTCGGCGAAGGCGGCGTTGTGGATACGCGGAGAGAGGCTGTGGGCGACGGGGTCGGCGATGACGCCGAAGACGCGCGTCTCGCGGCCGATGCGGTGGACGCGGTAGAGGTCGAGCATCTCGGAGAGGGAAAGTTGACCGGGTCCGGCCTCCGATGGCGGGTGCCCCGGGGATTCATCCCGACTTCGTCGGGATTCATCCCCGGGCTTTAGCGGCGCGGGGGGCGGGGAACCAGGCGGAGGCACGGCCGGGCAAGGCCGGCCGTGGCACACAGGTTCGTTGAATGAGGCGTAGGTCAGGAAGGCGCCGAACTTCGGGGCGAGGATGCGCGTGAGGAGGCCGCGGGGTCCCATGGAGAGGGCGATGGTGGGGACGCGGGCGGCGCGGAGGAGGCGAAGGACGGGAACCGTGTCGAGGATGTGGTTGGCGGTGACGGCGATTTTGACGACGTCGGCGCCGAGGCGCGCCAGGCGCGCGTGAATCGCGTCGAGGTCGGGCGGCGTTTCCTTGAAGTTATGGTAGGAGACGATGCGTTTGGCGGGAGCGACGGGGCCGAGGGCCTGGAAGGCATCGTGTTCGACGTCGATGTAGTCGGCGCCGAGGCGAGCGGCCTGTCGGAGGAGTTCGAGGCGCGGCTGTTCGGGTCCGTCGTAGAGACCGCCTTCGCGTTTGGGTCGGCAGGTGATGATGAGGGGGCAGGGGGGCCGGGCGAGGAGACGGGGGAGGTTGGGGGCCTCCATGGCGTCGAGGCGCAATTCAACGGCGAAAGATTCCCCACCTTTCGCTGCGCTCAAGATGGGGCTTTGGACGAGGCGGGAGAGGGTGGCGAGGGCGTCGTCGGTGGAGCGAGGCATGAGGCTGACGGCGATCATGGAATGATCCTATCCCCACCTTTCGCTGCGTTCAAGGTGGGGCTTTTTCACAGACGCTAAGCCGCAAGCGGCGCGCGGCGTTCAAGGGGCGGCGTTGGCGGCGCGCTGGAGGCCGGTGAGTCGCATGCGGAGTCGGCCGATGACGCGTCCGGCGGTTTTGCGATGCAGGGGCCCGTTGTTGGCGGCGCGGTGGAGCATTTTTTCGCACTTGAGGAACAGGTCGCGAGCCTTGTCGGCGTCAGCGGCGGCGACGGCGGCGAGGAAGTCGCGTCGAGCGGAGCGGATGCGGCTCTTGATGGTGCGGTTGCGGATGCGGCGTGTTTCGTTTTGTCGCACGCGTTTTTTGGCGGATACGGAGCGGGGCATAGGGACGGATCTCCTTCCTCGTTTTGTGGGCCGGGCTTAGGCCGGTTTTCCCTGTTCTTCGGCGCTTCGTCGGAGGGCTTCAAGCCTCTTGGCGGCGTCGCGGTACTGGTAGTCCTGCTGGACGATGCGGCTGAACCATTCGATGGCGCCGGGCAGTTTGCCCTGGATTTCGAGGGTCATGGCGAGGTGGTACTGGAGTTCCTTGGCGAGGGCGTCGCCGGTGATTTCGTGGCGTTCGAGGGCGGTTTCGAACTGGTTCTGTGCCTCCTGGTAGAGTTTTTTGGCGAAGAAGCATTGGCCGAGGAGGTTGAGCGCCTGGATGTGGCGTTTGGGGTCGCGTGAGGCCTGCTGGAAGGAGACGATGGCCTCGTCGAACAGACCCTTGCGGTATTGGCGGATGCCGAGGTCGAGGCGGATGCCGAGGTCCGTCGGATACTGTCGCTGGCGTTCCTGATAGGCTTTCAGTTCGAAGGTGTCCTGTTCCTGGGAGATTTTTTTATGTTCGGCCTTGAGGTCGGCGCGGTCGGGGTTGGCCTCGATCTCGACGTCGAGTTCGCGGAGGCGTGCGCGGTACTCGGCCATGTAGATATCGTCCATGCGGTACTTGTAGCGGTAGTCCTTGCCCGTCTCGAGGGCCTTCTTCAGGATCGCCATGGCGTCGGGGATGTGGCCTCGCCGCGCCTGGCAATCGGCGAGGGCCTGCATCTTGACGGGGTTCTCGGGGTCGGCGTCGAGAGCGGCCTTGAGTTCGTCGTACTGGTCGTCGAGTTGTTCCTCGGTGCGGATGACTTGCTGCGTCGCCGAGGCCGTCGCCTGACGCCGGTCCCGGATCATATCGTGGAAGTCCGTCACCGACTCGAATTTTCCATCCTCGATGCTGCTGGAGGCCGCCAGGTCGCGAGCCCGCTTGTCGAGGGTGCGGTCGGAGGGGTCGATCTTGATGGCCTGGTTGAGTGCTTCGACGGCATCGCGGAATCGGCGTTGGTCTTCGTAGAGGTCGGCCAGGGTGGTGAAGATCTGCTTCTGAGGTTTTTTGGTTTTGAGGGTTTCCTCGGCGGCGAGTTCGCCGGACCAGATCGCAACGTCCACGTACTCCAGCCGCCGCGCCAACTGCATCATCTGCGTCAGGTACATGACGTTCTGGGGGTCGTGGGCGAGGGCGGCTTCGAGGGCGAGCATGGCGTCCTTGTGGCGGCCGAGCATCTGGAAAACGGCCGACCTGATCTGGCTGAGCAGTTTTCCGAACCAGCCGCCTTTCCCCTGGCTCTTGCGGCGTACGGCCGCCTCTCTCAGGCCCTTATGGCCCTTCTCGATGTCCTGGGGGTTGTAGCGCAAGCCATCGAGGTACAGCGCGAAGGCGTAATCGAAGTTGCTGTGGACGGTGGCCTGCTGGGCGCGGTCGAAGCAGCCGTCCGCCAGCCGCCGGACCTCCGCCGCCATGATATCCGTCGGCGCCTGGTCGGCCGGCGGGGCGTCGGGCGCGCCGGTCGGCGAGCCTTCGGCCTTCGGTTTTGTCCCGTTCTTCTGGGGTTCAGCCAAAGAAACGGCCTCCGTTTGGGTCCGCTGGCCTAGTGTTACTTTGTCAACTCCGCTCCTCGACCCTGGCTGGGCGCCGTGGCGACCGCAGGTAAGCGGAGGCGCGGTGGCCATTCTTGGCCACCGCGCGGCGTCCCGCCGGGACGCCGCGCTATCCCCTTTCTCGGGGGCGCGAAGTTGACAAAGTAGCACTAGGGAACACCCTTCCCCATTCCCAAGCCGTGCCGGAAAAGGTTACTTTACGCCCGCCGGCCGATATGTCAACCAAAAAGCGGTCTTGTAGGCCTTGGGGGAGGCACCTATAATGAGTGGTTGCGGGCTCCCTGGGCGAGCGGGGAAGCCGACTTGGCGAGGAGAAGCGACATGGAACTGCGTCTGTACCCGGATCCCGCGCTTCGGGACCGCTCGGAAGCGGTCGAGATTTTTGACGAGGCCCTGGCGGCGCTGGCGCGCGAGATGACCCGCGTGATGCGCGAGAACAACGGCCTTGGCCTGGCGGGGCCCCAGGTCGGCGCCCTGAAGCGGATCGTCGTCATCGCCCCGGATGCCGAGCCCGGACGCGAAATCGTCCTCGTGAACCCCGAAATCGTCGAGACGGCGGGGTGGGAGGAGGCCGACGAGGGGTGTCTGAGTTTCCCCGGCATCTACGTCAAAGTGGGCCGCTTCGCCCGCATCGTCGCCCGGTATCAGGACCCAAGCGGCCGGCCGCAGCACTTCGAGGCCGAAGGGCTCCTCGCCCGTGCCGTTCAGCACGAACTCGATCATCTGGAGGGCCGCCTGCTCGTCGACCGCATGTCCCCGGTCCAGCGGATGGCGCAGCGACGAAGGCTCCGTGACCTGGCGACCCGCTACCAGCGTCGGATCGATCAGGCGGTCAGGGTCGGCGGGACCCCCGAGGGGACCGACGCAGGGTCTGACGCCTCCGATTAGTACTACTACTCTGTGTTCTTTCTTAAACGCAGCGGGCCACGGCAGGGGCCGTAGCCCTGCCAGGGAGACCGCCGAGGACGCGGAGAACTGAAGAAATGGGGAACGGCCGATGATCGCCGTGCGTCGGTTTGCCGTTGCTGTCCCCTTCGTTGCTTCTCTGCGCTCTCTGCGCCCTCTGCGTTGAAATCACGTTGTGGAACCGGCATTGGAATCCTCCTCATGCGAATCGTCTTTGCGGGTTCGGGCACCTTCGGATTGCCCACGCTCCGCGCCCTCGTCGAGGGCGGCCAGGAGATCGTCCTGGTCGTCACGCAGCCCGACCGTCCCTCCGGGCGCGGGCGGACGGTCCATGCCGGCCAGGTCAAGCGCTTCGCCTCCGAGCAGGGCATCCGCCTCCTCCAGCCCGAAGATATCAACGCCCGGGGTGCCGTCCGGAGCATCCGGGCCGTCGAGCCCGACCTGCTTCTGGTCATCGCGTTCGGCCAGAAGATCGGCCCTTCGCTCATCGGCGCCCCGCGCTACGGCGCCGTCAACCTTCACGCCTCGCTCCTGCCGAAGTATCGCGGGGCCGCCCCCATCAATTGGGCCGTCATCCGCGGCGAGGCCGAAACGGGTCTGACGGTCATCGAGATTACCGACCGGATGGACGCGGGCGACATTCTCGGCCAGCGCGCGACGCCCATCGGCCCGGATGAAACGGCGGGCGAACTGCACGACCGCCTCGCCCTCCTCGGCGCCCGCCTCGTCACCGAGGTCGTCCGCGAACTGGCGCTCGACGAAGTCGGACGACGCCACCAGAACGAGGCCCAGGTCAAGATCGCCCCGCGCCTCAAGAAGACCGACGGCCTGGTGGATTGGAACCAGCCGGCCCAGGTCGTTCACAATCGGGTCCGCGGCACGACGCCTTGGCCGGGCGCCTACACTTGGTGGCGGCGAAAGGCCGGCCGCGAGTCCCTCCGCCTCGTCCTGGCGAAGACGAAGGTGATCGAGGGCGCCGCCTCCGCAGGATGCTGCGCAGGCGGCGCGGGGCCCGGCGTCGTTCTCGCCGCCGGACGCGAAGGCGTCGACGTCGCCGCCGCACGCGGGGC
>Ga0315284_10002238_pt1 | contig 27764 bp, 28 predicted proteins | sample YL17G09_16_MG_FD_203696 | JGI IMG/M metagenome (GOLD analysis project Ga0315284, IMG submission 203696) | Sediment microbial communities from Yellowstone Lake, YNP, Wyoming, USA - YL17G09_16 | ecosystem: Environmental > Aquatic > Freshwater > Lake > Sediment | place: USA: Wyoming | collected...
GGCGCCGTTCTTCCAACGGGTCTTCTCGCGGGCCAGGGCGCGGCGGGTCTTGGACTGCGCGTGCGGCACGGGCCACCACGTGCGGCTGTTCGCGCGGTGGGGCCTGGAAGTGGCCGGCAGCGACCTCGCGCCGGCGATGGTCGAGCAGGCCCGGCGCGACACCCGCGCCGCCGGCGCCCAGATCGAGTTCGAGGTCCTGGACTTCACGAAGATCGCCGAGCATTTCTCCGAGCCGTTCGACGCCGTCATCTGCACCGGCAACAGCCTGCCCCTGGCCGGGTCGGCCGAGCGCGTCAAGACCGCCCTCCAGGACATGCACGAGATCCTCGTGCCGGGGGGCGTCGCGGTGATCCAGACGCTGAACTTCGAGCGGCTGCCCGAGGGCGAGAACGTCTACCGCGAACCGCGCGTCTCCCGCGTGGACAACCGCGAGATCCTCTTCCTCAAGGTCTTGCGCAAGAGCCCACGCATCTGCGACATTGACATCGTCGTCCTGGAGAAGCAGGCCGGCGAATGGAAGAAACTCGTCAACCACGCCAGGGCCTGGACACTCTCGAAACCCGAACTCGAGGAGTTGGCCACCGACATCGGTTTCGGCCAACTCCAGTGGTACGGCAGCTACGAACCGAAACCGTTCAACCCGCGGACCAGCGACGACCTGATCCTGGTCGCGCACAAGGAAAAGTAATCCGTATTTCAACCCGTTTAACCGCGACCCGACTCGTCCGCCATAGCCCGAAGGGCGACGGCGGAAGGGGAGCGCGTGTTTTTGCCGAGGGGCACGCCCATGACACCCGACGAACGACTCCGCGACCTCGGCCTCGAACTCCCCCCTGCCCCGAAACCCGTCGGCGCCTACGTGCCCGCCGTGCGGACGGGCACCCTCCTGTTTGTCAGCGGCCAGTTGCCGATGCGCGGCGGCGAACTCATCGTCAAGGGCCGCCTGGGCGACGAGGTCTCCATTGACCAGGCCCGCGAGTGCGCCCGCCAGTGTGCCCTCAACGCCCTGGCCGCCGTCGCCGCCGAGGCGGGCGGCCTCGACCGCGTCGCCCGCGTGGTCCGCCTCGTGGGCTACGTCGCCAGCGCCCCCGGCTTTACGGACCAGGCGAAGGTCGTCAACGCGGCAAGCGAACTGGTGGCCGACGTCTTCGGCGCGGCCGGCCGCCATGCGCGCGCCGCGGTCGGCGCGGCCGAACTCCCGCTCGGGGCGCCTGTCGAACTGGAGATGATCGTCGAGGTCCGGCCCGCAGCGGGTACATCTCAAAATTCGTAGAATATTTCTCCCCATTCGTGCGTTTATCTGGTGAAGCAATGCAAAGTTCCCCAAGATTTCGGGGACTTTCTCTGCCGCCAGATGCCCAGTACCTTGTCTGGGGGGAAGCACCATGCACAAATTCTTGCAGCACACCGAGAGAAGACCCTGGAAGGAACTTGCCCTGGGGCTGCTTGCCGGCACGGGTGTCGCCATCGTCCTGGGCATCCTTTTCCTGGCCCTGATCCTGGGCATCGGCTAGCATTTGGGGCGGCGGCCGCATGGCCCGCGCGTTTCGCCTTGAGCCCTCGGCGGCACACGGCTATAATCGGCCTTTTGTCATAGCCCGGAGTGCCGCCCATGGCCCAAAACCTCGTTCAGAAGATCCTCGAAGCCCACCTCGTGGAAGGCACGCTCGAACCCGGCGCCGAGATCGGCATCCGCATTGACCAGACCCTCACCCAGGACATCACCGGCACCCTGGCGATGATGGAGTACGAGGCGATGGGCGCCCCGCGCCCCGCCACCGAACTCTCCGTCAACTACGTTGACCACAACATGATGCAGCTGGGCCACGAGAACGCCGACGACCACGAGTTCCTCCGGACGGCCTCCGCCAAGTACGGCATGGTCTTCTCGAAGCCCGGCAACGGCATCTGCCACCAGGTGCACCTCGAGCGATTCAGCGTCCCCGGCAAGACCCTCCTCGGGGCCGACTCGCACACGCCGACATGCGGCGGGGCCGGCATGATCGCCATCGGCGCGGGCGGCCTGGACGTCGCCTGCGCCATCGCCGGCATGCCCTTTCACCTGGCGTGCCCGAAGGTCCTGAGGGTCGAACTTGCCGGCCGCCTCCGGCCGTTCGTCACCGCCAAGGACGTCATCCTCAAGGTCCTTTCGATCCTCTCGACCAAGGGGAACGTGGGGTGGGCCGTCGAGTACGGCGGCCCGGGCGCCGCGGGCCTCTCGGTGCCCGAGCGGGCGACCATCACGAACATGGGCGCCGAACTCGGCGTCACGACCAGCCTGTTCCCGTCGGACGAGGTCACGCGCACGTTTTTCGAGGCCCAGGGCCGCGCGGCCGACTGGCAGCCCCTGGCGGCGGACCCGGGCGCGGCCTATGCCCGCGTCATCGAACTCGACCTGGCGACACTTGAACCGATGGTCGCGTGCCCGCACTCGCCCGACAACGTCAAGACCGTCCGCGAGGTCGCGGGCCTGAAGGTCGCCCAGGTGTGCATCGGCTCGTGCACGAACTCGAGTTACCGCGACCTCGTGACAGTGGCGCGGCTCCTGAAGGGGCGGAAGGCGCGGCCGGAGGTGAGTCTGGTCGTTGCGCCGGGGTCGCGGCAGGTGCTCGAAAACATCGCCCGGACCGACGCCGTCTTCGACCTCATCGCAGCCGGGGCGCGGCTCGACGAGGCCGCCTGCGGCTTTTGCATCGGCGCGGCCCAGGCGCCGCAGACCGGCGCCGTCAGCGTCCGCACGATCAACCGCAACTTCGAGGGCCGAAGCGGCACGAAGGACGCCAAGGTGTACCTCGTCAGCCCCGAGACGGCGGTCGCGTGCGCCCTGGCGGGCGAGATGACCGACCCGCGGGACTTAGGGATCGAGTATCCGAAGATCGCGGAGCCCGAGCATTACCTCCTCGACGATTCGCTGATCCTCCCGCCCGCCGCCGACCCGAGCAAGGTGGAGGTCTTCCGGGGTCCGAACATTGTCGCGCCGCCTGCGATGGATGCCCTGCCCGACCGGCTGGCCGGGCCCGTCGCCCTGAAGGTCGGCGACAAGATCACCACCGACCACATCATGCCCGCCGGGCGACTGACCATCTACCGGAGCAACGTCCCCAAGTATGCTACATACGTCTTTTCGCGCATCGACGAGACCTTCGCCGAGCGGGCCGCAAAGGCCCGCCAGGCCGGCCAGGCCGTCTTCATCGTCGCGGGCGCGAGTTACGGCCAGGGCTCCAGCCGCGAACATGCGGCCCTGTGCCCGCGATACCTTGGTGTCCGGGCGGTCATCGCCAAGAGCATCGAGCGGATCCACCAGGCGAACCTCGCGAACTTCGGCGTCCTGCCGCTCGTCTTCATCGCCCCGGCCGATTACGGCCGCATCGGCCAGGGAGACGAACTCGAAATCTCCGGCGTCAAGGCCGCCGTCGCCCGAGGCACAGATCTCGAGGTCTGCAACCGCACGAAGGGGACGACACTCGAGGTCCGGCTCGCGGCCACCGAACGGCAGCGAGAGGCGCTCCTTGCGGGCGGCGTGCTGAACCTCGTCGCCCGGAGGGGCCGGCACTAGCGGCACAACAGAATCTCACCGCAGAGATCGCAGAGACCGCAGAGGTACAAGAGGCCACAGGCAAGGCGCGGCGGCGCGGGGCCCCGGGCGCAAAAAAAACCTCCCGGACACACTGTCCAGGAGGCACTCCCTCACTCGCGCCGGCTGCCCCCAACCGGCACAGCCTAGCAAAGCGCGATGAATGTCATCAGGGCCAGGATCGCGATCTTGATCCGTCTGACCATTGCCGGTGTTATCATGACTCTTCCATCCTCCGGCCTCAGCCATGAGAACTATATGCGAATTCGCCCGATCGGCAAATTTATGCAAACCTGGGCAACTTGGGAAGTTGGGAGAACGCGATTTCCGGGGGTTTGCCGGCGGGATCGGGCAGAGTTCAACGTTCAAGGTTCAAGGTTCAAGGTTCAAGGTTCAAGGTTCAAGGTTCAAGGTTCAAGGTTCAAGGTCTCAGGGTCGCTTAGCGCCTCCGGCGCTTTTCACTTTGAACGTTGAACCTTGAACTTCCTCATTCAACCCGACCGGGCGAAGTTCTCCGTCGGCCGCCCGGGTGGCAGAACAGGATAGACAACCCGGAAGCGGCCCGTATAATTCCGGGGTCGCAAAGAGGCCGGTCGGGAATCGGCCCCGCCGGCAGGACGGTAGCAGGTCCATTGGAGGGCGCGAGATGAGGGAACAGGTGCAGGCCGTCATAGACGAGATCCGTCCGCTGCTTCAGGCCGACGGAGGCGATATCGAGTTGATTGACGTGGATGAGGACGGCGTGGTCAAGGTCCGCCTCCAGGGCGCGTGCCGAGGATGCCCGGGGGCCCAGATGACTTTGAGGATGGCCGTCGAGCGCCGCCTCAAGGCGAAGGTTCCGGAAGTTCAGGGCGTCGAAAGCGTCTAGCGGCCCGGCCGAACAAGGCCGTCCCGGTTTGAAAGGAGTGGGTCGTGGCTTACAAGATCAGCGATGAGTGCGTGTCGTGCGGGTCGTGCGAGCCGGAGTGCCCGGCCGAGGCCATCAAGGAAGGCGACGGGATTTATGTGATTGACCCCAAGAAGTGCACCGACTGCGGCACGTGTTGCGAGGTCTGCCCCGTCGATGCCATCAGCCAGGCCTGATGCCGTCCGGGCGCGGCCGCCCGAGTGATTCCCCAACGTGCCAACCGAGCGATACTACCGCCAGGCCCTCGAAGAACTCCGCCGCGCGCGGAGGATCGTGCTCGTGACCCACGTCAAGCCCGACGGGGACGGCCTGGGGTGCATGGCGGCCCTGAGGCTGTGGCTGCTGGCCGAGGGCAAGATCGCCGCCATCATCGTCCCCACGCCGCCGCCCGCGAAGTACGCGTTCCTCGATCCCGGCGGCGCCGTCCAGGTGGCCGGAGTGGACGTCAATCCGGGCTCTATCGAGCCGCCCGACCTGGTGTGCGTCGTGGACACCGGCACGCGGCAGCAACTGGGGACGATGCGGGGGTTCGTCGAGGGGTGCGGCGCGCCGGTCCTCGTCGTAGACCATCACCGGACGCAGGACCCGATCGCCGATTGGCTGCTGGTGGACCCGGAGGCGGCGGCGTGCGCGATGATCGTCCACCGGCTGCTCTTGGAGGCCGGCGCCGAGATGACGGCCGAGATGGCGGGGTATCTCCTGACGGGCCTGGCGACGGACACCGACTGGTTCCACCTGCCGAACACGGGCCCGGAGGCGCTGCGCCTGGCGGCGTCGCTCGTCGAGGCGGGCGCCCGGCCGAGCGAGATCCACCAGCGCCTCTACGCGAACGCGGAACTCTCGAAGGTCCGCCTGCTCGGGCTGGCCCTGGGCACGATCCGCCCGGCCCTCGGCGGACGCGCCATGGTCATGCGGCTGACCCGCGACCTCTTCCACGAGGCCGGCGTCACGGAGTCTAACACCGAGGACCTGATCAACGAGTGCATGAAGATCCGCGGGGCCGAGGCCGCGGTGATGCTGGTCGAGGGCGAGGACGGCCAGATCCACGTGAGCCTGCGGTCGCGGCCGGGGGTCAACATCCTCCAGGTGGCCGAACGGTTCGGCGGCGGCGGCCACGTCCGAGCCGCAGGCCTCCGGCTCGCCGGCTCCCTGGACGAGGCCGAGGCGAAGGTGTTGGAGGCCGTCCGGGCGGCCCTGTCGGCGGCCGGGCCGCCCCGGGAGCCGCAGGCCGGGCCGGAGGAAGACGGGTCCGCGTGAAGAAACCGCCGCGGCCTGCGTCCAACCAGCGGGCAGATTGGCCCTTGATTCACGCCCGTGGCCCGGCTAGACTGCCCGGCCTTACCAAGGGTCAACAGGCGAGAGGAAAGCCATGTACGCCATCATCGAAGATAGCGGCCAGCAGTTCCGCGTCGAAGAGGGACAGACGCTCGAGGTCGACCTGCGCGACGCCAAGCCCGGCGCCAAAGTGACGTTCGACCGGGTCCTCCTGGTCGGCGGCGACAAGGACGTCCGCGTCGGCAAGCCCCTCGTGGAGGGGGCCGCAGTTACGGCCGAGGTCCTCGGCACGGCGAAGGGGCCGAAAGTCGAGATCGTGAAGGTGCGCCGCCGCAAGAACTCCCGGCGCCACATCGGACACCGACAGGGGTACCTGACGGTCCGGGTGACGGAAATCAAGGCCTGAAAGTGTTGGTGAAACGGCCGAGGTTGACGTATAATATACCGGTAGGCAAGGATATTGGAGACTACCCATGGCCAGCCAGGCGGCGCGGTGGTTGGTGATCGCGGCTTTGTGTGCGGCGGTCGCTTTCGTGGGCGTCCAGGCCCTGGCCGGTGAGGGCAACGCGAAGCCCGCTCCGGCCGATACGACCAAGGCGGCCGACGACACGCCGAAGACGACCGGCTCCGGCGAATCCACCATGTCGCAGGAGGCCAGCGATCGGCTGGAGCACATGAAGGAAATGGCGCGCAACAGGATCGACAAGCAACTCGAGACCATTCAGAAGGAATTCAGCGACGTCCGCCTGCTCGACAGCAAGACAAACACGGAAGTTCTCCAGATCCAGGTGAAGGCCACTGAGAACCTCAATAACGCCGATAACGCCGCCGACATCAACAACCCCAATAAGAAGCCCAGGCAGAAACCCGAGGTCAGACTCAGCAAGGGGGAGAAAAGCGACGCCCTCCTCCAATATCGCGACGCGTGCATCTTGTGCGCCATGAAACTGCTGGCGCTGGATGCGAAGTATGCGGCGCTCAATGCCCTGTTCAAGCCGCTGGACTATGAGTTGGAACGCCTCGGGGCGGACGCCGCCGCCTACAAGGACCGGATCAACAACCTGAGTAACGCGATCTGGCTGGCCCGCCGCGCCAACCTCGAGCGTGTCGCCCTTTTCTACAAGAGCGTCGCTTCGTACGAAAACGCCATTCAGGTATACACAGCGATCCTCGATAACATGCCTGCGGAGAATCGTGATCCAAACGACGTCGCCAAACTCAACAAGACCATCAGCGATCTCAAGAAAAAGTTACCGAAAAAGCCCTAGGCCCGGTTTCAAAACCGCCTCCTGGCGCAGCAGGTTTGTTTGTTCGAGCGCGGCGGGTTTCCGTACCTGCCGCGACGCGAACGGGCCTGCCCCGGCACGATGTTACGGCGACCTCCCGGTCGCCGTTCGTTAAGGGATTTGCTCAGGCCTGACGCGCCGCGAAAGCGCGGCGGCTAAACGAGCATTACGTTTCGCCGGCGGGCTTTCGGCCTTCGCAGCCGAAGCGGCTGCTTCGGCGAAGTAGACTGTCCGCCGGTCGGCCCGAGTCGGGGCATCCCGCCAGGACCTCCAGGACTTCCTCGAGCGACGTGATCCCCGCCTTGACCTTGTTCAGGCCGTCGGACCACAGCGAGAGGCAGCCTTGGCTGCGCGCGGCCTGGCGGAGGGCGTCGAGCGGGGCCTTCTCCTCGAGGAGTCCCAGGAGCGGGGCCGGCCACGGCACGAGTTCAAAGAGGCCGATTCGCCCGACGAACCCCGTGCGGCGGCAGTTCAGACATCCCCGTCCTTTCACAGAGGTTTCCACCGGGCCGAGCGCCTCGGGAATCCGTCGCCGAAGCGGCGCCGGCGTCTCGCAGGACGCCCTGCAGTCCGGGCACACGGTCCGTACGAGCCGCTGCGCGAGCACGCCCGCAAGCACCGCGGCGAGGTCGGCCGGCGGGACGTGTGCCGCAAGGCGCGCGATGGCGTCGGACGCGTCCACCGCCCATGTCCGGGCGAGCACCAGGAGCCCGTCGCGGGCCACATCGGCAACCGCTCTCCAGGCCGCCGTGTCCAGCGACGCGTCGATCACGAGGACGTCCGGTTGCTGCTGGAGCAACCGGGCGATGGCGGCGGCGGCATTCGGCAGGCCGGTCGTCGCCGGCGAGAACTGGTTGATCCCCGAGAGGCGGTACGCGATCGAATCCTCGAAGGTGCACACGTTGAGCCGCACCGGGTCCAGGGCGTGGAGCGTGCTGTAGAGGGCGGTCGTCAGGCCGGACTCGCGGGGCCCCGCCAGCAGGACGATGCCGTGGAGGCCGGCGACGAGGTCCTTGTAGCGCTGGAGGAGGTCGAAGTCGCAGCCGAGTTTTTCGAGCGGCCTCTGGGCCTGGTTGTCGCAGACGAGGCGGACAATCGCCCGGGTGCCGAACGCCCCTTCCATGGGGAAGTAGCGGAGTTGGACGCCCTGGCCGTCAATGGTGAGCCTGGTCGCGGCGGCCTGCGGCTCGGCCCGGTCGTCGGGCCGGGGTGCCTCGGCCATCGCGGCCAGCGCCGCCGAAAGCCCCGGCGCCACGCGCATCGGCGGCCGGGTGATGACGTGCAGCGCCCCGTCAATGCGGAAGCGGACCCGGAGGACCTTTTCCTCGGGCTCCAAGTGGATGGCGTCGGCCCGGGACCGGACGGCCTCGCGGACCAGCAGGGCCGCCACCTTGTCGGCCGGCCAGGTGCCGTAGACCGAGTCGAAGTCCTCGGGCTGGAGCACGTCCTGCGAGAAGGTCAGGTCCGCCTCGACGTCGGGTGCCGCGGCGGCCACGTCGTCCGAGCGGGTTTGTTCGAGCATTTCGAGGATGTTCTCGGCGGTGGCGGCGATCACCTGGACGCTCTTGCCGGATGCGTGGGCGATCTCGTCCACCAGGAACACGTTGGCCGGCTCGGACGTCGCCACCGTCAGGACGCCGCGGACGCAGAACAGCGGCAAGACGCCGTGTTTGCGGAGGAAGGCGTCGGGCAGCGCGCTGCGGGCGTCCGGATCGACGATCGCCGGCGTCAGGGCGGCAAACGGCACGCCACACCCCTCCGCGACGGCCGACAGGACCTCGTCCGGCGTCGTGTACTCCAGGTCCACGAGGATCTCGCCGAGGAGTTTCTCCTGCTGGCCCTGCCGCTGGGTCTCGAGGGCATGCTCCAGTTGCTCGAGCGTGATACTGCCGCGCGACACCAACAGGTCGCCCAGCCGCGCGCGATGTCTTGTGACCGTGGTCATGTGGCGGCCCTACTCAAAACTCCTGACGGCTTCGTGCACGCTGTCGAAGATCTCGAATTTCTTGTCGAACCGGACCATCTCGAAGATGGTGCGGCAATGGCCCTTCAGGCCGGCGACCTTGACGACGCCGCCGACGCCCTCGACCTCCTCCTGGAACCAGAGCAGGTCTTCGAGGCCGCGGCTGTCGAGGCAGGCCGCCTTCGCCAGGTCGAGGATAAACCAGCGGCCGCCGGTGCGGACCTGCTCGGACGCGAGGCGGTGGAAATCATCGCGCTCGTGCTTCGTCAGGCCGGGCGCCACCGACAGCACCGTCATGCTTCCGTAGGTATCGGCTGTGGTTGTCATGGGGGCCTCACGGGTGAATGAGTTCGGCACACACGCTGGAGGGCCGGTCCACAAACTGCTGGATCAGCCGGGCGGGGCCGATGGCGAACAGCGCATCGACCACCTGAACGTCGAACTGGCGGCCGACGTTGCGCTCGATCTCGCGGACGACGTACTCCAGGGGGAGCATCGGGCGGTACGGGCGGTTGCTGGTCATGGCGTCGAAGGCGTCGGCCAGCCCGACGATGCGGGCGAAGGTCGGAATCCCGTCGCCCCGCAGGCTCTCCGGATAGCCCGACCCGTCGAGCCGTTCGTGGTGATAGAGGACCGCCTCGCGGATGTGTTGGAGCCGCTTGACGCCACTCAGGATTCGCGCCCCCACGACCGGGTGCTGGTTGATGATCCGGCGCTCCTCGGGGTCGAGTTTGCCCGTCTTCAGCAGGATGTGCTCGGGCGTGCCGATCTTGCCGATGTCGTGCAGCAGGCCCGCCAGGTAGATCGCCTCGACCTGGTCGTCCGGAAGGCTCATGCGGCGTGCGACTTCGCGGCAGGTGATGGCGACGCGTTCGCTGTGGCCGCACGTGTACGGGTCCTTGGCGTCGATGCTCGAGACGAGTGCCCGCACCAGGTCGAGCATGAGTTGCTGGAGGTCCTGGTAGAGGCGGTGGTTTTCGACGAAGATCGCGCAGGACCCGGCGACCGAGCGGACGAGTTTCGCATCGGGGCTGCCGAATTCGGCCTCCCGGCGGTTCACGGCCACCATCGCGCCGTTGACCCCTTCGCGCAGCGGCAACGGCACGAGGACCAGGCGCTCGATCGCGATCGAGAGTCCCGCCAGGTCGGGGTCGTCCTGGCAGTGGTTGTTGATGATCAGCGAGTGCTCGGCGCCGAGGCCGTCGTTGACGTGCTGGACGAGGGGCGGCAGGCTGGAGGAAGCCATGGGGAGGGTGCCCGCGACGACGGTCGTCCCGGGCATGCCCTCGACCGCCGGCAGATAGGCGCCGACCGCCTCGGCCGCGAGGCAGGCCCGCAGTTCCTGGCAGGCGCGCTGGAGGAGTTCTCCGACCGGCTGCGTGACGCAGAGCACCTCGCCCAGGCCGTGCAGGAGACTGACCTCCTCGAAAGACTGGGACAGCGCCGCTGAAAGGGCGTGGGTCTCGCTGTGGGCCTGCGTCAGGGCGACGCGCGCCCGGATGCTCTCGCCGACCGAGGCGACGAGCAGCCGGCCCGCGCGGGCGCCGTCCGCCGGGAGCCGCGCTGCCGCAACCAGGACCGTTCGGGTCCGCCGCCGGATCGGCCAGGCCGCCAGAAGGCCGCCGTCGGTCGGCTCGGCGGCGTCGCGGCCGGTTTCGGCGGCTTTCCGGGTGAGCCGCAGGAGGCTCTCGTCATACCGGTCGGCCGGACCGACGAGCACCGCCCCGTCGGGGTCGTGGAATGAGACCTCGATGCCCAGGTCGTCGGCTATGGTCCCGGCAAGCACCGCGAGGGCCTGCCGCTCGACAGCCGGCGCCGAAGCGATTCCGGTCGCACTCATAGGCTTCTCCCTGCCCGTCGCCCTACGGGCCGCCGCCCGTGTTGCTTCCGTCCGCTTGCGGCTCGCTAAGCGATTCGCGGACGAGGGCCAGCAGTTCGCGGGGGCTGAACGGCTTCGTCATGACCCGCCGGATCGGGAGGTTCCCGATCGCGCTCGAATCGACCTCAAAACCCTTGGCCGTCAGGAGGATCGCCGGGACGCCGCCGCCCATCTCGGCCATCAGGCGGGTGCACATCTCCAGGCCGTTCATGCCCGGCATCTGGAGGTCCGTGATGATGAAGTCCGGGCGTTCGGCCACGGCCCGTTCGTAAGCCTCCTGGCCGTCCATCGCCACAATGACCTCGAAGCCGGCGTTGCGGAGTTTCATCGCGACGACGTTGGCGATCGGCGCCTCGTCGTCCGCCACCAGGATCTTTGGTGTGCTCATGGTGAAGGTTCCAAGTTCCAGGTTCCAGGTTCCAAGTTCAAGGTTCAAGGTTTCTGGTTCGCCCGGCACCTCCGGCGGCTCTAACTTGGAACCTTGAACCTGGAACTTTGAACTCCTATTTCATCGCATGGCCGGCAGGCACAGCCGGAACGTCGTCCCCTTGCCCACCTCGCTGGTGACCGTGACGCGGCCGGCGTGGACGCTCTCGACGACATGCTTGACGAGCGCCAGGCCGAGGCCGGTGCCGGGGGCCGCCTTGCCGCTGAGCCGCGTCCGGTAGAACTTCTCGAAGATCTTGTTGATCTCGTCCTCGGGAATGCCGTACCCGGTGTCCTCGACCGAGACGACGACGGTGCCGTCCTCGAGGAACGTGGCGATCCGAACGCGCCCGCCCTCGGGCGTGTACTTGATGGCATTGGAGACGACGTTCTGGATCGCCTGATAGAGCATGTCGCGGTCGCCGTTGACGCGGAAGAAGACGGGCGCCAGGTCCGCCGTGAGGGCCACGTTGTGCTTGGCGGCCTGCGGGGTCATCACCTCGACGACGCCGCGGATGATCTCGGTGATCTCGATGTCAGTCCGGTTGACGGGGATGAGACCGGACTCGAGGCGGCTGAGGTTCAGGATATTCTCGATGAGGCCGTTGAGGCGGTCGGCTTCGTGTGCGATCGTGCTCAAGAATTCGCGCGAGTCGGCCTCGTCCTTGACTTCGCCGTCCTGGAGCATTTCGACGTAGGCCTTGATGCTGGCCAGGGGGGCCTTGAGTTCGTGCGACACGTTCGACACGAAATCGCTCTTCATGCGGGCGATTTCCTTTTCCTTCGTCACATCGTGAAGCACCGCCACGACGCCGCTGATCCGCTCGCGCTTCTTGCCCTCCAGGACGGCGTTCAGGATGACGCGGTACGTCCGGGCCTCGTCGCCCTGTCCGCGCGTCCACTCGGCCGTCCGGTGGGGCGAGTGGAGGCCGGTCTCGCGGGTCTCCTTCAGAAGCCCCAGCAGTTCGGCGTCCGACAGGACCTCCTCCACGGGCCGCCGCACCGTCGGATCGAAACGGAAAGAGAAGATCGTCCCGGCGGCCTCGTTCGCCAGGACCAGGTCGCCGAACGCGTCGGTCACGATGACACCGTCGCTGATCGAGTGGATGACGGCCTCGATGTGGCGCTTCTCGGCATCGAGCACTTTCATCTGAATCTGGCGCTCCTTGGCCGCCATGTGCGACTGCTCGATCTCCTCCTTGACGAAACTGAGGTATCGGTTGACCGCGCGGCCGAGCCGCCCCAGGGCGTCGGTCTCGTTCTCGCTGATCATCAGGCCGATGCGGCTGCGCTGGACCATGCCTTCGAGGTGGCCGGCGACGGCGTCGATCCGCTCTTTCTGGAGCCGCGCGAGCAGCACCCCGCCGATGATCCCCAGGACGCACAGGGTCAGCCCGCATGCCAGGACCATCATCTTGACGACGGCCGGCTGGTGGGCTTCGCGCAAGGGGTCCACCAGGAGGTGCAGGCCTGCCCCCACCCCCAGAAAAAGCAGAACGACCACAACGGCGCGACGAAGTTCGATCACAGCCTCCGACCTCCCAGCCCGCGGCAGCGGCGCTGCGGCCGCCTGTTGCTGCCCCGGGGATTCGCTGCGCTCATCCACCGGGCGTTTGCTTCCCCGGGGATTCGCTGCGCTCATCCGCCGGGCGTTCTGACTTACTTCACTGCGTTGCCGAGTCGCGCATCGCACGGTCAAGGAGCGCCTCGACGGTGCTGCGCCCCTCGAGTTTCGGGTCCCTGAGCGCGACCCTCAGATGCGGCACGGCATCCTGCGGATGGCCCTCGGTCATGAGCAGGTAACCCATCAGGGCATTGGCTTCGGGGTGCGACGCGCTGGCCCGAAGTGCGAGTTGAAGTTGCTGCCGGGCGGCTCCCAACTGGCCGGCCGAGATGTCGCACTTGGCCAGCGAGACGACCGGATCGACCGCCTGCGGGTCCATGCGATGGAGCCGCTCGTAGACTTCCCTGGCCTCCTGGACGCGGCCCAGGGCCATCAGGCACTCGGCCCACATCTGGAGCGCCCAAGCCCCGGCGAACTCGGGTTCGGAACGCACGAGTTCCGCCAGGATCGGCTCGGCTGCGTCATACGCGCCGGCGAAGAAGAGGGCCGACGCCAGGCGCGGCTTGACCTCTTTGCGCGACGGGTCCAGTCTCAGGGCGATGTGGTAACTCTCGGCGGCCTTGGCGTAGCGCTCGAGCGTGATCTGGACGTCGCCGAGCGCCGAATAAACCTCGGCGCTGCCGGGCATGCGGGCCACCGACGCATTCAGGAGATCTTCGGCCTGCTGCGCCCGTCCTCGCTCGACCAGCAGTTCCGCCTCGGCCAGGGCGAAGGCCGGCCGCTTCGGGTCCAGTTGTGAGGCCTCGTGGAACCGGCTGATCGCGCTATCGGTCTGGCCGAGGGCGTGCTCGATGGTCCCGAGGACATAGGCGGCGTCCGGGGACTGCGGGTCAACGGCCCTGGCCGTCTCGGCGTATTCCCGGGCCAGGTTGAACTGGCCCTTCTCCGCCTCCAGGCGGGCCGCCAGGACGTACAGCGGCGCGTAGCGGACGCCGCTCTTGAGGGCCTGGGCGACGTGGTTCTGGGCCTGGTCGAACTCGCCCCGCTCGAAACACGACTCCGCAAGACGCACGGCCATCTTCCCGCGCGACTCCTCCCACCTTCCGCTCGCCTCGTTGCGGTTGCGGGTCATGGGCACCTCGCCGGCACAGCCGGCGGCGATGACCACGCAGACGGCAGCGACAACCAGAATGGCTCGTCTCAGTAGTGTCATTTCCTGTCCTCCCCCCCGCTGGTAACCGTTACGGTTTTCGCCTGGCTGACTGCGCCCGTCATTCCTGCGGGCTCAACGGGTTTCGGCGCCACGGGCCCATCGTCCTTGCTCCACGTCGGCGGCAACCGGGCCGGCGGGCGCGTGCCTCGCGGGCCCACGTCCATGTTCTTGCCTTCCTCGCCGGTCGCATTCTCCTGCGGCACACTATCCGTCACATAGTCGGGCTTGACGTATTCGCTGACCTTGTCCCAGACGGTCCAGGCTCTGGGCGGCCTGGGCCCCTTGTCCATTGCGAGGAGCACCTTGTCCTTCAGGCGCAGGGCGTGCAGGTTGTTCGGCGCGATGTTCAGCACCAGCCTCGTGTTCCACCAGGCGCGGTCCAGGTCGGCCTGGACGTGGCTCTTTTCGTACTGGCGATAGGCCTCGTCGGCCTCCTGCAGGTACCGGACCGTGAGCCGCTCGGTGGTCAGGAAACTGAAGCCTTCGCGCATGCCGATGCAGCGGCGCTTGGCGTCGTCGCGGACCCGCTCGGCGAAGTCGTTGGCCTCGTCCTCCTCGATAATGTGCGGCGTCAGAAGGATGACGATCTCGCGGCGGCTCGTGGAATCCGACTTGTTGCGGAACAACCACCCGAACCCGGGGACACTGCCGAGGCCCGGAATCTGCTCGCGCGAGATGATCGTTTCCTCCCGGAACAGGCCGCCGATGACGATCGTGTAGCCGTCCTTGATCATGACGTTGCACGTCACCTGGGTGGTCGCCTTGCTCGGCACGCCGTCAATCGTCTCGCCGCCGCGGTCCGACACCTCGGGGTGGACCTCCATCCGCACGTACCCATCGTCGCTGATGAACGGCCGGAACCGCAGGACCGTCCCGACGTCCAGGAACGCCGCCTGCGACACCTGCGACGTCTCGGTCGAGGTGACGTCGCCGCGGTACCCGATCTGGTCGCCGATGTTGACCTCGGCGGGCTGCTTGTTCAGCGCCAGCACCTTCGGGTTCGACAGGATCGTCGTGTCGGAGACCTCTTCCAGGGCGTTGATGAACATGGCGATGTTGTTCGTGATGATGCCGACGTTCAGGCCGGTCCCCTGCGAGGCGAACCCCTGCGTGAACGCCTGGCCCCACTGCGAGGCGTTGTTGACGTCCACGGTCGTCGTGGCGGTGCCCGGCACGGTGGTGGTGTTGGTCACCGGATGGGCGGTCGTCGAGAGGTCGCGGAAGTCCACGCCGGCCAAGGCGTTGAAGTTCACGCCCAGGCTCATCGAGTCGTTGAGGGCCACCGAAAGGATGGTGGCCTCGACGAGCACTTGCCGCGGCCGACGGTCCATCCGCTTCAGGATCTTGCGGACCTCGACGAGTTTCTCCGGGAAGTCGCGGACGACGATCGTGTCCGGCAGGCCGTAACTGTCTCCGCCTGCGCTCGTGGACGCCGCCGGGATCCCCGTCTCGGCCGGCGTCGTCTCAGCCGTGCTCCCCTTCTTCGAGAGCGCCGGCGTGATCAGTTTCTTGGCTTCGTCGGCGGTCAGGTAATTCAGGTGGAACACCTCCGTCACCAGCCGCTCGTCGGCCGACTGGAGCGTGTCCCACTCCTGCCGCGTGTACACGTACACGAAGTCCCCCTCGCGGACCCACTTCAGGTCGTTGGCGCGGCAGACGGCCTCGAGCACCTGGTCCGGCGTCACGCCGTAGAGGTCGGCCGTCACCGTGCCCTTGACGTTCTTGCTCTTGATGATGTTGACCTCCGCCTGGCGAGAGAGGAGTTCCAGGACGGTGCCCAGGTCCTCGCCCTGGGCGTGAAGTTCGATACCGGCGCTGCCCTTTTCGACGCGGGCGGCCGGTGCAGCCGGCGGAGGCGGCCCTTGGTCGGCCTCGCCGGCAGCCGCCCGGGCTGCGACGCCCATCAAGCACGCCGCCGCCAGACCCGCCGCCAGCACCCACACCCACCGGGGCGCCCTCGTCGTACGGCCGATGCGCAGTGGCATGGCTTCTCTCCTCAGTCCATGCAAAGCAGACATGTGATTCCCGCCTTTCGCAATTTGACCCGCCCCTCTTGGATTTCCACGACCTTCATCTCGCCGACGAGATCGCCTTCGCTGTACTCGCAGCCGTCAATGACGGCCCAACTCTTTCCGTCCGGCGAGACGAGCGTCATCTCCAGCCGCATGCCACGGATCGCCTTCAACATCTCGCGCGGCGCGGCGTCGTCCGTCTTCGCCATGCGGTTTGCAGGCGTCCCCGGGACCGCCCCGGGCGCGCCGCTGCCGCTCGCGCCGGGCGGTTCCACCACCGCACCGGTCCGGTTGAACGGATCGCAACGCAGACGCCGCGGTTCGGGCGCGGCAAACCTCGCACAGAGCCGCTCCAGCCGGTCCGTGGCGGCATAGGCCTTTTGCGGCCCGATGTGCCACGATGGCAGCGACACCATCGCGGCCGCCTCCGGCCGATACTTCCACGGCTGGACGATCGCCAGCACCCACGCGCCCAGGGCCGTCACAAGCAGTCCGGCCGTCACCACCGTCCGAACCCATCGTCCCGTGGCCGTGGCCCACCGGCCGCGCGGATAGCCCACCAGCCAGGCAAGAATCCCGGCCACCCGCAACACGGGCCTGGCGGACTCGCCGTGCCTCTCGCTTGCGGCTTCGGTGCTCTTGGCCTTGTCGCTCATCCTGCGGGCCTCTCAACACTCGGCATTTCGGTTGTATCCGCCGCCCGGCGGACAGCCGCATCCGACAGCGGCAGGTAATACACGAGGATTTCGGCCTCTGCGGCAACCTGGCCGTCCCCGGTCCGCACCAGGTGCGTATCCCGGAACCGGCACAGACGTTCCAAGCCCTCAATGGCCGCCACGCACCGCAGGACCGCCGCGAACGGACCTACCAGCCGCAGGTGAATCGGAACCGCCCTGGCCGTTTCCTCCGATTCGGGCGGGCAGGCCGGCGCGGCCCCGCCGGGGCTCACCTCGTCGCGCTTCACCTCCTGGGTGACCAGCGGTTCGCTTGCGACGCAGGCTGCGACCGCATGGAGGAAGTCGGGGAGGCGCGGCTCGGGCGGCAATCGCCGCTCCAGCAGGTCGCGGTCCCTTCGAATCTCGGGCATCCGGACCGTCATGAGTTCGCCTGTCCGGCTCTCGATGACCTTCTGCTCGACCAGGTCCCGTTCGCGCTCGACGGCCGACCCGAGGGCCGACAGTTCGCGTTGTCTCGGCCACAGAACGAACATGACGAAACTCCCCGCCATCACTGCACCGATGGCCAGGATCAGGACCTGGTGCCGGTCGATCGCTAGACGCCGTCTTGTCGGTCCGCCTTTCACTGGCCGGCTCCTCCGCCGCGGGCATCGGCCGGCGCAGCAATGGTCGCCTCGACCACAAAATGGCGCCCGCCGCGCTCGCCGCCGGACGGCCCTTTCGATTCCACCAGGAAAGCCTTCGTGAAGGCGGCCGAGGACTCCAGGGCTCCGACTGTCCGGCCGACGGCCTCCTCGGTGGCAGCCCATCCACCCAGGCGCAGTTGCGCGGAGCCGCCCTTCCCCTCGGACGTGATTCGGGCATCCTGCACCAGGACCTCGTCCGGCAGGACATCGGCCAGTTCGCCGAGGATCCGCGCGGCGCTCGTCCTCGGCGCCAAGCCCTCGAGGGCGGCAAGCCGCCGGTTGTGGGCCACCGCCTCGGCCTTGAGCATCTGGGCCTTCTCGACATCCGCCTCCATGGCGTTGCCGGTGCCCTGAAGGGCCAGCAGTTCGGCCTGCGCGTTGCGGACCCACGTGCCCATCTGAAGGCTCCACAGCACCATCGCCAATCCGAGCACCAGCAGGAGCCACGACCGGATGAACCCCAGGCGCCGGTCAAACCGGGCCCGCAGGTAATCGTCCGGCAGAAACTCGAGTTCCTGCACCGCTCGTCTCCTTCGTTGCCTCGGCTGTGTCTGATAAACCGGTCTGGCTTCGGGCCAACGCCCGGTTTATCAGACAAAGCCTAGGCGGCGCTTGCCGCCTCGGCCACTCCGGCCAGGGCGAACCCTTTCAGGCTCAAGCCGAGGCTCGTCGCCCACTCGCTGGCGCACTGGCGCCGGTCGGGGATCGCCCCGAGGTGGTTGGTACGGATCCGCCGGAACGGGTCGCCGATCGTCACTTCCATGCCAAGCCGCTCGCCCAGCATCCTCGGGATCGTGGGGTCGTGCGCCTCGCCGCCGCTGAACGTGATCGATTCCGGCCGCGGCCCGCGAAACGTGACGGCGTAGTACCTCAGGCACAGCCCGATCTCGTTGGCCAGGTCTTCGAGGGGCGGCCGGATGCAATCGGTCACCGCCCGGCAGACCGGGTCCGCGGGGTCGGCCTCCTCGCTCCGCCGCGCCAGCCGGCGCCTCAGTGCCTCGGCTTCGGAGGGGGCGAGTTCCAGGCAATCGGCCACCGACCGGTTGAACACCGCCCCGCCGATCGGGATCGTCTTGACGAAGATGATGTCGCGGCCCCGCGCGATGACCACCGTCGTCCGGGACCCGATGTCCACCAGGGCCGTCACGACGCTCTCGTCCTCCCGCCGGTGCAGGAACCGCTCGAACCCGCGGAACACCGCGCACGGCTCCGCATCCAGGCTCACGACGTCCAGCCCCATGTCGCACGCCAGTTCGATCTTGCTCTCAACGGCCGCCCGCGGCGCCACAAACACGATGATCTCGTCCAGCACCTGGTCGCCGTGGCGGACTTCGCCGGCCCGCAGGTACTGAACGACGGCCGTCGCTGTGTCGAACGGGAACTTGTTCTGGACCTCCCAGTTGACGGCCGTCGGCAATTCCTCCTCGGGCATCTTCGCCATGCGCATGCTCCGCACGGCCAGTTCGTCAGCCTTCAGGGCCATGACGGCTTCGCGGCGGCGAAAACGCCGGCCGCGCAGAATGCCACGGATGCCCTCGACGACGGCCTCGCGAAGGCCCGACGGGTCGCGCTTCGCCTCCTGCGGGACCACGTACTTGGCCGCGTCGACCAGGCGCACGTCGTCCTCGCTGCCGGCGAGTTGAAGCATCCGGACCGTCGTCGTTCCTATGTCCAGCCCGATCGGTAGTACGCGCGCCATCTGAGACCCCCGCGACGCCTTAATCCGTCATGTTCGAGACGGTGATGTTGCCCGTCAGCACCTCGACGGAGACCGCGACCTGGAACTGGCCCGCCCTTAGCGTGATCGAGCCGGGCGAAGAAGGCTCTCCCTGCGAATTGAACGTCACGTACGTCCGGCCGCCGAAATCAACCGCGACCACCGTCACGCCGGCCATGCCGTTCTGCGCCGCCGGCACGACCACGTAGTCGGAGCCCACTCGGACGGGGTGCGCAATGGCAACCGCCGACGCATAGTCCCCGCCCCCGTAGTTGGCGGCGACCTTGTAGGCCGTCAAGTCGTCGCTAAAGACCAGCGAGTGCGGCACCAGGGTGGTGACGGCCATGCTTCTTGCAGTCTCCAGGTCCGAAGCGACGATGCGCGCCGCAGAAGTGACCTGGCTGTCCTGGCCAGGCACCAGGCTGGGCACGACGATCGCTGCAATGATCATCAGCACCAGGACGACGACCAGCACCTCGACAAGCGTGTAGGCCGCCACATGGTTCCGTGCGTGCATGGTCACTTCTCCGCCTTGACCGCACCGGCGGGAGCCTTCGGCTCAATAATCTGGATCTGGAACTCGCCGCCCCGCAGGCCCTTCTCGATCCTGTCCACGTGGTCGTTCAGCACCCGCAGTTCGGTAACCATGTCGAGCCGCTGAAGCCCCGCATCCGGAATGCCCTTGGGCTCAACGTTGGCTTCAACCGCCCGGGCGCTCGCCGTGGATTCCACCGACGCTGGACGCAGCCAGAGAGCCGCTGCAATGACAGCCAGCATGAAGGCGATGAGAATCAAGCCCTGACCGATGGTTTGAAGGTGCTTGTCTGACATTTTCCATACCTCCCAATCTGCCCACCTTAACAGGCGTGGCGACAAAAAAGGCGGCACTGTTACAGAGCACATGCCAGTGACTCTATCGGCACATCGCGACGGCCCGCTTAAGCGATTCACAGGCCCGCTGCCTGCCTTGAGAGGGTTTCCAGGCGGCCCGGCGGCCACGACTGGGGCCGATGGGAACCCGGCGTGCCGGCCCCGAAAAAAACACCCGGAGGCAGTCGACGCTCCACCGCGTCTCTGCCTCCGGGCCCATGCCTCTTCGCCCCTACACGAAGAGGCTGGCGGTCACCGCTGCGCACCCACAGCGTTACAGTTCGTTCATCTTCGTCGTGCCATCGGAGGCAAGACGGACATCCGTCAGGTTGGCCCGCAGTTCACCCGTGGCCGAGTTGAACCACCACCCGCCGTCGGCGTCGGGCGCCGCAAACGTCGTGGCAGCATCGGTCTCAACGACGACGGTCTTGCTGCTGGAGATCGGGTTCACGGGGATTGACTGGAGGTACGGGCCATACGGATAGCTGCTGCTCGGCGTCGCCGACACACCGCCGTCGACGTCGCTGTACTGGGTCATCTGCTGTGCAAAAGTGTTCCCCGAGGAGTCATCCGTGGGGTAATGCTCGAGATGCTGGGTCTTGTAGAGCAGAAGTTGGCTGCGCATGGTCTGAAGGTTGGTCATCAGATTCGAGACCCGCGCCTCGCTGCTCGCTTCCGTAAACTGCGGGATGACGATGGCAGCGAGAATGCCCAGGATGATCACGACAATCAGGATTTCGACCAGCGTGAAGCCTCTTTTGAGCGTCCGTTTCATGGTTAAGTCTCCTTACGCCGTTCTGGCGCCCGTGCGGGCTAGTGTTCAGGTTTCCTTGCCGTTCGGCCCAATTCGGTTGCCGCCCAGGAACGCACTCGGTTCCCGTCGCGGCCAACCGCCCTGATTGGCGATGCCCGATTTGTCTGCCACCTCCTCCGTGGGCCTCGCGATCTGGCGGCTCCGGCGTGGGGCCGGTCCTCGCAGTTGCCGCCCGCCAACTTCACTTTTGAGTATGGTTGCAGTCAACATTCCTGCTCCACATCTCTTGCCCTAACCATATCGGCACGAACTTTCCCAAACTTCACATTTTTTCTAGATACCGCAGACGGCCCATCTTCACAGCCTTCGCCGTAAAATGGCGATGGCCATGTCCACCCGGAACGGCCATCGCTACACCGCTATCTTAGTCGGCCAGTGGCCGTAGTCAAATAGCGGCATGACGCAGCAGAGAGATGCAGCCACCAACGCAAGCGTAACCACTTGAATATAAAGGACTTGCGCCGCATGGCGTCAAGGGTCGGCCTTTACAGGTTTTTCCGCGTCTCAAGCGGCGCATAGTGGTTTTGCGTCTGTTTTTTCATCCGCCGCTTTCATCTTTTGGAGCCGCAACGCGGGTGGTCATGGCGTGAAACCGGCGAAATCCGCCATCCGAAAGCCGCAGAATCAGGCCGTAATCCACATCGAGGTCGATCACCTCTCCGCTGTAGGCGTCCTCGCCCTCCAAAACGGTGATGCGACGGCCTAGAGTCCGGCATCGCCGCGCAGCATCCTGCCGCACCTCCCCTGCCCCGTCTTCCCTGGCAGTCTGGGCCGCGCGCCGGTCCAAGCGATCCAGCAGCGACCGTGCCAGGAGCGTCCGGTCCACCGTTGGGCCGAGCATCGCCAGAGACGTGACGTGTCCCCGGATGTCGGGCGGAAAGGCCCTCGGCCCCTGGTGGCAGTTGATGCCGATGCCGACCACGACAAACCCGGCGCCCGGCGCCCCCGGCCGCGCCTCGACCAGTATGCCGCCGACCTTCCGGTCGTCGCAGACGACGTCGTTGGGCCACTTGATGCCGACCTCAAGACCCGTCTGGTCTTCGATGGCCTCGGCGGCCGCGAGGGCGGCGGCTCGCGTCAGGACTGCGCCGTCGGCTGCGGCGTCGGCAGCGCGGAGGACCACCGAGCAGAGAATGGCCTCGTGAGGCGGGGCCAGCCACCGATTGCCGCGCCTTCCCCGTCCGGCTGTCTGGTATTCGGCAAAGATGGCGAGGCCGTCGGAGTCCTGGCCGGTTTTTCGAGCGGCCTCCCAGGCGAGGTCGTTTGTTGACGCAACCGTCGCCTCGCACCGGACGATGCGGCCGACACGGCGGCGAGCCGCGTCCCAGGCGAGTTCGGCGGCCAGAAGCGCCGGCGGGACCGCGCTCAGGCGCACACCCTGCATGGGATGGGTTTCGATGACGAAGCCGTGCCGGGCCAGGGCGCCGAGGGCATCGGCCACGGCCGCCGGCGACAGGCCGAGCGCCGAAGCCAGTTGCTCGCGCAAGACAAACTGGCCTCGCCGGGCGCGAAGTGCAAGGCTGATCCGAGGGTCCACAACAATCCTTTCGATTTTCGGCGCTCGGCCCAGCAACCCCAACCCGCGCTCGCCTTCGGCTCGCGGCTAAACGCGGCGGGCTCGATACGGCACCCGGCGTTTGGCCTCAGGCCCGGGTGATATCGAGCGAGATATCGAGGATCGGCGCGCTGTGCGTCAGTGCGCCGACGCTGATGCGGTCAACGCCGGTCTCGGCGATCGCGCGGACGTTCTGGAGCGTGACGCCGCCGGAGGCCTCCAGGGCGGGCCCGCCGTCTTTGAACAGCCGGTTCCGCAGGGCCACGGCCTCGGCCAGCATCGGGACGCTCATGTTGTCGAGGAGGACCACGTCCGGCTCGCCGGCCAGGACCTCCTCGAGGTAATCGATCCGCTCGACCTCGACCTGGATCGGGATCTCCGGCGCGATGCGCATCCGCGCCTCTCGCACGAGGCCCGCGATGGTCTCTCCGACGTGGTCGGGCGCCCGGACCGCCAGGTGATTGTCCTTGATGAGGACGCCGTCGTGCAGGCCGGTCCGATGGTTGAGCGCGCCGCCCATCCGGACGGCGTATTTCTCGAGGTAGCGCCAGCCCGGGGTCGTCTTTCGCGTGTCGAGGATGATGACGCCGGTGCCCTCGACGGCGTCAACGTACCGGCGGGTCAAGGTGGCGACGCCCGAGAGGGCCTGAAGGAGGTTCAGCATGGTCCGCTCGGCCGTGAGCATGGGGCGGACGGGTCCGACGATGCGCCCCAGGAGGCGGCCCTTGCGGATGCGGGCCCCGTCCTTCACGTTCGGCGTGAACCGCAGGCGCGTGTCCACGCGGTGAAGGATGGGGCCCACGCAGATCAGGCCGGCGACGACGCCGTCCATCGACGCCAGGAGCCTGCCGCGCGCAGCGATCTCGGTCTGGATCAGGACGTCGGTCGTCAGGTCGCCCGGCCCGATGTCCTCGTCGAGCGCCAAGGTCAGAAGCGGCTGAAGGCTTTCCAGGGCGCGGATCTTGAGCCGGTCCAGCGGAACGGTCTTAAGCGGTCGGTTGAGCGTCATGAAGCAATCCCTCGATACGGTCGCGGAGTTCGGCGGCGCGCTCGAACTCGAGCCTTTCGGCTGCCTTGTGCATTTCGCTTTCCAGTTCGCGGACGAGTTCGGACCGCGCGAAGTCCTTGTCGGAGAGGTGGACGGCGGTGCGCGCGGCACGGCGAGCCTGGACCTGGGCCTCGATGCCGGCGCGGACAGCCTTGCGCACCGACTGGGGGGTGATCCCATGCTCGCGGTTGTACTCCATCTGCATCGTGCGCCGGCGGAGAGTCTCGCCGATAGCCCGCTGCATGCTGTCGGTGACGGTATCGGCGTAGAGGATGACCTGGGCGCTGGAGTGCCGCGCACAGCGGCCGATCGTCTGGAGGAGGCTGGTCTCGGACCGCAGGAACCCCTCGCGGTCGGCGTCGAGGATGGCCACCAGGCTGACCTCGGGCAGGTCGAGGCCCTCCCTGAGGAGGTTGACGCCGACGATGACGTCGAACTTCCCGAGCCGCAGGTCCCTGAGGATCTCGCTCCGGTCGAAGACCTCGACCTCGCTGTGGAGGTACTCGCAGCGGATGCCGGACTTGCGGAAGTACTCCGAAAGGTCCTCGGCCAGGCGTTTCGTCAGGGTGGTCACCAGGACGCGCTGGCCGCGCTCGATCCGCTGCCTGGCCTCGCCCAGGAGGTGCTCGACCTGACCGCGAGCCGGCTCGATGCGGATCTGGGGGTCCACGAGGCCGGTCGGGCGGATGACCTGCTCGACGGCCTCGCCGCCGGACTGGCCCATCTCCCAATCGCCCGGCGTGGCCGAGACGAACACGCCCTGGCCCACCAGCGACTGCCATTCCTCGAACGTCAGCGGCCGGTTGTCCAGCGCCGACGGCAGACGGAACCCGTGCTCGATGAGGGTCTCCTTGCGGCTCCGGTCGCCGGCGTACATCGCCCGGACCTGCGGGATCGTCGCGTGGCTCTCGTCCACGAAGACCAGGTAATCCTCCGGGAAGTAGTCCATGAGGCAGTAGGGCCGTTCGCCGGCCGCGCGGCCGGAGAGGTGGCGGCTGTAGTTCTCGATGCCGGCGCAGTATCCGACCTCGCGGAGCATTTCGAGGTCGTACCGGGTGCGCGCTTCGAGGCGCTGGGCTTCGAGGAGTTTCCCCTGGTGGCGGAGTTCGGCGAGGCGGCCGGCGAGTTCGTCCTCGATCGAGAGGCACGCCTTCTCGATCCGGTCCTCGGGCAGCACGTAGTGCTTGGCCGGGTAGATGAACGTCTCGTCCTCGCTGCCGAGGATCTCGCCCGTCGTCGGGTTCACCAGGGCGATCCGCTCGATCTCGTCGCCGAAGAACTCAATGCGGTAGGCAAACTCCTCGTACGCCGGCTGCACGTCCACGCAATCGCCGCGGACGCGGAACCTGGCGCGGCCGAAGTCGACGTCGTTCCGCGCGTACTGAAGGTCCACCAGCCGCCGCAGCAGGTCGTCGCGCTCGACGCGCTGGCCGACGCGGACGGCGACGACCATCTCCTCATAGTGCTTCGGGTCGCCCAGGCCGTAGATGCACGAGACGCTCGCGACAATGACGACGTCGCGGCGGCGCGAGAGGGCGCTCGTGGCCTGGAGCCGCAGGCGGTCGATGTCGTCGTTGATCGACGCGTCCTTCTCGATGTAGATGTCGCGGGCCGGGATGTACGCCTCCGGCTGATAGTAGTCGTAATACGAGACGAAATAGGCGACGGCGCTCGAGGGGAAAAACTCCTTGAACTCGCTGTAGAGTTGCGCGGCAAGCGTCTTATTATGGCTGATGACGAGGGTCGGACGCTGGACCCGCTCGATGACGTTGGCCATGGTGAAGGTCTTGCCGCTGCCCGTGACGCCGAGGAGAGTCTGCCAGGGCCGACCGGCATGGAGCCCCTCGGCGAGCGCATCGATGGCGCGGGGCTGGTCGCCCTTGGGCTTGAACTCCGAAACCAGTTCGAAGCGGTCCATGCGCGGTTCTCGGCCGTCCCCGAAAGCATGGATTCTACCAGGATCGGGCGCCAACGGCAACGGCGTGGCGGCGCCGGCGGCACGGGCGAGGATCCATCAATGATGATGCGGCTTGATGCGGTTGGTCTTGGCATCGTACTCGTACGGGTCGCCGTACGGGCACTGGGGCAGGCCGTCCGGGAAGATCTCGCGGTTCTCGAAGATTTCGGTCTTGCACTCCGACTGGGTGGTCGGATACGTGCCGATGGGAAGAAGGCTTCGCTCGGTAAGTGGCGCCTCGCCGACGCTCCCGGGGTAGTCTCCGCCGCTGCAGACCGCCCAGAGTTCAATGGCGGAATTCATGCGCGAGATGTTGGACTGGCAGACGCTCTGCCTGGCCTCCTCGCCGGAATGGGCGAGCCGGGGGACGGCGATGGCGGCGATCAGTCCCAGGACGAGGACGACCAACAGCAATTCGATGAGGGTGAATCCCCTCGCTGTCAACCGTGCGCGTTTCGCCATGCTGCCTGCGACCTCCGCGCGTCGGCGCATCCTCGCCACACATGCCGAGGAGCCCGAGCCGCGCCGCTGCCGGGCCACGCCCCTACCCGATTCGGGGACGCCGCCCGGGGCCACGATCACTCGTGCCACCTAATGTAAACCTGCGCAGGCGGGGCCTGGAGTCAAATGAGGAGTGGAGTGTCGGGACGGCGGCTTCCTGTGCGGAATCTAAGTCCTTTGAGAAAAGGGACTTGTGGAAGCCGGCACGGTCGCGCCATGCGGGCTGCAAATCCACGGCGCACAGAGTCACTATCGGATTCCGCACGAAAAAGCGGTTCCGCCGGGTTGGCCGCAGACGGGCGGTTCAGCCGAGTTTCCTGAGGATATCGGCGGCCTTGGCGGCATCGGCACTGGTGTCAACCGCCAGGTAGAAGACTGCCGCGCCGCCTATCGCCGCAGCCGACAGGCCCCGGACGTTGATGCCGGCGTCGGCGAGGGCCTTGGTGCTCCTGGCACCGAGGCCGGGCGCGTCGGGCGCCTCGATCCGGACGGAATGGAGGCCGTCGGCCTTCTTGAAGCCGGCCTTCGCAGCAGCCTCGACCTGCTTGTCGCCCTTGACGGGGGTGACAAACAGGACACCCGCGCCCGGCTTTTCGGGAGTGCGGCGGGCGATCACGAACTCCAGGTTCACTCCCGCCTTGGCGAGGGCTGCCAGTTTCGCCGCCATCCCGCCGGGCCGATCCTCAATGGTTGCCGCCCACACGTCCACCTGTGAAACTTTAAGTGCCATAGTGCCTTCTCCTTAACCAGAGTGTGGAAAACCCGGGTCCGTCCGACAGAGAGGCTCTCTTCTTTTATAGCGAGTCGCAGGGGCAGAATCACGCGCCGTTTGGAATCGCGCGGCCACAGCCGAAGGGGGGCGGAGATCGGCTCTACGGCCCGCCCGGCATCTGGACGGCCTCGTCGTCGCCGTTCGGGCCGGCCACGAAAAGGTACGGCTGGAGTTTCGCGAGCATCTTGTCGTGGATGCCGGGGACTTCGGTGAGTTGGTCGGTCGAGGTGAATCGCCCGCCGCGCCTCGCGCGCTGCTCGACGATTCGCTTGGCGAGTTTCTCGCCGACACCGGGCACAAGAGTCAGCGTGACCCAGTCGGCCTGGTTTAAGTTGACGCGGTAGGTCGGCCCCTCGGGCGGCGGGATGACCTCAAGCGGCTCGGCCCCGATACGGAAATGATCGACCGCACGCCAGGCCAAAGCGGCCACCACCAGCAGCGCAAGGATGACCAGCACCACCTGCTCGGTGCGGGCGATGAGCGGCGGCTTCGGTCTGGCGGCACTGGCCTGCTCGGACATGGCGGCATTATCGCCGCTCGCCCTGCCGGCTGCAAGCCGAACCGCCGGGCGCAAAATCCGTGCGAGGCCGGCGCCCTCTCAGGCGTCGGGGAAGACGATGTTGCTGTGGTCTTCGACGGGGCCGGCTTCCGGCCAGATCTCATGGCGGATGTTGATGAGCCGCTGGTAGGCGATCTTGGGGTGCAGGTTCTTTCGAAGCAGGCCGCCGTGCGGGAAGTAGTGGGGCTGGTGATCCGAGAAATCGCGCCACGAGATCGCCGCCACGAACGGTTTTGAGATGGCCGTCTGGTAGAACTCGCCGGCCCAGTCGCTCTGGACGACCTCGTCCCAGGACTTCCGCCAGATGCCGCCCGACCCGGGCTGATGGTCGGCCCCGCCGACGGCCGCCTCCGGGTCGGGGTAGCAGGCCGACGGCACGCCGGCGGCCGTCACGTGGACGGGCTTGCCGAGCGCCCCGAACCGGTCGAGCATGTCGGAGACGGCGAGCATGTCGCGGGCGTAGAACCCTTCGCCGCCGGTGCCGAAGAAGAACTGGAGGCCGATGGCGT
>Ga0315284_10002241_pt1 | contig 27756 bp, 27 predicted proteins | sample YL17G09_16_MG_FD_203696 | JGI IMG/M metagenome (GOLD analysis project Ga0315284, IMG submission 203696) | Sediment microbial communities from Yellowstone Lake, YNP, Wyoming, USA - YL17G09_16 | ecosystem: Environmental > Aquatic > Freshwater > Lake > Sediment | place: USA: Wyoming | collected...
TTTGCGGCTTGTTTGGCTTAATGGCAGATGGGAGCGGCTATGGCAAACGAAACCCTTGGCAGCTTGAAAAATCTACCTACAAACATGAAGCACACCCATAGGCGACGTATAATTTTGGTTTGTGTTGTATTGGTGTTTACCAGTTCATTGCAGGGATATGGTCAGGCAATCAAACAGTTCGACTGTGATACTACAGCCGGTTGGGTTATCGTTGACCAAAATAGCCAACCTGCTGTAATACTTCGTGGCGCCGAAACAGAGCCAGAGGATAAGAAGCTTAGGGTGACATCATCAAGACGGACTTTTCGAATGGGTTTCACGCCCTTTCCTTACGACATGACACTCGAAGCCATTACAGAAGTGAAACGTTTTCTGCATCAGAATGCAGATGTAATCTCCATCCACTTGGAAGGTGTTCCCTGGCTGGAAGCGTATGAAGGCAAGCCATATCACCCGAAATTAATGGAGGATTGGCAGCGTCACAAAGAGGCGAAGCCTCCTGGGGGCAAAGTTTACCTGTCGTTGTCTCCACTTAATAACGGTCGTTCAGATATTGCCGGGTATCGAGCGGCAAAGGAGAATCTGCCACTGCCCAAAGCCTTCATCGGCAAGTCCCTGGATGATACCGTTGTGGTGAAGACCTATCTGGAGTACTGTCGGCAGGCAATCCGCTATTTTCAACCCGACTATTTAACAATCGGCATTGAGGTTAACGAACTATTCCACAGCAACCGATCCAAGTGGGAAGCCTATAAATGTCTCCATCAGCGCATCTACCAAGAACTGAAACATGAGAATCCCGATCTGCCAATCTGTGTGACTTTTACATTGCACAATATGCTTAATCCCGACTGGAAAGATCGAAAGCAGATGCTTGAGGAAATTAAGAAGCTGATGGCGCACAGTGATCTGGTAGCGGTGAGCTTCTATCCGTTCATGGCAATGCTGGGCAACCGAATGGATGATTGCCTATCGTGGTTGTATGGGGAGTTCGATGAATTCAAGAAACCGTATGTATTTTCGGAAACCGGCCAACCAGCCGAATCGGTTATTCTCAAGTCGTTAGGTTTTACTATTCCGGCCAGCCCGGAAAGCCAATATCAAGTACTTGATAAACTGCTCTCATTCGCCCAACAGCGGCAGTTTGAGTTTCTGGTTTGGTTTCTTCCTCGTGACTATGACGGCTTATGGGATAAGATACGAGCGGATGCTCCAGAATTTTTTGGTGTATGGCGGGATTGTGGTTTGCTTGATGGTGATGGCAACAAGCGTCCAGCTTACCGACTCTGGCGGGCCTATTTCGAACTACCGCTTTGCCGGGAGTAAGCACTCATGAAGGAGAAGAGAAAGACAGATGACGGGAGCGAACTGACGTTGATACCCGGCGGGATCAAGTATGTCCTCCCATCGGGACCGGGAACGGGAGGTAACCCGTCAGGCGCCTCGCTATCCAGGATCGTGTTCCCGCGTCTTCTTATCGGTTTGGTCGTTCTCATTTGTGCCGAGGTATTCTCGGGCGCCTCCATCCAGGCCGGACTTTGGCACCCCTGGACATGGCTGGTGACCTACTGGCTTTACTTCGCACACTTTTTTTTCTTCACAACACTCGCAGTACGCACAGGCAGGACATCGTTTTGGTCGCTCTACCTCTGGGGCGTTCTCTTCGGCCTATATGAATCTTGGATCACCAAGGTCATCTGGTACGGCTACAGCGGCGACGGTAAGTTCGTCATGGGCAGCATCGGGCCGTACGGATTCTCCGAGATAAGCATGGTCTTCCTCTTCCACCCGGTGGCCTCCTTCATCCTTCCGCTGGCGGTGGTCTGCGTGCTTTGCCCAACTCTGCGGCGGCTATTCCCGGACTTGGCCTGGTTCACGGGAAAAAGCAGGGGCGCACGTGTAGTGCAAGTCTACCTGGTTGTCTCCTTTGCAACCGTGATGGCCATGAACTCAGGCGGCCCAGTAAACCTTGCCATGAACTTGGCGGTGGTGATCGTCCTTCTATTTTTGCTGTTACGACTGTCGCGATCAACTCTCTCTTCTTCGGACGGTCATTCCATTGTGGTCTTTAGTCAGTGGGGATTTGTTGGATTGTGCTTGTACCTCGTGTTATTGTATGTGGTAACGTATGTCTTCCTGAGGCCGGAGGGACTACCAACGATTCCGGTGCAGCTGGTCACCTTCGTATTCTACGCACTGGCCATCGCTGGCCTTTGGCTACACCGCAGACGAGAACCGCTGCTTGGTTCTGTGGTCGAGGTGAAGCAGCGGGAGTCTAAATTAGTAATTACCCTGTTCGCCATACAGCTTGGCCTGGGTCTTGCATTGTCGGTATTCGCGGGAGGGTCAGTTCTTTTCTTCCCGGTAATTCTGAGCTTCGTCATCTGGACGCCTTTGGGATTCCTGCTGGCGGCCGTAGCAATAGTAAAGGGATTTCGGGAACGCGTCATTATAACCTGCCTGTTTTTCATCATTGCATGCGCGGCTTTTCTTCCTGTTCAGGAATCAGGCCAAGATGAAATAGCGTTAGTCCGAAACCGCCGGTCGAACTTGCTCCTCGGCCTTTGGCCTCCTCGCAATGACGTGGACCCTGGAATAGAGGTCCTACTTACAAATGTGAAACGCACTTCCTGAGCAAAAATTTGGCAAAATTGTTTGACATATCACCATAGAAAGGATATATTTCTGTTTTTCAATGTTGCATAAGTCAAAAACGGTTTAATGGGAGATTGAATATATGGAACAAAAGATTCAACTAAAAGAAAGTGACATACCCCGCCAGTGGTACAACATTGCAGCAGATTTGCCCACGCCGCTGCTGCCGCCGCTTGGCCCTGATGGCAAGCCCATCTCGCCGGATATGCTTGCGCCCGTCTTTCCAATGAACCTTATAGAACAGGAGGTCAGCGCACAGCGGTGGATAGACATCCCGGATGAGGTCCTGAATATTCTATACCGCTGGCGGCCCTCGCCTTTGAAAAGGGCGCTGGCCCTGGAGAAGCACTTGAAGACTCCGGCGAGGATTTATTACAAAGATGAAAGTCTAAGTCCTCCCGGCAGCCACAAGCCCAATACCGCTGTCCCGCAGGCCTGGTATAACAAACAGTTTGGCATAAAGCGGCTGACAACCGAAACCGGCGCCGGTCAGTGGGGCAGCGCGCTTGCTTTCGCGTGCTGCCTGCTCGGCCTGGAATGTAAGGTCTTTATGGTAAGGATAAGCTTTGACCAGAAGCCATTCCGCAAGACTATGATGGGCGTCTGGGGCGCCAATTGTGTTGCAAGCCCAAGCGCTGAAACAAACGCCGGCAGAAAAGTGCTCAAAGAAATCCCCAATACGCCGGGCAGTCTGGGAATAGCAATAAGCGAAGCCATCGAGGCGGCGGTTACCGACAGAACGGGCAAGACCCGCTACTCATTGGGAAGCGTGTTAAATCACGTGCTGCTGCACCAGACGATAATCGGCCTGGAGGCAAAGAAGCAGTTGAAAGCAGCCGGCGAGAAGCTGCCGGATGTCGTCATTGGTTGTGCCGGCGGAGGCAGCAACTTTGCCGGCCTGGCATTCCCGTTCACAGCGGACAAGATTAACGGCGCGAAGATAAAGATTATGCCGATTGAGCCGACCGCCTGCCCATCGATGACACGCGGGCCTTTCCGTTACGATTTCGGCGACACGGCCTGCACGACGCCGCTTCTGGCGATGTACACGCTCGGGCACGCCTTTATCCCGGCCCCAATCCATGCCGGCGGCCTGCGATACCACGGAATGGCTCCTTTAGTATGCCAGTGCATCGTCGAGGGTCTTTTTGAGCCAAAGGCCTATCATCAGAACAAATGCTACGAATCCGCCCTGACCTGGGCAAGGATAGAAGGGGCAATACCCGCGCCCGAGACCAGTCACGCAATCGCCGCCGTCATTGATGAAGCCACAAAGGCCAGGGAAGAAGGCAAAGAAAAGGTGATTCTGTTCAATTACAGCGGTCACGGCCTTATGGACCTCTCCGGCTACGATGCATACCTGTCGGGGAAACTGTCCGACTATGCCCTGCCGGATGAGGAAATAGAAAAGTACACCGCCGAGCTCGACAAATTCCCCAAGGCGGAAATGAGAAAGACCGGCAAATGGTAAGTGTGTTTATTGGGGGTTTATGGATATAAGGATTGTACAGGAAGCGTTAAAAGGAGCAGCGTTTTTAAGGAGAAATTGAAATGAAAAAAGTAGTATTACTGACTGCCGTTTTGTTTGTGACGGCAACCATTGCGGCACAGGAAAAGACTGGTGAGCTGCACGGAGTGATTGACTTGACATATCAAAGCAAGTATGTCTGGCGCGGCTTCGATGTCTATAACGACAAAAGTGCGTTCCAGCCCAGCGTTGACCTTGATTTGTTCGGCACGGGCTTCGGAGTCAGCGTAATGGGCCACAGGGCCAATTCAAGCGGGTTCGAAAATAGCGAACGGTGGGACTACACATTGTATTACCAAAACATGCTCTGTGCCGACCAGCCCTGTGCTACTATGTACCGGTTTGGCTGGGTCTATTATAACTATCCGGACCTTAGAAATGAGTGGGCCGACCTGCAGGAGCTACAGATGGTTCTGGCCTGGCCGAAAATTTTACCAGTTAAGGGATTAGTTCCCGCCTATGCTCTTGTCAAGCTCTGGCCTTCGAGCAGCGGTTCGCTGGTTTCAAAGAAGGTGGACCTGTCAACAGGGATGCCGAGCAGCGGGACCCCTTCCGGGTTTGCACATATCTTTATGCTCGATTACGGGTTTGAGGTGACCTGTCCCATTACCAACCAGCCGAGAGTAATAAAGCTGCACTCAGAGGTGGTATTTAATGATGGCGTTGGGCCTGCCGGCCAGAACGTTGACCATGACTGGTCGAATGCGGTTTTTGGCGTCTCGACGGATGTTGACCTTGCAAAGAATCTGACTTTCACTCCCGCTGTCTATCATCAGGTAACGATGGATAGGTCGGTCAATGAAGATAAAGATGAGACCTGGGCGGCTTTGAGTATGAAGTACAAATTCTAAAACTGCCTGTTTTTCTGTTTTGGTATAAAGCGAAAGGCCGGTTTTTACAAACCGGCCTTTTTTATTTGGAATCTTTCAAGGTTTTTTCCCTCCGCCGTTTGGTCCGCCACGAAGTGTGGCGGATTTGGCGGAGTAAATCTCAAAGTTCCGCCGTCGTTTGGCGGAGCAAATCGCAAATCGATAAAGAGCCAACGGTCGGATTCGAACCGACAACCCCTGGTTTACAAAACCAGAGCTCTGCCGTTGAGCTACGTTGGCACAAATCCATAAAACTCAAGGTGTAAGACTTAAAACGCAAAACTGTTGAGCTGCTCAGTTTTACGTCTTCCCGGCAGCGAAGGGGTGCATAAATTGTAGCCAAAATTTCAGATTTATCAAGGCCAATCCGCCACACTTCGTGGCGGACCAAACCCTCTGCAGCGGCTTGTTTTGAGAAACGGGATGAGTGCAGGTCAGATTTTGTCGTTGACCCTGACCATATTTTTCGCGACATCCGCGATTTTTTCCCGCAGGACTTTTGGTGCAAGCACCTGCACCTGGTCGCCGTAGCCGAGTATCCACCAGGTTATTTCGCCCAGCCCGTCCACGCGAAACTCCACAATGGCCGAGCCATCGTCCTCGACGGCGACCTTTTGCGTGCTGTGCCACTGGACCTCGGCAACGTTGTTGGCCACCTTGGGTGAAAACCACAGCTTGATGTCGTAAATTCGGCCCTCCGGTATCATCGACCACGCCCTGCCTATGTAGTCATACAGATTGAAATTTTCTCCGCCGATGAAACGCTTGTCCGTAACCTCAAGCTCCCTGATGCGGTTGAGCTTGAACGTGCGCACGCTTGAGTGCAGGCCGGAGTGGCCCAGCACGTACCACGCACGCTGGTTGTAGAACAAATGAAAAGGACAAAGCTCAAGCTCGATAATCTTCTTCTCGAAAAACGAATGGTATATTAGCTTGACTTTGCGTTTTTTTGCTATGGCATCCTGCAACTGGGCGAACGTCTTGTCAAGGATGCTCGTTATCGCCTGGGCGCCGCCTTTGGCGGAAATATTTCGCAGGGCGGCGTTGCAGTATTGCCTGATTCCGGCAGGCAGATTGTTTTCAATTTTCAAAGCGGCAAGCAGGGCCGAATTACTGAACGGCAATTGTATATGCCCGCTTGCCTTGTGGACAAGCAAAAGCAGACTCAGCGCCTCCTGAAGATTCAAATCCAGAGGCGGCAGAAAAAATTCAGGCCCTATGGCGTAACCGCCTCTCTCTGCCTCGTAGCGATAAGGAACGCCGATTGCCTGCAGTTCTTTCAGGTCGCGGAATATCGTTCGCCGGCTCGTCCCAAACATCTTCGAGAGGTCGCTGACGGCATAGCTCCTGCCCGCCTGCAGGGTGGTTAAAATCTGCATAATCCTGCTTACTCTGCCTGATTTCATAAAGCTGGCCCTCCGGTTAATTCTCTTTCCCGGCTCTTATTTGCAGCGTTTCATTTGTAATGACCGATACTGCGACAGGCCCAAGGTCGGCGGCATCCGGTAAGTCCCACTATACTGCGGCCACTGTCACTTCCTGCCAGGATTATACCCAACCCTGTTGGGACCTCAAAGCATCAGCTTGCCATTTTTGCCAAAGGTGGCGGAAGTCGCTCCGAACAGACGCCCGCCGGCGTCATTAAAGGCGGGCGGTTTCGGCAAAAAATCTCCGCCGACCCCGGGCGTTTGCCCTCGAAATGTAGTTTATAGGCCATCTTCGCCTCAAAATATCCGGTGGAGCTGAATCTCGAATTTTTTAGCAAAAAATTTGACAGACCGTAAAAACACGTTAGAATAGTGAATTTTCAGGGAAAGTGAAACTATGAAAAGCTTTATGGCAAAGAAAGGGCAGGTCGAGCAGAAGTGGGTGCTTGTGGATGCAGAAGGCGCCGTTTTGGGCCGGATGGCCGCCAAAATCGCACCTTTGCTTATGGGTAAGACAAAGCCCACATATACGCCGCACGTTGATATGGGCGACTTTGTGATTGTCGTAAATGCCGAAAAGGTAAGACTTACCGGCAAAAAAGCCCAGACCAAGGTATATGATCGCTATACGCATTACCCGGGCGGACACAGGTTTGTCAGCTTCGCGGAGATGATGGCCAAAAAGCCCGAAAGGGTAATCGAATTGGCGGTGGCACGGATGCTGCCAAAAAACAGACTCGGCAGGCAAATGATAAGAAGGATGAAAGTTTACCGCGGCCCGGAGCATGAACACCAGGCCCAGAGGCCCGAGAAAATAAGACTGTAAAAATACAAAAATGCGGTCTGCCTCCGGCAGACCGGATATTCACCTTGAACCGTGAATTTACCTTGAGGCAGGAAAGCAAATTATGGCAGAGACTAAAACTGATAGTGCGGTAACTAATCCTGCGGCGGCAGCGACGCCCCAGCCGGCGCCCAAACCGGTAAAAAGTGAACCGCTCAAGGGCGGATACTGGTGGGGTCTCGGCAGAAGAAAATGCTCCGTCGCCCGCGTGCGAATCAAGCTCGGGACGGGGAAACTGCTTGTCAACAAGGAAGAGCTCAACAAGTACTTCAAGCGCGAGCAGGACAGAAGTGCGGTTACCTCGCCTCTGAAAGCGGTCGGTGCGGAAAAAGCCTTCGACATCTTCATTAACGTTACGGGCGGCGGGACAACGGGTCAGTCCGGCGCATCGCTGTTGGGTATCGCCAGGGCGTTAAAGAAGTACGACGACAACTACGTGCAGGTCCTGCGGGACGGCGGATACCTCACGCGCGACCCCAGAATGGTCGAAAGGAAAAAGCCGGGACAGTCCGGTGCACGAAAAAGATACCAGTTCTCGAAGCGTTAATTTGCAAAGACGCTTGCGGATTATTACAATGGCCGCGGACCCGCTCTTGTCGGGTTGGCGGCCGTTTTTATTGAAAGGTTGAGTATGATACGAGTTGCCATAATCGGAGCAAGCGGATATACCGGCGCGGAGTCTATAAAGATTATCCTGCAGCACGGCAAAGCCAAATTAGTCTATCTGACGGCGCTGCCCGAGGAGTGCGGGGCAGTCGCGGACGTCTTTGGGCAGTTCAAGGGCCGGTGCAGTCTGCAAATCGAGCCGTTGGATTTCGGCAAACTGTCCGGCCTGGCCGACGTCGCCCTTTGCTGTCTGCCGCACAAAGTCTCGATGGGGTTTGTCCCCAAACTTCTGGAGATGGGGCTGAAGGTCATCGACTTCAGCGCGGACTATCGAATAAAGGATGTGGCGGTTTATGAAAAGTTTTATCAAAAACACACGGATACAGACAATCTTGCAAAGGCGGTTTATGGTCTGCCGGAATTGTACCGTGAGCAGATAAAGTCAGCAAATCTGGTTGCTAACCCCGGCTGTTTCCCAACGGGTGCCTTATTGGCGATTGCGCCGCTGCTGAAAGAGGACCTTATCGAAACAGACTCGATTATCGTCAATGCCGTAACCGGAACATCGGGAGCGGGCAAAAATCCGTCGAGCAAATTTCATTTCCCGAATATGAATGAGAATTTTTTCCCCTACGGGATCGGTACGCACCGCCACATGCCGGAGATGGAACAAATCGCAGGCGAAATCGCCGGCCGCGAGGTGAAAATGCTTTTCCAGCCGCACGCAGGGCCTTTCGACAGGGGAATTCTTTCGAGCATATATTGTCAGCCGAAGAAGAAGGTGAGTGGGGAGCAACTGGCAAAACTTTACAACAGCTTTTACGTGTCCGAGCCTTTTGTTCAGGTGCGTAAAGACGCCCCGGGCGTTAAAGATGTGGCAGGGACAAACTATTGTCACGTTTTTGCCACTTGCGTAAAGGGGCAAATCGTTTGCTTTTCTGCGATCGACAATCTGGTAAAGGGCGCCTCCGGCCAGGCCATCCAAAATATGAACATTATCTTCGGCCTTGAAGAGAGCATGGGGTTAGAGTGATTTTATATGAGGCAGGGGACATTAAAAGTTGCAACGTGTCAGTTTACGGTAGGCAGGGACATCAGAAGAAACGCCCGGCAAATCTGCGAGTTTCTGCGCAAAGCGGCTAAAGTAAAGGCAGATATAGTGCATTTCCCTGAGTGCGCTCTCAGCGGCTACGTGGGCATAGACTTTCCATCATTCGACGGATACAACTGGGACCTGTTAAAACAAGAGACGCTAAAGATTATGGCGATGGCGGGGAAATTGGGGCTGTGGGTAGTATTAGGCAGCACCCACAAACTGGCCGAGCCGAATAAGCCTGCCACACAGACGGTGGGCAAGCCGCACAATTGCCTGTATCTGATTGGCCCAGACGGCAAAATCCACGACCGCTACGACAAACGTTTTTGCACGAAGCAGGATTTGCGTCGGCTGACGCCGGGCAGCAGGTTTGTGTTCTTTGTCATCAACGGCGTGAAGTGCTCTCTGCTTATATGCTTCGATTTGCGGTTTCCTGAGCTGTATCGGCAGCTTTACAAGCAGGGCGTCAACTGCATTTTCCAATCGTTTTACAACGCCCGCCAGAAAGGGCCGAGCGTCCATACTCACATTATGCGGCAGACAATGCAGTGTCACGCCGCGACGAACCATTTCTGGGTAAGTATGGCAAATGCGAGCGGGTATTATTCGCCGTATCCGTCGTGCATAATCTCGCCGGACGGCAGAATCGTCCGCCAGCTTAAGGCAAATCGCCCCGGCATTATGGTCAACACGGTTGACCTCGGCGAAAAATTCTACGACCCGATGGCCGATTTCAGAGATATGGCAATCGCCGGTGCCCTCAGCAATGCCCCGGAGAAAATTAACGACCCGCGGTCAAGAAACAGAACAAGTTTTTAAGCAACATTCACGATTCCATTGTCACAAAATATCTGGCAAAAAGAGTTATTTACAATTATAATTGTGAAGCGAGTCAATAATGATAAAAAACAGTCGTAAATTGGATAACTTTTATCGCCAGTTAGCCGCGAAAGAAAACCTTTCGTATAAGGAGGCCCTGCGTATATACGATGCTTTGCATAAAGAGGCTGTTGTGTTGGGCGCCATCAGCCACGAGAATATCTGGGAAGGGTTTGAAGTTGATTTGCGAATCACAAAGGCGATGGGTAGGTTGAAACGTGCTCGAAAAACTGATAAGAAAAATAGCCGAAAGGTTAGACGAAGATAAGATTCCCTATATGGTTATCGGCGGCCAAGCTGTCCTTTTATACGGAAGCCCACGCCTGACGCGAGATATCGATATAACTCTGGGGGTTGACACGGATAAATTCTCGCTCCTCGAAAGGGTATGCAGAAAATTAGGGCTGAAGGTCCTGCCGGAAAATCCGCAGAGATTTGCAAAAGAGACTAATGTGCTTCCAGCAGAAGAGGCAAAGTCGAAAATCCGCGTGGATTTTATCTTTTCCTTTAGTCCTTATGAATCACAGGCCCTCAAAAGAACAAGGAAAACTTCTATCGGCGGTTATCCGGTGAAATTCGCATCGTGCGAAGACGTCATTATCCACAAAATGATCGCAGGTCGAGCAATTGATGGGGAGGACGTAAGAAACATTCTGATTAAGAACAAAAACTCGATTGACGTTAAATACATCAAGAAATGGCTGTCAGAGTTCAACAAAATCCCTGAGCATAAAGGATTGTTGCAGAGGTTCAATGGCTTGTTGAAACAATAACCCGGTTCTGAATATCTCATATTCAAAGAGGTGGTTTGACTGTAAATGGGAATTTGGAGGGGCTGGGTTTTGGGGCGATTGTCTATCGGATGACTGCGGCATTTGCGGGGTCCGGCATTGACAAAGAGACGGCCAGCCAGTACAATAGTTAAATCAATGACGGTTTTTTCGCGTGGCTGATGAAAAGGAGATTTGCAATTTTTGTATTTGGCATTCGATATTGTGCCGCGGTGCACTGGCGGCTTAAGGGAATTTTCTCCAAAGGGATTTGACCTGTGGAACCGCTCATCGATTACTTCAGACGGGTAGCCATTTATGATTGGCGGGTCGTTGCCATCGAGCTGGTTCTCATCGGGCTGGTGGTCTATTGGGTCGTGGACTTCCTTGAAGGCACTCGCGGCGAGAGGCTGTTCAGGGGCGTCATATTCATTCTTGTCGCGGGGGTTTTGGTCTTAAACCTGCTCGTTCGGCGGTTCGACTTCGCCCGGCTTCAATACCTGTACAAAGGATTTTTGATTGCCGTTTTGATTATCGCCGTCGCCGCCTTTCAGCCCGAAATTCGCCGCGTCCTTATCCGCATAGGCCAGCCCCGTTTCTGGGTGGGCTCATCGCGGCATCTCTCAAAAATTGTGGAAGAGGTGGTCGCCGCCGCAACCGCACTTTCCGCCGCCAGGAGAGGGGCCATTATTGTTTTTGAAAGGCGAGTGGCATTGGGCGAGTTCGTAGAGAGCGGCGTGCACATCGACGGCCAGGTGACGGCGGAACTGCTGAAGACGATTTTCTACCCCGGCACCACCCTTCACGATATGGCCGTCATAATCCGCGGAGACAGAATAATCGCTGCCAGCGTGCAGTTGCCCCTGGCGGAGGATGGCAGCGTCGGCGGAACGGAGCTTGGCTCGCGCCACCGCGCCGCCATAGGCATAACCGCAGGTTCGGATGCAACCTGTCTGGTAGTAAGCGAAGAGACCGGCATCATTTCGCTTGCTGAAAACGGCAAGCTCATCCGCAGCGTGGATGAAGCGTATTTAAGGGAGCATCTTCCGAGAGTGATGGCGTAGCTCGAACCGGCGGCCTCAGACAAACAAGGCCAAAAAAACAATGCTTACAAAAATCAAGTTCAGCAAGATAGCGGCTGTGATATTCATAACCATTCTGATATGGGTCTGGGCGGATTTGGCGCTGGACGAGAAGCTGCCTGTTGCAAACGTCGGCGTGACGGTCGCCAAATCCGCCAACTCCGCGATATGGGTCAGTTTCGGCGAGCAGTCGGTCGCCTCCATCCACAATATTGTTCTCAAAGGCCCCGCATCCCGCGTCGCCGAGGTAAGACGCAAACTTAACGCCGGAGCGATCATACTTGAGTTCTTTCTCGATGCCGAACAGGAAGGAATCGCCGCCGCCGGCGAGCACAACCTGGATGTGCTGAACTTCTTGCGCAAAAGCGACCAGATAAAACAGCTCGGCCTTACAGTCGAATCCTGTGAGACGGCCAGACTGACCGTCAACGTCGTCGAGCTTTTCGAAAAGTCGCTGACCGTTCAGTGCCTCGATGAAGGCAAGCTTCCGCTTGAAGCCGAGAGCATCGAGCCGGCAAAGGTTGATATGTTCGTGCCCGAATATTGGGGCGGCGAGAAACTGACCGCACAGGTCCAGTTGACGCGAAGAGAAATCGAGCAGGCAAGGGTATCAGCTATCGAAAAGACCCCTTACATCGACCTGGCTGCAGGCCAAAGAAGAGAGTCGCCTATGGCGGTCAAAATCAAGATACCGCCCGCCGAGGATGCGCTCAAGACCTACACCATAACGACGGCCACACTGGGCCTGTCCCTGAGCGCCAACCTCCAGGGAAAATATAAGGTGGAAATAACCAATCTGAACGAAGTAATAAGCCCCATCGCCATCAAATCCACTCCGCAGGCCAGGCAGGCCTATGAGGTTATGCGGTATCAGGTGATACTCGAAGTTGACGATGGGGATGTTAAGCCCGAGGAGTCCCGCAGAGAGATTGTCTATAATTTTCCTCCTGAATTTGTCCGCAAAGGCCAGATACTTCTGAACCAGCCGCCCGTGCAGGCCCGCTTCAAACTGCTCCCCTTCTCCGCCGCACCACAGTAGAGAACATCTCAGGAAGTATTATTCTTTCTGCCGTGCAAAGCAATCCGGGAATTTGCTCACCTTCCACGCAATCCACATCTGCGATTGATAAAAGTGGAGGTCTGCTAAGCAATCATTATCTTTTTGACCGTCCTCCAGGCCTCGACCATTAAAACCAGCGCCAATAATAACAGCACCGCCGCAATAATTCCGATGGCGGAGAATTTATACCGCCCCAGCAGGCACACGAGGGCGCAGACCGTCATTACATTCATAAACAGCATTGGCCCGAGGACAAAGCCCGATTTTTTGCCGCTTTTCTTCAGCCACACGGCGACTACGAGCAGAACAAGTCCTGCCAGCAGTTGGTTGGTGGCGCCGAAGACCGGCCAGATTGCCTTCCAGGCCGGCAGCGGCTTACCCTGCGGGTCCTTGAGGGTGACAAGCACAAATATGGTTGGCAGCGCCAGCGTCGCCAGAGTTGAAAGGTAACGCCAGGCGGCGCCTTTAAGCCCGAAAAATTCCTCGAACACATACCGACCCAATCTGGTCGCCGTGTCTAATGTGGTGAGTATAAACGTCGATAATGCCAGCAGACCAAACGAAAAGCCCAGCTTTTCGGGGACACCGAAAATAGACAGGAACCTGCTCATACCGGTACCGTAAATCACCAGCGGCGCCTTTGTCACAAGCGGGTTGCCTTTCGCAAGCATCGCCACCGTAGCTAAAGAGATGACCGCAACCAAGCCCTCAATCAGCATCGCGCCGTAGCCGATTAGTTTTGCATCGGATTCCTTGTTAAGCTGTTTCGAGGACGTCCCTGAGGCCACGATGGAATGGAACCCCGAGCAGGCCCCGCAGGCAACGGTAATAAACAAAAACGGAAACAGCGGACCAATCTGCGGCTCAGACCACGCATTGAAGGCCGGATATTGCATCTTGAACCCGCCTGCAAGTATGCCCAAAAATCCGCCTGCCACCGAGGCGTAAAGCAGGAACGATGAAAGGTAATCCCTTGGCTGAAGCAGAATCCACACCGGCGTGGTCGAAGCAATAAAACAATACACAACCAGAACCAGCGACCAGGTCTTTGCGGGATTTCCACCGATGATAGCGGGGACAATATCTGGTGAAATGGGTATCTTCTGGCCGACCCAGACGGCAACAAATACCAGCGGCACAAACACCAGCGACGACCACAACACCGGAACCTTCAATCGGTACACCGATACGCCGAACCCGACAGCCAGTGCCATAAACAAAAGCGACGAGGTGGCAACGCCGCCGTCCTCAACAAAAGAAGTGGCGGTCAAATCGGTAAATACCGTCAGCACATACACCAGACTCAGCCAGATAAATGCCAGAAGAAGTCTGTAGGCCAGTGGTGACATATACTCCCTGGCAATCTCTGCGATGGAGCGGGCTTTATGACGAATTGAGGCGGCCAGCGAGGAGAAATCGTGCACGCCGCCGATAAAAATCGCGCCCAGCAGCACCCACAACAAAACGGGCGCCCATCCGAAGGCGACCGCCGCTATCACCGGCCCCACCACGGGACCGGCCCCCGCTATCGAGGAAAAATGATGGCCCAGCAAGACCGCCTTATGCGCAGGAACGCGGTCGATGCCGTCGTAATCGGAGTGGCTCGGCGTCGCGCGATTATCGTCCAAATCGTAGTGCTTTGCCAAAAACCGCCCGTAGATAAAATAGGCCGACAAAAACGCCCCGGCAGTAATCAAAAGAATGAAAACTAACATCTGACGCCCCCGAAAAATCCAAAACTCACGAAGACAGCAGGAACCTGCCTTCTATTACCAAAAATCATGTCCGTTTGCCCTTTGTTTTGACGGCGTTTTCTGCCCGGTGTGGACGGGCCTGCAGTCTTATCGGCACCTCCGCCGTCGGCAGTAACTCCCGCAGCTTGCCCACTATGAACCGCCGATAATTATCGTCAAAAAGCTCCGGCTTATTGACGAACATAAGTATCGTAATCGGATTGACCGCCACCTGGGTCGCGTAATAAATCCTCGGCAGCGTGGTCTTTCGTTTTGCCCCGCGGACGTGCTCCTCCTTGATAATTTCGAACGCCTTGTTTAATTTGGGCGTCGGTATCCACATCGTCGTCTGCTTGAATATCTCGGCCGCCAGGTCCAGGACGCTCTGCACGTTCCTGCTCTCAGTCGCGGTGGTAAAAGCTATCGGCACGTAATCTAACCCGGGAAATAGCTGCGTCAGATACTCTTCGTAGTCGCCGCTGGAGGCCCTGTCTTTTGCCAGGTCCCATTTGTTGACGACTATGATGCAGCTTTTGTGCTGCTCAACGAGAAGTGACGCCAGTTTCTTATCGACCTGCGAAACCGGCTCCGAGGCGTCAATCAAAAGTAGCGACACGTCCGCCCGCCCAATCGCCTGCCTCGCGCGCACGTGACTGTAAAATTCTATGCTGTCGGCTATCTTGCTTCTCTTTCGCACGCCCGCGGTGTCAATGACGACAATTGTTTTGCCGTCCTTCTCAAACCGCACGTCAACTGCGTCCCGTGTGGTGCCCGGCGTCTCGCTGACAATCACCCGCTCGCTGCCGACCATGGCATTTACGAGAGCGCTTTTGCCGGCGTTTCTCTTGCCGACTATCGCTATCTTCATAACCGGCTCAGGCGGCCTGGCCGATTCCAAAGTCGCCAGCTTCTCAAAGATTTTATCGAGCAGGACGTTCTTATTGATATTGTTCTTCGCCGAAACGCAAAGAAACTCGCCGAACCCCAATTTAGAAAATTCAGCGGCGGCAGGAAACAACTTGGCGTCGTCGGCCTTGTTTGCGACGCCTATGACATCCCGCCTAAAGGCGGGCTTTCGCAGAAGCTCCGCTATCTTTTCATCCAACGGCACCAACCCATCCCGAACATCGACCATAAACAAAACAAGATTGGCCGACTCAATCGCCTGATGGATTTGCTTCTGGATATGCTCGCTGAGATGGTCGGCGTCAACGATGCCGTATCCGCCGGTATCGATAAGCTCAAAATACCGCTCCCGCCTTCTAACGAAGGTGCTGATGCGGTCTCTCGTAACGCCCGGCGTCGGCTCAACGATGCTTATCATTTCGCCCGCCAACGCATTTAAGAGACTGCTCTTGCCAACATTCGGCCGACCAATTATTACAACTACCGGCAGCGCCATAATCTTACCAATCCATATTTTTACTTCTTCATTCGAAATTCCCTTCTGATTATACCTTAATTGTCCCCCAACTTGAAATGTCTATTTTGGCTTGTTCACCCGCCGCTCTGTATGGAGGGTTCACCCGCCGCTCTGGCTATCTGGGGATACCATACTCACTTGGCAATCGAAATGAATAAGCTGTCTCCGGAACCCCACCTTGATTTTGCCGACCAGCTATCCTATGATGGCCGCGAGCAGGATGAGGCCTGAATGTGGTGGTGACTCAGAGGCACAAACGACATCAGGCCGGCATGGAAGGTGATCGCCCTCATGTGTGGTATCGCAGGGTATTACAATATAGACAGGACCGTGGCGGACCCATCGGTCCTGAAACGGATGTTAGACATTCAACGCCACCGCGGGCCGGATGACCAGAGGATGTATCTATTCTCTCTGAAGAACGGACAGTCCCGTGAGGTTGGCGACGGGCGGGCGGCAGGCCTCGATGGGGGGTTCGAAGGGACCATTGGCTCCAACCGTCTGTCCATCGTGGACCTGTCCCGGCGGGCCCGACAACCCATGAGTAATCCTGAAGGCACACTGCTAATCGCGTTCAACGGTGAAATCTACAACGCGTCCGATTGCCGCCGGGAGCTGGAGGCCGCAGGATTCACGTTCCGCAGCAGATCAGATACGGAGGTCCTCCTGCATCTCTACGAGCACGCCGGCTTCGATGCTATGCTCGAGCGGATCGAGGGCATGTTCGCTATCTGCATTGTGGACCTGAGGCGAAGAGAAATCCACCTGGCCCGCGACCAGTTTGGCATCAAGCCCCTGTATTGGACGCAGCAGGGGCGGGTGTTGCTATTCGCTTCGGAGGTCAAATCGTTCCTCGTGCACCCACAGTTCCGCACAGAGATCAACGTGGAGGCGCTGGACGAATACTTGGCCTTCCGCTACTGCGCCGCCGACCGCTTCCTGCTCCGGGGCGTCCATCCGCTCGAGCCAGGCCGCCGGCTTCGTCTGACGATGGACGGTCTGACTATCCAGAAGTACTGGGAGATCCCCGATGTTCCAGACAAGGTAAATCTGGATAAGCCGAGTGCGATGGAGATGCTGGACGGTCTGCTGTGCAGGAGCGTCGAATCGCACCTGATGGGCGACGTGGCTGTCGGCTGCCAGCTATCTGGTGGTATCGACTCGTCGCTGGTCACCGCGTGTGCGAGCCGCTTGGTCCGGCCGCGACTGCACACCTTCTCCGTTATTCTGCGCCAGCCCGCCTATTCTGAAGAGCGGTGGATCTCGCAGGTGGCGCATGCTGTATCTATCGATAGCCACAGGCTCCTCCTCGAGGAGTCCTACGTCCTGGACCATCTCGCCCCGGCGACGTGGCATCTCGACCAGCCATTGGGCATGCCCAACACCGTAGGCATCTATCTGCTGGCGGAAAGGGCCAAAGACCTTTTCAAGGTCCTGCTCAGCGGCGAAGGGGCCGATGAGCTGTTCGGCGGGTACGGCCGGTTCCACGATGCGGCGCTGCGGGAGCGGGTCTTACCCTGGATGCCAATCATAGGCAAGGTCCCTCGATGGGGGCGCCGCCTGGCGCGCAGGCTCAAATGTGCGCGGACGGCGGCGGATGCCTTCATGATGTCGTCACTGATCCTCTCGCCCGGGAGACTGCTGGACCTGCGGCCCGAGGCCGACCTGGAGCGAGTGCTCGATCGGCGGCGGACCATCTTCGACCAGGGGAAGGCGGACCATATGAGCAACTGCATGAAGTACGATATGCAGACCTATATGGTTGACCTGCTGGTAAGGCAGGACAAGATGAGCATGGCCCATTCAATCGAGACACGCGTCCCCTTTCTCGACCGACAACTGGTGTCTTTCGTGCGGTCCGTCCCCGTGGAGTATTTCGTCGGAGCAGGGATTCTGTGGCCGCGGGGGCATGCAAGGAACACGAAGATTCTGTTGAAGGAGCTGGCTCGCCGGACCTTCGGCGAAGCCTTCGCATACCGGCCGAAATCGGGTTTCGGCCTTCCCGCAGACCGCTACTTCGCCCACCCGAAGTTCACGGAGATGATGGAGGATTGGCTTCTGCCTGGGATGCGGCGACGCGGCTGGATTCAGGAGAATGCCGTTCGTCGCTGGTGGCGGGACGGGGGCGCCACCCGACAAGGGGTCGCGATGATGCTCTGGGTCCCGGTCGCCCTCGAGGTCTGGGCACAACTTTTCCTCGACCGCAACACCACCCCGGCAACGCCATAACCTGCACCCATATCCAATGACCACATACAACGATGTCATTCCTGCGCAGGCAGGAATCCATCTTCCTAGTAGGGTGGGCCTTGGCCCACCAATTCCAGATATTGAAACAGCATCCGTGCTAAAAATGAATTGTAACAGAATTCTCAGATGATTTGAAGTGCCGAAACCGCTATGCTATGGCAGACTTTCGGGCTCGGCGTAGGCCTTCGCTGGAGCAAGCCGTCCTGACGAGAAGGTCCCACTATAGTGAAACGCTCACCCAATTGTTCCGAGCGAGGCCGGGACCAGAAACCACACTAACAAACCGCCATCAATGGTTGTCCCTATTATGTCCGATTTTTTGCGGCATTATACCGTTTCGTGGTTTCCGCTCTTTATTTCCGTTCCTTTTGGGTCGATTCCTCTTTGGAGTTTTTCTCCTCCGGCTTAATGGTCGAGCGAATAGCTACAAGCTTCTTAAGAAAATCAAACCAAAATGAAGCTCCCATCGAAAGGGCAATCGCTGTTATGAACCAACCGGCTAAATGTGAAAAAATCAGATCCCAGTATTCGCCCGGTTCGATAAACCGCCATTTGTGCCATCTGATGAATTCTATATCAGACCAGCCGATTGGCAAGGCGAGCTTCTGAACTTTCGATAGGGCTTCGTCCAGCTTTCCTGTATTATTGCCATCTGGTGAGACGGTTTGTTTTGCATATTCTTGTGCCTGCGCAACTATCACATCTCGCGCTGCATTATCACGTGAGAGGTAATCAAGGATGGTTAACGTATTGACATTTAGGGCTATTGTCACAAAAAAACCCAATACTAAAAGTATCCCTTGTGTTCGCCTTTTATACCATCCGGTGACCCGGTCCATCGCGCTATTGAACCAGTCCTCGATATTCTCTCTCGCCCTGCTGATATCATCTCCTGCTGCATCCACCAAAGGTATCAGCGCCTTTTTGACTTCTTGCAGCTTAAACCAGTCCTCGATATTCTTTCGTACCTTACTAATATCATTTCCTTCTGCATCCACCGAAGACATCAGCGCCTTTTTGACTTCTTGCAGCGAAGCTTTGTTTTGCTGATTATTGAACCAGTCCTCGATATTCTTTCGTACCTTACCGATATCCTCTCCTGCTGCATTCACCAAAGGCATCAGCGCCTTTTTGACTTCTTGCAGTGGAGGTTGAAATTGTGGAACTTGGATAGTATTGAGAGCAGTTTGTAAAGGGTTTGGTGGGGATTTACTGGGTGCTCCCGGTACCGGGGGTATAGCGGTAGCATAAACCGCTCCGGATCTTGCAGCGGCAGTAGCAGGTGATACAATGTCCATCAAGGCGAGGGCAAAATTGCGAGCCGGGATATACGAAGGCAATTTGTGATGCTTCTTGGGATTATATTCGCCTTTGAAAAGTCCATATATCAATGGATGCTCGTAAAGCATTTTCACCGGGCCAGTGCCATCCTCATCTTTGAGAAGTTCTCGTATGCCCCGTGTAAGATCCTTTGGACGATACTTTAGTATTACCTCTATTATCATCTCGCTGAATGCAGAGCACACCAAGCTTAGCAGCAGGTAAATGAAAACCATACCGATAGCAACGTCGAGCATCTGTAAACCAAACATCGCAAAGCTCCTTTCCTGTTAGTTATTAAGTTATTGGGAAAGTTATTCAAAACAGTCGCCGTTTTCTGTGTATTGCCCCAGTCATTAATAGGTCGCCGTCCCCGTTGTGTTCTATGGCGGGCATTCTGGCCGCCTGAAATCGTTGCACTCAACTCGTTTAGCAGGATGCCCTTATGCAAAACGTATTGCAATACCAAGTAAACCGTCGAGGATTCCAATGAGCTTGCCTGTTTGCTCAATGGTATCGGCGGCTTCTTTTAAGTCTTCTGCTGTTTTCTTCAACGCCTTGTTTGCTTCCCCAATTTTCTTGTTGGCCTCGATAAATTTAGGTGTTTGAGAATCAAACTGGGCAGAAAGTAAATTCATTAATGTTCCTCGAAGCCGTTTCCCTAAAACAAGAAACGCAGGCCTGAGCTCGGGTGGTACGCTCTCGCTCGTTCCCAAATCGAAGCAGAGTATGGCGATTTCGGCGAGCTTTAGATTGTCTGTTTTTGCTAAGGTCATAATGTTCCTTTCTTTAAGTCATGAAGTTGTGAAACGGCGGCAGCGACTGTTTCCGCCCGCTCCTTAAATACTTCCAGCGAACTTACGAGTGAAGCAAGGTTCTGAGGCGTTCGGTCGGATGTTGCATACTTCACAAGGGCCTCATGTGCGTCTCTTAGACTGCTCATTAGACCGCTTGGATTAAAAGCCACTGCGATATCGTACCGCTCCTGGGCACGGTAAATTTCGTCAAGGGCCTTGCGCCGTTCTTCCAGGTTCAGGTTCTGACGATTTTTATTGTAATATGTAATCAGTTCCGTCAAAGCTGCCTTGGTTCCGGTTAATTGTTGCAGGACAATAACTGTCTCTAAGTCTTCTTCCAGCAAATCAATAATTATCCTCACTTGAGGAGCGGCTTCCTGAATAGCTTTGGTCAGGGCAGCGTCACGTTTTTCCTCCAGTACCAACTGACCTATTACACCAAAGGCAGCACTCAGAGCGCCCGCGGGAGCGACGAATTTTTTGGCTGTTTGGTCACCCGTCAGATTATCAAATGTAGTTCCTAACCGGCCCAGATTTTCACCTAATACTTTGCTCGCCGCGGCAACTCGAGCGGGAGCGTCGGTTCCGGCCAGCTCGGCTAAATTCCGGCCGTAGGCGCCGAGAAGTCGAATAGCGTCTGTTCGTGCTTTGATTGATTCTGCACTAAAAACTCGCCCCGCTAATGCGGTAGGAATTATTTTGGATGGGTCTTTTGGGTTTCGTTCCGTGGTCAGGACCTCTTTAGAAGGGTCGAGCAGCCGTTCTTGAAGGTAAAGCTCTCTCTCGAAGCTGTTTAATTCCAGGTAGTATGTCCCAATAGCCGTTGTAGTAAGATTGACACTGGTCTGAAAGTCATCTATTTTCTTAACAAATTCTTTATTATTACTGCAGCCGGTAGCCATAACCGCCAGACTTAAAAGTGGCAGTAAGACTGTAAGTCGGAATTTTATATTTCTCGTCATACGTTTACCTCCATTCGTTTAATAGGGTGCCTTGCCAATTTTTAATATTCCAGCTTTAGTGTACGCTGGACTATGTATTACATGGTTTTGCTAATATGCTTGTACGACCATCTGCACTAAGACTCCCACTGGGTGGCTGCCAAGTTCTCGGAGAAATATATCGCCTTTATCTTTGCATCTTTGCTGGTTTGTATTACCGGCTGCAAGACCGGCTCCGCGTTCGTTAGTTGCGGCCTGCGGCCGAATCAGGGATGAAGAATCTTACCGCACCTAGCAGTATTATCGTCAGGATTGTCGAAAAAAATAAGCAAAAATCAAAACCACGAACTACGAACACCCTGAATACTGAATTGCACACCTGCCGCTGTCCCAAGGTTACCGATTTTAAGATTGACCGGTGCGGACAAAAGTAGTATTCGTTCGCTTACGTAACAAGAAAGGAGAAAAAAATGAAGACCAATCGACGCGAATTTTTGAAAATGGTGGCCGGCGGAGCAGTGGCAGCGGCAATACCCGCCTACGGGCAGCCGGCAAAGAAGGAAGAAAAAGTAAATAAACCACTCGCGCAGACGGCAATCCCCCGCTGGCGGGGCTTCAACCTGCTGGATATGTTCACAATGCGCAGCAGAGGCGATTGGCTGGAGGATGACTTCCGCTGGATACGCGACTTTGGCTTCGATTTCATCCGGCTGCCAACCTGTTACCGCCTGTGGATTGAAAACGGCGATGACTACAAAATCAACGAAGCGATGTTAGAGAAGCTTGACCGGGCGGTGGAACTTGGCAGCAAATACCGGCTGCACGTCAATATCAACTTTCACCGCGGGCCCGGATATTCAGTGAACAGGGAATTCACCGAGCCATTTAGTCTCTGGAAGGACCAGAAGGCGTTGGACGCATTCTGCTTTCAGTGGCAAATGCTTGCAAAACGCTATAAAGGGATTTCGAAGGATAAGCTGAGTTTCAATCTTATAAATGAGCCGCCTAACGAGAGTGAGCGGATGAGCCGGGCCGACCACGAGCGTGTGGTGCGGGCGGCGGTGTCAGCCATTCGTAAGGAGAGTTCCGACCGCATCATAATTGCCGACGGTTTGAACTGGGCGAATGACCCGCTGCCGGAATTAGCCGACCTCGGAATCGCTCAAAGCTGTCGGGCGTATCAGCCGATGTTTATCAGCCACTATAAGGCCTCTTGGGTAGGAGGCGAGAAATACCCTGAGCCGACCTGGCCCGGCCAGGATTGGGACCGCAAACGCTTAGAGCAGCATTACCAGCGGTGGGCTGACCTTGCTAAAAAAGGTGTCGGCGTGCATTGCGGCGAAGGCGGCACTTTTAATAAAACCCCGCATAAGGTTGTCCTTGCGTGGCTGCGCGATGTTCTGGAGATACTTACCGGTTATGGCATCGGCTTGGCGCTCTGGAATTTCCGCGGCGCATTCGGCATCATCGACTCCGACCGCGCGGATGTCGAGTACGAGGACTTTCAGGGCCGCAAGCTCGACCGCAAGCTGCTGGAGCTGCTGCAGGAATTTAAGTGACAGCGATACAGGTTGAGCCCGCCGCGACGTCCTGGCGGGTCGGCCTTCGCCTACTTCATAGCGCTACTGCTAATGCTCTGTCACATAATGCCGACAAAAGTTGTTAAAATAGCGTGTATTGGAGGACCTGTTTTATGAAACGCCACGTATCCAAGCCAGGCGGGGAGGCAAACCATCAAGGGCGGTGTGTTTACAGTCTGGAAGTCTGCCTCATCGACGGGCCTATTACCAAAGCGTTCGCCAAACGCAATAAGGTTATCTGCCGCACTATCGAAGTTAAAGGCAGCCAAACGCTCTCGGCCCTGCACAATGCCATCTTTGAGGCTTTTGACCGTGAAGACGAGCATATGTATGAGTTTCAATTCGGCAAGGGTCCTCACGACCCGGAGGGCCTGCGGTATGTGCTGCCGATGGCGATGCAGAGCCCTTTCAGCATGAATGAGAAAACCGCAGGCGATGTAACTTGCACGACCATCGGGTCTTTGGGCCTGCAGGTCGGTCAAGCTTTCGGGTACTGGTTTGACTTCGGAGATGACTGGTATCACCAGATAAATGTGGTTGGTATTGCTGACCGGGTCCCTAAGGGAAAATATCCGCGTATCACAAAACGCATTGGCGAAAGTCCGCCGCAATACGCAGATGTAGATTAGAACAAAAGACAGGAGCAAAATCAGCTTATGTTATTACCGCCGGAAGAAGCAATCTTGTTCCTTTCTCTCTACCCGTCTCTAATCGGTTTTGCAGCCGGTCGGCTGGGTGGGGTGGCAGGAATCGTTGATGTCAAAACTTTCAGGTCCGCCTCAAACTGGGACCGCATCAAGGCCCGTGACCGTCTTCTGGACAATATCTCTTTGATTAACACCTTTATCGATGAGAATCCCGATGGGTTCAGCGAGAAAGAGCTATTTAATGTAACCAAATGGGAACACTTTGTTCGAGGTCAATTTTTTGTCGAGCGGGACCTGAAGAGCTATACCATTTTTATAAATGACCAGGACCCGCTAAAAGTTTACAGCGTACTTGGGCTGACCGATGAGATTGTCGAGCTTATTCCCTCTCCGCTGCCAACGCTGGTTTCAGCGGTGCTGCTGCCCTGGAAAGGCCGGATAGTCTGTGACGGGCTGATATTGGTTCATAACATCGCCTTTGGCAGCGGTATTAGAAGTAACCTTGCGGAACTCTACCGGCAGGCCAAGGCACAAGGCATCATAACCTCTCTGAAGCCGGGTTGGCGTCCGTAACCACCCAAGCCTCGGCCTGAACCGGAGACGCCATACCGAGCCCGCGCGGATGTCGAGTACGAGGACTTTCAGGGCCACAAGCTCGACCGCAAGCTGCTGAAAGTACTTCAGGAATTTTGATAACCCTGATTTGAGAGAAGGCATGTGGTTAGTGGGCTTTTGGATTTTTGACCCACAGCAATCGTTGCTGGAAATCAAGGACAATAGCCATATTTTTGAAATATCCCATCCCAAGCATAGGTGTCTCCTCCAGAAAAGAGGTTTTATCGCTTTCAACAAATATAATAGCGCTCTTGACCAGACTATCTCCCACCTGAAGTTTCTCAACGGTAATTTCCCGGCAGGGCACTTTCCCCCCCAGGGTAACCATAAACGAATTGTGCTTTCTTAGCACAGTTAAGTTTTCGGACAACTGGTTCCATACTTTTTCTCTTATTAATAGGCCAGCGGTGGCACCGGTGTCGAATTTGAGATTTGTTACTTTGCCCTCGATCGGCACATCAACCATCAATCTTTCACGACGCCGATGGTCTTTCTCGATGAACATAGGATACTTCGACCACGATGTGTCGGGGTTCGGCGTAAAGTCACCTTTTGCACAGAATTCGATTTCCCCCGCAACATTGTCAATAAGGACATACGCAAATTTTTGCAGGAACGCTAAACCGAAAAGTATTTGCTTTTCTTTCCGTATAGTTTGGCCAAGAACCTTCTTTTCATAATGGCCGAGCAGATACTCGCAAGGTGGGTCGGTTATAGACATATCTGCGATATCGATTCGAGCCACGTGGCAAAGCCCACCTATATCCTCTTTAGCTATACTCTTTATTGGATAAATCTCGAGCGCACTATCGGCCACAACAGTATCGGTAATCAATAAGCAGCATGGATAGCCGGTGTCAATTGTTACAGGATATTCTTTCATACCGTTAAGTTTTCCCATCACTCGCACACCAGGACCACCAAGCTGTTTTAGCCGACACGTTGGGTTCTCCAGATTTATCTTGACGTCCTTCCATTGGATACCGAAATCATTCGGCTCGTTTTTTACGACCTTGAAAAATGGGTTATCAGGCCCTAATACACGGATGCTGGGCTCCGATTCTAAGTTGGTGTTTTGGACGAATACGGTTTGCACAGCCGAGTTGATAGACCATTCGAATAGTCTGTATGCGGTCAAGAAACCCGATATAAGCACTATGAACGTCCAGCATGTGCCAGAAAATGCCGCTAAAAGGATTACTGCGATAGTTTTTTTGTGCATTTACAAATGCTCGAAATACTTAAGAGGGCCAAAAAGAGAACTAAATTATATATACCGATAGCTGAGTGCATTTACAAGTGACAAAAGTCGTAATTTTTACTGCTTCGGACCCTGAGCTTCAGACTCTAACTCTTCATATTGAAACACCTGGTCTATCGGCACTGTGAAGGCGCGGGCGATTCTAAAGGCCAGGGTAAGCGAGGGGGCATATTTGCCTGCCTCGATTGCAATAATGGTCTGCCGGGTGACGCCGACAAGGTCAGCCAACTGCTCCTGCGTCATCTCGCCGCTGTCAAAACGCAGCCGGCGTATTTGATTACTGAGATGCGCGCTAGTCATCGTCTCGCTCCCGGGCAAATTGAACCAGAATCGCCGCAGATTGAACAAATATGGCTAAGAATAGCCCAGAGAGAAACAAGACCGGCAAAATGTAGGCAGGTACAGGATTTTTCGCTCCGACAACGAAAAAAACAGTAAACGCTGCACAATACAGGAACAAGATGAAGACACAACTCGACAATGCACGGGCCCTTTGAGCAATCTTCTTCTCCCGCTCGTCAAATTTGGTCCAACTCTTTATGTTCCGCAGGTATGATATCAGCCCGACAATCAGCCCGGTAGCTAAAAAAGAGATTAGGCCCACAATACCCTTTATATTCATATAAACCATCAGCCCCCCACCAGCGCCTGCTATGATAACACAAAGTGTCACGCCCCCGAGTTCGGCCCATGCTCTTTTCTCTAATCGATTCATGATTTCTCTCCTTTCGACCTCCGGCCATATTGAACCAGGACCGCAACAGAGTAAACCAGCATAGCCGTAAGGAACACGCCAACATTAATCAGTGTCAGTAAGTACACGGGAATTGAGCCTGCCTCTCCCAGTATCAAGGCTGGTATCAGGGTAGCTATCGCCAGCAGCAGCCAGACCGAAACAAAGCTTATCTGACCTGCTCTTTTTTTTATCAGCTCATCACGCTCATCCGAATCAGGCTCAGCCGGGCTTTGTTTTCTTCTAATCAGAACAATCGAAGCTACAACAAGCCCGTAAACTGCGATTATCGGCCAACCTCTGCCAAGAAAACCTTGTGGCAGACTTTTCAAAACAAAGAATCTAACACCCAGGTACACAATAATCGCAACAGTCAGCAGATATGACAGCAACCCGAACCATGCTGATTTCTGTGTCTTGTTCATTTTTCACCTCCCCAGCCGTACTGAAGCAAAATGGCGACCGAATGGGCAAAAAAAGTGCAGATGCCGGCCCCCATAAATATCATTGGCAGCCAGGTAACGGATATTGAGCCGAGTGGTCCCAGGACGAAAAATGGAACCATACACACCGCGCCGACAAACATATATGCCGTCCCAAAACCCGCAAGGGCGGCCCTGCGGTTGATTAGTCTGTCGCGCTCGTCGCAGATTACTTTGCCCGACTCTTTTTTGAAAATAAGAGGCCCTAACCCGCCAATGCCGGCGATACCCATAAATGCGAGGCCCGCAACCGCCTTTGGCATCCCGAATTCGGCGTAGAGCCAAACTACGGCCACGGCACTGGCGACAACAGCCAGCACTGTTGTAATTACAAACAGCCAAGCCATTTTTTGCATCCTGTTCATAACCTTTGCCCTTTCAACTTAATCGTAATTTGTATGTTTTATTGTAAGCTAAACCATACACAATGTAACTTATACATTACATTATGTCAAGAGGAATTTACAATTTTTTGCAAAATTTTTTCAGGGACCGCAGTGTGGGTTCTCCTGCTTAAATTTGGGGCGTATTTCCGATATATAGGGTATGGCAAACGTTACTTTTAGCCCAGCACAGACGAAAAAGTGCCCATTTTGTGCAGAGACCATTCAGTCCCGTGCAATCAAGTGCCGATTCTGCGGCGAGTTTCTTAATACCGACAAAGCCAAAGCCTTGGAAGACAGCCCCGAAGCGAATGGCGACTCGGCTCAAAATGAGGAATTGCCGGATGGAATCCTGTTCCAGGGCAGGCCGTCGCTGTGGGGATTGCTGCCGGCGATATTCAAAGGGCTGGTCCTTTTTGGCGTGGCAATCGTCCTCGCAAGGGTACCGCTCGAGAGGATAGCGACAAGTCTGTTAAATTTGAAATTAACAGAAGCTTATCTTTTGACATTTGGCCGATACAGGGTCATCGGCGCCCTCGGCCTGGCTGTCGCCGTTATGCTTTTCCTGCTTCTTAAAATGGTCAGGCTCAAAACGATTTACTACGAGGTGACCCCGGCGAGGATTGAGTGGGGCCGAGGCATCTTCGACAGGAAGGTTGACAACCTCGATATGTTTCGCGTGCTCGACCTGAAGCTTCGCAGAAGCATCCTCGACTGTGTTTTCGGCATCGGCACTGTCGTATTGGTTACCTCCGACAAAAGCGACCCCGAATTT